>Ga0247730_1000649_pt1 | contig 23543 bp, 13 predicted proteins | sample UWRJL073202C2_FD_180959 | JGI IMG/M metagenome (GOLD analysis project Ga0247730, IMG submission 180959) | Plant litter microbial communities from Arlington Agricultural Research Station in Wisconsin, United States - UWRJ-L073-202C-2 | ecosystem: Environmental > Terrestrial > Plant litter >... | reverse complement strand
TTCTGCACACCCGCGGTGAGGAACTCGGCGGCGAGACCGGCGCCGAGCACGACCTCGGGCGTCGCCATCGGCAGGAAGAGCAACAGCGTCGTCGAGTTGCGGAACGGGAACCGGAAGCGCACGAGGGCGATCGCGATCATCGTGCCCAGGGTTGTCGCGAGCAGGGTCGCGACCACGCCCACCACGAGGCTGTTGCCGAACGCCTCGCAGACGCCCTGCGACTGGCAGACCTGGGTCCAGTTGTCGAGCGTGAACCCGCGCCAGACGATGTTGGAGCGGCGCGAGTCGTTGAACGAGAAGATGATCGTGTAGACGATCGGGATGAGCAGAAACACGAAAGCGAGGCTCGAGTAGATCCAGAGGGCGTAGCGCCCGAACCAGCGAGAGAGGGAGGACATCAGATCAGGTCGTCCGTTCCGCTACGCACGACGTAGACGCTGACCGGGATCAGGATCGCCACCATGAGGATGAGCGACAGCGCAGCCGCCGCCGGATAGTTCTGCAGTACGAGGAAGTTGGCCTCGATCACGTTTCCGATCATCTGGGTGTCGGTGCTGCCGAGGAAGTCGCGGCTCGCGTTGATGTAGTCGCCCGCGGCCGGGATGAAGGTGAGCAGCGCACCCGAGATGATGCCCGGCGCCGCAAGCGGAACCGTGACCCGGAAGAACGTGGACGCGGGGCTCGCGTACAGGTCTCCCCCGGCCTCGACGTAGCGCAGGTCGAGTTTCTCGAGCGAGGTGTAGATCGGCAACGTCATAAACGGGATGAAGTTGTAGGTGAGTCCGAAGATCACCGAGAAGGCGGTGCCGGTGACGTGCTCCCCCGGTGGCAGCAGCTGCATGCCGTGCAGCGCCGACACGAACCAGCTCTCGTCGGAGAGCAGCTGCTTCCAAGCGAGGGTGCGCAGCAGGAAGCTGATGAAGAACGGTGCGATCACGAGGGTGAGCGCGAGCGCCTGCAGCAACGGGAAACGGCGCAGTTTGACGCCGATGAAGTACGCGAGCGGAAAGCTGAACAACAGTGCGGCGACCGTCGCGGTGGCCGCGAACACGAACGACCGCAGGATGTGCGGCGCGTAGGTGCCGATGACCGTCGTGTAGTTCTCCCACTTGAACGCGTTCTGGTACTGGCCGATGTCGCCGAACTCGACGGGCGCCTGGAACGACGTGATGACGAGCGACAGCAGGGGCGCGAGGAAGAACAGGGCCAGGTAGAGGATGCCCGGCAGCAGCAGGAATAGCGCGACCTTGCTGCGTTTGCGGATGGCCGGCTCCGCCTGCGGACCGCCCGCAGTGGCCGTCGCGCCGAATGCTCCGAAAGCCATCTCTAGGCCTCTTCCAGCTCCGCCTCGAGCTTTTCGCGCTTCTGCACGGCGAGCTGGTGTGTGTCGGTGTCCGCGGCGAACCGGGGAGAGTCGGCCGGGTCGTCGAGCAGTCCGAAGCCGTGGTCGGTGTTCCAGGTGAGCCACACCTCGGCGCCGAGCGAGACGACCGGCCCGAAGACCATGTTCTGGGCGAAGACGACGAGGGTGCCGAGCCCCGGAACCGCGACCTGGTACTGCGTGCTGACGCCGCTGAACGAGACGTCGGTGACGCGGCCGGGACCGACGACGTTGACGTCGGGCTGGATCTTGGGTGCCTCGGTGTGCAGCATGAGCTTCTCGGGCCGCACGCCGATGGTGACCTGTCCGGCATGGCGCTGGGCGCGTTCGCGTGGGATCTCGATCTTGCGCCCGGCGACGTCGACGACGATCGAGGTCTCGCCCGAGGCGATGACCGCCCCGGTGAACAAGTTCGACTGGCCGAGGAAGTTCGCCACGAACGCGGTCTTCGGGAGTTCGTACAGCTCTTCGGGGGCGCCCATCTGCTCGATCTGGCCCTTGTTCATCACCGCGACGGTGTCGGCCATGGTCATGGCTTCCTCCTGATCGTGGGTCACGTGCAGGAAGGTGAGTCCGACGTCTTGCTGGATCGACTTGAGCTCGATCTGCATCTGGCGACGCAGCTTCAGGTCGAGCGCTCCGAGCGGCTCGTCGAGCAGCAACAGCGCGGGGCGGTTGACGACCGCGCGGGCGAGCGCGACGCGCTGCTGCTGGCCGCCGGACAGCTGCTGCGGTTTGCGCTGCGCGAGGTGGTCGAGCTCGACGAGACGCAGCGCTTCGTGGGCGCGAGCCGTGGCATCCGCGATCTTTCGTCTTTTCAGACCGAAGGCGACGTTCTCGAGCACCGTCATGTGTGGGAAGAGCGCGTAGCTCTGGAAGACGGTGTTGACCGGGCGTTGGAACGACTTTGTGGTCGTGACGTCTTTGCCGCCGATCAGGACGCGGCCGGCGGTCGCGTCTTCGAGGCCGGCGACGAGGCGCAGCGTGGTCGTCTTGCCGCAGCCGCTCGGTCCGAGCAGGGCGAAGAACGAGCCGGCCGGAATCGTGAGGTTCAGCTCTTCGATGGCGGTGAAGCCCGGAAACCGCTTGGTGATGCCGACGAGCTCGAGGTCGGCGCCCGACTCCGCGAATGTTCCTGCCATGACGGTGCTCCTTCGGGTTGTTGTGAGTGCTAGACGCCGAGCAGCACGCTCTGGAAATCGGCACCGTACTTCTGCTGTTCCTCGGAGTTGAGCGTGCGGAACAGCTTGACCGTCGCGAGCGTCTCCTCGTTCGGGAAGATCAGCTGGTTCTCGGCGAGCTCGGGGTCGATGGCGGCCATGGCCTCCTTCGCTCCCTCGACGGGGGTGATGTAGTTGACCCACGCGGCGACCTCTGCCGCGACCTCGGGCTCGTAGTAGTAGTTGATGAGCGTCTCGGCGTTCGTCTTGCGGGTCGAGCCGATCGGCACCACGAAGTTGTCGTTCCAGATAGTTCCGCCGGCCTCGGGGATGATGAACTCCCACTTGTCGCCGGCCTCGGCGTTGATCACGGTGATGTCGCCCGACCAGACGATCGCGGCGAGGGTGTCTTCGTTGGTGAGGTCTTCGAGGTACGAGTTGCCCTTGACGTTGCGGATCTGGCCCGACTCGACCTGGGTGCGGAAGATCTCGACGCCCTTGCTGAAGTCGTCGTCGCTGAAGTCGCCCGAGATGTCGATGCCCTCCTGCAGCATGATCAGGCCGATGGTGTCGCGCATCTCCGAGAGCACACCGACGCGGCCCTTGAGCTCGGGGTTCCAGAGGTCGTTGACGCTCTTGAGGCCGTTCGGCAGCTTCTCCTTGTTCCAGCAGATACCGGCGAACCCGCCCTGCCACGGGAGCGACATCTTGCGGCCCTCGTCGAAGTCGGGGTTCTGCAGGCTGGAGATCAGGTTCTTGATGTTCGGGATGTTGGCGTGGTCGAGCTCCTGCGTGTAACCGAAGTTGATCATCCGGGCGACCATCCAGTCGGTGAGGCAGACGGTGTCGGCGCCGATGTCCTGGCCGAGGGCGAGCTGGTCTTTGACCTTGCCGTAGTAGGAGTTGTTGTCGTCGACGTCGACGAGGTAGGTGACGTCGATGCCCGTCTCTTCTTTGAACCGGTCGAGCGTGGGGTAGCTTCCGTCGTCGGCCTCGTCGATGTACGCGGCCCAGTTGGCCCAGTTGAGCGTCTTGTCGGTGGCGGAGTCGTCGGGCGCGGCGGTGGGCTTGGCCGCCCCTCCGGGGCTGCACGCGGCGAGGGCGAGGGCGGCGGCGGCGCTGCCGCCGGTGGCGAGAAGGGCGCGGCGCGAAACCTGCGACGCACGGGCCTGCTGAACGAGCTTGCGGATCATCGGGTCTTCGGGAAGGGCTGCGTTCAGTCGGGCTCTACTCACGGGTGCTCCTCAATGCGCGCTGTGTGGTGCGGGGTGTCTCGATACTTGCATAGAGAGCGCGCGGCGACCAGCAAAAAGCAACCGAAAGGTCGACCTTGTAACAAGGATTTCACGAAATCAGCACAACAACGGTCGAATTGGTGCGGAATCAATGGTGTGGCAAAACCGCGCGGGTGAGCGACCCGTCGGCGCGGAGCATCCAGAACGTGCCCGCCCGCGCGCCGTCGAGCACTGGCGGCAGCGCGCGCACTCGCGTCACCGCGCGGAAGTCGGTCGCGCTGCACCCCTCGACGACGACGGTATGGCTGGAACGCGCGGCCGCGAGGGCTCCCCACTGCGCCTGCCAAGCGTCGACGTCGCCGACGATTGCGAGCGGCGTGCGCCCCTGCGACACGGTCAGGTCGGGCTCAATGGCGGTAGTGGCGGACCCGGCGGCAATTCCGGTCCCTATCCGCGCCGCCGCCCCGGCCCCGACCTCGATCACGGCACCCGGCTGCGCGAACTGCGGCAGTGCGTCGCGCAACCGTGCGACGAACTCGGCAGGGCGGCTCGAGACGACCGCGAGGGGCGTGGTGGCGTCGAGCACGACGGGGAGCGAGCGCGGTGCGTCGGGCTGCGCGGCTGCGGCGACCGCGTCGCGCTGTGTGATGTCGGGAGCGGCGCGCTCGCCCGGCAGCGCGATCTGCACGCGCAGCCCGAGCCAACGCCCGGCGCCCGGCGGCACGCGGTCGACGTAGTCGGAGCCGTCGCCGCCGGCGAGCACGTGCTCCTGCCGGTTGGGGAGGCGGAGCAGCAGGCGGCTGCCGCAGAGCGACACCGCCGAGTGCATCGCCGGCGTCAGCCGCTGCGAGGTGATCACCCAGTGGACGCCGGCGGCCGGCCCCTCGCGCAGCCCGCTCGTCACGAGGTCGAGCGCGGCGCCCTCGTACTCCTCGGGGAACCGGGCGAGCAGGGCGTCCAGATCGTCGAGCAGCACGAGGCGCGCCGGCGGGTCGGGAGTGCGGCCCCGGTCGCGGATCTCCGACGCGAGACCGAGCAAGGCGTCCCATGCGCCCTCGAGGTCGCGCGGCACTCGGCTCACGCGCGCTGATGCTGCGATGGTCTCGAGCACTGTCGACTTGCCGGATCCCGCGGCACCGACGACGAGCAGATTTCCGTGCTCGATCGGACGGTAGACGGCGGCGGGCTGCGCCTGGTTGGCGGGATCGTCGAGCAGCCCGATCGGGATGCCGTTGTGCGGAAGGGAACGCACGGCGGCGAGCGGTACGACCGCGGAGAGCGGATCGAGCCACGGACGGTGCGGGCGCGCGCCCACCCCGCTCCACCGCGCGGCGACCGTGTCGATGTCGCGCTGCGTCACGAGCGGGAACTGGGCGAGCGACGCGGCGTCTGCGTCGACACTGACGAACGCGCGGCCCGGGGGCACGAGGGGCAGCGCGGCCGCATCGTCCGTGCCGATGACGGCGCGGCTGTCTGCCTGGTTGTTGACGCGCAGAGACAGCCGGAGAGCGCTGTTGGCCAACACGGAATCGCGGATGACACCGGCCGGCCGCTGCGTGCAGAGAATGAGGTGCACCCCCAACGAGCGGCCGCGCGCGGCGATGTCGGCGAAGAGCGCGTGCAGATCGGGGAACCCGGACACCATGGCGGCGAACTCGTCGACCACGATCACTAGGCGGGGCAGGCGGTGGCCGGGCTGCAGCGCGTCGACGGACTTCGCGGCGAACCCGGCGAGGTGTCTCTCGCGCCGGCGGAGTTCGGCCGCGAGGCTCTCGAGCGCGCGTTGTGCTCCTGCCTCGTCAAGGTCGGTGATCATGCCGACGCAGTGCGGGAGCTTTTCGAGCGGCGCGAAAGCGGACCCGCCCTTGAAATCGACGAGCAGCACACTCGCGGCGTCGGGCGGGTGATCGTGGGCGATCGCGAGGATCCAAGTGGTGAGCAGCTCGCTCTTGCCGCTGCCGGTGGTGCCGCCCACGACGGCGTGCGGTCCCTGCTGCACGAGGTCGAGACGCAGGGGCCCGCGCGCGGTGACGGCCACGGTCGCGGCGAGTGTGCCCGGCCGCACTTCGGCGCGCGGGTCGCGCGGCCCGCAGTCGAAGAAACCGACGTGGTCGGGCAGCGCGTCGTGATCCGTACCGAGCCGCGCAGCGTGGGCGGCCATTCCGGCCGCGACCGTCACGGCTTGCTCGCGCGAGACGAAGTGTGGAACGAGTGGCACCAGCCACGTGCGGTCGGGATGCTGCAGGACACGCGTCGCCGATCCGCGAGCCTCGATCACGACACGCGAGCTCGTCGGCAGCAGCCGTGTCTCCTCGGCGACGGCGAGCACGACCTCGTGGTCGTTCGGCCCGCGCACGCTGATCACCGTCGCGGGCGCGACCCCGCGGGTCACGACGACGTCGTGTGGGACTCCCTCGAGCCACGACCACTGCTCGGGGTCGTCGGTCTCCGCCTCGACCGAATGTCCCGCCGGGGACAGCAACGCGAGAACCTGCACCAGAAGCCCGCGGGCGACCGCGGTCGCCACCACGCGACCGCCGACGACACCGATGCCGAGGCGCGCGTCGACGACGATCGGGGCGTCGCGTAACCGGGCGGCGAGGTCGGCGAGTGCCCGCATCTCCGCGGTCGCCGGGTCGCGCGACCGCGTTGTGACCGGTGCGCCGTCGAGGGTGACCTCGCTCGCCCGCTCCCCCGTGCCGACGCAGATCGCGACGGGTTCGTCGAGTGAGCTGAGCCAGCGCTCGGACTCCACCCAGCCCGCCGACACCAGCCGCTGTGCCGACGGCAGGGTGTCGGCGAGCAGCGCACGCTCGAGGTCGTGGGCGGCCTCGACGTCGGCACGGGCGGCGGCGAGCTCGGAGCGGAATCGCGCTCCCTCGCGCCGGAGCCGGCGTCGCGACTGGATACGCGCATCCGCAACACTGGCGATAGCGACGGCCGGCCCGAGCGCCGCGAAGACGAGGGCGAACGCGGACTTCGTGATGAACCAGATGGCGAGACTCACCACGACCGGGGCGACGGTCGCCATAACGGGGAAACTGTAGGGCTGCGGCGGTGTGGGTGGCACGGGCGCGGCGACGCGAAGGTCGGGAGGGCGGAGGCTGTGGGATGTCACGGATCCACCCCACCACCGACGGTCCGCAGTTACGCGGAGTGAAATCGATCTGTGGAAAGGACGAGTGTGCGGGCGGCGGTGGAGGCCTAGCTGACGACGAAGAACTGCTCGCCGATGTCGACGCGGGTGCCGCGAGCGATCGTCTGGCGCTTGCCCGGCTCGAGGCGTTGCGGCCGCACGTCGGGCTGGCGCACGACGGTGCCGTTGGCCGAGAACCGGTCGACGATCCAGAAAACGCCCGCGGTCTGGCCGAACTCGAGGTGGGTCTTCGAGACGGACTTTCCCGAGTCGACGATGACCACCAGCTGGTCGACGAACTCGCCCGGCTGCATTACCGGGTTGCGGCCGATGAGACCTGTGCCGAACACCGTGGAGTTCTCGCCGGTGCTGAACTGCAGCACAAAGCGGTCGCCCTGACGGCTGCGCACGATGCGGGTAGCCTCGACGTCGTCGTGCTGGCTCTCGAACGACTGCTGGCTCTCGAAGGTGGGGATGGGTGGGGCTGCGGCGGGCGGGGCGACCGGAAGAGCCACCGTCGGCGGCACGATTCGGCGCGCCGGGGTGGTCTCGACGCGCGAAGGCGGCAGAACGACGGGGGTCGGAGTCGCCCTCGGCTGTTCTACGGGCGGCGCGACCGGTTCCGCAGCGAGCACGGGCTCGGGTGCGGGTGCGGGTGCAGGTGCAGGTGCAGGGGAAGGTGCGGGTGCGACCGCCGGCTCTGGTGCGGCAACCGGCTCGGGCACGACCACCGGCGGCGTCGGGCGCACGGCCTTGGCTCTGGCCGGGGTGCGCTCGAAGTCCGGCTCGAGAAATGCCGGTGCGGAGGCGTTCAGGTCGAGCGGCTGGATGATGGCGGTGTCGCCGGGCCTGGTGCGGGTCTGCGGTTCGACGAGTCGAGGCACCGTCACGGTCGCTCCGCATTCGGCGCAGAACATCGCGCCGGCCGGCAGCTCAGTGCCGCATTTCCTGCAATTCATGGGGTCGCCCCCTGACGATCCGAACTCTGACGATCCGAGCCCGCCGTACGATTCTTGCGTGTACGGGGTTCACTGCCCGGTCGGCCGGTGCGCCGCGAGTCGCGACCACCTCGTGCCACAGTACCAAGAGACCGCAGTGAGACGAGCGCTTTCAGTCTCTGCCAGCGCGTCGCCCCCGCACCCAGGTTGGCGCTCAACTCGGTGACCGCTCGCCACACCTTGTCCGCCTCTTCGGCGCTGGGCTCGCGCGGCGAGAACACCGCGCGGTCGCTGATCGCGGCGAGCAGGGTGGGCTGGTTTCCTCCCACCGTGAGCGCCACTTCGCGCCGTGTGGCCGTCGCGGGAACGTCGACGCCGTGGTCGACGATGGCGTCGCGATACTCCTGCCAGCCGCCGCTGATGCGGGCGAGCGGAGTCGGGGCCTTGCGGCGCAACCGGCGTCGGCGCACCTTCGCGGCGATGATCACCAGGAACGGCGACACGAGCACCGCCAGCCCGAGCAGAGCCCAGCCCACGATGCGCGCGACGAGCAGCACGACCGTCAGCCACGCGTCGTCGGGGCTCGGGTCGTCGGGCGTCGTCGCCTGCGGCGTCTGCTCCGCCGGGCGGTCGGGCAGCACCGTCTGCGGCGGGATCACCGACTGCGGGCGGGAGACGGTGGTCGGCTCTTCGGGTTGTTCTTCGGGGATGTCGCGCACGGGCGGGTTGGGGTCGATCGTCACCCAGCCGTAGTCGGCGGTGTCGACCTCGATCCACGCCGAGGCCGTGTCGCCGGTGACGGCGGTCGTGCCCGCGGCGCTCGCCTCGGGCGCGAACCCGAAGACCACTCGTGCCGGAAACCCGAGCTGCCGCGCCATCAGGGCCGCGGTCACCGCGTACTGCTCCGCATCGCCGATCATGCGCTGGTCGGTCAGCAGCTCGGTGATGCGGTCGGCGGAGTGGCCCGACCGGCTCAGCGGCTCGTTCTCCCCCACGCCGTGGCTCACGTATCCGTCTGCCTTCAACCCCGCGAGCATGGCCGCGAGCCGGTCGCCGTCGCCCTCGACGCCCTCTGTATACCGGTCGAGCACGATCTGGGTCTCCTCGGGCAGCACGGTGATCGCGGGAACGACAGCGGCGCCTGGCCGCAGCGCCGCGATTCCGGCGGTGTCGGGCTGCTCGGGCAGCACGGCCTCGAGCGAGTAGTCGTCGCCGGCACGCAGCCCGCCGATGACGGCCGCGGTGCCCGCCGTGTCGTTGTAGTAGAACTCGTCACGCAGGGTGGCGGCGCGCGAGCCGGAGAAGTCGACCGCCTCGAGCTGCCCGACGGTGGGTACCCACACGCCGCTGTAGCCGGCGACCGTGACATCCAGATTAACCGTCTCGCCCGAAACCGCCGACTGGTCGAAACGGTAGGGAACCCGCGTGAACGACCCCGATTCGCTCGTGACGGCCGCACTGCCCACCGAGTAGACGACGCCGTCGTAGGTGTCGAGGGTCGCGATGCGGATGCGGCCTCCCGTCGGCAGCCCGCTCACGCTGAACAGCACCTCGCTCGCCGTCGCCGGCTGGAAATACCGGCGGAAGCCGGCGAGCGGGCTCACGTAGTCGCGCGGATCGAAGGGTTGCGTGACGGTGGACCGAGCGACCTCGCGGGGACCGGCCGGCGGCGCGTATACGGCCGCGGCGGCACCCGCGCCGCCCGCGATCGCGAGGATGACGCCCGCCGCGACGATGGTGCGGATTCCGAACAGGCGGTGATCGGATGGCACGGCCGCCCCGGTGCCGTCGGTGGTGCGCGCCTCGGCCGCAAGCCGGCGCACGGCGGCACGGCGCGCGTACCAGCGGCGCCACATGAGCCAGACGAGGGTGGTGACGATGAGCGCGAGGGAGAGGACGAGCGGGAGGGTCGCGTAGTCGGGGCCGAGGGCGCTCGCGACGATGAACAGGGCGAGCGGGCCGATGGCCGCGAGCGCCCCGCGTTTTGCCCGCAGCGCCGTGGTCAGCGAGATCACGCTCGTCGTGAGCACCAACACGAAGGCGGGCACGAGCAGCGCCTGATAGTTTCCGACGGGAAGCGTGATGGTCAGCAGCTGCTTCCAGCCGAGCGCGGCACCCGACACGAGCTGCCAGAGGCCGTCGAGCGTGGGCAGCACGCCGTAGAGCGCTTGCTGAGGTACAGCGAGCGGCACCCCGAAGAGCAGGAACGCCACGACCGCCGCGGCGAGCACCACCGGGGGCGACCACCGGAAGAGGGCGCCGAGCACGGCGATCGCCGAGCCGACCACGGTGGTGACACCCACGAGCAGCACGATCGACGGGCTCTGATAGATCGGCCAGAGGGCGACCGAAGCGATCGCCATACCCAGCCAGAGGAACAGGGTGTTGACGACGACGTACATCGCGGTGAGCCGCTGCCGCCTCATGCCGCGACCACCCTGGCCAACGATTTCGGCAGGTCTTCCAGGTAGCCGATGGTGAGTACGGAGAGGCCCGGTGCGGTGCGCAGTTTCGGAGCGGCATCCGGATCGCAGACGACCGCGATCACCTCGACTCCCGCCGGAAACTTGCTCGACGCGGCGCGGAGCTCCGTGGGCGTCGTCGACGATCCGCAGATCAGGAAGGCCACCGAGACGCCGGCGACCTCGTTACCGGCGACCCGGGCGATGTCGGTGATGGCGATGGCCGTTTCGGCCGCCTCGACGACGGCGAGTTCGTCGAGCAGTCGCTCTCGGCTGCGGGTCGACAGCGCGCGCACGGCGACGACCTTGCGCACCGCGAACTCGGGGGTCTTCTCGCTCACGACGACGGAGACCTCGCGGATCTCGCGGATCGCACGCGAGCCGAGCGAACCGGCGACACTCACCGCCAGCTCGAACTCTTCGTCGGTGGCGTAGTCGGCGCTCGACAGGCTGAGGGCGATCACGATGTGACTGCGCCGGGTCTGCTCGAACTGCCGCACCATGTAGGTGCCGGTCTTCGCCGTCGATTTCCAATGGATGTTGCGGCGCTCGTCACCCGGCTGGTACTCGCGCAGGGCGTGGAAGGCGATGTCGGAGTTGGACAGGTCGCGCGTCGGGGTGCCCTCGAGATCGCGCACGAGACCGGCGCTCATGCTCGGGATGCCGATCGTGCGGGGGTGGATGAACAGCTCGGCGGTACCCGTCCAGACCAGCTCGCGACGCACGAGGCCGATCGGGTCGGCGCGCACCGTGCGCGCAGGGCCGACCGTCACGACACCGCGGCGCCTGGTCGGGATAGCGAAGCGCTGCACCGATTCCGCGCCGCGCGCGAGGCTGGGCACCGCGATCTCGGCGAGACCGTGGGCGACCGGGATCTCCACCGTGACGCCGAGGGTGCGGCCGATGCCCGCGTTCTTCACCACGACGGTTCCGGCCGCCTCCTGACCGACGACGACACGCGAGTGCGCCACCTCGAGGCTGATCGCTACCGCGTTGCGACCGACGAGGTAGAGGATCGCCACCGCGACGAGCACGATGCCGGCGAATCCGGCGACCACCAACTCCACCCAGCCGAACCAGTAGCCCGCGACGAGAGAGACCGGGATCGCCGCGAAGACGACCCAGCCGAGCGGGGTGATGACCGCGGCGGCTCGCACGAAGAAGCGGGCGACGAGACCGCGCACGGCACGCGCGATCCGCACCGTCGTGATGACGGCGTCGGCGAAGAATCCGGTGCGATTGCCCACGATGCGCGTGCGCGCGTTTGTGAGCCCCTCGGTGGCCGTGGGGAAATGCGAGTCCGACCGCAGGGTCACACGGCTTGCCGATCACTCGGCGGGGGCGTCTCGATCAGCAGCTGGGCGATGATGCTCGTGCCGGTGACGCCGTCGAACTCGGCCTCCGGGTCGAGCACGAGGCGGTGCGCGAGCACCGGTTCGGCGAGGGCCTTCACGTCGTCGGGCACCACGTAGTGTCGGCCGTTCGACGCGGCGAGGGTCTTCGCGGTGCGCACGAGGGCGAGGGCGCCGCGCACGCTCGCGCCGAGCCGCACCTCGGTGGCGGTGCGGGTCGCCTCGACCAGCCGCGACACGTAGTCGTTGATCGTGGGATCGACGTGCACGGTGCGCGCCAGCCGGGCCATCTCGATGATCACCTCGTTGCTCGCGATGGCGGGAACGGCGGTGTCGTGCGCTCGTGTGCCCGAGCCCTCGAGGATGCGCAGGGTGGACGCGTGGTCGGGGTAGCCGATCGAGGTCTTCATGATGAACCGGTCGAGCTGCGCCTCAGGCAGGCGGTAGGTGCCCGCCTGCTCGATCGGGTTCTGGGTGGCGATCACCATAAACGGCAGGGTCACCGGATGAGTGACGCCGTCGACCGTGACGGTGCCCTCCTCCATTACCTCGAGCAGGGCGCTCTGCGTCTTGGGGCTGGCGCGGTTGATCTCGTCGGCGAGCACGATGTTGGCGAAGATGGGCCCGCGGTGGAACTCGAAGTCGCCCGAACGCTGGTCGAAGATGCTCACCCCGGTGATGTCGCCCGGAAGCAGGTCGGGGGTGAACTGCACCCGGTTGCTGACACCGTCGACGCTCTGTGCGATGGCGCGGGCGAAGCTGGTCTTGCCGGTGCCCGGAAAGTCTTCGAGCAGCAGATGGCCTTCGCTGAGCAGCGCGGTGAATCCGAGCCGGATGACGAAGGTCTTACCGAGCAGCACGGTTTCGACGTTGCTGACGAGGCGCGCGAAGTTGTCGGAGAACCAGCTGGCCTGCTCGGGTGTCATCGTCATGCAGTGGTCTCTCTGGTCTCTCTCGTCGGTCTGGTACGGACTACGGGCACTGCGCTTCGAGCGCGACCGGGTCTTCCCACGAATCGCCGCCCGCGGTGGCCGTGGTCTTGATGCGCACACCGGTCGTCGTCGACGGCACCGGTGCGCCATCAGTGTAATCGGCGTAGTCGCCCCAGACGGGGAGGCCGAGGAGGCCTGGCTCTTGGAACGATGCCTGGTAGGTGACGGCCTGCGGTCCGCCGGCCGAGGGAGTGCGCAGCGCGACGGATCCCGGGTTGTCGCCCGACGCCGGTGTGCAACTCAGGATCTCTGAGCGGGCGTTGATCGGGGTGAGAGTGGCGCCGGAGGACTCCGGCCCGCAATAGTCGGCGCTGTCGTCGCGGCACGCGCGGAAGGTGACCGTCTGGGGCGAGCCGTAGGCGGCGGTGTTCGCGGCCGACGTCAGCCACTGGCCGCTCTCCACCGGCGCCCAGCTGCCGCCGTTGATCCGGTACTCGAACCGTTTCGCGGTTCCGGAAGCCGAGAGCGCCGACGCCTGGATGTCTTTCTGACCGTCATGGCCGACGAGCGCGGCCGTTCCCACGGCCTGACCGGGAGGAAGCTTGCTCTCGGCGGGTCCGGTCGACGCGACCGAGCAGTACCGGCCGTTGTCGGCGTAGACGTAGTAGGTGTAGCTCGTGCCGTCGTCGAGCCCCGAGTCGGTCCATCCGGAGGCCACACCGGTTTCGGTCGGGGAGACGCACGACGTCGGTGCCGGCGAGCCGGAGAGAGTTCGGCGCACGCTGTATTTCGGCTCGCTGCCGCCGTTCGCGCCGAAAGCGCCCCAGGTGACCGTGATCGTTCCGTCGGTTCCACTCGACGCGCTCGGCGTCTGTTGCGGAGCCGTCGGCAGACCCACGGTCGTCACCTTCTTCTCTGCCGAGCGGATCCAGTCGGCCGCCGAGGTCACCTGTGCACTGTTGCGCGCGTAGACCCGCACGGCGAACTCGGTGGCGGTCGGGAGTCCGCTGAACGTCGTCGTTGTGGTGGTGCGCGAGACGTCGCGGGTCTGGCCGTTGAACTCGACGCTGTAGCCGGTGATCTTGGTGCCGGGTTGCGGATCGGGCACGGGCTGCCAGGAGACCGTGACGGCGCCTCCGGTCGGTGCGACGTCCGCGCCCGCGGGCGTCGCTGTCACGACGGGCGCGGCCGGCAGGTAGTCGACGGTATAGGGATCGCTCGCCGCGCTCGCCGCGCTGTCGCCTACCGCGTTGGTGGCGATCACCTGCAGTCGGTAGGGCTCCCCGATCTTCAGCCCGGGCAGTGCGCAGATGAGCGCCGTGCCGCAGTCGAAGCTGTAGTTTCCCGTAGCGCTCACAACGCGGTAGTTGGTGATGGGCGCGTTGTTCGGCTGGGGCGCGGCGATGCGCACGGTCAATGTGTCGTTGCCGAAACTGCCCGCCTGACGCACGGGCTTCGCCGGGGCATCCGGAACATCTTGAACCGATATCCGCACCGATCCCCAGACAAAGCGGTCGGGGTCGCGGCTCGCATCGGACACCTGGTACTGAACCATGGTGTCGATCGGCGCGGCGGACGCCCCGACGGTGACGGTGAGCCTGCTGTTGTCGCTCGACGCGGTGACGGTGAGGCCGGCGGGCAGCGAGGCGCCGTCGATTCCGCGCACCGCGACAACACGCAGGGGCTGCCCCGGGAACGGGTTGGTGGCCTGGTCGTTGGCGAGCACGTCGACGACGGTCGACTGTCCGCGACGTGCGACCGCCGTGTCCGCCGCCGGAACCGCGAGCGGCCGGGTCGAGGCGACGACGTGCAGCTGGATGCGCCCCGCCTGTCCCTGCGATGCGGCGTCGCGCACGCCGAGCGAGATCGCCGTCGCGGTGTTCTTCGCCACGGTGTCACGCGCGGTGATCTTCAGGCTCTGGCCGGCGAGCTCGTAGTCGAACCCGGTCGGGAAGGGCGCGAGCACCGAGTACGCGAGTTCGTCGACGTCATTGCTGTAGGGGTAGTCGGTCAGCTGCGTGAGGTCGACGACCTTCTGCTGACCGGGTTCGAAATCGATCGTGGCGCCCGTGAACACCGGGGGCTGGTTCTCGCGCGGATTGACGGTGATCGGCAGAACCAGGTTGGCCTTGCGCCCTGCGGGGTCGCTCGCCGACGTGCCGTCGGTCACCTCGAACGAGATCGAGGCCTGGCCGAAGTAGAGGTCCGACGAGGTGAACTCCAGCGTGTTCGAGTCGACGACGAGCGGCGAACCGTCGGAGTGCGTGGCACGCACGGTGCTCGAGTCGGTGAGCCGCACCCGTTTGCCGTCGACGGCGAGCACGTAGTCGTTCAGCTCGATCGTGAGCGTCTCCTCGCTCACCACCTGCAGCCGAGGCGCGTCGCGGTTGAGCTGTGGCAGGGCGTCTTTGAAGCCCGGCACCCAGATGAACGCGTACGACCGCGCCGAGGGATCGTCGGGGTTCGTCACCGCGAACGGGATGATCTGGCGCTCGTCAGTGATCGTGACGGCGACCTGCTTGCCCGCCGTCACCCGCGCCGACGATCCGTAGCCGGAGACGATCGAGAGGTCGAGGCCGCTCACAGGCCCGTCGGCGAAGAACACGTTGGCGAGCACGTCGACGTTGATGGTCGCGCGGTCGAGCACGTCGGTGAGGGTCAGCACGGTGTCTCGCGCCACCGGGTAGGCGCGTGGCGCGTCGTCGCTCACGATGACGGTGACGAAGTTCGCGCTTGATCCGCCCATCTCGTTCTCGATCGTGTAGACGAGACCGTAACTGCCCGGGGTATCGGGTGCCGTGATGTCGACGATCGTGCCCTCGTCGATCGTCGCGGTGAGGTTCTCGTCGTTGGGCTGCGCGGCGACGACGCGCAGCTGGCTGCCGTCCGGGTCGGAGTCGTTGGCGAGCACCTGCACCGAGACGGTGGCGCCCGGCCGCACGTTCACCTCGTCTTCGATCGCCACCGGGTTGCGCGCGTCGGCGAGCGGCGGGCTGATGCCGATGCGCACGGTGCCGGTCGCCCGGGCGCCCAGTGAATCTGCCACCGCGTAGGTGAAGGTGTCGGTGCCGGCCGAGTAGATTCCCGCCTCGTACTCGATGGTGGTGTTGCCGACCGCCACGACGCCGCCCTTCTCGGGGCTGGTCTCCTGGCCGAGCAGCTGCACCGAGTCGCCGTCGGGGTCGATGCCGTCGAGCGGGATGTCGATCGTGACGCTGTCGCCCGCGATCACCCGCGCGGTCACGGTCGTCGGCACAGGGGCGTGGTTGGTGTCGACGTTGGGCTCGCGCACCTCGATGCTGACCTGCGCCTGGGCGGTCTGGCCGAGCGGTCCGACGATCTCGTAGACGGCGGTGAAGTTTCCGGTCGTCGCCGGGGCGAGATAGCGCAGGGTGTTGCCCGATGCGAAGAGCAGTCCCGATGCGCCGCTGAGTCCGTCGACCAGCACCGGGTTGAGCGTTATCGGTTCGCCGTCGGGCTGCTCGTCGTTGCTCATGACGTCGATCGTGATGGCGTCGCCGACCCGCACGGTCGCGGTGTCGTCGCGCGCGATCGGCGGTTGCAGCCGCGTCGGCGGGGCCACCTCGACGACGGTGATCGTGCCCACGGACTCCGCGAGCCCGTTCGTGATGCGGTAACCGAACGACACCGGGGCCGCGAGCGGGCCGGTGAGCGTCACGCGCACGGAACGCTGGTCGAGCACCTCGGCGCGAATTCCGGATGCCACGGGCACATCCACCACGCCCGTGACGAGCAGCACTCCCCCGGCCGGGTCGATGTCGGTGCCGGCCACGTCGATCGTGCGGCTGTTGAGCGTTGGGATGAACAACGTCTTGGGGATCGTGATGGGTTTCGTGTTCGGGTCTGGTGGAGCCGTGACATCCACCCGAACCAGCCCCGTGACCGTCTGGTCGTTGTCCGTGACCACGAATTCCACGTAGTGCGAGCGGATCTGGTCGGTTTCGAAGCGGAAGGTGCCGGTCTCGTAGCTCGGCGTGATGGTGATGCCGGCCTTGGGCGGCACGGCGTTGAGGCGCACATCGCCGTTGCCGCCGCGCACGTGGTCGAGCGGCCTGATCGTGATCTCCTCGCCCGCCGACGCGGTCACGACGAAGGGATCGGCCTCGATCGGCACGTCGCCGGCCGCCCGTGTGGTGACCGTGATCGATCCGTTCGACGACGCGGTGCCGTCGGAGACGACGAGCGAGACCGTCGAGGCGCCGAGTGTGCCGCCGTCGGTGACGATCACGGTGCCCTCGGGCTTGTAGCTCACGGTCATCGGGCTGCCCACGCTCGCCGACACCAGGTAGAAGGGGTCGCCGTCGGGGTCGATCCAGTCGTCCAGAGCCGGAACGCTCACCTGTGCCGAGCTGGCCACGGTCGCCCGCGTGTTGCGCACCTGCTGCGGCGGCGAGTTCTCGCCCGGCGCGCGCACCGAGACCTCGACGGTCGCGCTCGCCGATCCTCCGCGGCCGTCGTCGATCGTGTACCCGAAGTTCACCACTCCCTGTGCCGTCGGTTGGAGCGTGAGCTGCAGCTTCTGGCCGTTCTCGATCACGTCGATGTGCCCGACCGCCGAGTCGATCGGGGTGACCGCGCTGATCACGATCACGTCTGCATTGGGGTCGTAGTCGTTGAGCAGCACGGAGAGCAGGCTCGACCGGCCCGGGCGGGCGCCGAACGCGTCGTCGACGGCGACCGGAGGCACCTGGTTCTTCTCGACCTGCGGCGGGGTGTTCTCGTCGTTCTGCTCGACCTGCTGCTGGTTCTCGTCGACGGTGATCAGGTCGGCCCAGTTGTCGATCACCGCGCCGTCTTGCTGCACCGCCCACGACGCGCCGCCGAGGGAGTCGTTGAGCAGCAGCCGGGAACCGTTCACCTGGAACTCGAGCGCGGCGGTCGCCGGCATGTCGAGCCGCAGCACGGTCGGGGTGTCGGAGTCGTCGCACGATCGCCAGCTCTGCCCGTTCGACCATGCGGCGAAGGTGCAGTCGGCCAGCTGCCGGGGCGCCGCCGCATTGCCCGCGCCCCCGTCGTAGAGCGAGGTGATCGCGCCGCCCGCGACCGCGACTTCGAACAGTCCGCCCGAGTGCGCGACGCGCACGGCGTCTCCGGCGACGCTCGCGGTCTGCAGCACCGCCCCGTTGCCCGTCGCGATCGCACCGGCGAGATCGACGACGCGGCCGCCCACCTCGAGCTCGTTCGCCGTGACGTCGAGCACCGCCCAGCGGCCGGCGACCGAGGTGACGGCGAACTGCCCGGTGTCTCCACCCAGCGTTGTGCTCTCGGTCGCGCTCACGGTCGTCGAGCTCGCGGCGTCGACGCGGTAGACCTTGCGGGTCGCGGGTGAGAAGGCGAAGAGCAGGCCGTCGTCGTCGACGCTGACGACGGTGCCGGGCCCGAGACTCAGCGACGGTTCCTGCTCGGCGTCGAAGTCGGCGAGATCGGCGATCGGCATGATCCAGATCTCGCCGGTGCCCTCGGAATAGACGATTCCGTTGTCGCCGGCGAGCGCGATTCCTGGCTGCGCAGGGGGCAGCGGCACGCTCTGCGAGACCGCGGATGTCGCGGGGTCGACGATCTCGAGCGTGGCGTCAGCCCGGTCGAACATGAGCACGGTGCTGCCGCGCTGCACGACGTCGATCGCCGCGCCGGTGCCGGCGACGACGCTGTTCAGCTCGAGCACCTCGGTATTCGCCCGTCCGATGAATCTGTCGCCGCTGTTCGACACCCAGACCGAGCCGTCGCCGAGGTCGAGTCGCTGCGCCGTGTACCCGGTCGACACGATCGCGACCGCGGCGACGAGGGCGGCGACGACGAAACCGCTCGTCGCGGTCGCGACGAGCGATCTGTGGGCGCGGATCCAACGCCTCATCGTCTCCCCCGCCTCACGGTTCGGGGACCTCGGCGTACATCACTCCGCGATGTCCACGCATTTCGGGTTGCTCGAATCGCCGAGGGTGCCGTCGCGGCTCACCTTCACCGAAATACAGACGTGGTCGCCGGGGGCCGCGTCGGTGAGGAACTCGGGGCCCGACTGGACGCTGACTTCGCCGCCGTCGAGGGCGATCTGGTAGGCGTCCGACTCTTCGAGGCCCGGATTCTGCCAGGAGAACCTGACGCTGTCGCCGTCGACGGTGGCCGAGATGTTCGAGACCACCGGGATGTCGTTGGACGTCGACTTGATCAGCACGAGGGTCGCGGTGGCGCCGAGGGCGATCACCAGCACGGCGCACGCGACGAGGATCCAGGCGAGCACCTGCATCCGTTTGCCGACCGGCGCACGGGTCGCGCCGATGCTGCGCTGCCCGGGGCCGATGCTGCGGCCGGCGGGGCCGCGGTTGCCCAGGCTGCGGTTCGCCGCGCCGCGCTGACCGTCGGTGACCCGGTTGTCGCTGTTTTTCATCAGCGTTCCGACGGCCTCGTAGTTGGTCGACGCGGCGGGAGCGCGGCGACGTCGCCGGTTCGTCGACGGCGCACCCGCGCCGCCGGCGACACCGCGCACGCGGGTGCGGTCTTCGAGGTCGGCGACCGTGGCGAGCGCCCACTCGTCCATCGCGACCTCGACGGGGGTCTGCGCGACGCCGAGCTCGGTCTCGATCGACTGCAGTTCGCGCACGAGTTCGATGACGCTCGCCGGCCGGTTCTTCGTCGCCTTCGACATGGCGCGCACCAGAGCGCGTTCTAGGCTGGCGGGAACGTCGGGGCGGCCGATCGGCTGCGCCTTGGCCCGGTTGATACGTGAGATGAGATCGACCGAGGTGTTCGACTCCCCGGGGACTTCGAACGGCGAACGCCCGGCGAGCAGTGAGTAGACGGTGGCCGCGAAGGCCCAGACCTCGCTCGCGATGGTTCCGGCCGTTTCATCCATCAGCACTTCGGGGGCCGACCACGGGATCGACATACCGACGGCCTGTTGGGAGTCCGACTCGCTGAGCGTGGCCGCGATGCCGAAGTCGGAGAGCACGGGGTGCCCGTAGGCGGTCAACAGGATGTTGGACGGTTTGATGTCGCGGTGCAGCACTCCGGCCATGTGCGCGGTCTCGATGGCGCTGCCGATCTTGATCGCGATACGCAGCACCTCGGCGACGGGCAGCCGCTCCGCGCGGTAACGCTGGCTGAGCGCCGACGAGCACATCTCCATCACGAGGTACGGGCGTCCGTCGGAGGAGACGCTCGCCTGGTAGACGGTGAGGATCGACGGGTGCGAACTGAGCTGGGCCATGAGGTTGGCTTCGGCCTGGAACATCTGGCGCACCTGGTCGTTGACGACCTCGGCGAGCATGACCTTGACGGCGACCTGGCGGCGCGGCATGTTCTGTTCGTAGAGGAAGACGTCGGCGAACCCGCCCGAACCGAGCACGTGCACGTAGGAGAAGCCGGGCAGGATCGGAGGTTGCGAAGGCAGGCGACGTGCCACGTAGACCCCCTCAGACCGCGGACAAACTTTCCTTATTGTAAGCAGGTTGCGTGCAATCGCCCTACGACTTGCGGAGCGGCCGGGCGCGCAAACTAGCTCAGAGCACCCGGTGGTTGGCGCGCGGCGCGGTGGTGCCGAGCTCGGATGCCCCGGGCGCCGCGATCACGTCGACGATGAGAACGGTGACGTTGTCGCGCCCGCCCTCGGCCAACGCGGCGTCGACGAGCGCGCTCGCGGTCTCGTCGGCCGAGAGACCGGCGGCGAGGTGCAGGCGGATGCGCTCGTCTTCGATCTCACCGGTGAGGCCGTCGGAGCAGACGAGCAGGCGCAGGCCGGCACGCAGCGGCAGCAGCCAGAAATCGGGGGTCGGCTGCGACTGGAAACCGACGGCGCGGGTGATGACGTTGCCGTCGGGGTGGTTGTGAGCCTGCGCCTGCGAGATGACGCCGCTGTCGACGAGCTGCTGCACGAGCGAGTGGTCGACCGTGACCTGCGCGAGCTCGTTGCGCTCGTAGCGGTAGACCCGGCTGTCGCCGATGTTGAAGATGGCGAAGTAGGGGTCGCCGTCGACGAGCGTGAGAACCGCGCCGGTGACGGTCGTGCCGACGCCGAGCTCGCTGCCGTCGGAGATGATGTCGATGTCGGCGGTGGCCTTCTCGAGCGCGACCTCGATCGTCTCCGGCGCGATGAAGTCGGACACGCGCGCCTCGGCGAGCCGGGTCACGACCGCCGCGCTCGCGAGGTCGCCCGCGAGGTGGCCGCCCATGCCGTCGGCTATGGCGAAGATGGGAGGCGCCGCGATGAAGCTGTCCTCGTTGGCGGCGCGACGGCGGCCGACATCGGTCTGCGCCGCCCAGGCGATCCGGATCTCCGCGTCGCTGCCGGGGATCGGGATCGGGATCTCGGGGTTGCTCGCGCCGATCTCAGTCACGCCGCACCCCGTGCATTGCCGACGTTAGTGATCATGGCTGGAGTCTCCCGATGTGGCGTTGCAGTGGCAATATCTCGATGACATTGCCGTCGCCGATGTCCACGAGCGTACCGGGCGAGACGACCATCGATTCGCCCTGGCGCAGCGACCGCGGCACACTGCCCGGCACCGACACGATGGAACCGTTGGTGGAACGCAGGTCGGTGACGATGATGGATGTCGCGAGCTGATGGATCTCGAGGTGCGTCGCCGACACCTCGCCGTTGGGCGATGCCACCTTGATCAGCTTCGGCATAACGCCGGTCTGGATGCGCGGAGACCCGGGCGCGCGTCCGATGTAGACGGCGGCGTCGAGCAGCACCGTGCGCCCGGCGGCTCCGATGCGGAAGCCGTAGCGCGGGCTCGACGGCTCCGCCACAACGGTGCCGGGCATCGGGGCGGTGTCGCCCGGGGCGGCGGCGGGCGCCACGACGGGCGCCGCCGTGATCGGGGCGCCCACGATCGTGTCGTCGAAGTCGGGAGCTGGCACGGTCGCCGGGCGCGCTGCGCTGCGCACCGTGTCGTCGAGGTCGTGTTGCACGGTCTCGATTATCCTCTGTCGCGCCGCGCCTGAGGCGGCTACTCGCCGATGAACGACATCACGTGCTTGACGCGGGTGTAGTCCTCGAAGCCGTAGCTCGACAGGTCTTTGCCGTAGCCCGAGTGCTTGAAGCCGCCGTGCGGCATCTCGGCGACGAGCGGGATGTGGGTGTTGATCCAGACGCAGCCGAAGTCGAGGCGCTTCGCCATGCGCATCGCGCGCGAGTGGTCCTTGGTCCAGACGCTCGACGACAGGCCGTACTGCACGTCGTTGGCCCAGGTGAGCGCCTGGCGCTCGTCGGTGAACTTCTGCACCGTGATCACCGGGCCGAAGATCTCGTTCTGCACCGCGTCATCCGTCTGCACCAGTCCGGAGACGATCGTCGCCTCGTGGAAGTAGCCGACGGTTCCCTGGCGGTGGCCGCCGAGCTCGATCACAGCGTTGTTCGGCAGACGGTCGATGAAGCCCTCCACCTGCGCGAGCTGGTTGGCGTTGTTCACCGGGCCGAAGAGGATTCCGTCGTCGCTCGGCGCGCCGGTCTTGGCGTTGTCGCGCGAGTAGGCGGCGAGCGCCGCGACGAACTCGTCGTGGATGCCCTCCTGCACGAGGACCCGCGTGGCCGCCGTGCAGTCCTGGCCCGCGTTGAAGAAGCCGGCGGTCGCGATGCCCTCCACGGCCGACTCGATGTCGGCGTCGTCGAACACGATGACCGGCGCCTTTCCGCCGAGTTCGAGGTGCACGCGCTTGAGGTCGCGCGAAGCCGCCTTCGCGACCTCCATGCCGGCGCGCACCGAACCGGTGATCGACACCATCTGCGGCGTGCGGTGGTCGATCATCGCGGCGCCGGTGGTGCGGTCTCCGGTGATGACGTTGAGCACGCCCTTCGGCAGAAACTCCGCGGCCACCTCGGCCAACAACAGGGTCGACGACGGGGTCGTGTCGCTGGGCTTGAGCACCGTGGTGTTGCCGGCCGCGATGGCGGGGGCGAACTTCCAGACCGCCATATTCAGCGGGTAGTTCCACGGCGTCACCTGGCCGATGACCCCGATCGGCTCGCGCCGGATCGACGAGGTGTGGTCTTTCATGTACTCGGCGCTGGCCATGCCGCTGAGGTGGCGGGCCTCCCCCGCGAAGAAGCGGATCTGGTCGACCGAGAGCATGATCTCGTCTTCGACGAGGCTCGCGCGCGGCTTGCCGGTGTCTTTCGACTCGACGTCGGCGAACTCTTCGGCGCGCGCCTCCATCGCGTCCGCGATGCGGAAGAGGGCGAGTTGGCGTTCGGCCGGCGTCGTGTCGCCCCAGACCTCGAAGGCATCGGATGCCGCTGAGAAGGCGGCGTCGACGTCGGCCGCGCTCGACACGGGCGACGACGCGTACGACTGCTCGGTCGACGGGTCGATCACGTCGAAGGAGGACTCGTTGCGGGCAGCGACGTACTCGCCGTTGATGAAGTTACGAAGTTCGCTAGCGCTCATGGCTCCAACATACCCACATATGCGCGCGGCCTCCACGGTCGGATTCGACTGATTTCGTGGGTCTGGCGCGGCCGTTGTTGCGGAATCGCTTGTGACCGCCCCGACCGGCTGACACAATCAACTCATGACCACGACAGGCAGGACCATCTCCAAGGCTCCGGCCAAGCCGCTGCAGCTCGACGCCGTCTCGAAGGCCATCATCGAGCAACTGCAGACCGACGGCCGCCGCTCGTACGCCGAGATCGGCAAGGCCGTCGGGCTCAGCGAGGCCGCGGTGCGACAGCGCGTGCAGAAACTCACCGAGTCGGGCGTGATGCAGGTCGTCGCGGTCACCGACCCCATGCAGCTGGGCTTCTACCGGCAGGCGATGATCGGCATCCGGGTCTCGGGCGACACCTCGATCGTCGCCGAAGCCCTCGGCGCCCTCGCCGCCGTCGACTACGTCGTACTCACCGCCGGCAGCTTCGACATCCTCGCCGAGGTCGTCTGCGAGAACGACGACGACCTCATCGACCTGCTGAACACGCAGATCCGGGCGATC
>Ga0247730_1000646_pt1 | contig 23612 bp, 26 predicted proteins | sample UWRJL073202C2_FD_180959 | JGI IMG/M metagenome (GOLD analysis project Ga0247730, IMG submission 180959) | Plant litter microbial communities from Arlington Agricultural Research Station in Wisconsin, United States - UWRJ-L073-202C-2 | ecosystem: Environmental > Terrestrial > Plant litter >... | reverse complement strand
CTGTTACCAACTGATTGTGTGTTTTCGTGCTCTACATAGGGCCTGCCAGATGCTGTAGTTAATTTTTGGTTAGTTTTGTTCGTTTCTTCCATGATGTGATTTATAACAATGTCTATTGTTTGCGCTTTTAAAAGCTTGTAAAAAGATTTAATTTCTATTTAGAAACAGTAATCCCTTACAAGCAACTTTTATAAAAGTATGGACAATTGTTATAACAACGAAACACCTAATTTCTATGACGATATAGCTAAACTCTATTGCTTTTGCTAAGTGTTATCAATATCAGCTATTTCACTTTGAAAGATTGCCTCCCCATGATCAGATCACCGAATAAAATAAAATCGCTCATCAGGGTAAAGAACAAGAATTTTAGTTTTGCAGGTTTATTTTTCTCGAAAACGATATGACCTATCCAGGCAAAACCAAAACCTACAACAGGCATTAATGCAAAAAATGCAAATTTATGGAATAGCATAGCGGTGATAAAGCATAGACCAAATAGTCCGGTTCCAATGAAATGTAAAATCCTGTTTGCCGTGTTTTTATGTTGTGTTAAATAGTAAGGGTAAAAATCTTTGATGGAGGTATATTTCCTTTGTTGTAATTTGGGATTGTTATCTATCATAGCTTAATTCCGTTCCTTTCTAAAAATGCACCAAGATCTTTTGGGTTCTCGGTCATCAGTAGTGTATGCAGTCCTGCTTTTTCTGCACCGACAAGGTGTTGCGGACTATCATCTATAAACAACGTTTCTGCAGGGATAAGATTATTCTCCCTGATCACTTGTTCAAAGATCTCTACATTGGGCTTACGCAGCAGCATCAGCTGTGAGTAGTAGGCTTTTTCAAACAGGTGATCATTGTTGTCTACTTCATATTCCTTTTTTAAATAATCCATGATATAGTCGTAATGGATCTGGTTGGTATTGCTTAGCAGGAAAGTCCGGTAATTCTTTTTTACAGCAAGCAGCACATCATGAACATTTTTTGGTACGCCAATCAATAAACTGTTCCATGCGGCATCAATTTCTTCATCTGATAAGCCAGAATTTGATGCTGCCAGTCGTATTCCTTCCCTAAATTGAGCAGGAGTGATGGCACCTGTCTCTAAATCACTAAATAAATTATCGTGTCCTTTATGTCCGAAAAAATTCTCTATATTAGGTATACCTAATTGTGCCAGAGCATTTTGAGTTATGCGAAAGTCTATTTCAAAGATGACGTTTCCGTAGTCGAAGATTATATTTTTAATTTTTTGCATCAAACTGTTTTTAAAATTGAATACAAATATGTAACATTGCACTCGCAAAATCTAATAAGATTTTACGCGGGCCAATAGCTCAGCTGGTTAGAGTAGAAGACTCATAATCTTTTGGTCGATGGTTCGAGCCCATCTTGGCCCACTTGCTTAAAAAGCCGTTTCTTGTTATTAGAAACGGCTTTTTTTGTTTCTATACGTAAGTTTTATGCTTACAGCACTGGCTCTGGCAGTCGTCCATTTGACAGGTTCTACAGCAATTTTTGTTTAATTTGACGTGAAAATGTAACAACTGTGTAACAGTGGTTTTCCGTCGCTAAGAAAATTTATGGCAACTGTTAGTGCGAAAGTTTTTGAACATCATTTAAAAGATGATGGAACTTGTAATTAGCCTTTCAATAAAGAATCCTTATTTTAAAACAACCTTTATTTTGTTACAATAATTCTTAAAAACAACCCTTATTTTGTTACAATAATTCTTAAAAACAACCCTTATTCTGTTACATAAAATTTATAAATTTGCCTTTACTCTGTGTATTTACTAATTAAGATATGGCATTTAAAAGAACTGTTGAAAGTTACCTCCATCAATGGAAAGTAAGTAAAAGTCGAAAGCCTTTGATCATAAGAGGTGCGCGTCAGGTTGGAAAGACCACACTAATACGAACTTTTGCTAAAAGCTATCAAAACGCAATAGTGCTTAATCTGGAAAGGAAAGGTGATCTGCGATATTTTGAAGATTTTGAAGATGTTGAGACGATTGTTGAAGCTTTATTTCTAGCTAACAGAATTCCATCGTCTGCCATTGGAAAAACATTACTATTTATTGATGAGATACAGGAAAGTCCTAAAGCTATCCAACTCTTGCGATATTTTTATGAAGACATACCAGAGCTACATGTAATTAGTGCTGGTTCTCTTTTAGAATTTGCTATGAGAAAGGTGCATAGCTTTCCTGTTGGTAGAGTAGAATTTTTATATCTCCATCCGCTAAATTTTCAGGAGTATCTTGAAGCTATAGGAGAGCAAGAATTATTGAATCAATTGAAGACGGTTCCTGTCAAACCAGTTGCCCATAAATTATTAATGGATGCTTTTCACCGTTATGCGATTATCGGCGGTATGCCGGAGGTGGTAAAAACAGATGTTCAACAACGTAGTCTTTCTGATTTGCCTAGGATTTATGAAAGTATTTGGGGGACTTATAAAAATGATGTAGAGAAATATACCTCCAATGATACGGAAAGGAAGATTATCAAACATCTAATGGACACTTCGCCTTTGTATCTTGATAAGCGCATCAAGTTTCAAGGGTTTGGAAATTCCAATTATAAATCAAGGGAAGTAGGAGAGGCATTTAGAACCCTTGATGATGCAAAAATTGTTCGCTTGATTTATCCTACAACAGACATAAATCCTCCACCGAAATCTGATCTAAAAAAATCGCCGCGCCTACAGTTTCTGGATACTGGATTAGTTAATTATTCTCTGGGTATACAGGCAGAAATGCTGGCGATGCAGGATTTAAACAATGCTTATAAAGGTGCGGTTATACCACATCTAGTAACGCAAGAATTGATATCTCTTCAAAGTATTTCGGCTCAAACACCTAATTTTTGGGTAAGAGAGAAAGCTCAGTCAAGTGCAGAAGTTGATCTGCTCTACTCTTATCAAGGTTTAATTATACCTATAGAGATAAAATCAGGAAGTACAGGGAGCTTAAAATCACTTCATCAATTCGTTGATGCAGTAGATCATCCTTACGCTATCCGGATGTATGCAGGTGCTTTCAATGTTGAGAAAGCAATCACACCAAATAAAAAACCATATCTGCTAATGAATTTACCTTATTACGCTGGTACGTCCCTACCTCAGTATATTGAATGGTTTGTTAGGCAGAAACTTTAACCTGATATTATAAAATCAGTTAATTTGCTTTTATTTTGTACATGTCTAAAGTAAATAATAAAAAAATATTTTGCTTTATTTATTTCCAACTATTGGTACTTAACAAAATATCGAATGATTGAAATAGATCTAAGATTCAAGGGTTTAAGAGTGAATTTAAGAAGTCACGGCAAGGCTATTGCAACTGATGTATATAAAAGGTACCACCCTACAAATATTAATCCTAAAGCAGAAATATGTGTTTACTGCAGTTCTTCATGTGATATAACAAAAGAACATGTATTGCCAAAATGGTTAATTGAAAGCGAATTGCACAATACAATGACATCAAGTGTGAACATGCAAATGGCAACTTAAAATAAGGCAATAGTACCTGCCTGTTCAATATGTAATAATTCAATACTTGCGTACATAGAAAATCATATATCAGATCAGGATGTTCATGTCGTTTTGGTATTGTCAGCAGTAATGAAGCCAGGTAAGTTAAAAAGTAGCTGCGCTCAAAGACGGTTCAGTTCAATGGTTTTGGCTGGAGCAGGTCGAAGGAGTTATTCACTGTGTTTTAACTTCTAGTATTTACTTACTATTATCTTTTAGTTTGTAGCTGGTGCTTCGTCCGCCACCTTCCTCTTGCTCAAGAACATCTTTTTTTACCAGGTCATGAATGTCCCTTAACGCTGTGTCCGTGGAGGTCTTGGTCATAGTGGCCCACTTGGAGACGTTTAGTTTCCCGAGGAAATTATCTAAAAGGATATGCAGCATCTTTTGCTGGCGCAGGTTGAATTCCAGTGCGTTATTGTTTTCCCAAAACCTTGCTCGTTCTAAAATCTTGGATATCGTTTGCTCCGTTTGCTCCATCGAATGATAAAGGCAGTCCAGGAACCATTCCAGCCAAGGGGTAATATCTAGCTCACCGCGCTGAGTGGATTCTAAGATCTCATAATAGCCCTTTCTTTCTTTGAGTATTTGGGCCGACATCGAATAAAATCTTTGCCTGCTCTTATCCGCACTAGCGAGCTGCATATCGGCAATTGCTCTTGCGATACGTCCGTTTCCGTCATCAAAAGGGTGGATGGTTACAAACCAGAGATGCGCTATGGCTGCCTTGATTACCTGATCAAGTTCCTGCTGATCATTCAGCCAGTTCAAAAAGCTGTTCATCTCTATTGGAACTTTTTCTGCATCGGGAGCTGTAAAATGCACCGTTTCCCGTCCCATTGCACCTGAGACGACTTCCATTGGGCCATCTCTCCAGTCGGACACCTTTATTTTATAAATTCCACTGCGTCCGGTTGGAAATAGGGCCGCATGCCATCCGAAAATTCTGTCATGATCGAGAGGTTTATCATATCTTTGGGTAGCATCAAGCATCATTTCAACCACGCCCTCTACATCCCGTTCGGTAGTTACGGTACCGGCCACATCTATGCCTAAACGCCTGGCAATAGAAGACCTAACTTGTTCTTCATTGAGCAGTTTTCCTTCAATTTCACTGGATTTCACCACATCTAAAGTCAATGCCTGAAGCATCGCTTCTTCCTGAATCTTAAATCCAAACGCCTGCATCTGACCTAAGATTTTGCCTTGGCGATGCCTAACATTACCTAATTTGGCGAAGAGTTTTTCTCGGTCCCAATTAAAATCTGGCCATTTTTCTCTCTGATGTATAAACATAATTGCCGCATTTATGCGGTGAATATAAGGTTTAATTACCGCATATGAAAATATTATTTATTTCTTTGCGGTGAATAATTATATCATTCGCCTTATTTGTACGGCGAATACACCGTCTATTCAACGCATAATACAAAGCTAAATATACTTACTTTAATCCCATAGGGGAGGCCGTTGGATACCTAGTAGGAGTTGTAAATCAAATTTATATTGTCTAATGGAGAATGGCGCAGCTTATTCCTATTCATTGAAACTTCATTCAAACTATCATCTCATTTTTTTTGCCAAATTACTGATTAAACCCAAATCAGCTAGGAAATGGTTTGAGAAGCGCCCAACTGGTCCACTTAAAGAGACGATCAAATTTGATCATCTCTTTTTTTTAAAGCCAACTATTTTTAGATCTATTGAAACGTCCAATTAATCTGGGATCGATCCCAAAAGTTCTGGAGCAATCGAAAAAAGTATAGTTTTGTATTTCCATACAGTTTTATATTATGGTTTTTGTTGGAGCGACGAAAGAAATTCAGTTATATTTCATTATCATTGGCGAGCAATGGGTCACCTTAGTTAATACTTATGAAAACCGTCTTTTTTTTATTTTCTTTTTTTATTTTTTCCGGTACTGTTTATTCACAAGCAATTAAGCTTGACATTTCTGGGAATGATAAAAATCATGTTTTCATCGTTCAAAAGGAAGGCTTGAATGTACGATTAGATTCAAGAGGTAAACTTCAAAATGACAATGTTTCTACTTTTTACAGCATTGGAGATAAACCAGTGAAATATGACGTGAACGGTCGATTGAGCGATATTGACGGTTTAGCAATTGATTATGATATCAATGGCCGTGTTCGTCAAATAGGAGATAAACGAATAGACTATGATATTAATAACCGGGTTCGCCAAATAGGAGATGATCGGGTTGACTATGATATCAATGACCGTGTTCGTCAAATTGGGAACAAACGAATAGATTATGATATTAATAACCGGGTTCGCCAAATAGGAGATGATCGGGTTGAGTATGATATCAACGACCGCGTTCGTCAAATTGGGAACAAGCGAATAGATTATGATATTAATAACCGGGTTCGCCAAATAGGAGATGATCGAGTTGAGTATGATATCAATAACCGGGTTCGTCAAATAGGAGATAAACGGATAGAGTATGATATTAATAACCGTGTTCGCCAGATAGGAGATGTTCGGGTTGATTATGATATCGAAGGCCGGGTTCGCCAAATAGGAGATAAAAGAATTGATTATAACATCAATGGTCAGATTCGAGAAATAGGAGATTCAGGTAATAACCTCTTACTCATTTACAAAACGATTCAAAGTTTTAATAGTAAAAACGCGCATTAGTTTAATATTTGAGCAATTTGTTTTCCTCTTTTTTTGTACAACTTAAGACCGTTTTACTTCCTTAGGTTTAGTGAAATGGTTGATCTTTATGGAATTGGATTGCGTTATAGCAAGTATTCATAGCTTAAAATTAGAATGTAACTTTATCCTACCACCATTTTTTTAGTAGTTACTTTTTTATAGTTTTGGTTACACACAAAAGAAATCAAATATGAAACAAGTAAACCTCCTTGGATTATTCGTAATCCTCTTCGCGCTTTCTGCCTGTAAAAAAGAAAATCCTGCACAGGAACCTCCGATATTACCACTTACGGACTCAGTATCATACACCGTGAACGGAAAGAGGTATGTATCAAACAAAATTGAACGAGGTACAACACTTACAACGCAATCAAATACAAAAATTACATCGGGCGTTAATTATAATTATCTAATACAAGGTGATAAGGATTCCATTTTCTTCTTAAGGGATTACACTATTAAGGCAGATAATTCCTTTATGATTATGTCATTTATAAAAATATATAACAATGCGGAAACAGAATATGGGCATGAGAATAATGGCGGGGGGTTAAATTACCCAAAAGACAAGGCAGATATTTTTTCTCCAGGAATATATAAATACGCAACAGATCTTTGGAGAAACAATTCAATATCTGGAATTGCTATAAGGTTAATAAATGATAATGGTGAGTTTAAGTCATATGGTCATTCAGATTTAAATAAACCTGCCTCAATTACTCAAACGGATCAAAAAGATTCTAAGTTTGAAATTATTAGCATTCAAAAAAGGGAATCGGACTATTTATTAGAAGCTCGGTTTAATTTAACCGTTTTTGACGAAAATAAAAAGGTACAGAAAATTGAGGATGGTTATTTAAGGTTTAGCGTGCTTTATATTCCCTAGAGTTATAAAAGTCCCTCAAATTGCATTTTAAATACATTGCTGTTTTTTAGCCAATCAGCCATTAAACATAAATCTGAAAGGGAATGGTTTGGGAAGCGTCAGGTTACATCAACATAAAACCGTCTTACAAAGTAATTTGAAGGCGGTTTTTTATAGGTGTAGCACTACAGATCGAATACTATTAATGATGCTGCCACCAAAAATCACAATAGTTTTGATGACCAGGAAGCTCTTTCCCGAAATAATAGAAAGCCCGAATCTTGGTTGGTGATAGGTGGTACCTAATGTGTTTGCAATTCTGTGGGTGTTTGTCCGAATTGCTTTTTGAAAGTGTAAGAAAAGTGAGACAAGGTCTCAAAACCTAAGTCCAAATAAATCTCTGTAGGACGTTTGTTCTTTTGCGTAATTAAAAAATGTGCTTGTTCTAAGCGTTGTTTTTGCAACCATTTTTCGGGTGTCATACTAAAAATTTTCAGAAAATCACGTTTAAAGGTAGATAGGCTTCTTCCAGTCAGTTTCGCAAATTGCGCCAATGGAATGTTGTATGAAAAATGTTTGTCCATATATGCTTTCAAATCTATCTTGTGTGGTTCGCTGAAATCAAATAAGAAATTTTTCAATGCAGGATTGCGAAGCAAGAGTTCAATAGCTTCAATCGTTTTTACGTATGCTAATGTTGGTGTTAGTTTTTCTGGTTGTGCAAAATAAGGCATCAGAGAATTAAAATAACCCTGCATAAATTCGTCATTTTCCAACATTACATTTGCTTCGCCAATATAATTTCCATCAGCTGTTACACCATGTTCCAAGCTGTATTTTTTCAGGGTTTCCTGATCTAAAAAAATATTGATAGTAGTAAAAGGTTTTCCCCCGAAAGGTTTTTTAATTGTTTTCATTAGCTGGATTCGCTTAAACAAACACAATGTCCCTGGGGTGTAAGTTGTGACACCGTCTGGTGTATAATGTTCGGCTATACCCGAAGTGATTAAACCCAATACATGTTCATGCACAAAATGGGTATGGCCGAAATGTGTATCACCTTCACAAGCCTGCAATATAATATTGCTGTTCATTTGCTCTTTTTGCATAATGATAAAAATACTTTATTTTACCTGGCTCATTATTAATCTCTCTAACATTTTATCAGACAATATTTTTCGTAAAAATAACATCGGTTTTGCCATATAACCCCCAACGTATCGTGTTTTCGGCTTGCGTGCTTCAATCCCTTTTTTTATCAATTCTGCAATCACAATAGGTTCGGGAACATTACCTGCCATTTTGGTGAATGATTTTTGAAAAGCTGTTACCAATGTTCCGTATGCTGTATGACCAGAAACGCGCATTAAACTTTCAACCGCAATGTCGCCCCATTCTGATTTTGTGCCGCCCGGTTCTATCACAATTACATCAATACCAAATTCTTTTACTTCTACCCGCATTGCATCGCTCAATGCTTCAATTGCAAATTTGCTGGCGTGGTACCAACCACCAAAAGGAAAAGCAATTTTACCGCCAACAGAAGAAATATTTACAATCTTGCCGTATTTGTTTTGCCTCATTTTCGGCAATACTAGTTGAGTTAAACGCATTGCACCAAATACGTTTACTTCCAACTGGTATTTCGCATCCTGCATGGTAACATTTTCAATCGCACCATACGAACCGAAACCCGCGTTGTTTATCAAAATGTCAATACTTCCTGCTTCTTTGAAAATCTGTTCAACACATGCTGTAATGCTTTCGTCTTTTGTAACGTCTAATGCAATAGTTTTAATACCGTAATTTTTAAGCTCTTGTAATTTTTCTGTCCTGCGTGCCGCACCGTAAACATTGTAGCCGTTTTGTGCTAATAAAATTGCAGTTGCTTTTCCAATTCCTGCAGAAGCCCCTGTAACTAAAACTGTCTTTGCCATAATTCTTGTAATTTTTATAGTTCAAAATTACTTATTGCCTGTCCGCAGAGGTTTCGTGAAACGTCCAAATTGTTGTCTTGAAACGTTCAAAATTTCAGTACGGGATCTGTGGAGTAGCTAACTATATTCTTTAAGGGTTGGATCTATAGCCAGAATCACATGAGACATTCAATGTTGCGAAGGTCAGCTAGGTATACAAACTTATTTGGAGTTGTTACGCTATTTCTGTTACAGCAGCAGATACTGCCCGCTTTTCGACATATAACCGCAAAAGAAGCATGATAAACGACAGCGTACCAAATATTACCATCAGCCAGGGTAGGTATTGAACACCGCTCATCATGATCACCAATCCACCTAAGGTGGTCCCTAATGTCACACCAAGATTGCCAAAGGAAGTAGCCAGGCTATTGGCAAATTCCAGTGCATGAGGGGCGGAAGAAATCATATAGGTGGATGCATTTAAAAAGCTAGGGGCGTATAAAAATCCCCACAGTGCGATAACAGCAATTATGACAAACCTATCTGCACTGTAAAAATATAGTAAGACCGGTATAATGAGTGTGCCAGAAAGAAACAATGCCGTTGTACGGGCCACATTACGGTTCAGCATTTTTCCTGATACCCTGTTGGCAAATACACCTACAAGTCCAAATAAGAACATCATGAAACTGATCATCGAATCATCCATTCCATTGACTTTGTTTAGATATTCTACAAAATAACTGTAAGTGGAGAACCACGCTGTGATCATAAAGAAATTCATCATCGCACTGATGATGAAAAGAGGCTGTTTTAGGATCATGAATTGCGAACCATATGATTTCTTTTCGGTCACAGGCATATTTGGCAGTCCAATGTAGATGGCAATAACAGCGATTAAGCTGACTATAGCCTGTACTAAAAATGAATATTCCCATGAAAACACACTTGCCACATAAGTTGCTAGTGGAACTGTGGTCACCATAGCAATGGCGATGCCACTAAAAACTATGCTCATTAGTTCATTCTTATTCTTGCTGTCTGCTTTGGAAACTGCTACCGACAACGCTGTTGCGATGTAAACCGGCTGTAAAAACGCGGGAAAAATTCGTACCAGCAGCAAGAGCCAGAATGGAGGGGAGAGAAAAGAAACGATACCTGTGAAAAGAAAAATAAGAATCGCAGTAAGCATAATCTTTTTTTTGTCGAAGCCAGAAACCAGTAAAGTCATAAATGGACCGGTAATGGCAATCACGAGCGCGAATGCACTCAATAGAATGCCTGCTTTATCGATACTGATATTGTAATGTGATGCAACCTGGGGAAGTATACCAATAATTCCAAATTCGGTTGTAATAACCCCAAGGAAGCCCAGGCATCCGATATATGCGTATTTTTTCATTTGTTTTCTTTTAAAATTATAGTGATAAATGCTTGTAGATGTTGTGAAAATTCGGCTACTTTTTTACTCTGATTTGTCAATACCATATAATTTCCATTGTGTTTATTAGATTGCTGACCGGAACAAATAATAGTTAAGGGAAGGGTATTCCATTTCATGTTTCGCTTGTTTGTCGGGACAAAACTATTTTAAATTGATAGTTTTGCATAGTGCACGTTTAATTGTATGGTACGCACAATTTTGTAAGTAATGGGAAAACGAAAAGAAAACTCAACAAATAGTCTCAATGTGGAATATATTTCAGAGTGCGACCTCACCTATGCGGTCTGTAAAGTTGGGGGCAGATGGAAACTTTTGATATTATGCAAGCTTGAAGGGGGTAAGTTACGCTTCAGTGAACTAAGAAACAGGATTACAGGTATTACTGAACGTATGCTTACGCTGAAACTAAAGGAATTGGAGAAAGAGGGACTGATAACACGAACAGTTTATGCAGAAGTGCCGCCAAGAGTAGATTATGAATTGACAGCAAGTGCAATGGAACTTATCCCTATTTGGGCAGAGCTAAGTAAATGGGGTGCGAAACACAGAATAAATGCTGAGGTGGTATAAAAAGCATTTAAATCTTACCATTTGTCAATTTCTTAGGGGTTAATGCGGGCTACATTTGCTTAACAAATAAGAATAAGTAGTTGATTAACATCTGCTTATTCCATTTGTAAACAAATATTTAATCACCTAAAATTTACAAAAATGAGTAGTTTACCAATCCGTAGTAAAGAGTCAGACCACCTGCTTACATCAGAAAATTCAGCATTGCTTGTTATCGACTACCAGCCGCCACAAGTAAATTCTATCGCATCGATGGATAGACAATTGTTGATCAATAATATTGTAGGAACGATCAACGCAGCAAAATTGTACAGCATGCCTATTGTACTGAGCACAGTTAATGTAGAAACAGGTCTTAACCAGGAAACAATTCCGCAAGTGAAGAAACACCTGGAAGGCATAGTATCTTATGATAGGACCTCAATCAATTCGTGGGAAGATAAGGAGTTTGTAGAGGCTGTAAAAGCAACAGGAAGAAAAAAGCTAATTATGGCAGCGCTGTGGACAGAAGCGTGCCTGACGTTCCCGGTTCTTGATGCGCTGAAAGAAGGCTATGAGGTTTACATGGTTGTAGATGCTGTCGGCGGTACTTCTAAAGAAGCACATGATGTGGCTATCAGAAGATTAGAGCAGGCCGGTGCACAACCTATCAGTGTTGTACAGTTTTTCTGTGAGCTGCAACGTGACTGGGGCAGAAAAGAGACGGCAGAAGGATTTATGAAATTATTCATCGAAACTGGTGGTACAGCCGGACTGCAATTTGGATATGACGCTAATACCAAGTAAAATCGAATAAATGCGGGATGTGATTTACAAGCCCGCATTTATTAAATCTTAAAATCAGATGTAATTGTCTTCCCAATGCTAAAAATCCTATTTTTGTAACGTTCATATTATGGAAAAGCTGAGAAAACATATTGAAGAAATTACACCTGTTAGTGACGAAGAGTTTGAATCTATCAAACCATTTTTCACGATAAGAAAGGTATTAAAACATCAATATCTGGTTCAGCAAGGTGATGAGGCTAAGTATGAATATCTGATCATGACTGGTATTTTCAGGGTATTTTACCTTGATGAAAGCGGCAAAGAGCATATTGTGCAGTTCGCAACAGAAAATTGGTGGATGTCGGATTATATCGCCTATTTTGATCATAAGCAGGCAAATATGAATGTTATCTGTATGGAGGCCGGTGAGGTTTTATGCCTGACCCTGGAAGGCAGGGAAAAACTCTCTTCGACACTTCATAAAATGGAGCATTTTTTTAGAATAAAGCTGACCAAAGGCTATATGGCTTTGCAGCAAAGGATTATTTCACTGCTTTCCGATAATCCAAAACAGCGGTATACAGCATTCGCCCAGCTTTACCCAAATCTGATGCAAAAAATCCCTAAAAAATATATCGCTGAATATTTAGGGGTTAGCCGTGAAACGCTTAGTCGATTGTACTCCGCTAACAAATAATATATCTATAACAACTTCTAAACGTGATTTCGATCACACTTTTTTTGTGAGTTCCCTCCTTGTCTTCAGGATGGTTGCTGCCATAAATTTGTCCTGTAATTAATCGTTAACAGGAAAAATTTATAGCAATGAAAACAATTGTCGTATTAACATTAGCGCTCGCCTTCTTTTCTTCCAAAGCACAAGATAAAGCGCAAAACACATCAGTTAAACAGAAAACAACAACTATTAAAAGCGAAGTAAACATGAAAAAGAAAATTTTAATTATTGTATCCAATGCCAACGCTATTGGACCAAACAACAGGAGAACTGGCATATTTTTACCTGAAGTAGCACACCCATATGCTGAATTTGATAAAGCAGCATACCAAATAGATTTTGCCAGCTTAACGGGTGATACACCTTATTTGGACGCACTTAACCTGGCAAATGATCCGGATAACCTTGCCTTTTTAACAGGTAAAGGATGGGAAGCGATGCAAAAAGCGGTTAAACTAGCTGATGTCAATACTACTAGTTATGATGCCATTTTTGTACCTGGAGGGTTGGCGCCAATGGTAGATATGCCTGAAAATGAACTTCTTAAAAAAGTGATTAAAGAGACATATGAAAGGAATGCTGTTGTTGGGGCAGTGTGTCACGGTCCTGTATCCTTATTAAATGTTAAACTTAGCGATGGATCATATTTAGTAAGTGGTAAGAATATCACCTCGTTTACCGATGAGGAAGAAAAAGCTTACGCTATAGCGGACGTACCCTTTTTGCTGGAAACAGCACTAACTAAACAGGGAGCAAAATTTCATGCTGCAGCTACATGGTCTGCTCACAGTATTGCAGATGGCAACCTTGTAACTGGGCAAAATCCTGCATCAGCTAAAGGTGTAGCAGAAAAAATGGTCAGCATTTTAACAACCTCTAAAAAGTAATGGGCTATCGGCCTTCTCTGCAAGCTGGATAAGGCCGATATAATTTAGTACCGACAGCTCATCGATAATTGAATCTTTATATAACTAATTAAAAAAAACAACATGGAAAATCAAAATCCAGTATATGTATTTGCTACATGGAAAGTCAAAGAAGGCCAAATAGACAATGTTTTAAACTTGTTAAAACCTGTTAGAGACGAAAGTGTAAAGGAAAATGGCAACCTTTTTTATAAAATCCACCAGAGTAATTTGGATGCGAATACTTTGGTCCTGTTTGAAGGATATACGAGTGAAGCGGCTGTAGCGGAACATCGTAATACGTCACATTTCCAGGAGTTGGTATTAGGGAAAATTGTACCGCTGCTCGAAAATAGGGAGATAGTTTTAACAACTCCTTTAGACCATTTGTAAACAATAGCTCATCAACATATGAACATCACATTGGATGAAGCCGACAAAGTGTTAGCAGCGGCAAAGGCGAAGGCTAGAGAAATTGGAGTTGCTATGAATATTGCAATTGTAGATGAAGGGGCTAATCTGAAGTCATTTTGCCGAATGGACGACGCATTGTTAGGGTGCGCAGATATTGCCATCAAGAAAGCAAAGACCTCCCGTTTTTTTAATATGAGCTCGGGAGAATTAGGCAAGTTATCACAACCGGGCGGGTATTTATACAATATTGAACACTCCAATGGTGGTTTAATTTCATTCGCAGGCGGTGTGATATTACGGAATATCATTGATCAGATAATTGGTGCGATTGGTGTATCCGGAGGATCTGTTGAACAAGATCATGAAGTTGCCATTGCTGGTGCAAATGCGCTATATCCGGTAACAAACTAAATTATATAGTTATAGGATTGAATCTTTAAAATAACTAAAATGGAAAACAATATTAAAAATAAGGTAATCGTAATTACCGGAGCCAGCAGCGGACTGGGAGAAGAAACTGCAAAGTATCTTGCTGAGAAGGGGGCAATAGTTGTTCTTGGAGCAAGACGTTCCGATAAGTTAGAACAAATTGTAACGGATATTATATCGAAGGGCGGTGAGGCTATATATCAAGTGACAGATGTTACCCGCAAAGAGCAGGTGCAAAGCTTAGTTGATATAGCCGTGGCTACCTATGGTAAAATTGATGTATTAATTAATAATGCTGGTATAATGCCAATTGCACCAATGTCTGAGGTTAGAACCAACGAATGGGACAATATGATTGATATTAATATCAAAGGTGTCCTTTATGGAATCGCCGCTGCTTTACCAATTTTCGAAAAGCAGGAATCAGGTCACTTTATCAATTTAGGTTCTGTTGCAGGAATTAAAGTTTTTAGTCCGGGCGGCACTGTTTATAGTGGAACCAAATATGCTATTCGCGCAATAAGCGATGGATTGAGACATGAAGTTGGTCGTCATATTCGAACTACTACTATTGAACCAGGTGCAGTCGATTCTGAATTAAAGTTGGGTACTAGCCATCAGGAAAGTTCTGTGGGTGTGAATGAATTTTACAAGATTGCTATTCCGGCAGCAAGTGTAGCGAGGGCCATAGCTTTTGCAATTGAACAACCTGCTGATGTGGATATCAATGAAATTGTAATCAGACCGACAGTTCAGGACTTTTGATAAGTACTACCATTTGTAAATAAGGTTAGCTCACACCTTATCATTGCTTGCTTCAACTATTTATTAGTTATTAAACTGAAAATTAGTTATATAACTAACAAATTGTTGAAGCTTCGGATAAGTAGCAGGAGAGAAAGCTGGTTAATGAAGAGTGAATTTGTTTATTTCAAGGCTATTTTTAACTTGAATTATTCTAGTTAAAATGCTAGTAATTTCAATAAGTCTTAGCATTTAAGAGACGATTGGCAGGCAGAAATAGAACGTACTACCTTTACCTGCCTCACTTTCGAACCATATTTTACCGTGGTGTGCTTCAATAATTTGTTTGCTGATAAATAGGCCCAGGCCAAAAGGTTGTTCTCCGTTGGTACCCTTTCTTTTGGAACTGGTAAAAGGGTCAAATATTTTATCCTGCAGATTTAATGGTATCCCCATTCCGTTATCTTTTACATCAATGCGGATTTCTTTTTCCAATTGTATGCAATTGATATAGATAATGCTGTCTGGCTGACTAAATTTCATGGCATTTACGATGAGGTTACTAATAACTCTTAGAATTTTTTCTGCATCACCAATTATGCTGACTTGAATATTATTATTTAATAATAATTGTTGTTTTTTATCTTTTGCTCTAAAACTTAGGAGCATTACACTTTGATGAACGAGGTCTGCAATATTGATCTCATCTTTATCTAAATTCTGTTGCTGGTTAAAATCAGTTTTCATCAATTCATTAATCAATTCCAGACAATTCTTACTGGACGATTGAATCAGATCTATATATTCTACCGTGTCGTCCGTAAGTGATTCTTTGGGTATTAAACCCGTGATAGCGCTAATAGCACCAATTGGATTGCGTAGATCGTGGGCAACAACTTTAATAAGCAGTGCATAATTTTTATTAATGACATCCATAGTCTCCATCGTAGCTTCTGTATGTTCAAACTGCAGGCGTAGGGCTTCTGCAGTTTTCTGGGTTTGTTTCCAGTTGCGCCAAAGAATAATGATAATAATAATTGTCATTATACAAACCACTACCGCTAGCGCAAGAAAGCTAGACTGGTATTTTGATCGCGTTCTCGCTAGATCAAGCTGCTGATCTGTTAAGGCGTATTCGATATAATCAATCCCCGATTTATTACCTACAATCTCCTGTATCTTAAATAAGTCTACTAATTGTTCGCTGTAATAAAAAGCTTCATCCTCGTTGTTTTTAGCTTTATAAAAATCATATAATTTGTTAACAATAGTTTTTGCAGAAACAGAATATCCTTTTACACGGGCAATATTAAGTGCCCTTTTATAATAGCCTACAGCTTTTGATGAGTCTGATGAAATGAATAGATTGCCCAAAGTCATTAACATGTCTACGCCAAGATTAAAATTATTCTCCCGCATGGTAGTTTTAACTGTGTTCTCTAACATGGCGACTCCTTTCTGACGCTCATTGTTACTAATTAAATTTAGTGCGATCAGCTGATCTATAGCCAGCTGCATTCGGGTATCTTTATATTTAATAGCAATTGATTTAGCGCTATTGATATAACTTGGTACAGAGGCCTTTGGTACCGCTTCGGGATGTTGCAATAGATAATTATAGATGACGAGCGACATAATAGAATCATTTTTTAAAGATCCGCGCTGGGAAAAGATATCTTTATACATGGCTTTAGACTTCTGCTTTTTACCAAGTGCAGTATAAACCATTGCAATGTTCATATTGGTTTGTATAATATTAGAAGAATCCCGTATCATCTTATAATGATTATATGATTCATTGTAATAACGAAGTGCTAATTGCAGATCGCCTCTTAAATCAAATACAATCCCCAGGTTATTTAAAGCGTCTGCTTTTCCCTTAGTATATTCTAACCTGTTGGCTATTTCCCTGGCTTTAGTAGTATAACTAAAGGTTGTATCCAGATTCTTTTCATAGTAGAGTATAGCTAGCCTGTTTAATGCGTCAACATACCTTAAGCTATCTTTAATATGGGGAAGCCGGGCCTCAATTGTTTGTATATTATCCGTTTGCCCAGTACAAAACGAAAACTTAAGGATAAATAAAAAAAGTATCAATATTCGTTTCATAAACCGCCAATTACAAATACAATATAAATAAATAAAGTTGGTTAAACATCTAAGTTGTGAAAATTGATGTTATAACATTATAAAATTGTATTGACCTGCTTTCAAACAACTTGATGTTAGTTTTGATTTGCTTTTATGAGTATTCCTATAAATAGATTTTTTACAAAAAATGTCTTTTACTTATCTTTTTCTAGGAACCAGATTTAAGAATATTGTTCATTCTGCTTTATAAAAGTCTTAAATTTAGGGTAAAAATAAGCTGTATGCTACACCAATTCTGTAAGTATAACAACTGGGCAAATTCACTTGTACTAGCTGGTTTAATGGATAATCCAGCTACTCTTTGCGGGCCATGTATTTCATTGTTCAGTCACCTCGTAAATGCACAATTGATATGGGTTTCAAGGATCAATGGGATTAAACCGGATGTAGGGGTTTGGCAGGTACACGACCTCAATATTTGCCGGCAATTGCTTGATGAAAGTGAAAATTCATTGTCCAAAATGGAATATACGGAAGCAACTGCCAGTGCTGCTATTATAAAATATACAACCTCAAGTGGTGACTGGTATGAAACATCGGTTGCTGATATTTTACTGCATGTTTTTAATCATGGTACTTATCATCGGGCCCAGATAGCAAGAGAAATGAAGTTAAATGGTCTTAATCCTATTCATACAGACTATATCCTGTTTGTTAGGCAGCAAGCTAATTCTGCACCTGGCAAATATTAAAAGAGTTAGATAAAGGAGTAATTGTGATATGTATTCCATGGATGGTATATTTGTTTTATGAAAATAGAGCAAGAAATAAAACATGTATTTGATAGTCCACAACAACGCGCGCTAACAAACATCATCTTTACTTCTAATTGGGTATTAAACCGTATTGCTGCTGCATTAAAACCTACCAATCTATCCCTGCAGCAATTTAATGTCCTGAGTATCTTACATGGACAGCCCAAGCAAACGGCAACTGTTACGCTGATTACAGAGCGGTTGATTGACCGGATGCCAAATACTTCGAGGTTGCTGAATAAACTGATGGATAAAGGGCTAATTGAAAAAGAAAGAGACTCTACTGACCAACGTGTTGTTTATATCAAACTGACTAAGCAAGGAGCAATACTAAAAGAACAAGCACGGCATATCATTGATGGTATTGTTGTCAATTTAGCTAATGATGAAGCCAATGTTTTAAATGAAATGCTAGAGAAAGTTAGAGATTAAAAAAATTTAGACAGTTATCATCCATGGACACCTTATCCATGGACTTAAAAGAATTAAAATGAATAAAGTAATCTTATTAAATAAGCGTCCGGTTGGTAAACCTACTGTGGAAGATTTTAAATTTATAGAAGAAGAAAACCCTGTGGTAGGGCAAGAACAAGTGTTATTAAAAACCCTGTATGTTTCTGTGGATCCATATTTAAGGGGAAGGATGAGTAGTGCAAAATCTTATGTTGCCCCGTTTGAGTTAAACAAGCCTATTCAATCGGGTATTATTGCCGAAATTATCGCATCAGAAAATGCCGAATTTAAAGCGGGTGAATTTGTTTCTGGAATGTTAAGCTGGAAGGAATTACAGGTGTCGGATGGCAAGGGGCTAACAAAGGTAGATGGGGAAGCTGCTTCGCTATCTGCTTATTTAGGTGTTTTAGGTATGACAGGGTTAACTGCCTACCTGGGATTAACTGAAATTGGGAAACCTAAAGCAGGCGAAACATTAGTGGTATCGGGCGCGGCGGGTGCAGTAGGGAGTGTTGTTGGACAGATCGGTAAGATTTTAGGCTGCCGGGTAATTGGATTGGCTGGTTCGGATGAAAAAACGGCCATGCTGCAATCTAAGTTTGGATTTGATGCAGCCATAAATTATAAAACTACAACTGATATGGCAAAGGCTATAGCAGATGCGGCGCCTGATGGGGTTGATATTTATTTTGATAATGTTGGGGGCCCTGTTTCTGATGCTGTTTTGGCGAATATTAACAAATTTGCTCGTGTACCCATATCGGGGGCTATATCAGTATACAATGAAACTGAAGTTGCAATGGGACCAAGGGTACAGTCTATCCTGGTAAAAACCAGCGCGTTGATGCAAGGTTTTCTAGTTAACAATTTCACAGAAAAATTTCCTGATGCGACCAAACAACTGACTAGCTGGTATAAGGAAGGAAAGTTAACTGCTTCAGAAACGGTTGTTAATGGTTTTGATAATATACCACAAGCTTTTATGGATCTGTTTGAGGGTAAAAATGATGGTAAAATGGTTGTAAAAATATAATTAAAAGGTGTTTATAGTAAGAGGGGATATGTTTTACATGTCCCCTCTTACTTTTTAACGCACTTACCTGATTAATCTTTTACTTGTTTATTCTTTTACTGTTTACTCTTTTACTATGCTCTCTTTTACTTGTGTTGCTTAAAATAGCGGGTTGAAAAATATGATTAAATCACCCTATTTCTTTGCAATCCTGTAAAACTTTCCACTATCTGTAATTGCATAGAGCCCACCATCTTTGCCGACAGCTACTGCGCGGAAACGTTCTCCTTCAGTTTTCAGAAATCTTTCTTCACCAACGATCTTGTTATTTTTAATTACTAAGCGGGCGATATGCGTACTGCTCAGGCCACCAACAAACAGGTTTCCTTTCCATTCTGGTATCACATTACTATTGTAAAAAGCGATACCAGCCGGCGAAACTACAGGATCCCAATAGTATGCAGGTTGTTGCACGCCATCTTTCTGCTGGATGCCATCACCAACTTTACCACCGCTATATTCTATTCCATAAGTAACGACAGGCCAGCCATAATTTTTACCGGGACGGATAATATTGATCTCATCTCCTCCCATAGGGCCAAATTCTGATTCCCACAGTTCTCCGGTAAGTGGGTTCATGGCCAGGCCTTCCGGACTGCGTAAGCCATAAGCATAAATTTCTGGCCTTGCATTGGGTGTTTTAGCAAATGGCCCGCCTGGAACGGCTTTACCAGATTTAGTGATATGGATGATCTTTCCCAGGGATGAGCTTAGTGACTGAGCCTGCATCCGGATGTCAGTTCCTGAACGTTCTCCAGTACTCACAAATAGATTTCCTTTTTTATCAAATACAATACGGGAGCCAAATTGCAGTGCCCCTTTATAAGCTGGCGTAGCACGGTAGATCACCTGGATGTTTTCTATCTTACTTTCATCTGCTGACAGTTTACCCTTCGCTATAGCCAGTAAAGTGCCGCCAGTTGTCTGTTCTGAATAATCCCAGTAGATCATTTTATTTGTCGCGAACTGCGGATCAATCGCCACATCCAGCAAACCACCTTGTCCGTCTGGCACCACAGCCGGTAAACCAGTAATTTTCTTAACCACTTCTCCACCAGCAGTGATGATGCACATAGTGCCCATCTTTTCAGAAATCAGAAAACGTCCGTCCGGCAAAAGAGCCATCCCCCATGGATGGTCTAAAGTTTTATTTAGCAGTGTAAAGCTTAGTGGCGTTTTAGTTTTTACCCCATTAATCCGTGTTTGTCCCTCAAAAGCAGGCTTATATTTTGTATTTGCAGGCTTAGTTTCTACCGGCGGCAACGTACCGGCAGTCTGTGCAAAGCTGCTGTTGCAGGCAAGTATAGCAGCTGCCAGGGCAATAGAAAGTGCCGGTGCTTTTTTATAGATAGATTGCATAATTAGAATAGATTGAATAGTTGAACTTAAAATTACAGCTTTTTTCAGCAGCATAAGCAATGGCACAGAATAGTTACAGCTTACAAAAAGGAAATGGGACATTTATTAATGTTGTACCAGTTATTAGTTATCATACATCAATGCGTGCCCCTTTACAAAATGATAATTTTGAATCATATTAAAATATAGAAATTATGGAATTAGGTATTGGCATGTTTGGTGATTTATCTTTTGATCCTGCAACGGGGAAACCAAGAGAAGCAAAGCTGAAACTGCATGAAATTCTTGAGCAGATTAAATTGGCTGATGAGGTAGGACTAGACGTTTTTGGGCTTGGGGAACATCACCGGGCTGATTATGCAGTTTCTAGTCCTGAGATTGTTCTTGCTGCAGCAGCGAGCATTACTAAAAATATTAAGTTAGCCAGTACTGTTACCGTATTAAGTTCTGCAGAACCTGTAAAAGTTTACCAGGATTTTTCTACGATAGACCTCATCTCTGATGGCCGTGCAGAAATAGCTGTTGGCCGTGGAAGTTTTATTGAATCTTTCCCATTATTTGGCTATAACCTGAAGGATTATGATCAATTATTTGAAGAGAAACTAGATTTGTTATTGAATATCAATACCAATGAAGTAGTAAACTGGCAAGGTAAATTGCGCGCGCCATTGGTTAACCAAACAGTATTGCCAAGAGCAACCAATAACGGTCAGCTTCCCATCTGGATCGCTGTAGGCGGAACGCCAGCATCGGTTTTACGGGCCGCGACATTAGGATTGCCATTAATTGTTGCGATTATAGGTGGTATGCCTGCACAATTTAAACCATTAATTGACTTTTATAAATCAGAATATATCAAAAATGGTCATGATGTGAGCAAAATGCAAATTGGTATACACGCCCATAGTTTTGTTAGCAATGATGAAGCGGTAACTGACGATTATTTCAATAATTATGCTTCGCAAATGAACAGGATTGGCGCAGACCGTGGTTGGCCGTCCTATTCTAAATCACAATATAATGGCGGACGATCGAAAGATGGCGCGTTGTTTATAGGTGATGCTGCAGAGGTTACGGATAAGATCCTGCATATGCATGAGCTATTTGGTATTACCCGTTTTATCGGGCATATGGATGTCGGAGATCCTTCACATGAAAAAATGATGAAGTCTATTGAGATTTTTGGAAAGGAAATCGCACCTGTGGTGAGGAAAGCATTGGCAAAAACAGTAGCTTAATTAAGCTACTGTTTTTACTGCAACTGAGAGTTTGGTGGACGGTATGTTGTAAAATGAAACAACAGATTAACCGTGTGTGCAAACAGTTTAGTGTGCTTGCTGTTATAATAGGACATTCTTTAAGATCCTTATGAAAAATCTAAATATTGCAGCAGCACTGTTGCTGTCGGCCTCAATGATAACCGCCTGTTCTGGGGTCCGCACTGCTTCGAGTGCCTCTGGTCCGGTAACACCTGCTTCGGGAAGTGCCTCTAATATTGCTTCTGGCAGAAATTTAACTGGCGCACCTATTACTGATAGTGTAGTTACAGAAAAACAAACTGCCCCTGGTGTTGCTGCAACCTCTGCAGATAGCGAATCGGAAAGTTTACCAGCAAAAGATAAACCAGAATTATTTGTTAAACAGATGTCTTCGCGACTTGCTGCTGATACACAATTCACCAAGATGGCACTTCAAAAGGCAGGGAACGCCTATATAAAAGCACTTTCTGCTGTAGTATTAAAAGATAGCGAAGATGCAAATGCAGCATTGAAAAAACTTGCCGCTGCTAAAAGCTATACAATGGATTCTGCAGCGCTAAGTAAAGATGGAGATAACAAAGTAAGACAATTATCCTCTATCACAGGCGAAGAATTTGAAACTGTTTTCCTTAGAATCCTTACCCAGGATCAGGAACAGCAAATCAGATTGTACGAAGCAGCGGGTTCTTCAACTGATAAAGACCTAAAAGCATATGCAAATAAATACTTGCCGGCCCTTAGAAGCCATTTGAAAAGTATTGCTGCTATGAATTCGAAATAAAATCAACGATCGATACATAAACATATCATGATATCTTTATGTATTGATCGCTCTGATTAGATTACAAATCGTACTCTTTTTCTACCACAGATAAGATCAGCTCTTTCACGGTAATCCCCTTTTGTGCACCCAATATCTTTAATGCTTTTAAGGCACTCTTCTTTAACCTTAATGGGTAAGTAACTATTTCTTCTTCAGCTAATGCAGTATGTTTTCCGCCGGCGTTGTCTTCTTTTTTCGGAGAATTGAACAAGGCAGATACACCACCTAAATTTTTATTGTTATCCTCAATATCGCCAAGGTTTTTCTTTGCCATAAATTTATATTTTAACTAAGATTTCATCTACCAGGTTCGCATAATCGATAGCACCATTTGATGCGGGCGCATATTCAAAGACATCTACGCCTTTTAATTGTGCTTCTACAAGTGCTACGTTTATTCTGATAGAGGTATCAAATAACTTATCATTGAAATATTTCTTAATACTTCCTGTGATTTGTTCGGTAATCACCCTTCTTGGGTTGATTTTGGTAATAAATACGCCACCGATTACCAGGTTTTCATTATAATGTGTTCTTACATCAGAAATAATAGAAATCAAACGGTCTATTCCCCTATAGGCAAAATACTCGGCTTCCAGCGGGATCATTACTGTATCGGCCGCAACCAGTGCATTAACGGTAAGCATTCCTAAAGCAGGTGCACAGTCTATCAATACATAATCATATTTTCCGGCAACAGATTTTAGCAAGCGTTTAA
>Ga0247730_1000643_pt1 | contig 23649 bp, 28 predicted proteins | sample UWRJL073202C2_FD_180959 | JGI IMG/M metagenome (GOLD analysis project Ga0247730, IMG submission 180959) | Plant litter microbial communities from Arlington Agricultural Research Station in Wisconsin, United States - UWRJ-L073-202C-2 | ecosystem: Environmental > Terrestrial > Plant litter >... | reverse complement strand
TTGTTAACAGAGCCTTTCTGAATAATTTGGCTGAGTGTCTGGAGTTCTTTCAAGAGTGCACTGTGTTTTGCTCACAAGTCGGCGACCTTTAGGGCTTTGCTAAAAGCTACATAAGCCAAGTTTTTTTCCCCAGCACATAATAAATAATCGCACAGTTTGGATTCCATTTTATGGACAAGTAAATCAGAGAGCAGTTGGTCGTCAATTGGAGAGAGCGCTTAGTGTGAGGACGCGGTGTGACGTTACATACACGTGCCCATAATTGATCGCGTTTCCTGGTTCGGACCAACCCAAAGCTTCATCCTGACCTCCATCTACGCCTATGGATGTTACGCGCGAAATCGAAGCCTTAAGGCCTGCTCTTTCTCTCGCCGAGACGGAAGAGTCTTGGGATACCATCTCAGCTGCCATTACCAAGATATCCACCATGGTTCAAGACGGGGCCTGCGATAACCCAAGAGACTTTGTGCCCGCTATACGCTCTTGTGCTGCTCCATTGAATAGCGCCATGAAGTCAGAACGGACGAGGCTCTCTGGGACAGCTATTGAATGCATAAATAGCATCGCAGCTGGCCTCGGCGCCTCGTTCGACCCTCTCATCCAGCTCTTCTTCCCCACTCTACTTCTGCTTTGCGCCAGGACTAACAAGGTTGTCGTTACACGCGCCCGAAATGCGATATTCGTCATCATAGACAATACACAACTCCCTTCACTGTTGCATTACTTGCAATCCTCAATATCCGACAAGTCTGCATCAATGAGACTTGCTTCAGCCGAGGCGGCTCTGAAATGCCTCAACTGTTTCAATCCTGCAGATATCGAAAGGGAGGCTCGGGCAATCGATGTTGAAATCATCATACGTACCTCTGCAAAAGATGCCAACGCTGATATCCGGAAAGTGAGCAGGAAGCTATTTGAGGCGTATAAGATTTTAGTACCAGGCAGGGTAGCGAGGTGTGTTCCACATAACAATGTCCTGGAAGCTGTCATCTAACTTTCGCCGCAGCTTTGTGGCCCCGTTGTCCCCTACTACGAAGAAGTATCTGGATATTTCCTCTTCTAAAGGAGGGCCTATACCCATGCCTGCCAAAGTTGTTCACTCGCGGTCCGCTTCGCAGCTTTCGACGCGCCCTGACGCCCGTAGCATGCCACCTCCACCAGTTCCTGTTAGAGCACAAACGCAGGTTTCTCTGCACACCTCCAAGAGTCAAGGTGCAGAATCCTCAAAAGGCCACATGCGATCTGCATCTCACGCGTCCGGTTCTTCGATACAAACTATTGCTCCAACGCCACTCTCTCGATCTACTTCGGCACTGGAAGAGGTACAGGGAATGCCTGTGGGTGAGGCAAGCAGCGGACCTACACGCAAGCGTGTTATATCAGTCTCCGCTCGGCGTGCAGCTGGTCTACCTGACATTGCTAGAAGTTCGACTCCCGTTGAATCTTCAAGATCTACCCCAATAGAATCGGCAGCACAGCGACATCCCCGTCCTATGGAAAAGAGGCCCACTCGCAAAGTCGAACCTCCCAAATTCTCACAGCCTCGCCCTGCCTCGAGAGCAGAGAAGGGTTCAGCACCTTCATCTCGCTCCGTCTCGAGAGCCGAAAAGGCATCTGTGCCTTTGTCGCGGCCTGCATCTGTTACAGAGAAGCCGATAATCAAACCTACTACTAGCTCTGCGAAGACTACCGAGCCTCATAAACCTGCTCTCCCAAAGAATTCGGTCCCTGCAACTTCCCAGAGAGTGTCGACAAATGCTCTTCCAAAAGTGACAAAAGACATGACGAAGACTTCCCGGTCTGGGGAAGCAAAAACCCAGGAAACCAAGAAACCGTCGAAGCCTGCATGGGGGTCAAGCTCCAAACCAAACCCTCTCACCAAACCGACCATAAAGTCCAGCGGGCCCGTTGTGCAGCGAGGAGTCAAGGCTGCTGCATCTGTCCCATTACCCAAATCGCCGGAGGTGGCTGCTGCCGAAGTCCCCTTACCTCCATCCCCATCCCCAGCTCAACCTGTTGAACTCCAGCCATCAACGCCTCCCCACTTCCAACTCGACATCGAGGAATCAACGCCATCAACTCCTCCACGTTCTAACCTACCATTTAACTTGTCCGCAGACCGAACACCAATTTCTGCGTTATTGTTCTCAATTGCTCAAGGCTTTGACTTCGACGCCTCGCCATCAAAGTTAGCGGACGCAGAAGAGGCGCCTGTCAAGCTACCCAGATTACACCCACTCGTGCCGAGAGCGAGCGAGGAGAGACAAGTCTTAAACGATGTTGAGATGAACCAGTAACGTAGCCATATATTAATTCTGTACGGTGTAGCCGTGTGTATTCGATCTGACTGGAAAGACTATTTACGGCTACGAATTTTCAATACAAATTCTATTCTAGATTTCAGATGTTCCCTGTTCCCGAGAATTTTCAAGACTACTGTGAGGCCGTGATGCATGATCATGATGAGGAATGCTTGAATTGAATTGACTTCTCCTGTCTCTACCACCACTTTCACGTATTCCTGCCGTCCACACAGGCGCTGCAGGCCACAACTATCGGCGTCGAGCAAAGAGCGTTCGTTGTTAACAATGTGGGAACCACTTCCCCTCATTGTTTATGGCTACGCTGTACATCCTCTCACACCGTCTCGGCGTGATACGAGGCTGTCTAATCGTAGTAGGGGCGACCGCTTATCTATAGTGACAGAATCGTCGGGAGACGAGCACTATATTAATAGGGACGTTGTGTCGCTGGAAGTGGGAGACGAAATCTACGCGTTCGAAAAGTACACTCCAAGAAGCAGAGAAGTGGATGGCGTGTGGTTCAGAGGGTACGTTGCACGTTCTCTAGCTGCGTACTGGCACTCAAAATTACCGCAGATATGTTGTTTGCACGACGCGAAGGCCACAAGTGACTTGGTCAGTAGCAGGTGATCTCACAGACGCGAAGTCTCCTCCAAAAATTGAAGAGCCTCAGCAAGTTTTCATCGGCATCTTCCCTGCATCGCACATATACATACGGGATGAAGTGGCAGATGCAGAAGGACGTCTCGCCACATCTCTTTCACAGGCAAATGGCAGCGGTAGCAGCGAGACTTCGTCCAACTGGGCACGCCACACTATGGATCCATTGAAAGAAGAGGACGAAGACTTTGACAGATACAGCACAACTGCAAGCCGCAAATCCTTCCGCATACACCCTGCTCCTGATCAGGCCAGCATTTCTCGTGGTGGTCTCCCCGTTTACTCTACTAGTATTCGTTCGACTTCGCCAGAAGGCTCCTCTCTCATGAAACCCCTACCGCCGCGACCCTCTCTGAAATCCGGCGATGACACGGCGTCTGGGCAGACTCAGCCAATCATTGACGAGATTGCATCAGCTCTACGCGAATGGCATTCCCTTATGTTCCAGTACCTCGCCCGCCGCGACTACAAGCTCTTCCATCTTGTGAGAGAACATATAGAAGCTCTACATCTTGGGAGGCGACAACTACTTGCGCAGACACTAAATGCGGAAGAGACGATCAACATGCGACGAGAATGTGTTATTCGCCTTGTCAGTGGAAATCTCGTTCAAGGCCTTGACGTTATTGTCAGGCATCCCACAGGCGGTGGTCTTGTCGCCGTTGGTCTAGACGGCGAAGCAGATGGCCGAAGCTGGGTCAGTGCCGTGCGCATGTACGCAATGCAATGCTCCTTAGGATACCTGCACATGAGCCAGGAGAGTACCAATCTGTCTGCGGGTCGTTTGCTCAGTGCTAGCAGCATTGATAATGTGACTAGTGGCCCTCAACCAACACCTGCGCACTCTGTTTTCTCTGATATTGCCCAAGCACAAAAGAGCGGGGTAAAGTCGCTGAATAGCACTGGGATATCTACAAAGCCTGCACCAGCAAAATTCTTCCATGTCTCTGTGGAATTACGAGCGTTTTATGCGTCACTGTGTTCCCCTGGCGAGACCGCTGAACTGTTCTTCTCCCTGTACAGGAAGCAAGGAACACAGTTTGTAACAGAAGACTTTTGCGCGATATTAAACCATAACGGCGTTCTTTCCCAGAACCCTTCAAGCCGAATTGCCACCATTTTTACGGACCTGGCAGTGTCGGATGTTCAGGACACTGTATATCTCGTTTGCAAAATCATTCGAAATGGTGCCCTCAAGATCGGCAATACCATTGGCTCAGGCGTTCCTTTGTCTGATGGCAAACGCTCCGAGAATAATTCACGTTCAGATTCCAGACCTCAATCAGGCTGGATGGACATGGCCTCTCCTATATCCCCCTCACCCAACGATACAAATGCTCCTCACTTTCGACGACCGTTTGGTTGCGCTGTTCTTGAGCTTCCTCCATTCGCCTCGATCAACAACGAAGAGACTGAAGGCTCTGTTGCTCGTGAGGCTAACATGGCAATCTATGTTCCTACCAACGAGATCTCCTTCTCTATGCTGCACCAAAACATCATCAACGGCAACAACAAGGAATTCGAGAAAACTTCAAGGCAAGTCATGATGATCTGACTATATCTTCCTCATCTGACGATTCGTTGTAGGGCAGAAATGCTTGCTGTCTCCGTCAAGATCTTCCGAGGGGACGCGGATACAATCGTGAAAGAGAACAGCTCTTTACTTGCGGGCATTCCGCGTACTCTTCGACTTAGCTTTCCAGATGTTGTGTTCCCCGGAGACATCAGAAATGAGCTATACGTCAAACTTTGGTCCGGTGAATATGGTGTGAACGGCGGTAACAATGGTCGCCTCAGCGTATCCAACCTCACTAGGGGACAAGGCGGGTCGCTTCCAAGCAATGTCCAGGTCACAGTTGAAGTAAAGGACTCTGATGGCACGACTATACCTAACGTTATCTCACAAGGAAGCGGAGAGCCTCTCATGACTCAATTTCACTCCATCGTCTTCCCTCGCTGTGCAGAGCCGACATACGGGGAACTGATCAAAGTGATGCTCCCTTTGACTGGGAGTGTTCCAGCGTGGCATCTCTTCTTCACATTCCGGAATCGTTCGACTCGAGAACGCAGCGTAAAGGGGGGGCAAGATACCGCAGATCGCCCCTTTGCCTTTGCGTTCTTACCTTTGTTCCCAGACAAGCGGGCATTCATTGAAGACGGAGGGCACACGTTGGTGTTATTCAAAGCAGAAAAAATGGGGAATATCTTAACAGAGACATACCTGGCAAATCCGTCAACGCTAGGCCCTAATCAGCGACCTGAAAGTGTATCGGTCAACTCCGACATGCAGAGATTAGCACCTCCACTCCGAGACACTCTCACTATACGGTCGTCTCTCTGTTCCACAAGATTCACACACAACACTGTCCTCTTGAGCCTGTTGCACTGGGAAAATATTGCTGACAAAGAGCTTCTTTGTACAGTGCTGACCAAGTTTGCGTTCGTTGGGGAGCATGAGATCGTGAAGTTCCTTCGAGATATTTTCGATTCACTATTCGGCATTATGGTTTCTGCTCAAAATTCCAGTGGCGAAATGGATGGTCTTGTCTTCAATGCTCTTGTTATCGTCCTAGGAATTACCCAAGATCGACGCTTCACGAATTTTCAGCCTGTCCTCGATGTGTACATTGACAACCACTTCTCATGCGCTTCGGCATCGGGGCATATCATGAAATCTATGAATCGATTACTGTCGGATCCAGCAGGTCGCGATGTTGCAATTCCACTTCATGCAGCACTCAAGGTCTGGCATTATATCGCCAAGTTTATCGTTCGATCCAGGGAGCTCCAACGAATAAGAGAAGCAGGGATGGGGAGTGGGACAACTGCCGAGCATCTTGAAGACACTTTTCGCCGTGAACTGTTACATCATATTTCTGAAGTCACGAAGATGATGTCAACCACTTCTCCCCCGTCCATTAACGTCACACAGACAATTGCGTTGCAGCACTTCACCTCAGTGCTACCAGAACTCGCAAAAGTGTTCCCCACTGTTGATCTGGTACGAATCGTTACTACATTCGCAACAAACGCGGTCACAATGGGCAAGGGGAGGATTGTGATATGGAAGCTTGTCATGTATCTTCAAGTTGTGAAAGGCTTCTTGTTTGACAATGCGGAGTCGCGATCTATTCTTGTGCAAGCTGCTGTTCAATGGATCAAGCCGTATTTTGGCAAATACAACGAGTTTTCTTCAGGTCAAGGAGATTCCGAGACCGCAAAAGATCAAGCGAGATTGCACTGGCTGGAAGGAATCCGACTTTGTGTAACGATCATCGCAGTTATGCTGGATAAACTTCAGGACGCTTTGGCTGATCCCACCATTATTTCTAACAAGGCTGCTTTCCGAAGGGAGCAAGACAACGTCGAAGAACTTTTGCCGCTCATTCCTAGGTCTGTCTTCGCTAGTTCATGCTCGATGACTAAGCTAAAATTGCGATGATCAGATTACTTGAGTCATATCGAGAGTTAGAGAATCCACATTCGGTCCAAGTCATGGAGAAATCCAAATCCTCCTTGATTTTCAAATCCGCCGCGCCAACGACATTCCCCGAGTCCTACCCATTTTCCATGATATCTGTCCTACCTGAGACTTATTCAGGGATCAAGCACTCTTCACGGGGAGGTGGCACATATATTCCTGCCCTTGGAGAAACAGCTACTGTTCTCTTGGTCATTATCTTGTCGTCTCCCAATAAGCACATTCTGAACTTCTTGGAGTCAAACCTCGAAATCGAAGGCTACGATAGACTGCGATCACTCTTTCTACAATTCTTCAAGGTAGCCGTGTCTATTCTAGACGGGCGGGCCTTCCCGAAGATGTGGCTCAATATCAATATTCTTGCACACAAAGTCCTAGTCAAGATGATGGAACCAGTTTCAACTCTACTGGAAACTGCGTTTATACCACCTACATCCACAGAAGAATCACAACCATTTGATCAAGAGGTCTGGAAAGAAGCGTTCTACATGCTACTCAAGCTGTTGTCTTCAGAGCAGCTTGTCATAGAAGAATTTAGCCCCCAGGTGAGTGTCGCTTTCCGTATTGTCCGACATCGGTTACTCATGTGAACGGACAGAAAAGGCGAGCTGTGTGGCGTCTGGCGGGAGATGTTCGAGGAGAAGGCGCTGCGATTCTCTTGAACCTCTGGCAAGGCTTGGGAGGGTCAGAGAATCCGTCACTCAACGGAGAGCCTGCAGTGCGCTTTGGAGTAAGCATCCTCAAATCGCTGTTGCGTCATTTGTAACATTTTTCGCAGGGATTCCAAGTTCATCTAAACTCGCTTGTGGGCCAGGTTGTACATTTGTGTTTGAGCCATCACGAGCAACTTCGAAGCAACGCAGTCATCATGCTTTACAGCATGATCATTTCCGACGTCGAAGTGTTTGGCCACTTTGACGAGATTGAACATGAGCTCGTCACCAGATTGGACGCTTTGTTTATGTCAGAAAGCAAGGGAGATGATATTTCCGGTTCCTTCTTCGTGGGGCAACTGCGTCACCTTTTCGAGTCGACGGATGTCAATGAGCAACTGCGCCTTCGTGTTACAAGTTTCCTGGATTCGGTAGAGCTTTTCTTGGAATTGCTCAAGAGTGTACGTGCACTGCCTGAAGGGGAAGAGTTTGCTGACGAACGGGTTATTGCGACGGTGAGATAATTTTTCAATTTATCATGCAATTGACGGCTCATGCATTGGGAAAGCTTCGGCTGATGAACTTCATCCGGAGGATCGGACGCACAGAAATTTACGTGAAATATGTGCACCAGCTTGTCAATGTAAGAAATGTCCAAAAAGAAAAAAGAAAAAAGGTTCGGAAAGTACTGATACTTCCTCTCCAGATGCACCTACAATCGCAGAATTATGTTGAGGCGGCACTGACTCTGAAATTACATGCTGACCTTCATCAATGGGATTTGAATACATTTGTAGACCCTATGGAGGCTCTGGGCCTTCCTCAGCAATCAGAGTTCCATCGGAAGGAGACCTTATGCCTTCTCATTCTTGACTATCTAGGTGAGTGTTTAACTTCCTAACCCAAATCATTTACTTGAACAGGTACGGAACTCAGGGAAGGGGAAAGCTTGGGAGAATGCCATAGAGATATGCAAAGAATTGGCTGAGCAGCACGCCCAGGTGACATTCAACTAGTATGTGTACCCTAATTACCCCATGAGCTTTACTTACCAAGTCTTTAGTGCCCGCCTTGCCGAGATTATTCGGCACCATGCCACGTTGCTTGAACACATTGTGAATGACCAACGGTATTATCCAGACTATTATCTTGTCACGTTTTATGGAGAGTTCCCCGCAGCTTTGCGCGACAAGAAGTTTATCGTAAGACTCTTGTTCAGACTTATGCTTCCAACGTGCTAACATGCGACACAAGTATCGCGGCTACGAATGGGAGAAATACGCCGCATTTTGCGAGCGAATGCTCAGCAAACACCAAGGTGCATATCTACTGAAGACCTCAGCTGATCCGCCTGTCGATATTCGTTTTGGGACGGACAAGTACATTCAGTGTGTAACTGTAGCACCTGAACCTGACAAAACGTCGGCTATCTTCACCAGTCCAGATGTCCCAGAACCTATCAAGGCATACTATGAACATAGGTTTGTCCGTTAATTTGCCATAAGGATATTAAGCTCACTCGAGGTCTTCCACAGCTCCCTCAATCTCTTTAGCTCGTCTCGGCAATCGAAGAAAATCTCGGAAGACGGCTACGAGGAATCATGGCTAGAAAAGACCTACTATACAACCGAGGAGATATTTCCTACTGTTCTCCGACGTTCCCAAGTGGTCGCTCTAGAAGTTGTGGAGATATCACCTCTTGAAAGCGCTCTCGCAGAAGTTGAGGTAAAGACGAAGGAGCTGGCGGCATTGTGCCTCAGATACGAGTCTATGGCGAGAACGGCGCAGCAAGTGTCCACGCATGCGCTGGCTATGAGTCTCAACAGTGCGGTGGATACACCCCTCAACACTGGAATTCCACTTTACCGGCAAATGTTTTTCAGTCCAGATTACTTGGCCCGTAATCACGACCAAGCTAAGCTCACCGATAAACTGCGCTTAGCTATCGACGACCAAGTAAGGGGTCTCCCTCTTTAGAGCTAAGCGGAAACTCACGTCGTGTTTTACAGGCGAGAGTGATTGACAGCTGCCTTTGCGTGCATGCCATATTATGTCCTCCAGAATTTGTGCCCTTCCATGAGACGCTCGAGCGTTTTTTCAAGAAAGCATTTCAAGAAGAAATTTCACGGTTACAGCTGGAACCGTTTGGCTACATTTCTTCGAACGCTTCCCTTCGTGATGTGCAAGGCAAACCAAACCAAACCTCACAATATGAACGATCTACCATGAAGGGGAGCATGTCGAGTGAATCGACCGCACGACGCAAACCATTCACAATACCAGCTCTCAACCTGGGACGCAAAATGATGACTCCACCTTCTCAATCACCGCCTCAATCACCTACTAGTCCTACAGCCTCTGCGTCAGTGCTACAGCCCCAACCTGACAGCATTCTGCAGCGCAGTCTGGCCCACCTCGCTCGGCATGGCTTCAATGGTGTATCTTCTTCGCCAGTTGACATGCCAGGCATTGATAGTGGATCGCTCGGTGGATCCCCTCGAAATTCCTTTGTCAATGTGGGGAATACTGTCCATGGCATTTCAGCGGCCCAGCATTCAATGGGTTCAGTCGCTAATGCCTCACAGATGGGAAGCATGTCATCTTTCACTGGTTCTATCAAAGGGAGACTCTCTCGATTTGGAAGCTTGAACTTTGGACGCAAAGGGGTGCCTCATTCATGATACCTCCAGTAAAGAACGGGACAATTAGCTACTTAAATTTATGTATAATTGATAATAGTGTCGGTATGCTTGCGAACACGGATTGAACGAAGAGCCAACAAGGAAGGAAGTCGAATATGGCGAGCGCCGATAAGGCACGCTGCGAAAAACATATCACGTGATCAGATAGACGTTTCTGTTTGGTCCTGTTTACGCGACTTGCTCTCGTGCCGCCAACATCCTGGAGCCTCCTGGTCCAAATATTTCTTGGTTGTCTGCCTCTAACATGGCCACTCGCGTACCTCTCATCGATCGCCATGGAAAGGCAGGGCAGCAGGCAACGACATCTTCTCTGTCTCGCTCGACGATCAAAAGAGCGCGTTCCCCAGACCCTCTTGTCCTCGATGCCAGCAGCGCGTCAACGACGAAGCGCGCTCGGTCTGGTGCCTCGTCCGCACAAATAACGGCCACTACTGGGACAATCAATAGAGATGACAGGAAGGAGCGACGCCAGCAGGACAGGCTTATGAAGGAAGCGGAGTTTCGAGCAAAGTACACCAGGGCATTCCCCACATTTGTATTCTTCCTTGATGCGGAGAGTCTCGATGCCTCTGGGGTCACCAGGAAGTCTCTGGAACTCAAGATTAACCAGCTCAGTGGGGTCAGTCGATCATATCCTGCCTTGTAATATATATACTCAAGTGTTACAGAATATCGAAGATTTCTTTTCCAACAACATTACCCATCTTATCACCAACAAGGCCGAGAAACCCTCGATTTCCCTTCCTCCAGATTCTGGGAAGGAAAATGTGCGATCGAAGTTATTGAGAAGTCCCTCCAAACGTGCTACGTGAGAATCCCAGTAGCTATCTGCTGCTCTAGCACTGACTCATGATTTCAGCAATGTTGAAGAGAACATAGGTGATCCTGTTGCTAATGCACTCAGCTGGGGCGCCAAAATTTGGTCTGTTGAAAAGTTCCTTAGTGTTCTGAACCGTTGTCTCCCCCCTCCAACCAAAGCAAGAGCGCTCCCTCTTCGTAATAGCAACTCCGTTCCCCTACCACATCGAGATCTCGGCAGGATGCTTGAGAATGAGCGCCTCAACGGTACCTCCGAAAGAGATCCGACGCAAAGACGGCACAACTTCACCTATTTTTCTCGCAACACCTATTTTGTTCTTATCGAAGACGTCAAGCAAGAGCTCGCTACTATTGCTGCTCAGGAATACGCTGTTCCCAGAGGATACAGTCCTGACCAAGCCGACATGAAGGTTCCATGGCCAGTTCCCTATTGCCATCCCAGGGCCAGAGGGCCGTTTGTCATGTTTGACGACAAGGAGAGACGACGTTGGGAGAAGTCACAAAGAGAGAAGGAGAAAGATCAAGAAGATCGTGACCGAGAACAGAAACAACGTATGCAAGTCATGTTGCGGAAGGCGCAAACGACCTCCACACATGATCTCCGTCGCTCAGTTTCCCTCAGCAACCTTCACAGACATGCAGAGGATCTTGCTCGGGATGCAGTTGATCAACCAGATTCCGCATGTGCCTCCGGCTTCATGCCGTCTGGCTATATCGCAGCTTCAGGAAATAGCTTGGTAATCACCTCTACTACTGGGACTACTTCAACCTCTGGATATCCTCAGCGAAGTGTTCCTGGGCTGCGCTCCCAGAGAGAGGTTATCACGTCACGAAAGGCATTTACTGCTGCTTCTACGAAGACTCACGACGATGATAACTCGAACGCAAAGATGGGACCACCAACCGCTCTTCCAAGGCGTTTGCTCAAGAAGAGCAAAAGTACCACAACCATGCGCCTTCCTAAACAAGAGGAAGCCAGCAAGCCTGGATATTGTGAAAGCTGTCGCGTACGGTTTGAAGACTTTCGTGTTGTAAGTTGTCTATCTGTCTTCACATGATATTACCATGGCTTATGTTCTATCCAGCATACCACCAGCAAAAGGCACTTCAAATTCGCTTCGACCGATGCCAACTTTTCTTCCTTGGACGTCTTGCTCTCAAGCGTACAACGTAGGACAGTGCATGAGGTCGAAGAACAACACATGATGTATATGGAAGCTGCAAGCGATATTGCTCATGGCCGATCCGTTTCACCTATTGCACCACCCGACTACATTGACCTAGATGATTATTGAGCATTAACCGGGACTGTCCGTGCATTTAACCCCACTTGGTATATTTGAACTCTTGTTTATCACCTCATCGCATTATGACCCATGCATCGCTTGTACATTTATCGCAATACGCAGTTATGTATACTGTTATCCTCAATACATAAACCTTTTGAATATATAATTCCAGTGAGAAAAAACATAAATAATAGTGCGCGGAGACGAGAAATAGATTACAAAAACCGGCGTGCAATCACCGTGATATCATCCAACCACTTCTCTGGCATATCCAATGTCAAGCTGCGCGCAACTCGAGTCGAATTTTCACCGCCAATAACCTCACGCAGAAGTGGCAGCAAGGATGGCGTAGGATCTGTGTCTGAAAATGAATTCCCCACCACTGTGACCCAGTGAAGCAAGGCTTCTTGATGGTCCATATCAGGGAAGTCTGGGGCATCCAGTCCGTCGGACGCTAACAGTAGAAAAGATTCGCTGGGCGGAAGCTTGAAGTATGACACTTCGGGTATGTTGGAGATATAAGGGGGCGTCCTAACCTTGTCGATCCGTCGCGAGAGGCCGCTTTGGATAACCCACTGTTCGTTGAACTTGGTTAAGACTCTGGTGCTGTATATGGCTGGCATTTTCATCCAGAAATCTCCCATTGCTACGGATGGCAATTGTAAAAATCAAAGTCAAATAGTTCAAAGGAATACGCACAACGAGTTGGCTGCAGGTATTCAAGAACCCGGTCATTCTCGATAGGTATCTCCCCAGGATGTTCTGCAAAGATACGTGCTCTCTCTGTTGTACTAGCATCCACTGAATGCAAAGAGTTGAGAGACCGGGCTGTCCACGTAGACTCAGTATCATTCTCCTGTCGAGTGCCTAGGGCTGTGGAATCTTAGTGCCGGAGAGAAATAACTGTTGCCCATGATACTTACCGGAATACGAATCTATAAATGGCACATTAGAGAACAAGAAAATTGATGAAATTTGTGTCACGAGAAGACACACCTCCGAGATTGACTACCCAGATATCCTTTTTTACTGCGTCGGAGACGCACGCAAGAACCGTGCAGCCCCCGAAGCATCGAAAAATGACATCACGATCTTCCTGTAATCGTTCTCGTATGCTCTCGTCAGTGACAGCCTGTTCTTGAATTGGGAACCGTGTCCTAAAGTCTTCCAGCATGGCAACATCGAGCGCTGTCACACAAGATCCCAGAGCAGCGGAAATGGCTTCTGGAGTTCGTTCATGTCCGTCAGCGAAACACGATTCTAGAGCGTAGTGCATCATGCGCGGTAGGTGAGCTGCAACATGTACCACTGTGTGGTGGTTCACATGTCCTGGCGATCTATTGTCAGTTGATGCTGGGAAAAAAGTGTTGTCCATACATACCGTCAAGGACACAATCGAAAAACCAAGTCCTGTCGGCAATCGTCCACTCTTCCATCACCCTGCGGTCTTGATTGTCGTCGTCGGAGAGAGGTTGAAAAGTTATACTGGCCGATGTGTCGTTCCGAATCTCATTTGCCTTCGATGCTAGGTGGGAAACGATATCGTCTTCATCTAGCAATTGATAAGACCATGATCCGTCGCTCGTGCTGCGTTCAGAGGAGCTTGTCTCGACGGCATCGAGTTCTTGAAGCGCTGCAACATTCTCGCAAGAATCTGCGGAAGGAATAGCTATGATTATGGGATTGGCCATCTGCTTTGGAAAGTTGGGGGGATAGAGCTGAGATATTCGGTGTGTCAATGAGTTGGCTCTTATAAGTAAAGCAAGAGCGGCTACTATGAAGACTAGCCTGAGGGTCATCGTATGAAGGGAAGTAGCAATAGATCGAGTCCAAGAGCGTTCAAACACGATGAGCACGAGGTGACAGCGAAACTGACAGAATATGAATCCTAACTGGAAGAATGAAATCTCGCGTAACGTTTGTAGCCAGCAAATAGCAAACCTACTCACGTTGAGTCTGCACTTCGTCAGGCTCCAGAGGGTGCCTTCATGTCCATGGGTGCAGGTTGATATGAAAGAGTTGGACGTTGGACGTTGGACAATCAATCTCCGTCAGGAAGCCGGTGACCAGAGAATCATACAATAAATGCGATGGCATTGAACGGAATACTATTAATCAAGGTTGGATCTCGATATCAACGCAGCATTTCGAAACTGGCGAATGCAAGATCATATCCACCAAACTCATAGTTGATTTTATCTGTGCGCTTGTACGGACCGGTGACTGAGCCTGCAGATGTTGAGGAAAGAGCGGCTCTAAATGCCTTTTGCGCTGCTTCCACCTCTGTATCGCCGTGCTCGTCTGTTTCATTATCCTCACTGGATATGAACAGAGTGAGGGTAATACGACCAGGACGAAATACAGTGACCACACGACGAACGAGGGTCTCAAGGTCTGGAATAGCGCTCTCCTCAGATGGACGGGTAGAGAGGGGCACGTTGCATTCGAAGCTGGCGTAGGACCAGCCCTTTTCTGGGGTGACATGGATGGTATAGTAACCCTCTGAAGAGAAGGGTGTAGCGTTCGTGGCTGATGGGAATGAAGGATCCCCCCAGCGGATGAGAGCATTGGACGAATACCCGCAAGGCGTGAACGTGTAAGCGTCTAAAGTAGTGAGGTCTGCTGGGAAAATATCTGCAATACCCACGGTAGATGAGACGGCTTGAGCGTGCACAGACGGGGACGTAGTGGAGTCGTGATAGAACGGTTCACTCGCTTCCCCAGAAAGATCACTCATCAAGATCTCTATCGTGAAGTCTGGGGGACCGGAGGATGGTATAGAGGGATTAGATTGTCCAAGTGCAGGAGACGATCCGGGACGTATACTGTCATCGGGACTAGTCATGTATAGCAACCAGTGGTCGCCGTTGACTTTGCCAATGGTGTAGGCAGACCCATTCGGGAAAATTGAGTCCAAGAACTCGACTTCCTTTTTCCAATCTATATGTGGGCCTTGCTGGCGCTCTGGAAACATGAACGACTTTCTAGAATAGAAAGCACGATAAACATTTGGAAGGTTGGCTTGGGTGGACGCAATCTCAAGTATCCGCGGAAGCCCAAGTAAATTCAGAGTGGTGCCGCAGGTTTTCAAAATGAGTCTATGGGGAGAGATGAAGAGGGAGGATTCGCTATATCAAGCATTGAATGAGTATATACTGGTAGGAGGAAAGATTGCAAAGAGATAGCTACAGACCTGAGCAAGTACGCGTCCATGTCCGTCCCCTCAATACGGCTGAGGACTTTACAGCGCACGATGTCAAGCATCTCTTCCCAAACAGCACGATCTACCTTTCGCAGGCCAGTCTTGGGACCAGTTCCTGCGTCGGGTACCTCTGCAGGCGAGGGAGCAAACCAGATCTCTAGTAACTTCTCAGGCCCCTCGAAAGGAGCGGAAGCGGTCTGATCGTCTGTGCTCATGGCTGGATATGAAGAGGAGACAGGCTTGCTCAACCGCAGTGTGTTTGCTTGAAGAACTTGACGTGAAGCATGGACGATGCGAGTAGCTCAAGCGGCAGTGGCTGCATTCTGAAGGGACAATTTGCTTAGGTAATTATATCTTTTAATTATTTTCTGTTGTAGGTCTTATGTCTCAAGCCGACGTCGTTCGTAAGTCCTTCCCATTTCTAACTTACCAGGAGCCTGCCACACTGCCGTTCAGCTTTCGTTTTTTTCCCTCGCTCATACTCTTCATGTCTGGACGCATTCTACGTATCCCAATACTGAGGTCCATTATACCCCGAATTACACCTCCATTATTGCCCGTTTCACGTTTGAGGGCAGGTACAGGGACCTCCGCGTTAACACATTCTCCTCGACAATCACACACACGGCCTTTTTCCTACTTCACAGCCAGGCTCTCCTCTACATCTCCTGAGAATAAGAACCCAGAAGATCCTGATCATACATTACCTCCCAACGCATCCCTCTCCCAGCGACTGAAACATCTCATCAAAACCTATGGATGGTATGCGTTAGGCATGTACGTCGTCCTGTCTACACTCGACTTTGCCGTAGCGTTTGCTGCCATCAACCTCGTGGGTGCCGAGCATGTCTCTCGCGTCGCCAACGCTGTGAAGCAAGTCATTGCGGACACTATACATAGCAAACCTGCAGAGCCTGGGCGCGACGAAATCGAAGCTGTTGCTCCTCCCAGCTCAGGTCATGAAGGTCTTTACGCGATGATCGTATTGGCCTATACAGTGCATAAGACGCTGTTCTTGCCAATCAGGGTGGGCCTAACGGCTTATTTGACACCCCGTTTTGTGGGCTGGTTAAGGGTCAGAGGATGGGCTGGAAGTGCAGGTACAAAGAGAGCGGCGGCTCAGATGAGAGAAAGAATAAACCGTAATAAGGGCGAGAGAGAGTAAACAATTATTTGCATATTTTATGGGTGAGTGTATCCCAGTATATCTTCATTCTACGCATTCTCACTTGTCGATAGTACATTTACATTAATCTCACACCCCACTACATCACAATACGGAGACGCCTATCTACATTGGAGGCACTTCATTGTCTAGAAATGATACCGTTAGTGCCATGACCTCGTGTGCATCAGTTCTCAACCCTTGCCTTGAAGAATACGATCTTCGACAAGTTGCTCTACTTTGGGGCGCTGTTGTAGAGCGTGCTCAAGCTTGTCCTGCATAACCATAAGCCTCCGTGGGGCTTCATTATACGACAACTTACCTCCAACTGAGAACGCTGCAGGCGTTGCTGAGCAGCGATCAGAGAAGGTGCCAGGCCGTTGTCGTCTAAGTATTATTGTTTCTTCATTACCGTCATGGATCTACGCTTGGCACCATTGGTCACGGACCTTTCAGGATGTTGCGTTCAACGAGCTCGGTTTTCTCTGGCCTCTGCTCGAGGCGTTTCTGCAACTGTTTCATCGCCTCTGGATCGAGAGACGATTGACGGACTGGTTTAGGAGGTTGGACGTCGGCTGAGTCATTTATTAGATGTGTCAGGTTGTCTAAACATGTAGCTACTCACACATGGTGGTCGAGGAGGTAATCGATGTTGGTGGCGAAGGTGTGGCTCTGGCCCTTTATAGGCTAGTTCCCACAAGTTCTGGGTCACGGGAAACACCACGTTCGGGCCATGCTTGATATCGGTTACATTCTCAGCATTGTTTGAGTCAGAGAGTAGCAGTGTTCAAAGGAATAAATAAATTCGTGTAGATGAAGAGAGTGTCAGAATAATGTACATTAGGTGGTTCAGAAATGAATCAAGACTTACATTGAACACTAGGGCGCGCTTACTTAAGCACCCGCTTATTTCCTTTCTACCCCGACCATGTCCCTCGCTCGACGGGCTGCACTGCAGACTCGGGCTCGAGTTGTTCTTTCCAAGCCTACATCGCAGAAGAGATTCCTAGCTACAGCACACGATGCTCATCACGAGCATGAGCATGAGCACGATACCTCAGAATACCCTCCTGAACCAGGTGCGCCGTACAGCAGCATAAGGCCCATATATGTCGTGTTCATGGTCCAATCGCTTGATAGGCTTCCTCACTGCTAACTGGAGAAACTTTGCCATCGCCACAACAATCGGCGTGCTGGCCTACAACTACGCGCCGGCACCTTCTGAGGAGGTCTACTTGACGCGTTTCATGGACAAGTACAAGGAGTCCCTCGACAACGTTTTCAGCACCAACGTGAACCACGCTTTGCATTCTACCCTCATGTCCGACGACCATGAGTTCTTCAAGAAACATCAGAAGCGTGTGGCTCGTCGCATTCCTCAGAACTCGTGAGTTCTCTATCGGCTGTATCAAAATGGTTCTCTCATTGACGTTTTTCTTCAGTCGAGTGGACAGTGGCTCTCCGTTTGGCCATCCAGTAGGAATGACTGTAGCTCTTGACCAGAAATATTAAGTCTTTAGAGAAATTGTCTACAATATTATTTGCCACGTGGACCGCGAATGGATGCGTTTGTTTGTTCTGGCCAAATAAGAAGCAAGGCCTTGTCCACACAGTCACTCGTTTTGATTCCCGTCGTTCGTTGATTCCTCTCGTGTTCGTACCAGTCGCGGTCCTTTGGCATTTGTAGCAGACGTCTATGTCTCGCTCTACGCCGTCCTGTGCGTCCATAATGGCGCAGGCATTTTCAGCTTACCTCCTCTTCTTCAATGTTGGCGTTGCTCTCGCTGCTCTCCCCCAAGTTGATTTCGATCGCATGGGCAGAGTAGGCATCGCAGGCGCGTTTTCAGGCTTCGACCTCTTCGATAATTCCTCCATTGCATACGACCCACAGTCATCCACCATTTTCTCCCGCTCTTCCGACGGAGCTCTCGACCGGCTCGACGCTACCAATGACGGAGGCATAATCACGTCTGGTTGCGCACTAGGCGATGCTTATTTCTTCGCTGGCTCCTTCTCCTCCATAGGATCACTTTCTGCAGCCAACGTCGTTTCTTACACCTCTTCCTCCCATGAATTCAAGGCGTTAGCATCAAACGGTCCAAATGGCCAGGTCGATGCCTTGTACTGCGATGTGGATGGCAACAAGTTATGGGCTGGTGGAAACTTCACGTCTCCCGGAAAGGGCGTTGCAGTATACGATGTGAAGGCAGGCTCTTGGTCGCAAGCGCCATTCGTTGGTGTGACAGGGGCTTCGGGTCGCGTTTTCTCCATTACCGCGAACTCCTCCCAGGCCAGTTTGTTCTTTGCCGGCTCGTTCATCACCACATTCCAAGGCAACGGAAGCAGCATTAATGGCACGAACAACCCCAATGTGCCATTTTCCTCCGGAGCTTCTCCATTTTCCTCTTCCCTAGTCCCTGTTCCCCTGGGCAACGCCGAAGTGAATGCATCACCTTCTTCTACAGACAGTCAGTTCAGCGACATACAGTCCATCCTCTGCCCTGGTGGGGACGATGGCCCTGGGAATACCTGGCTGGCTGCAGATGGCAACACAGCAGTGATCACCATTCGGAAATTTAGCGACCTTACTGCTCATGGAGTGCGATTGGGAAATACGTTCATTGACGGACATGGCACGACTGGTTTCAGGTCAGTGAAGGAATTTGACGCGTTTATGATGTTTTTTCTCAAATTCTCAACAGTGTCACTACTATCCCTGACAATGATGTTCAAACCCTAACATACGTCGATGCCGCTGGTCAAAACCAAACCTGTTCGGACCCTTGCCCACTTTCTTCGGATTCTTCTATCCTCTACCAAGATTTCCTATTCAACAGCCCCCAATCTATTACCGGAGTTCAGATTAAACTCTCAGAGTGGTCTGGTTCTAGCGCGGGCTTGCACATCCTACAATTGCTGTCCTCTGGCGCCTTTGCTTCTGCAACTGATGATGCCAATGGCCAATCTTGCTATGCGCCAGCAGCGTCGGAAACTAGTCGAACAGGCAATTGGGAAGCTGTCGTTGCAAATACAGGGATTGCTGGCACAACACAGACTGTCCTCACGGCCCGTGTCGATACTGGCACATCTCCATCGGAAGGACCTTCCTTCACATGGCACCCTTATGTGTCCGCATCGGGTGAATACGACGTCAGCATTCTTGTCCCCGGTTGCAGCAATTTCCAAGATTGTGCACTACGCACTTCTGTCTCAGTAACACTCTTCCCAGGTGGCGGATTGGATCCTATCGTGCAAACCATTTCCCAGACCAATACCGAGGATGAAACCCGTAACATTTACAGCGGCCCCATCGTTCCTTCCTCAGATACTTTTGTCACCACCCTTTCCATGCGCCTCGCTGACAACCCTGAAGGAAAGGGCCAAAATGGTCAATATGTGCTTGTGGCAGACCGTGTTCAGCTCGTTTTAACTTCCGCCAACGTCACTTCCGGCGGAGGTTCAGGAAACAACAACGGCAGCTCGTCTACGCGAGGAAGCTTCGGTTTCTTTGAATACCCGCTTGCCAACCAGAACATTGATGCCACCCGACTCTTGTCAAATTCCTCTCAGACAGCGGCTGATTTGATCGGCTTGTCCCTTTTCCAGGGATTGGGTGGCAATTCGAGCCTTGACTCTGCCACCGGTGCAGCTCTGACCACTGTTGCCCACCATTCGTCTGGCCGTATCATTGTTGGAGGCAATTTCGCTCGATCCGGAAGCGAAAACATCCTCATTTACAACTCAGGTTCGATCTCTTCCCCGGCAGGAGGTGGTTTGAATGGAGCTGTCTCTTCCTTGTTATTGGACGGCGATCGTTTATACGTTGGTGGCGAGTTCACAGATACTTCCTCTTCAAGTATGAATGGTAAACTTCGGGGAGTTGCCGTATATGACATCAACCAAGACCAATGGTCATCACTTGGTGGTGGCTTGAATGGGAACGTTTCTGCACTAGGGCTCCTCAAAAGCCAGATTCAGGTTGCTGGTAACTTCTCTCAAGTCATGGACTCCGACGATAATGCCTCGCCTGTGTCTGGATTAGCTGTTTGGGATATTGCTAGTTCATCATGGAGAGGCAGCGGAGGCTTCCTTGTAGGCTCGATGTCTTTCGTTGCAAATGGAACCGATGACAGCCAATTCATCGCTGGCAGTGTTATCTCTTCCTCCAAATATGGCTCCAGCGGCTTGGTCATGCTTGAGAACGGAGATGGAGACTCTCCTCAAGTATCACCGCTCAATGTGCAGCTGGGAAGCTCAGTAACCGGAGGCAGTACCGCAACCCATGCAGCCACCGCTAAGCGCAGTGTACACGCGAAGAAGTCAACAGCATGGTTCCCCAAACGATGGAATGTGTGGGCAAGGCAGTCTTCCGGAGATCTTGCCGCACTACCACCTGCGCCTTCCACTCCTGCTCCCGCTGTCTTGGCGGGTGCGTTCTGGAAGAATGGCTCAGCGGATGGTCTCGAAATAGTCATCATCGGCGGGAACTTTTCTTTCAAGGCATCCGGTGCTGACCACCAAGGTCTTGCTCTCTATGACCAGGACTCTGGTTCCCTTACAGGACTCACTGGTGCCAACATCAACGGAACTGTGCGATCGTTGCTTGTGGATGGGGATTCACTATATATGGGGGGAGAGTTCAGCGTTCCCGGCCAAAACCTCAGTGGCTTTGCTGTCTACGATTTAGCAGGTCAACAATGGGTTACAGGAGTTGAGTCTCTTCAAGGCACCGGTGGCTCCGACATCGTTATTCGATCGATCACCAAATCAGCATCTCAGGATAATGCCATCATTGTCGCAGGGACCTTTTCCAGAGGTGGCTCTCTTTCGTGCCCTTCCATTTGTCAATTCGACCCTTCGTCTAAACGCTGGAACAACTTGGGTAGTGGGATCACCGGAGAAGTAGCGACTGTTGCATATGCTGGTGTGAGTTCCAAATCGCTCTGGACTCCAAGTTTTAGGCTGACCAACAAGATAGAACAACCAGAATATCTTGATGGCTGCAGGATCGCTTGCCCTCTCAGGTAGCGATGCTGCCTACGTTCTGCAGTATTCATTCGAGAACTCTACATGGACACCTGTTGGGGCTAGCGGAAATCTTCCTGGGCCTGTCACAGCTCTGGAAGTAAACAATGGCAATACTGGAAGTGTATTCGCTGCTGGAAAGTAAGTTGACAACTGCAAAGCCGCCGGGACCAAATGTCTTACTTGTTTCCAGGTCGTCAACTGGCTCTTCCTTCCTAGCATACTACCGAGATGGCAGTTGGACCACATTGGATTCACTGCTTGAAGACTCTTCGGTTGTTTCCCAGTTAGCCATGGTGCCTTTGCGTGAGGATCACGACGTTCAAGGTGTCATTGAGGCAGACCGTATGTTACTCGTGTCTGGATCGTTGGATTCATCCGACTTCCAGGCTTCATCTGCCTTGTTTGACGGAGAGAAACTGATTCCTTACATCACTTCGACGACAAGCTCCGGCTCTGTAGGCGTCATTGCTGCACTCTTCCGTTCCCTTTCTACGTTCAGCTTTGAGCATCGCAGTGCGTTTCTTACTTTGGATAGCGGAATTCGAAACTAATGTGCATCCTGCAGAGTTCTTCGCAACTGGTGTTGTTATTCTTATTTCTATCGCTATCGCTGCTGGAGTAGTCTTTCTGCTCGCCTTGATAGGCATCCTATGGACATTGTTCTCTAGGAGCGATGACAAACTTAACAAGATGGACCCAGTTATGGATGATGATGATGACTCTGTTCAACATCGTCCCTCATCTCTGCTTGAGCATATCAATGCAGCGACGCGTACCACCATTATCGGCAACAGTCCGTTCGCTGCTGCTGCCGCGGGATACGAGAGGGACGACGAACGTGAAAAGCATGGAGAGCATGGCGATCCATTTGGACCAGATGCCAGCAACTATCTTCGAGCAGAGACGCCCAGTGATGTCATGGGAGGAATGTTGGGTGATGAGATGAGTCGTCCTGCACATGCTCGCTATTCGTTCGACGGTGCTGGAGAAGGTGAACTACCCTTGGTCGCGGGTGCCGAAGTAGAAATTCTGGACGACAGAGATGCAGCGTGCGTAACAAATATTTTTCCCTATTTACTCCGTCAAGCTGATTTCCTCTCTCAGTTGGTGGTATGCACGAGATGTGAGAACTGGCCAGGAGGGTGTGGTCCCAGCTTCATACATGTACTAGACCCCAGACAATCCTTCGCTCTTCCTCACCTTTACAGCCCTTCACTGATATCGTCCTTGTACTTGTTATCATCTTCCAGAGTCATGTTTCCTGCACTTCACAATGTTTTCGCTTAGTTATACCCTAATGGATAATTGGATTTCCTTTTCCATCCTTCATATTCAGCGAAGACAGTGTTGTGATAACTAACACTGACGCAGTCTGTAAATAGGTCACACATTTTGCTGTCCGCCCTCGTCTTTCGTAACAAACATCCCCTGTTTTTAAGCTTATGATTGCATGCAAAGAAGGTGGCAGTAGTAGACATGGTGCATATCGACAGCAAACGTATAAGAAATACAAATGATGATGGCCATTTAACCACGCTTTTTCGAGACACCAACGGTCTTTCCGCGACGACCCGTCGTCTTGGTGTGCTGACCCCTAACACGGAGTCCCCAGTAGTGTCGGAGACCACGGTGAGCACGGATCTTCTTCAGACGTTCAAGGTCGTCACGGAGCTTGGAGTCAACACCGTTGGAAAGGATCTGGTAGTTCTTTCCGTCAACAATATCCCTCTGCCTGTTAAGGAACCATGTTGGAATCTTGAACTGCGTAGGGTTCTGGACGATAGTAACAATTCTCTCAAGCTCATCAGAGTTGAGTTCTCCAGCCCTGATCACAAATGTCAGCGGATGCGGTTGAAAGAAAGCCACAATATAACGCACCGCTTGTTGAGGTCCACATCGGCCTTTTTGCAGACAATGTTGGCGTATCGACGACCAACACCCTTGATCTCGGTCAAGGCGTACATGATTTTACGCTTTCCGTCAACATTGGTGTTGAGCAGACGCAGAATGTGCTATGGTGGAAATTCAATCAGCGGTTCAACGGCCTAGGATAGTCGGATTTACGTACTTGAAACTGCTGGTGAGCCTCTGGCACGACGAGAGACATGGTGGAAAACTAGATGGGAGAACCTAACAGGGAAGGGCGGAAAGTCAGATATATTGCCTGCCTTATCCAAGAACGCCCAAAGTGCCATCCAGCAAATCCAGCCGTACTTCCACGGTATCATTGACATCATTCTGGAGCTATAGCTCTCTGGTATCGTACTGGACAGCGTAAGGACGTGAAGTAACTCACCTTGACTCGTTGTCGTCGTAGGGGGGCGGGGATGGGGAGGAACACTGGTGA
>Ga0247730_1000642_pt1 | contig 23673 bp, 20 predicted proteins | sample UWRJL073202C2_FD_180959 | JGI IMG/M metagenome (GOLD analysis project Ga0247730, IMG submission 180959) | Plant litter microbial communities from Arlington Agricultural Research Station in Wisconsin, United States - UWRJ-L073-202C-2 | ecosystem: Environmental > Terrestrial > Plant litter >... | reverse complement strand
CGAATCGCGCAGCTGGTGGCGGAGCTTGGCCTTACCGTCCGGCGTGTTGAGCGCCTCGGCGCTCTGCTGGGCAAGCACCTGGAGAATGGTGGAGCGGACGGGCATGTCCGCCGCCTTCAGATTCTCGATCACCTTCATGTCGTAGAAGGTGGAAACCCCGACGCCGACTTGAAGAAAGCCGTCCGTGTCCGCCAGATTGGAGGTGAAGGGCTGCTCCATCGCATAATAAGTGGCCTGATATTGCGCGGGATCGGGATTGGCAGGCTCCGGGCCCGTATCGGGCACGCCGCCGCCGCCGGAAATGTTGCTCTTCTCGCCGCCTTCACCTTCCGCAGCGGCCGCGCCGTGGCCGTCTTCGCTCTTCAGCATCAGCTTCGGGCGATTGGGATCTTCCTTCTTTTCGTGCGCGCTGCCGGTCTTGCCCGCTGCCCACAGGCCGGCGCCGGCGCCTCCGCCGATGAGGACGAGCGGCAGCACTCCGAACATCACCAGCTTCTTGACCAGGCTGCCCTTTTTCTTGGGCTTCGCCTCAGCTGCCGCTTCGCTCATGATCGGAACCTCTATGCGTAAAGATCGGATCGGGCGCTCGTCGATAGCATGCGCGCCGGTTCATCCGCTTCTCCCACATCAAGGTTAATAAATGTCTGATTGCCGCCGGAATCGCGCTGCGATTGTCCCTGGGCAAATGCGGACGCCGCGCCCTGCTGGCCGGACTGATGCGCCCCCGAACCACCCAGATCGACGCTGGTCTCCCGCAGATGCAGCCCTTGTGCGCGGGCTTCGGCCGCCAGCCGCGGCTGGGCATCGCTCAGCATCTGCCGCGCGGCCTCCGTATCCGCGCTCATGCGAATCGACGCGCCGTCCTGCGAATGGCTGATATGGACGGTCAGGCTGCCGAGGTGGCGGGGATCGAGCCGGAAGCTCATCTGCCCATCCTTGCCGGCGGCGGCCGCAATGTCCCGCGCCAGTGTATCCAGCCACTGTCCGTCGTGCGCCATCGAAAGTTCGCGATGAATCGCCGTATCCGGCGCGCGGCTGGCGGCGACTGGGTCTGCAGGTGCCGAGCTTTGCAGGACCGGTGAGGCGAATAAAGCTCCCGTCGGATCGGGCGCGCTCGCGGGAATATCCGTGCGGTCGATCTCGCGCGCCGCAGCGGGGATCTTCGCGTCAACCGTGGAAGGAACGGGTGCTGCGGGCATCTGCGCGGCGGCCGATTGCAATGGCACCATCGATGCGGGCTGGAGCACATCGGCTTTTAAGGCCGTAAGAGTCCGTGCTGCGATCTGCGCAGCCTCCGGTTTGGCGGTTTGCGTCGGGGTCGTGCCACCCATCAGGCGCGCCGCGAGCATGGCGAAGCGGGACGATTGAAGCGGCGTTGCCTGCGCTGCCGGAATGTCGCTCGAATCGGACACAGGCGCCGCGTTACCGGCATCTGCCATATCCTTCGCAACCAGAGCGGCTGCCTTGGCCGACGCGGTAATGGCCGGAGCCGGTGAGGGCGCCTTCGCGTCGACCGGAAGCGGGACGATCGCCGGCGCAACGAGCGCAGGTGTCGCAATCGCAAGCATCATCGCCAGTTCCGGATCGTCACTTTGATCCGCGTCCGCGGTATCCTCATCGGACGGCTCATTCGTCTGATCGCCGTCATGCTTAGCCACCGGAGCCTGCTCGTCGGGGGTGACGGCCAATACAGGCGTCTTGGCGGTCGTGCCCGGCGGTGCAATCGGCACCGGCATCGCGGTGGGATTCACAGGCGCCGCAGCATCCGGCGATGGCGCCATTGCAGCCAGCAGGGCGGCAAACGGATCGGCCGCGACCTCACCCGCAACGGAAGCGGCGGCAGCAACGACAGCCGTACTCACCACAGGCGTGATGACCGGGGCGGCGGCGAGGGCGAGGTCAGTCATGCGCGGCTTCCTTGCGGCGGGGGCGGAAGGCGGCGGCCATCCGCTCTTCGATCATCTTGTGCATGTCGGCGACGGCGCGGTTCTGCAGCCGTTCGGCACTTTCGCGCGCGATGTGAGCGCCGATTCGCTCCACCGAACGCAACTCCACCGCTTCGCGCGCGGATCCGATCGCGCGGCTCAATCCGTGGCGCACGTCATCCAGGCGGGTGGCCAGTTCGGCGGCATTGCTCAGCGCCGCGCCGCTGGTGAGCCCGGCCGCGCCCGATAGACTGGCGCGCAGGGATTGCAGACGATCCGCATTGCCCTCCAGCTGGACGAGCTTGCCCTCGGCCTGCGCCGCGGCCCCTACTGCCTGGAGATGCTGGACCCGGCGGACGCGGGCGATTCGGGCTCGTTGCTGGCTCTGGGCTTTCATGACCCGAAGTTTGTCACCAACGTCGTAACCGACTCGTTAAGCGGAACGAGCTCTTTTTGCCCCTGGCGGATAAATTCCAGAATCAGCGGCATGTGCGCCACGGCCGCGTCGATCATCGGATCGGATCCCTGGCGATAGGCGCCCATCAGGATCAGATCCCGATTCTCGTCATAGGTAGACCATAGCCGCCGCAGCGTACGCGCCGCCTCCTGCTGTTCGCTGGAGACGATGTCCGCCATGACGCGGCTGAGCGACTTGCCGACATGGATGGCCGGGAACACGCCCTGTTCCGCCAGGCTGCGGGCCAGCACGATATGTCCGTCCACGATCGCGCGCGCGGTATCCACGATTGGATCGTCCGTATCGTCGCCATCCGCCAGCACCGTATAGAGCGCGGTGATCGATCCGCCGGAGCGCGCATCCGCCCCGGCCCGTTCGCACAGGCGCGGGATCAGGCCGAGCGCGGACGGGGGATAGCCCTTCATCGTCGGCGGTTCGCCCAGCGACAGGCCGATTTCACGCTGGGCATGAGCGACACGCGTCAGCGAATCGATCAGCAGCAGCACGCGCTTGCCCTGATCCCGGAAATATTCGGCGATGGCGGTAGCGCGCATCGCCGCACGCAGGCGCAGGATCGGCGGATGATCGGCGGGCACGGCAACCACGGCGGTCTTGGCGCGCACGTCGCCGTTCAGCTTGGTTTCGAGGAAATCGGAAACTTCGCGGCTGCGTTCGCCCACCAGCCCGACGACGATCACGTCCGCCTCGGCCCCGGCCAGGATCTGCCCCATCAAAACGGATTTGCCGACGCCCGAGCCGGCGACGATGGCGATACGCTGGCCGACGCCGGCGGTGAGCAGGGCGTTGATCGCGCGCACGCCGGTATCGAACGGTTCGGTCACGCGCGCGCGGTCCAGCGGATTGGCGCGGGTTCCGGCCAGCGGCCAGCGCGCCTTGGTGAGGATCGGCCCCAATTCGTCGAGCGGATGGCCCAGCGCATCCACGACGCGGCCGAGCAGTCCTTCGCCCACCTCCACGGTGGTGCCCCGTCGATCCGGCTCCACCCGCGCACCGGCCGAATGGGGCGCGTCGGCATCCAGCGCCATCAGCAAAGTCCGCTCGCCCTTGAAGCCGACCACTTCGGCCAGCGCCGCCCGCCCATCCGCATCGATCACGCGGGCCGTGGAGCCGACAGGTTGCTGAAAGCCGGTCGCCTCCAGCATCAGCCCGTCATACGCCGCCAGCCGGCCAATCTTGCGCGGGCTCATCTGGCCGATGTCGATGCCTTCCAGCAGCTGGGCGGCACGATCGGCGATGCTGGCGGAGGGAGCGGGTGCGTGCATGTCCCCGCTTCTGGCCGCGAACCCTTAAAGGGATGGTTAACCCCGATTAAGCGCGCCGGTTTTAAGCCATGAGGGCCGCTCCCTCGATCACCGCCCCGTCCTTGAAGCTGGCGGGCAACCCCGTTTGCATGGGCCGCCACCCCGGGGTGGTTCGCTACGCCAAGGCCTGCTCGCTGAACCTGGAAGACCTCAATTGCGAACTGATCCCCCCTCCTCAACGAGCCCGACCCGCCAGTTGAGTACCGCAAGCGGGTTGGCTCAAGTCGAAAGTTCGCCGCCCGCACGTGGAGAGCGTATGTCTGTCTCGGTGGAAACAGGCAGTCCGCTTTTTGGAAAAATAACGTGCAAGGCGGACACAGGGCGGGCGCGGCCAGTGTTGAGGCTGTTTAGAACCCGCTCGACTGCGCGGTCGGTCTCGGCAGACGATCCAACGTTGATCCAAACAAATCGGTGTCGGTGTGTTTCCCCATTGATGCTGTTTGTGGCTTAGGCCTAGCATATACTTAAGCTGCGCGGGATGTTGCGGCATCATAAGGTGTATCATGATGGCCCGACGTTTGGTTGGTTTACTGATGATCGTGTCGTCGATTGTCGCGGTGCCGGCGCCAGCAGCGGTGTATCTCGCAACCTTCAGCGGGACGACGGGTGTAAGCTGGGACTTCACGGGCGAGTTTGGCGGCAACGGTTCTCTAGCGGGGTTGCCATTCACCGCCACATTCCGGCTCACAGTTCCGACGCCTGGCGCGATAACGAGCAACGACGGAACGAGTGTGACTATTCGGGGAGGCACGGAGAACGATCCCGACGTACCCACTCCTGTATCAGGGTCCGCGACAGTCAACGGCGTCACCCGCAACATCGCCGGGTTATATCGCGGGTTGGCGACGCGGACGAACGGCTTTACGGGACCAGGAACCGGGTCAGACGTTCTGGAATTCCAAGTAAGCGACGACCACGAGCAGGGCTATTTCAGCGCCACTCGGTACATGCTCATCCGGCTTGAAAGCAGTTCTCGTAACCTGTTCGACGACGTCGATCCGGGCAGCCCACTATTCTATGAGCGGCAGCCGGGCGATCTAACTTATGGCAACATCGCCCTCGAGGACATGAACTACGATCCCAACTCCTCTGGTCCCACAGACGTGAACGCCTCGATCGGCTTTCTTGTTGATCGCATGACAATCGCGGTGGAACCCGAAGCGGTTCCCGAGCCCGCCACTTGGGCAACGTTCATTGCCGGCTTCGGCCTGATCGGCGCAGGGATGCGCCGACAGCGCAGGACAGACGACCTATCAATTTAAGCGCCGCGGCCTAGAAACAGTGCGCATCGATTGAGCGATCGCAGCCGCTCGGTGGCAATTGCGCGGTGTAAGCGTCCGCCATTCCGCTGAATGTCTGAAAGTGGTCGATACGGCATCGTTGCCGTATCCGACTAGGAAGCGCTCATTCCGCCGGTGGCGGAAGCCCTAGGCCGAAACCAGCCGCTGCCGCAGGTCATCCAGCAGCCAACGCCCGGCCGTGCCAAGCCGCCGATCGCGGCGGTGCGCCGCATAGATCGGCAAACCGTCCTGTGGTGTCGGATCGTCCTCGACGTCGAGCCAGACGAGCCGCCCTTTGGCGATCGCGTTGGCGACCAGATGGTCCGGCATGCGGCACCAACCGAAGCCGGCAAGCAGGAAATCCAGCCGGCGCGCGAGATCGACGAAGCGCCACAGCCGCGCGCTCGCCAGCCCATAATTTGGCCCGCCCGGCTCGACCGGATCCGACAGGACCAGTTGGACATGTTGCGCCAGATCGTCGCGCGTGGCGGGGCGATCGAGTCCGGTCAGCGCGTGTCCGGGCGCGCAGACGGCGCGCATGCGGATGCGCAGCAGCGGGAAGGCCGCGATATCGTCGGGAACCGTGGGCAATAGCAGGCATATGGCGAGTGCGACCGAACCGCTCCGAAGGCGCCGCAGCGATCCACCAAGGCCCTCGGTCGAGAAGCTTACGGGCAAATCGGGAAAGGCGTTTCCCAGCGCGCGCAGGCTATCGATCAGCGGCGCGGTCGGGACCAGCGGATCGATCGCGAGCGCCAGCTCGGGCTCGAGACCGGCGCGGGTGTTGGCTGCCACCGCCTCGAAGCGGGCTGCGCTGGCGAGTACTAGCCGCGCCTGCGCCACCAGCATGTCGCCGATGTCGGTGAGCCGCGGTCGATGGCCGCTGCGATCGAACAGGCTGACGCCCTGCGCACCTTCGAGCGACGCGACGATCTGGCTGATCGCGGACTGGGCACGGCCGAGCGCGCGGCCGGCCGCCGAGAAGCTGTCGGTATCGGCGATTGTCACCAGCACGCGCAATTGGTCGAGGCTCAGGCTGCCGATCATAGTCCATCACGTTTCATGATGGAGTTCATCACCATTTCATCGCTCCCGCAAGGGGTCACTCCGCCTATATCAGCGCAGATCCCACGGAGATTTTCATGTCCAAGCTTCTCGTCATAGAAACCAGCCCGCGCGGCGACGCCTCCATCTCCCGCAACATGACCGCGCGGTTCGTTTCGCATTGGCGGGCGGCGCACCCGGAAGGCAGCGTCACGGTTCGCGATCTTGCGGCAACCGAGCTGCCACACGTCACCGCGCCGTGGCTGCAGGCCTATTTCACCCCCAGCGCGCAACATTCGCCGGACATGGCGCAGGCGCTTCGCCTGTCGGACGAACTCGTCGCCGAACTGCTCGCGGCCGATCACATCCTGATCGCGACGCCGGTCTACAATTACAACGTGCCCGCCGCGCTCAAGGCATGGATCGATCATATCGTGCGCAAGGGGCTGACGCTGGGCTTCGACGGCGCCGGACTGATCACCGGCAAGGCCGCGACCGTGCTGATCGCCGCCGGTGGCGTCTATGGCGAGGGTTCGCCGATCCGCGACCGCGATATCGCGACCCAGTATCTTCGCATGATCCTGGGTGTGATCGGGATCACGGACGTGACGATCGTGTCGGGCGGCGGCGCAAAGGTGGTCGATTTGGGCGGCGAGACGATGTCGGATTTCATTGGAGGGTTGGAAGCCCAGATCGTTCGCGCCGCCAACGCCTGAACCGGGGGAAAGCCGCCGTCGCGCTAATCGCGTGGCGGAACCCTTCGCCTTGGAATGATCAGGCCGACCCCGAAGATGAGAAGGGTAAAGCCAAGCATCCTGTGATTGGAGGCACTTGCGCTACCGCAACGCATAGAGCCGTGTTCGTCGCTGGGCTGCTACGTCCCGCAATTGGGCTCTAGCGGACCTCTCCGCTTTTAGTGTCCGCTATCGCCGGGCTAAACGGCGGGTAATGGTGGAAGCACGAACCCGCTGCGCGGGAGGGGCGTGTGCGGCACGGTTGAGGTGACGGAACGGGCGTTGCGCTTGGATTGAGCGCGGCAGGAGGCAGGCAGAGCATCGGAGCTCCATCAGAAGGAGCCCTGCCATGACCACCCTCGTTCCCGTTGCCATCAGCCCGCTACGCCAGCGTCTAATCGACGAGATGGATATACGGCGCTTCGGCCACGAGACGCAGCGCAACTACATCCGCGATGTCGGCCGGTTCGCGACGTTCCTGGGGCGCTCGCCGGACACCGCAACGGCGGAGGACGTCCGGCGCTTCCAGATCGAGCAAGGCGAGCTGGATGTCCCGGCGCCGACCATGAACGCCATCGTGTCGGCGCTGCGGTTCTTCTTCACGCAGACGCTCGACCGGCCGGACCTGGCGCGCAAGCTGGTCCGGATGCGGCATGAGCGCAAGCTGCCGGTGGTGTTGAGCCAGGACGAGGTTGCGCGGCTGCTCGACGCGACCACATGCCTCAAGCATCAGGCGGCGCTGTCCGTCGCCTATGGTGCGGGACTGCGCGCGGCCGAGGTCGCCGCCCTCAAGGTGCGCGACGTCGACAGCGAGCGCATGCTGCTCAGGGTCGAGCGCGGCAAGGGCGGGCGTTACCGCAACGCCATGCTCCCGACCGGGCTCTTGGCCCTGCTGCGGGAGTGGTGGCGGGTCGGTCGGCGGGAGCGCGTGTTGCACGTCGACGGCTGGCTGTTCCCCGGCCAGCACTATCTCAAGCCGCTCAGCACCCGGCAGCTGCACCGGATTGTCGTGGAGGCAAGCGTCGCGGCTGGCATCGGCAAGCGCGTCGGGCCGCACACGTTGCGACACTGCTTCGCCACCCACCTGCTCGAGGATGGGATCGACGTCCGCATCATCCAGACGCTGCTCGGTCATGCGAAGCTGGAGACTACCGCTTATTACACGCAGGTGGCGACGCGGGTGTTGCGCAACGTGACCAGCCCGTTCGAACGGCTGGCGACGACCGCTGCGGAAGGGAGGGCGCCCAAGGGCTGAGCGGCGTTGCGCGCCTCCATCGAGGTCGCCGACATCTTCCGTGCCGCGGGCGCTGCGTATCGGGCCGCCCGTGCCGGGCATCTGAGCCTGGACCAGCTCAAGGTCATGTCGGCCATCGAACACTGCCGCACTGCCATCATGGGCGGTCACGTCGAGGCCTGCACCGACTGCGGGCACTGGCGGGTCGCCTATAACAGCTGCCGCAACCGGCATTGTCCGCGATGTCAGGGCGCGGCCGCGCGCACCTGGCTCGCCGAGCGCGAGGCCGACCTGCTGCCGGTGGGCTACTTCCACGTCGTCTTCACCCTGCCGGCCGAGGTCGCCGACATCGCGCTCCAGAACAAGTCGGCGGTCTACGGCCTGCTGTTCCAGGCGGCATCCGAGACGATGACGACCATCGCGGCCGACCCGAAGCACCTCGGCGCCCGCATCGGCATCACGGCCGTGCTCCACACGTGGGGCTCGGCGATGACCCACCATCCGCACATCCACATGATCGTGCCGGGCGGCGGTCTCTCGCCCGACGGCAGTCGCTGGGTATCGTCACGCCCAGCGTTCCTGCTGCCCGTCAGGGTCCTCGGCAAGCTGTTCCGCCGTCTGTTCCTGACCCGGCTGATGGCGCTGCACGATGCCGGGCGGCTCGCCTTCTACGGCAGCCTCGCCCACCTCGCCGACCGGCGTGCCTTCCTGCGTCACCTGGTGCCCGTCAGGAAGAAGCGCTGGGTCGTCTACGCCAAGCCGCCGTTCGCCGGACCCGAGACGGTGCTCGCTTACCTGTCGCGCTATACCCACCGGGTCGCCATCTCGAACAGCCGGCTCCTGCGCTTCGACGAGGCCGGGGTGACGTTCCGCTACAAGGATTACCGCCGGGGCGGCGCCGACCGGCAGCAGGTCATGACCCTTGCCGCCGACGAGTTCATCCGCCGCTTCCTGCTCCACATCCTGCCGAAGGGCTTCCACCGCATCCGTCACTATGGCCTGCTCGCGGGTGCCACCCGCAAGGCGCATCTCGACCACGTCCGCCAGCTGCTCGGGGTCGCTCCGCCGGTCACGGCCGATGCGCGGGTCGAGCCGGACGACATCCGCCCGCCATGCCCATGCTGCGGCGGGCACATGGTCGTCATCGAGACCTTCGAACGTCAGTGCCAGCCCCGCGCGCCGCCAGCTCCTGCGCCGCTACCCGGGACACAGGCGTCGTGACCCGGCACGGCCTGACAGCACCATACCCCGCAGCGTCGATGCTTGCGGAGACGGTGTCACCTGCGCCGATCGCCGTCAGCGATGTCCCTGCCGTGAGCCAAGCTGAGCTGCCCACGCGGGTGAGGCCGTCATGGCCACCTAGATTCAGACCGTCCGCATCCAGGGTCGCGCCCGCACCCGCCATGCCGCTCGTCATCCCGGCGGGCCGAAAATCGAAAACCCCATAGCACACCGCTCGTGGCCCGCGGGTTCGGGCCTCCAAGACTTTCGTACGCCTGCCGGCATCCGAAACTCTTCAGGAAAGCGGACGGTCTGCTTTCGGCGAGGCAGGCGGGGAAAGTCGACATTGCCCGGCCGCCTTTCCCAAAAAGGATGGTGAAGCGGGAAAACTTCCGCAGGTTCATAAACGGGCCGGCGGCTGCATGAACTCTATCGTGATATGATCGGGGCCTGAAACGTATGCCACCAAAGTTCCCTTCCGTGGACCACCCGCGATCGGCAGTGGACTACCCTTGGCCTTCCATCCTGCTGCCTCGACGCGAGCAATAGCGGCATGAATATCCTTCACGGTCAGCGCCAGGTGGGCCGCTCCGATCGATCCCGCGCTGGAAGGCACCACCCCATTCTGGTGCCCTCTTGAATATTGCAACAGTTCGACAACGTAGCCGTCTGGTGCCCTGACGATTGCCGTTTTCACGCTCGGATCATCGACACCTGTCACCTGATGCAGGAATTCGCCCCCCATCTCCGATTGCCGCTCAAGTGTGAAACCGAGCGCTCCCGTCCAAAACCGAACGGCTTCGTTCAAGGACGATACAGCGAAACCTGTGTGGTCCACGGCAATTGCGTTTGCGGCGTCGTTCATTGCTGCACTCTCACTGGGCCTGCACCCCGGCTGCAACCGACGCCAGCAGCATGGCGAACATGATCTTCATAGTGCTTCTTTAACACTTTGGGCTCTTCTCGAGTAGGAACGTTGGCGGGAACGTCGCTGCCTCGATCGCGCTGACGAACGCCTGCGGGTGTCGCTTTCCCAATTTGTTCCCAAATGCTCTTTCCCGAGATGGGCAATCGGAGACGGAAAAGCGGGAAAATTGCGCTTAACGAATGGCCATTATTGGACGCCCGGATCGCCAGCCTGAACGTCCGGGTGTGGGCGATAGCAGACATTGACAAATGAGAACAAATGAAGTACTATTTTGACTGCGGCGCTTTCTCATTCGAATAGTTAAGTGACCGCCGCGCGGTTCGTCCTCGGCGTGCGCCAAACGGCGAAAGCCACAAAACCCACAAGGCCACAAAGGCCACGATCGCTCTGGCTTTCGGGCGATTCCGGCCGGATCGTAGCCGCCGGTTACCGCCGCGTGCTCAGTTGATCCAGCAGGCCGCGCAGCTTCTCCAGTCGGATCGCGGGGCCGTCCTCGATCCAGCCGCTTGCCGTTTCGGCGACGACGGAGCCTTCGGGGATTGCGGGGTCGGCGATCAATTTTAGATCGGGGCGTAGGCCATCGATGCGGGCGAGATCGGCCGGGTTCAGGCGCAGGCGCGCAGGAGCGGCATCGTCGTTGATCATCGCGGCCACGGCCTGCGTGCGCTCGGCCAGCAGATCGCTGTCGATCGCGGCGGCTTCGCCCACCACCTGCCGGACGAGGCGGGAGACCGTTTCCGAAAGCAGGCGCGCCAGATCGGCGGGCGGTTCGGCGCGGATGCCGGCCAGTGCCGTCGCGAGGCGATCGAACGCGGTCTGTTCGCTCTCCAGCGCGGCCAAAGCGGTGCGATGGCCCTCCTCGAACCCTTGCGCATAGGCTTCGGCACATTGCGCTTCGGCATTGTCGATCAGCGTGGCGGCCTGCGGTTCGGGCACGATCGGATCGGACGCCCAGGCGGAAAAGCCGCTGCCCGCCGCCGTTGGCCGTGCGCAGAATTGCGTGGCCTGCGGGCGGGTCCAGACCGGAACGGCAGGCGCTTCGGCGAAGGCATGATTGGCGAAATAGGCGGAGAGATCAGACATAATCGTCGTCCTTGCCGCCCAGATTGATCGTGCCTTCGCTGGCGAGGCGGCGGGCGATGGAGAGCATGTCCTTCTGCGCCTCCTGCACTTCGGCAAGGCGCATCGGGCCGCGATCGGCGATCGAATCCTGAATGGACTGCGCAGCGCGGCTGGACATGCAGCCGAACATCTTGGCCTTCAGCCCATCGCCCGCGCCCTTCAGCGCCACCACCAGCACATCGCTTTCCACCGTGCGGAGGAGGGTGCCGAGGCTCTTGTCGTCCAGCGCCATCAGATTGTCGAAGACGAACATCTCGTCCTCGATCGTGCGGGCGAGATTCCTGTCCAGTTTCTGCAGCGCTTTCAGGATGCGCGCCTCGGCGGTCTTGCGGCTGTTGTTGACGATCTGCGCGGCCTCGCTGGTGCCGCCGCGCCGCGTCGCCGCGCCGGATTTCGGCTGCGATACCGGGCGGAGCAGCAGGCGCTCCACATCCTGCAAGGCTTCCGAACTGATCGGCCCCAAGGTGGCGACACGGTGAATCAACTGCGGCTGGATATCCTCCGGCATCTGCTGGAGCACATCGGCGGCGATCGGCGGTTCCAGATGCGCGAGGACGACGGCGATCAGCTGCGGATGTTCGTTCTCGATCAGCAGAGCGATGGTCATCGGCTCCATCCACTTCAGCGCATCCAGGCTGGGGCCGCGCGTCGCCGGGGTGATCCGGTCGAGAATGGTGCCGGCCCGCTCGGGCCCGAGCGCGCGCTCCATCATGCCCTTGATCTGCTGGTCCGCGCCGTAGCCGATCGTCGTGCGCGTCTTGGCGCGTTGCACGAATTCGTCGAGCACGCCGTTCACTTCGCGCTCGGAGACGTCGGCGACATGGAACATCGCGCCGCCGAGATGCTCCACTTCGGGCGGATCGAGCCGGCCGAGCACTTCCGCTGCTTCCTCTTCGCCCAGCAGCATCAGCAGGATCGCGGCCGCCTGGCTGCCGCTGGGAATAGCGCCAGCAATCGGCGCGAGGGCGGCGCCGGTGCCGAAGGCAAGCGGCTGTCCCTGTGGTTCGGCCATCGTCTGTTATCCGTTCTGGGCGGCGCCGGGCATGTCCGCCCGGATGAGATCGCGTACCACCAGCGCGGCACGGGCCGGATCCTGGCGGACGAAGTTGCGGATGAGCGCAGCGCGATCCGTATAGCCCGGCGCGGCCTCGATCATGTCGAGCGTTACCGGGCGGGTCGGATCGGCGGCGGCTTCCGATGCGATCGCGGCGGCGATCTCCCGCTGGAGTTCGGGGCTGGGCGCGTCTTCCTCTTCGGCGACGCCCTTGGTCCCTTTCACGGCCTTCGCACCCTTGCTCTTGTCCGCTTTGCCACCGCCGCTGCGCTTCATCATCGGCTTGGCGATGCCGAAGAAAGCCAGCAGGGCGATGAGAAGCGCGGAGCCGTTGCGCGCGGCAATGCCGACCCACGATGCCTCATACCACTTTGGCGCATTGTCGTTGGCGGCAAGATCGGCAAAGGCGCGGCTGGACAGCGCGAACTGATCGCCGCGCTGCTGATCGAAGCCGACGGCGCCCTTCACCAGCTGTTCGATCTGGGCGAGTTCGGCCACGCTGCGCGGCTTGGCGCCCTGCTTCAGCGCGACAGCGACGGAGAGGCGCTTGATCGTGCCGGTCGGATTGCGCGTGACCGATACCTCGCGGCCAAGCTCGAACGTGCGATTGTAGGTCTCGCTGGTCTTGCCGCCGTCGGCGGCGGCGGTCGTGCCGGGCTGCGCGCCGGTGGGTTGCACCTGCGTGGGCGGCGTCGCCGTAACCTGCGCCGTCGTCGGCGGCTGATTGGCGATGGCGCCGGGTATGCCGCCGGCCTGCGCACCCGCGCCGGCCTGATCCTTGTTCCAGCCGCCGGCCTCCGCCTTGATGACGGCCGTGTCCTTCGGATAGCTTTCGCGGGTCGCCTGCACTTCGGCAAAATCCAGATCGGTATGCACTTCGGCGGTGAAGCCGTCTGCGCCCACCAGCGGGGTCAGCAGCTTGGTGATCGCATCGCGATAGCTCTGTTCGGTCCGCTGTTGCAGCTCCAGCTGACGATCGCCGCCGCCATCTCCGCCCTCACGCGAGAGCAGCCGGCCGGCCTGATCGACGACTGAGACGTGATCGGGGGAGAGACCCGGCACCGATGCGGCGACGAGATTGACGATCGCCTGCACCTGCCCGTCGGAAAGCGCACGACCCTGCCGGAGGCGAAGCATCACCGATGCGGCGGCGGGCGATTGATCGCGGACGAACACGCTCGGCTGCTCGACGGCAAGGTGGATCTTGGCCTTCTCCACCGCGTCGATCGCCTCGATCGTGCGGGCGAGATCCATCTCGCGGGCACCCCGCAGGCGCTCGCCTTCCACGGCCCGGCTCGCCCCCATCGGCAGCGATGCGATGACCGAATCGCCATCCGGCGCGCTCTTGGGCAGTCCGGCCTGCGCGAGCAGCATCTTGGCGCGATAATAATCGGCTTCGGAAACGGTGACGGCGCCGCTGCCGCGATCGATCTGATATTTGATCCCCGCGCTGGTCAGCTGATCGGCGACGGCGGCCTTGTCGGCATCGCCCAGCCCCGCGAACAGGCTCTGCTGCGGTCCGGTGGCGAAGGTCATCCACGCGGCGAAAGCGACGGCCAGCGCGGCCATGAAGCCCACCAGCGGCAGGCTCTTGGCAACGGCCGGCTGCCTGGTGAAGGTGCGAATGCGCTCCAGCACGTTGCCGGTGGGCAGGGCTGCGGGGAGGCGCGTTGCGGCGGGGACGGGGAGGGTTGCTGCGTCGCTCATATCAGACCGGCATGCTCATGATGTCCTTGTAGGCGGACAGAAGTTTGTTCCGAACTTGCAGCGTCGCCTGGAAGCCGACCGAGGCATGTTCGCGCGCGAGCATGACCTGGGCGATGTCCGTGGTTTCGCCGCGTTCGTAAGAGTTGGTGACGACTTCGGCTTTCGACTGAAGCCCGTTCACCTGCTCCAGCGCGCTCTTCATCGCGCCGGAAAAGCCGGTGGCGTCCGTCGCCGGCTTGATGCCGTCGATGGGGGAGGCGCCGCCGACGCCGCCAGAACCGGCCGCCTTCTGCAAAGCGGTGTTTTGCTGGAGGATGGCGGAGCGCATCGCCAGCAGGCTGGATGGTGTGATCGCGGTCATGATCTATGCCTCACGCGGCCTGCCGGCGCAGATCGGCAAGCCGATAGCGTAGCGTCCGTTCGGAAATGCCGAGGCGCTCGGCGGCGCGCAGCCGATGGCCGTTGCAGGCCTCCAGCGCTTCTTCGATCGCAGCGGCTTCGGAGGAGCGGGCCGCGTCGGCAAGGCGCACGACATTGCGGGCTGCTTTCGGCGCGGCGCGAACTTGCTGGCAAGCGGCGAGCGTGCCGGCTTCGATCGCCAGATCGTCCGCCTCGATGCGGTCGCCCCGGCGGAGCAGCATCGCGCGCTGAAGCACATTCTCCAGTTCGCGGACGTTGCCGGGCCAGCCGTGTGACATGAGCCGATCGAGCGCGGCATTTGTGGGCCACGGAAAGGCATCGCCCTCCTCCAGATGGCGGAGGAGCAACGTGGCGGTGATCGCGCGCACGTCCAGTCGGCGCTGCGAAAGCGGCTTCAGCAGCAGCGGCATCACGTTCAGCCGCCAGTAGAGATCGGCGCGGAAGCGGCCCTCCGCGACTTCCTCGGCCAGCTCGCGATTGGCGGCGGCGATGACGCGGACGTTGACGGGAATGGCCTTGGTCGCGCCGACCGGCAAAACCTCCCGCTCCTGAAGCGCGCGCAGCAGCTTGGCCTGCAACGGCAGCGGCAGTTCGGCGATCTCGTCCAGCAGCAGCGTCCCGCCTTCGGCGGCGCGAAACAAGCCTTCGGACGCGCCGGCTGCGCCGGTGAAAGCGCCCTTGGCATGGCCGAACAGCATGGCTTCCAGCATCGTATCCGGCAGCGCGGCGCAATTGACGGCCACGAACGGTCCATCGGCACGCTTCGAGGATGCATGGATGAAGCGGGCGACGCCCTCCTTGCCGGTCCCGGTCTCACCCAGCACCAGCACGGTCGCGTCGCTTTTTGCGATGCGGGCGACAAGAGTGAGGAAGCCGGCACTCTCGGGTTCGCCGGCGGCAGGCCGATCTGCCGGGCGGATCAGCTCGGCGATCATGGCATGGCCGAAGCAGGCATCTGTCATACCGAACCGAATTTCGGCCGGGAAGCCGTTGGCGGCGGGCTGGAAGGCGGGTGCGCCATCGGCGATGGTGACGATAAGATCGCGGTAGCGGGCATGTGCGCGCTCCGACACATCGAGAATACGGATCGAATCGCGGGCGGCGGGTGCTGTGGCATCGATTCGCGCCACATTCAGGCCGACTCCGGCCAGCCACGTCGCCAGCATCGGATTGGCCTCCACAGCCCCTTGGCTCAACCCTGTCTCGGTCATCCGCAACGGCCCCAATGAACGTTTCTCGAGGAGCACGTTCACCCCCCGTGAGGTCCGGTTACGTCAGGATTAACTATCAAATCCTTAAAGGCACCCGCGCGGTGCGCTCGTGCATGAGGTGTGCGCATGGCGTGCGCCCTGTGCGGGAGCGCGAGATATCCGCCCTTTTCGCCGCCGCCCGGCAATTTCGAAATAAGCTGGTTAAAGCCCGGACGAGGACGGTCGTTATCCGGTTTCGAGGCGGCAAGGGACCCCCCAGTCCGGCGCCTGGAATTAGCGGGGAAAGGAACCAACCTGTGACTGTGATCAATACCAACATCGCGGCGCTCCGGGCGCAGGCGGGCTCGAACGCTGCTTCGTCCATGACCCAGACGGCCATGGAACGCCTGTCGACCGGCAAGCGCATCAATTCCGCCAAGGACGACGCCGCCGGCCTCGCCATCTCCAGCCGGATGACCAGCACGGTCCGCGGCCTGGCGGTTGCCGTTCGCAACGCCAATGACGGCATCAGCCTTGCCCAGACGGCGGAAGGCGCGCTCAGCCTAGTCACCAACATGCTTCAGCGCATGAAGGAACTTGCGGTCCAGTCGTCCAACGGTACGCTGGGTGACAGCGAGCGCGGTGCTCTGCAGAACGAGGCTTCGCAGCTGATCTCGCAGATCAACGACATCGCCAAGACGACCAACTTCAACGGCATCAATCTGCTGGACGGTTCCAACAAGGACCTGAAGCTGCAAACCGGTACGAACGCCAGCGACTCGGTATCGATCGCCCTGACGAGCACGTCGGCCCGCGATCTCGGCCTGTCCGGCACGAAGGGCGTCATCACCAGCGGCCGCGTCGCCGGTTCGGCCACCGCGATCGCCGCCAACGGCCTGCAGATCAACGGCAAGGACGCGTTCCTGACCGTTAAGACGATCAACGGCGCCGACACGGCCGCCCAGTTGGCCGCCGCAGTGAACGAGAACTCCGCCAACAGCGGCGTCAAGGCCACCGCGTTCAACTCCTTCACCTCGAAGACGCTCAGCGAGGGTGCGATCGCCGGGTCGGCCGTCAGCATCAACGGCAAGAATGTCGATGGTGCGACGACCCTTCAGGGCTTCGTCGACAACATCAACAGGGGCGGGCTGGGCGTCGCTGCCACTCTCAACAAAGACAACACGATCACGCTTGCGAACACGACGGGTGCGGACATCACCGTGGCCGACGCGACGACCGGCGACAGCATGTTCACGGACGGCACCTATACGGGCTTCGTCAATCTGGAGAACGGTGACGGGTCGCCCATCTCGCTGACTTCGACCAGCGCGCTCCAGACTACTCTTGGCGTCAATTCGTTCGACGGTACGAGCTACAAGGGTCTTACCAGCGCTGCGACAACAACGGCGATCACGGCCGGAAACTTTAAGATCAACGGCGTGACCATCGACGCGGTAGCCAGCGGCGGTGCAACGGTGGCGGCGCAGGAAACGGCGCTGCTCGCCGCGATCAATGCCAAGTCCTCCACCACGGGCGTCATCGGATCGTTCCAGGGCGACAAGCTCTTCCTCTCGGGCGTCGATGGCGGACCGGTCCGTGTCGAGGGTTCCGATGCGGCGAGCTTCGGGCTGGCCGTACAGGGCGGCACCAAGGAATCGGCCGAAGCGAGCGGCAGCGCGAAGCTGGACGTGTCGACGCAGGAAGCCGCTGCCAAGTCGCTCACCGTGATCGATAAAGCGCTGGATATGGTTTCCGCCAAGCGCGGGGATCTGGGCGCGATCCAGAACCGCCTCGAGGTGACCGTGAACAATCTTTCGACGACCTCGATCAACCTGCAGGACGCACGTTCGCGGATCGAAGATGCCGATTTCTCGGCAGAAACGACCAACCTCGCCAAGTCGCAGATCCTGTCGCAGGCCGCGACGGCGATGCTGGCTCAGGCCAATCAGAACGCGCAGGGCGTGCTGAGCCTGCTCCGCTAAACCCGAACGCAACTTCGGGCGACTAGGCCCCCGGCGCTTTTATCCCTGCGCCGGGGGCTTTTGCGTTCGGCCGGCGCGGGGGCAATCAAAACGGGATGCCGTCAAAAGATTCCATGGCCGATCAAGAGGCGAACGATGCCGACGACGATCACCACGAGGTTCAGCGTGCGGCCGGCCTTGTGACTTGAGAGCAGGCCGAGAACGAGGCCGACGACCGCCACCGGAACGATCAGCCAATACATCCAGCCGAGCAACGGCAGAAATGCGATGAGAGCGGCCGGAAGGGTGATGAGACCGATGAGCATGGAGAGGACGTTCATGGTCCGAATGTTGGCGATACGGGCCGTCTTATCAAGGTAGCACACTCGTTCGATCAGGCTGGCCGTCCGTCTCCCTGGGATTTACGGCGGCAAAGGATGAACCGGGCTGCGGTGTCGCTCGTTGATGTCGATCGGCCGTATTCGGCCTCAGGAGACAGCAAACGTGAGCGTAGCCTTCCGGCGCGAGAGCGACGAAGAACATCTCGAGCCGAAATTCGAATTGCCGCTGCCGCCCGGCCCAAACCCTGTGACCGAGCGCGGACGGCGCCTGATCGAGGAGAAGGTTACGGCGTTGGAAGCCGCCGTCCAGGCCGAAGCGGACGACGAACGCCGCAAGACGATCGTTCGCGAACTGCGTTACTGGCGGAGCCGGCTGGCATCGGCCGAAGTCATAGCGCCACGCGAGAGCGAGGAGGCCGTATTCGGATCGCGGGTGCGCTTCCGCCTGAACGGGCGCGAACAGGAGATCGTGATCGTCGGCCATGACGAAGCCGATCGCGATGCCGGCCTGTTGGGCCAGGACGCACCGCTCGCCCGCGCGTTGATCGGGGCAGGTCAGGGCGATCTCCTGCCGTTCGCCGGCCGGGACGATGCGATCGAGGTGCTGGAAGTCGGCATCCCGCGCTGATCGCTTCGATCGCGGTGCACGACGCCCTCACGGCGTCGGCGCGACCGCATCCATGATCGTGATCTTGCGGCCGGTATCCTCGCCCACGCTCGATTGCGTGACGAGGATGGTGCTGCCGGGCACCAGCACCGCCTTCACCGCCGTGTAGAAGGCGCGGGGCACACGCACGCGGTTGATCGTCGCCTCGTCCAGAACCTTGCCGGCATCCTCGGCATGGCCCGGCAGGCCGACATAGATCCAGCGTGGCTGGCCATCCTTGCCCGTCATGAGCGTGATGACGTGGCTGCCGGGATCGTCATCGTCGATCATCGCCACGCTCCGGCCGATCTCGATCCCGTTTCGCAGCACCACCACGGCCTGATCCCGCTTCGAGACGATGATCGTCAGCGGCCCGACAAGTGCCTTGGCGGGCGTCCAGCGATATTCGCCTGCCTCGATCCGTGCCTGCTCGATGGGGGCGCCCGTCCGCAAAATCGGCTGGATAAGCCCCGCGGCGGACGAACGCACGTGATCTAGTTTCCCATCCTGCACCACAACGGTTGCGCCGAGCTTGGTGATGCCGAACAGCGCCTTGGCGAAGCTGTAGGGCAGATGCACGCAGCCGTGGCTCTCCGGATAACCGGGGAGCCCGCCGGCATGGAGCGCCACGCCGTCCCATGTCAGGCGCTGCTGAAACGGCATCGGCGCCGCATTGTAGAGATTCGATTTGTGATCGGCGTCCTTCTGCAGGATCGTGAAGACGCCGGTCGGGGTTTCATATCCCGCTCGCCCGGACGAGATGGTGCTGACGGCAATGCGGACGGCATTGCGATAGACGGTCGCCCGCTGGCGCGAGAGATCGACATAGATGAGCAACGGGCCGGCCGGTGCGACCTGCGGCGCCCACACCCATTCGCCCGGCTTCAATTTCTCGGCCACGCGGGCGAGTTCCGGAGCGGAGCTGGCGGCGGAGCCCTGCGCCATGACAGGTCCGGTCAGGAGAGCAGCCGCGAGGGTAGACACGGTGATATTAGAGAACAGGGTGCGGCGCATGACGGCGGCGTATCAGAAAACGATTCGCCCCGGAACGATCCGAACGTGCCACGTCATTCGCAGTCCGATTCCGGGGGCTAACCGTCAGTGGCGGCTGCACCCCCGACTTTTGGCGCTCTGGCTCGCTTCCGGCTCTCGCCTTATACCAACGACCGGCGTGATCGAGCGTCGGAGCGGAGATGAGAATGCGAGTTTGGAAGCGGGCCTTTTTCCGACGCGCATTGTCCCTGGCGCTGCTCGCCGCGCTGCCGGGAAGCGGGCTCGCCGCCGCCGACCTGCCCCGCTTCGTCGAGAAGAATGGCCGGCATGCACTGATGGTGGATGGTGCGCCGTTCCTGATGCTCGGCCTGCAGGCGAACAATTCCGGCAACTATCCCTCGCAGTTGCCAGTCATATGGCCGGCGGTGAAGGCACTACATGCCAACACCCTGGAGATGCCGATCGCATGGGAGCAGATCGAGCCGGTCGAGGGTAAGTTCGATTTCTCGTTTGTCGACGAACTGCTGAAGCAGGCGCGCGCCAACGACACCAAGCTTGTGCTGCTGTGGTTCGGAAGCTGGAAGAATAACAATCCGGGCTACGCACCTGAATGGGTCAAGCTCGACAACACCCGCTTTCCGCGCGTCATCGCCGCAAAAGGCGAAGTGAAGGACTCGCTCTCACCCCATTTTCGATCGACGCTGGAGGCCGACAAACGCGCCTTCGTCGCCCTCATGCAGCATCTGAAGGCGGCGGATCCCGATCATCAGGTCATCATGGTTCAGGTCGAAAACGAAACGGGCACCTACCGTGCCGTGCGGGATTTCTCGCCCACGGCGCAGCGGCTGTTCGACAAGCCCGTGCCGGCTGAATTGATCAAGGCAATGCACGCCAGGCCCGGCACGTGGAAGGAAGCGTTCGGCAAGGATGCCGACGAATATTTCCACGCCTGGCATATCGCCAGTTACGTGAATGAGATCGCCGCCGCAGGAAAACGCGCGCTGCCATTGCCGATGTACGTCAATGCGGCACTGCGCGATCCCTTCAAATATCAGGATCCGTTCACTTACTCGTCCGGCGGCCCGACGTGGAACGTCTTGGATGTCTGGAAGGCGGGCGCGCCGGCCATCGATGCGATCGCCCCGGATATCTATGATCGCGACAGCGCCCGAGTCCGCAAGACGCTGGATCAATATGGACGCCCGGATAATGCGTTGTTCGTCCCGGAAATCGGTAGCGACAAGGGGTACGCGCGGCACATCTACGATGTGCTCGGCAGGCAAGGGATGGGCTTTTCGCCCTTCGGTTTGGATTATTCCGGATTTTCGAATTATCCCTTGGGAGCCAAGCAAGTGGACGCCGCGACGATGGAGAACTTCGCTATCCACTATCGTCGTTTTGCGCCGATGGCGCGGCAATGGGCCAAGCTCTCGTTTGAGAACAAGGTTTGGGGTGCTGGCGAGGCCGACGATCGGAAGCCTGAAACGCTTGCGCTCGGCGGTCGCTGGACTGCGACGCTTTCCTATGGCGAGTGGCAGATGGGGTCCGCCGGCGATAGCTGGATGGGCAAGATCGATCCGGTGCCGGACCGCCAGATACCCGACGGCGGCGCTGCGATCGCGCAATTGTCGCCCGACGAGTTTTTGCTCACCGGCCATCGCGTACGCGTCACTTTCGGATCGGCCAAAGGCGAGCGGTTTATGATCGCCCGGGTCGAGGAGGGACATTTCGACAGTGGCCGATGGGTGTTCGATCGCGTCTGGAATGGCGATCAGATCGGCAGCGGCATCAATCTCACTACCTTACCGCAGGTGCTGAAGGTCAAGCTGGCGACATACTAGATAGCCCGCATGTAATTCCTCTCCGTTGCTTTCGCAGCGGACACCCTTATGATAATGCGAAGCGTTCGCAATTATGGCGCGGTTGCATCAGGAAGGTTTGGGGGTGGGGCGTCGAGAACGGAAGATCCGTAAAGAAGTTCGTAGCCGGGTAGTGAAGTTGTTAGCAGGCGGTGCACTGGCCGCCATGTCTCCGGCCGTTTTCGCTCAGAATGGCCCGGGCCGCCCGGACGCCGAAACGAGCGATGGCGACATTGTCATTCTCGGCAGGGCGCAGAATTATTATCGCGTGCGGGAAACGACGATCGGCAAAGTGCCGGCCGACCCGCTGGACATTCCGCAGGCGGTGAGCGTCGTCAATGCGCAGTTGATCGAGGATCAGGGCGCGCGGCAGATCACCGATCTGTATCGCAACGTCGCAGGCGTCAGCAACTTCTCCTATGCGGGCGTGACCTTCCGTGGCTTTCGCCAGATCGGCGGCGCTTTTTATGATGGATTGAGGGGCGATTCCTTCTCTGGTTTTTCGGCCCCCCAATTGTTCAATGTCGAGCGTGTCGAGTTCCTGAAGGGGCCGGCAGGCATGCTCTACGGCCCCGGTGCGCCTGGTGGCACGATCAACTACGTGACCAAGAAACCAAGCGAGACATTCTCCGCCAACCTTCGAGGCATCGTCGGCAATTATGATCGCTATGGTGCATCCGGCGATATCACCGGATCACTCACCGAAGATGGCAGAATTGCCGGCCGGGCCGGCCTGTTCTACGAGCATTTCGACGACTTCCGCCGCCATGCCGAAAGCAGGACGCTGATCGCCGATGGAGGCTTGGCTTTCAAATTGGGCGCTAGCGCCAAACTCACGGTGCAGGCGACCTATTACGATCAGGATCTGCCGGGGGCTCTGCTTCGCGGCATCCCCACGGACATGGACGGCAATTTCCTTGCCAGCATCAAGTGGAATCACAACGAGCCGACGGACTTCGTCAAGCTGAACGCCCAGGTGTATCAGGCGCGCCTCGAGACCGAGCTCAGCGATGCGATATCGGCCAATATCTCCGGCCGATGGTTCAGGTATAAGGAACGTCAGAACTATCATCAGCCCGGCGCACCCTATGACAGCGACGAAGATAACGTCGTCGATAAGGTGATGCGCCAGTATCGTGACAACACGCGCGACACCAAAGGGCTGTCGCTCGCCGGAAACCTGATCGGCCGCACCGAACTCGCCGGCATGGCGCATACGATTCTGGTCGGCGGTGACTGGTATCGGGAAACGACCGCTTTCGAGGATTTGCAGATCGATCCGGAGGAGCTGGGCGGCCCGGTCCCGGGATTGTCGTTGCGGAACCCCATCTATGGCCTGACCGGTCCGGCGGACTATGACAGGGCGTCTTTGTCGTACGATCTCGGCGGTTTGCGCGGGATACGCTACGGCATTTATGCGCAAGACCAAGTTGCGATCGTGGAGAAGGTCATCGTTGTCGGCGGCCTCCGCCATGATTGGTTCAAGGATCGCAACTATCCGGGAGATGGCCGTGCGAACGGGGATGCCACTAGCTGGCGGGCGGGCGCAATCTAAAAGGCTCGTCCCGACATCTCCCTCTATGTGAACTGGTCCGATACGTTCGAACCGCAGCCGACGCGGAATCAGCGCACGATCGTCGGCGGACCTTTCGGCCCCGTCACCGGCTCCCAGATCGAGGGTGGTGTGAAGACCGCCTTCCGGAATGGCAAGATCCAGACCGGCTTTGCCGTTTACCAGATCGTGCGCAAGAATGTCCTTCAGGTCGATGCGTCGCTGCCCCGGGTCAATGGCGAGGATCAGCTGGCTCCTCTCGGCGAAGTAACCAGTAAAGGCTTCGAGTTCAGCATATCGACCGACATAACCCGGGACTGGGTCGTCCTCGCGAACTACGGATATAACGACATCAAGATTACCGGCTCGGCGCCCGGCCAGCCCATCGCCAATGCCGTGGGGGATCGCTTCGTCAACGCGCCGCGCCATCAGGCCGGCTTCTGGACGCGCTACAACGTGCGCGCGATTGATACGTCCTTCGCGTTTGGCGGTCAGTATGTTTCGGAACAGCGTGGTTTCGATGGCGAACGGGTAAAGCCATTCACCGTGTTCGATGGCACGATCACCAAGAAGCTGTGCTTTGCCGATATCACGCTGCGCGTGGAGAACATCTTCGACAAGCGCTATGCATTGTCTGGCTTCGGGCTCGGCAACGGCGCATTTCCGGGGCGGCCAAGAACGGC
>Ga0247730_1000641_pt1 | contig 23690 bp, 23 predicted proteins | sample UWRJL073202C2_FD_180959 | JGI IMG/M metagenome (GOLD analysis project Ga0247730, IMG submission 180959) | Plant litter microbial communities from Arlington Agricultural Research Station in Wisconsin, United States - UWRJ-L073-202C-2 | ecosystem: Environmental > Terrestrial > Plant litter >... | reverse complement strand
AGTACGTCGGCCGTGGCGCGGCCGGGCTTCTCGACCACCGCGAACCAGACGCCGTCGCGCTCGGTCAGCTGATGCTGGTCCAGGCCGACCTTGCGGAGGAAGCCCTCCAGTGCCTGCGGCGGGGCGGATGTGCGCGGGCCTTTGGTCTCTTCGGAGACGGCAGCGGTGAAGCTCGGCAGATCGCGCGCGATCAGAGCGAGACGGCGCGGCGTGGCGAAGGTTTCGATCGCGCTGGCGGCTAGGCCGGCTTTCTCAAGCTCGGCGGCGAACAGGCGCGCGAGATCGGCCTGCGCCTTCTCCTGCATCCGCGCGGGGATTTCCTCCGAGCGGAGTTCGAGAAGGAAATCGGTCACGCGGCCCACCCATTATGCGCCATCCAGGCTTCGCAAGCGCCTTTCGCCAGATCACGGACGCGGCCGATATAAGCCTGCCGCTCGGCGACGGAAATCACGCCCCGCGCCTGCAATGTGTTGAAGACATGGCTGGCCTTGATCGCCTGATCATAGGCCGGCAGCGGCAGGCCGCGCTCGATCAACGCCTTGGCCTCATCGGCCGCGAAGGTGAACTGCTTGAAGAGCATGTCGGTATTCGCCGCCTCGAAATTATAGGCGGAGAACTGCTTCTCATTCTCCAGAAAGACATCGCCATAGGTGACGCCGTCATCGTTGAAGGCGAGATCGTAGACGTTGTCGACGCCCTGAATATACATGGCCAGACGCTCCAGCCCGTAGGTCAATTCACCTGCCACCGGCTTGCAATCGAAGCCGCCAACCTGCTGGAAATAGGTGAATTGCGTCACCTCCATGCCATCGCACCAGACCTCCCAGCCCAGCCCCCACGCGCCCAGCGTCGGGCTTTCCCAATCATCCTCGACGAAGCGGATATCGTGCATCGTGAAATCGATGCCGATGCGGGCGAGCGAGCCCAGATACAGCTCCTGCAGATTGGCAGGGTTCGGTTTCAGGATGACCTGATACTGGTAATAATGGCCCAGGCGGTTGGGGTTTTCGCCATAACGCCCATCGGTGGGGCGGCGGGAGGGCTGCACATATGCGGCCTTCCACGGTTTCGGCCCGAGCGCGCGCAGCGACGTCGCCGGATGGAAGGTTCCGGCCCCCATCTCCATGTCGTAGGGCTGTAAAATCACGCAGCCCTGATCGCTCCAATAATCATGGAGCGTCAGGATCAGGCGCTGGAAGCTGAGCGGCTTAGGCGACGCCACGTTTCTCTCTTCATCAAGCAGGCGGAAGGCCAGCGCGTTTGGCGCGGGCCGCGTGCAGGGTCAACCTTGCGCGGCCCCCGCACAGCAGGCAAGCGGCCGGGATGCTCCGTATATCCGCCGCCCTGACCGCCGCTTTCGCCTTGCTCGTCGCCCAGCCCGCCACCGCCCGGCCGGCTTTGTGGAAGCTCGCGGACGCGGACACGACCATCTACCTGTTCGGCACCATTCACGTGCTGCCGGGCGGCACCAAGTGGCGGGACAAGAGGATCGACGCGGCGATGGGCGCGGCGCAATCGCTGACGTTGGAAGCGGTGCTGGATACGGATCCGAGCGCGGTCGCCGCCGTCATCACGACATTGGGCAAGGGCAAGGATCTGCCGCCGTTGGCCGACCGCGTGCCGGCAGACCGCCGCGCGGTGCTGGCCGCGCTGATCGCCAAGAGCGGCTTGCCGGTGCCGTTTCTCGACGGGCTGAAGAGTTGGGCGGCCGCGGTGGTGCTGACGGGCGCGGCGCTAGACCAGATCGGCCTCAAAACCGGGGCCGAGGGTGTCGAGCCGCAGGTAACGGCTTTGTTCCGCGCGGCCGGTAAGCCGGTGGAAGGGTTGGAGACGGCGGCAGGGCAGCTCGGCTATTTCGATGCGCTATCCGAAGCGGCGCAGCGAGACTTTCTGGTGTCGACCCTCGACGATCCGGCGTCGGCGCGTGCCGATTTTGATCGTCTGTTGAAGGCGTGGATCAGCGGCGACACGCGCAAGCTGGAGCAGGCCTTTGCCGACGAGCCCGACTTCACGCCGGAGCTGCGGGGCCTGCTGATCCGCAAGCGCGACGAGGTATGGGCTGAGGCGCTTGCGAAACGCCTTGTGAAGCCAGGCACCATATTCGTCGCGGTGGGCGCTGGGCATCTCGTGGGGCCAGATAGCGTACAAAAGATGCTTGCGCGTAAGGGCCTGACAGTACAGCGTATCCAATAGGTTACATGAACGTCAGTTTAACGGGTCGGACTTGCCTTCCTCATCTCGATCAACCGATGTGGTGCCTTGATGCAACACTTTTCGTCGCATCGATCAATTGAGGAACGATCGCATCCAAACTGTTTTTGGTCGGCGTCACTGTTTTGACATCGATGAGGTTTGATCCATGCGTAATATTCTATTCGCCGCTTCCATCGCGGCGCTGTCCCTGACCACCGCCGCACAGGCACAGGACGCGACCACCAGCGACGCGTCCGGCGTGAACGGCACGTCCTTCCGCGGGTTCCGCGCCGAAGGCCGCATCGCCGCCGACCGCTTCCAGAGCCAGGGCGTTCACGACAACAAGTTCAGCTATGGCGGCGCCGTCGGCTTCGATGGCGTGATCGCCGACAAGTTCGTGGTCGGCCCTGAGTTCAGCTATATGCGTTCGCGCGCCGAGAACGTGACCAACCCGCTCGGCGGCACCTACGCGCAGAAGTCGTTCCGTGAACTCGGCGCCGGCATCCGCGCGGGCTATCTCGTTCAGCCGAAGCTGCTGGTCTACGGCATCGGCGGCTATGTGAACGACAAGCAGCGCGCCGCCTTCACCGGCCCCAACAACAGCGGCACGGCCGGCGCCTTCTACAACAAGGGCTCCACAGACGGCTACCAGCTGGGCGCGGGCGCCGAATATGACGTGACCGACTACGCCTATGTCGGCGCGGGCTATCGTTATTCGAACTATAACGACAACACTGCCCGTCAGCGCGTTTTCCTGAGCGCCGGCGTTCGCTTCAAGCCGTAAGCGGATTTGATTCCGTTCGTGCTGAGCTTGTCGAAGCACTGCCCTTCTTGCGTCAGACAAGAACGGCACTTCGACAGGCTCAGTGCAAACGGATCAAAATATTGCGCTCTGCCCTCGGTTCCGCTAAGCGCCCGCCTCCTCACCGGACATCCCTGGAGGCGGCGAGGCGTTTTTTAACCTAGCGAAACTGGAGACAGACCTATGAGCGATCAGCTCACCCTGTCGGCCGAGACGCGCGAACGGGCTGGCAAGGGAGCCTCCCGTCAGCACCGTCGCGAAGGCCGCGTCCCTGCCGTGATCTACGGCAACAAGCAGCAGCCCGTCTCGATTCATCTCGAGGAAAAGGCGCTTATCAAGGCGCTTTCGACCGGCCACTTCATGAACACGGTCGTGATGATCGATGGCGTCGGCGAGGCGATCCGCACGCTGCCCAAGGACGTTCAGTTTCACCCGGTCAACGATCGGCCGCTGCATGTCGATTTCCTGCGCATCGGCGAGCACACCGCCGTGCATGTCGACGTGCCTGTGGTCTTCATCGATGAGGAAGAGAGCCCCGGCATCAAGCGTGGTGGCGTGCTCAACGTCGTCGTCCACAATCTCGGCCTGGTGGTCGATGCGGCAAGCATCCCGAGCGAGATCAGCGTTTCGCTGAAGGGCCTCGAAGTCGGCGACAGCATCCACCTTTCGAACATCACGCTTCCAAGCGGTGCCAAGGCATCCGACGAAGGCGACGTGACGATCGCGACGATTGTCGCTCCGTCCGCGCTCAAGTCGAGCGAAGGCGGCACCGACGAAGCCGACGCAGAGGGCGCTGCCGAGGCGTAAGCCTGCGCCTTTCGCACTATCGTCACCCCAGCGTGGTCTGGGTCTCATTATGCGGGCCACGGCCCCGTACGAGACTCAGCCCGCGCTGGGGTGATGCATTTTCAGAGGTCGGAGGATCGGACATGCAGCTCTGGGTCGGCCTCGGCAATCCGGGCGCGCAATATGCGCTTCATCGCCACAATGTCGGCTTCATGGCGGTGGATACGATCGCCGAGATCCATGAATTCGAGCCGTGGAAGAAGCAGTTTCAGGGCTGGGCCTCGCTCGGCCGGATCGGCACGGAGCGCATCCTCCTCCTGAAACCCGCCACCTTCATGAACGAGAGCGGCCGATCGGTGGCCGAAGCATTACGCTTCTACAAATTGGAGCCGGCCGCGCTCACTGCATTCCACGACGAACTCGATCTCGCGCCGTTCAAGGTCAAGGTGAAGACCGGCGGCGGACTGGCCGGCCATAACGGCCTGCGCTCGATCGATCAGCATTTCGGGCCGGAGTTTCGCCGCGTTCGCCTGGGCATCGGCCATCCAGGACACAAGGATCGGGTGACCGGCTATGTCCTCGGCAACTACGCGAAGCCGGAGATGGACGACCTGTCCGATATGCTGGGTGCGATCGGCGCGGAGGCGCTGCTGCTGGCGGCAGGCGAAGACGTGCGCTTCATGAACGAAGTCGCGCTGCGGATGCAGGATTGAGCGAGCGCAAGTCTGGGGCGGCGGCGATCTCGCCTATCCGAACCTATGGGCTGCTGGTGTTCGTAACCCTGCTGTGGGCGGGCAATTCGATCATCGCCCGCGCCATCCATGCGGACATCCCGCCTTTCACGCTGGCCTTCTGCCGCTGGGCCGGGGCGCTGCTGCTGCTCGCGCCCTTCGCCGCCCGCCGCATCCGGGTTGACAGCGCGGAGATCCGGCGATCGTGGCGCATCATCCTGTTACTGGGCGTGATCGGCATCGGCTGCTTCAACGCCTTCCTCTATTCGGGCCTGCGCTATACCACCGCGAGCAACGGGCTGTTGATCCAGGCCGCGATTCCAGCGATGGTTCTGCTGCTCAATCGCGTCTTCTTCGGCGTGCGATCGCATTGGGCGGCAGTGGCGGGCGTGCTGATCGCCGCGACGGGCGTGCTGACGATCATCTTCCGGGCAGATCCCGCCGCGCTGATCGCCCTGCGCTTCGGCAAGGGCGATGCGCTGGTGCTGTGCTCCGTGCTGGCTTGGGGGCTGTACACCGTGCTGCTGCGGCTGCGCCCGGCCATCCATCCGCTCAGCCTACTGGCGGTGACGTTCCTGATCGGCGCACTGACGATGGCGCCCTTGTCGGTCTACGAGTTTACGCATGAAGGGATGCGGCCCACCACCGGCGTGCTTCTGGGTATCCTGTATGTCGCGATCTTTCCGTCGATCATCGCTTATGCGCTGTTCACGCGTGCCGTGGCGGAGATCGGCGCGGGCGCGGCGGGACAGATGATCAGCCTGCAACCCCTGTTCGGCGCGCTATTGGCAGCACCGCTGCTGGGCGAAGCGCTCCACCGCTATCATCTTGGCGGAATGGCTCTGATCGTACTGGGCATCGCACTGCCGCTGATCGTGCGGCCGATTGCCTCCGATCGGCCGGATCCCGCCCGGAGCTGACTACCGGGCAAGCACCACGCCGGCTCGGCTAGCGAACCCGGCAGGTCGTCCCCGGAGCGGCCGGCTCTCCGCCAGCCGCCGCCCGGCTGAGAGAGCCCTCGCGGACGCCGACACCCCACCATTGCCAGCCACCGCCGACATAACGTTCGCCATTGGCCGATCCGGCGCGGCTCATCTCCACAATGCTGCCGCCGATCGTGAGCACGGCCGCATCGCCGCCTGAATACAGCACCTCGATCGCCCGGCCGTCGGCACAGGCGTACAGCGCGCTCTGTCCCGTCGAGGGCGAGAATTTCGGCGCCTTCGCGGCAGCGGGCGCACTCAGGAAAATCAGGGCAAATAGCGGAAAAGCGGCACGAAACATGGCCCGCAAGTGGGCCTGCTGTCAGGCGTGCGCAACCAGCGGCGCCGGCTTGACGCTGGTTTGTCCGCAGAATGTTCGTGAGGAGCTAGCCAGCCTTGCCGATCACAGGCGGTCGATCAGAGCCATCGCTGCGGCAGGTGCCCGCACCTTGGCGCCGTTGATCATGAAAACAAACGCGTCACGCGGCTTTGCCGACTTGGCTTCTCCGACGTAGTTTAGAGCTGGGGGTGATTGCCCTGCGGCCCAGCCCTTCGCGACCTCCGCCCATTTGTCGAGTTCGGAGGCAGAATAGCCGGTCGGCTCGTCCTCGCGTTGGCGCTGAAGCCGCGCATAGGCGAAATCGGCGGTGAGATCGGCGATTTGGGGATAGGTTTCGTCATCGGCGATCACGATTGCGGCATTGTGTTCGCAGGCGAGCGCGACGAACGCTTCGTCGCGGAAGCTTTCGTGGCGCGGCTCGATGGCGTGGCGCAGCTTCAGGCCGCCATGATCGGCCGGCAGCAGATCGAGGAAGCGCGCCATATCCTCACGATCGAACTGCTTGGTGCCGGCGAACTGCCACAGGATCGGGCCGAGCTTCGGGCCGAGCTCCACCAGCCCCTGATCGAGAAAATTGGCGACGGCCTCTCCCGCCTCGGCCAATATCTTGCGGTTGACCGCATAGCGCGAGGCCTTGACCGCGAAGACGAAATCGTCGGGCGTGCGCTCCGCCCAGTCGGCCCAGGTTTTGGGCTTCTGACGCGAATAGAAGGTGCCGTTGATCTCGATAGCGGTGACGTGCGTGGAGGCATATTCCAGCTCGCGCGCTTTGGGGTGGCCCTGCGGGTAGAAGGTCTCGCGCCACGGTTCATACGTCCAGCCGCCAATGCCGACCCGGATGTGGCCTGCCATAGCGTCACTCCTCTCATTGCCCGTTCGGTTCGAGCGTAGTCGAGAACTTGGTAGGTTTCGAGCGAAGTCCAGACGCCGGGAAACTTGGGACGGGCTCTCGGCTTCGCTCGATCCCTAAGCTGTCTCGACAAGCTCGACACGAACGGGGTGGTATTCGGGTTCAGTCCGCTCCTACCAACACCGCCGCATAGTGCACCGGATCGACATTGCCGCCGGAGCAGACCACCACCGTCTCTGCATCGTCGTCCGGCAGCTTGCCCGCCAGCAAGGCCGCGAGCGCGACGGCTCCACCCGGCTCCACGACCAAACCGAGCTTGTAGGCGAAGCGCATGGCCGCGCGATGTTCCGCCTCGCTCACGGACACCCCCCACGCCCCTGCGGCCTTCAGCGATGCGAAGGTGATGTCCGCAACTCGCTTCGTCTGGAGCGCGTCGCAGGCGGTGGCGGGCGCATCCGCCGCCACCTCGACGATGACGCCGCCCGCCAGGCTGCGGCCCATATCGTCCCAGCCTTCCGGCTCGGCGACGATGACCTGCGTGCCCGGCAGTGCCAGCGCGATGCCGGCGGAAAGCCCGCCGCCGCCGCACGGCACCACCACGCGGCCGGGCACCCGGCCCAGCTGGCGCGCAATCTCGAGCCCCGCCGTGCCCTGCCCTTCCACGACATCGACATCATCGAACGAGGGCACGAGCACTGCCCCCCGCGCCGCTGCCAGCGCGGCGGCAATCGCTTCGCGGCTTTCGGTGGCACGATCGTAGAAGATTATCTCCGCACCCAGGGCACGCGTGCCCGTCACCTTCACGGCGGGGGCATTGGCCGGCATCACGATCGCGGCAGGTATTCCCAGCAGTTTGGCAGCCCGGGCAACGCCCTGCGCGTGATTCCCGGACGAAAAAGCGACCACCCCGGCCGGCCGATTTTCCGGCGCGATCTGCACCAGCCGATTGTAGGCACCGCGATATTTGAACGCCCCGCCTTGTTGCAGCGATTCGGCTTTCAGCCAGTGACGCCGCCCACGATGCTCGAACGGCAGCAGCGGCGTCTCCGTCACGATGCCGGAGAGCCGCGCGGATGCGGCGACAACCCCTTGATAGGATGGATCTTTCGCGCTCATTCATCACCTCTGATCGACGATATGCCCCCGCCCGGAAGGCAAGCGGAAACACGCCTGAAATAGGAACTTTACAGGGGGGGGTGTCGTCCTTATGTACCGCGCCTCGCTGCCCCATGGGACTTCCAGCCGCAAGGCAGCTTTCCGCAACAATACGCCGCCAGGCACTTGGAGGTCCCTTGAATTGCACAAGCATCATCGCGCGCTGGGGCTAGCTGCCCACCTGTCCGACAACGTCTCCGTTGCCGACATCGCCGCACGACGCCCGGTTGAGCCGGTCACGCTCGTTCGTCCGCACGCTGCCCGCAGGGCCGCCCGCTTCTTCGTAGAGAAGTTTCAGGGCCGGTCCATGTATGCGGTCAAAGCCAATCCCTCACCGGATCTGATCCGGATTCTGTGGGAAAGCGGGATCACGCATTTCGACGTCGCTTCGATCGCCGAGGTCCGCCTCGTCGCATCGGTCGCGCCGAATGCCACGCTCTGCTTCATGCATCCGGTCAAGGCCGAGGAAGCGATCCGGGAGGCCTATGAGGTCCACGGCGTCCGCACCTTCAGCCTCGATTCGATGGAGGAGCTGGAGAAGATCATGCGCGCCACCGGCGGCGCGACCGATCTGACTTTGTGCGTGCGGCTGCGCGTGTCTTCGGATTATGCGAAGCTGAGCCTTGCTTCCAAGTTCGGCGCCGAGCCGGGCGAGACCAAGGCGTTGCTGTTCGCGGCCCGCCAGGCGGCGGATGCTCTGGGCATCTGCTTCCATGTCGGCAGCCAGACGATGAGCCCGCAGGCCTATGTTCAGGCGCTAGGCCGTGTACGGCAGGCGATCGTCGAGGCGGCGGTCACCGTGGACGTGATCGATGTCGGCGGCGGCTTTCCATCCATATATCCGGGCATGACCCCGGCGCCGCTGGAGGCCTATTTCGACGCGATTCATGCCGCGTTCGAAGCGCTCCCGGTCAGCTATTCGGCCGAATTGTGGGCCGAGCCGGGCCGCGCGCTCTGCGCCGAATATGCGAGCCTGCTGGTGCGGGTGGAGCGTCGTCGCGGCGACCAGCTCTACATCAACGACGGCGCTTATGGCGCCCTGTTCGATGCGGCGCATGTCGGCTGGCGCTTCCCCGTCAATCTCGTGCGTGAGCCCGAGAGCGACGCCAAGGATCTGCCGTTCAGCTTCTATGGGCCAACCTGCGACGATATCGATCATATGGCAGGCCCGTTTCTGCTGCCGGCCGATACGCAGCCGGGCGATTATATCGAGATCGGCATGCTCGGCGCTTATGGCTGCGCGATGCGCACCGGTTTCAACGGCTTCACGGCCGGCGACACGGTGGTGATGGCGGACGAGCCGATGGCGAGCGTCTATGCCGATATCGACGTGGAGCCGAAGCGCTTCTCGAACGTCGTAAAGCTGTAACGCAAGACAGACACTGTTTCGGCTCCCGCTTCAGCGGGAGCCGTTGGCGGCTGGGTGCCAGAGCATTCCGGCGCCATCCGGGTTTCCACGTCCCCACGAATGACGGTGGATTACCAGAGATGGGTATCTTGATGACCGACCAGATCAACGACACACGCAAGGCCGAACTGCTGTCCACGGTGGTGGAGCATGTCGACATTACCAGCTTCGACGCGCGTTCGATCATCGATGCGATGGGCAAGATGAGCTTCACGAGCCGCGATCTCGCCCGAGCGACCCGCATCTACAACGATATGCTGGCCGATCCCGACTGCACGATCTTCCTCGTCATCGCCGGCTCTACGTCCGCAGGCGGCTGCATGGACGCCTATGCGGAGCTGGTGAAGAGCGGCATGGTCGACGGCATCGTCGCCACCGGCGCGACGATCGTCGACATGGATTTCTTCGAAGGGCTCGGCCACAAGCATTATCAGGCCAACGAGATCCCTGACGACGATACGCTGCGTTCGCTGCTGATCGACCGCATCTACGACACCTATATCGACGAGGAGCAGCTCCAGCACGTCGACCACACGATCTTCGAAATCGCCGAGACGCTGGAGCCAAAGGCCTATTCGTCGCGCGCCTTCATTCGCGAAATGGGCAAATATCTGGTCGAGCATGGCAAGAAGGAGAACAGCCTCGTCAAGCTCGCCTACGAGCATGACGTGCCGATCTTCTGCCCGGCCTTCACCGATAGCTCGGCAGGCTTCGGCCTCGTCAAGCATCAGGTGGACAGCATGAAGGCGGGCAAGCCATATCTGACGATCGACAGCATCGCCGATTTCCGCGAGCTGACGGACATCAAGATCCAGGCTGGCGAAACCGGATTGCTCATGATCGGCGGCGGCGTGCCCAAGAACTTCATCCAGGATACGGTCGTCTGCGCCGAGATCCTCGGCCATGAGGATGTGGCCGTGCATAAATATGCCGTGCAGATCACCGTGGCGGACGTGCGCGACGGCGCCTGCTCCTCCTCGACGCTTCAGGAAGCGGCGAGTTGGGGCAAGGTGAATACGGGCATCGAGCAGATGGTGTTCGCCGAAGCCGGTTCGGTCATTCCGCTGCTGGCGAGCGATGCCTATCATCGTGGCCACTGGAAGAACCGCCCGAAGCGCGCCTGGGCGAAATTGTTCGCCTGATCGCGTAGCGCGCGTTCCCGTCGAACCGTCGCCCCGCCTTTAGCGCTGGGCGCGACGGCGGTCGGGATATTTCGACGATCGAAGGCTGGGTCCATGTCGCGCGTTGTCGGCGCACCGCATCGCGCGGCAGACATGGATGCCAGCCTTCGCTGGCATGGCGGCCTTGTGGAGGATCGCGGAAAGGGGCACGTGCCGCCGCCATGCGTCTGCCCGCCCTAGCCCTCCTCGCCACGCCCGCCCTCGTCACGCCTGCCTTTGCCGAGCCGATCCGCTTGATCGTGTCCGGCACGACGGTGGATGCCGCCGTCGGGCGAGTGATCGTCGATCTTGTCGCCATCAATCCATCGGGATCGCGGACGAACTTCGCACCGTCCGACACGATTGCCGCCGTCCTGAAGAGCGCGAACGGACGTAGCGACGTCGTGCCGTTACGTCCGATGGCAGGCCAGCCGGCGCCAAGGGAGATCGCGCCCGCCGGCTTCATCGCGCTCCGCTACGAGGGGACGCTGCCGCCCGGTACCGGGCCGGGGATGCTCTCGCTAGCGCTGTCAGACGCGCCGATCATCGCGATCAACATCCCCGAAGGCGCGCCGATGCCGCAGCCTGTTCAGGTGGCCACCGCGACACCGGCACTGGCCGAGATCGCGGCGCCCACCGCGCCGCCGTCAGCCGGATCGTCGCAGGACAATCCTCTTCTGGCCAATCTCTCCGCCTACGAGCCGATGTATTTCGTCTACGGCCCCGGCAACGACACCGCCGCCCGCATCCAGATCAGCCTGAAATACCAGCTGTTCGGCCGGCGCGGAAACTGGCTGGACGGGATCACCTTCGCCTACACCCAGCGCATGTTCTGGGACATCGAGGAGGTGAGTTCACCCTTTCGCGACGTGAACTACATGCCCGAACTCTTCTACCTCGTCCCGCCCCACCCGGTCGGCAACGGTGGGATCACACTGGGCGGCCGGTTCGGGGCGCGCCACGAATCAAACGGCCGGGATGGCGCAGCCTCCCGCACGCTTAACACGCTCTACATACAGCCCGAGGCGACCCTGCCGATCGGCAGCTATTCGTTTACGCTCGGCCCCCGCCTCTGGACCTATGTCGGCCGGCTAACCGGCAATGAGGATATTCGCCGCTATCGCGGTCACACCGGCCTCTATGCGGCGATCGGCGAGGATGACGGGCTGCGACTGAGCCTCACCAGCCGCCTCAACATCGGCAGCGGCAAGGGCGCCGTGGATGGCGTCCTATCCTATCCGCTGACGAAGATGTGGGCGTCCGGCCCGCAACTCTACCTGATCGCCCAGGGCTTCGCCGGCTATGGCGAGAGCCTGCTCGACTATAACCGCAAGCAAACCCGCGCCCGTATCGGCTTCGGGATCACGCGCTAGCTGGCACCTTCCTATTCGGTTGAGATCTGCATCACTCCGCCTCTCGCGGGAAAGGCGGAAGCAGCACGATGTCGGCCGGCTCATGTCCAAGCACGATCTTCGCGTGGAGATTGGCGGCGACCTGCTCGATACGATCGATCGAGGCGAGCGTCTCCGCCCGGCTGGTGTTGATCTTCGGTACGCCGCGGATCGGCCGCTGTTCGGCGAAGTGCCAGAGATCGCCTGTCAGCAGGACCGGCCCGGACGCGAGCCGCACGAGCAGGCTGTGGTGGCCGGGCGTATGTCCCGGCGTCGCCAGCATGATGATACTGCCATCACCGAACACATCACGATCGCCATCGACCGGATCCAAGTTGGCGCCAGCGGGAAACTGGCTGCGATCCAGATTGAACGCCGCCCCCTCCCCACGGACGATCGCCGCATCCGACCTCCCGATCAAAACCCTTGCGCTCGGGAAGCTCGCCAACTGCCCGGTGTGATCGGCGTGATAATGGCTCAGCGCAACGATCCCGACACGCTCCGGCGCGATCCCGATCTGCCGCAGCTGATCGATCAGCGAACGTTCAAGCCGTGCGAGGCCGCCGCCATTGCTCCGCTGCCCCGCACCCAGGCGGCTCAGCGGCAAGCCCGCATCCCACAGCATGTATAAATCGCCGTGGCGGATCAGATAGCAGCTGACCGTCACGGTCTTGGCCTTGCCCGAAAAGGCGAAGCTGTCTGACAGAAAATCCAGATCCGGGATCGTGACGGTGCCGCAAGCGAGCCGCGTCAGCGTGACGCGCGCTGGCAACGCCGCCGCGCGGGCCGGCACCACGGCCAGCCCCAGCGCGACGAGCAAACAGGTCAGTCGGCGGATGCTACCAACTCGCGCACGTCAGTCAGCCGGCCCATAACCGCCGCAGCCGCCGCCATTGCCGGTGACAGGAGGTGCGTACGCGACCCCGGTCCCTGCCGGCCGACGAAGTTGCGGTTGGAAGTGGAGGCGCAGCGTTCGCCCGGCGGCACCTTGTCCGGGTTCATCGCCAGGCACATCGAGCAGCCGGGCTCCCGCCACTGGAAGCCTGCCTCGATGAAGATCCGGTCCAGCCCCTCGGCCTCGGCCTGCCGCTTGACGAGCCCGGAGCCGGGCACGACCAGCGCCTGCCGCACATTGCCGGCCACCTTGCGGCCCTTTGCCACGGCGGCCGCGGCGCGCAAATCCTCGATGCGACTGTTCGTGCAGCTGCCGATGAAGATATTCTCCACCGTCACGTCCTGCATCCGCGTGCCGGGCGTCAGGCCCATATAGGCCAGGCTCTTGCGCGCGGCTTCCTGCTTGGACGGATCGGCAAAACTCTCCGGATTGGGGATCGCACCGGTGATCGCGACGACATCCTCGGGGCTCGTGCCCCAGGTCAGGTTCGGCGCGATATCGGCCGCGTCCAGCAGCACGACCTTGTCGTAGCGGGCCTGTGGATCGGTCGGCAGCGTCCGCCACCAGGCAAGCGCGCGGTCCCATTCCTTGCCCTGCGGTGCCATTGGCCGGCCCTTGAGATAGGCGAAGGTCGTCTCGTCTGGCGCGATCAGGCCCGAGCGGGCGCCATGTTCGATCGCCATGTTCGAAACGGTCAGGCGGCCTTCGACGGACATGTCGCGGATCACCGAGCCGGTATATTCGACGACATAGCCGGTGCCGCCGGCCGCGCCGAGCTTGCCAACGATGGCGAGGATCACGTCCTTGGGCGACACGCCGAAGCCCAGCGAGCCATCGACGCGGATTTCCATCGTCTTGGATTGCTTCAGCAACAGCGTCTGCGTGGCGAGGACGTGCTCCACCTCCGACGTGCCAATGCCGAATGCCAGCGCGCCGAGGCCGCCGTGGGCGGCGGTGTGGCTGTCACCGCAAACGATCGTCGTTCCCGGCTGGGAGAAGCCCTGCTCCGGGCCGACGACATGGACGATGCCCTGCTCGGCCGCGAGTGCATCGATATAGGGCACGCCGAACTCGGCCACGTTGGTCCGCAACGTGGAAAGCTGCTGTGCGGATTCGGGATCTGCGATCGGCAGCGGCCGCCCCTCGGCATCGCGCCGCGCCGTAGTGGGCACATTGTGATCGGGCACGGCCAGCGTGAGATCCGGACGCCGCACCTTGCGGCCGGCGGCGCGAAGCCCCTCGAACGCCTGCGGGCTCGTCACCTCATGAACGAGGTGGCGATCGATATAGATGAGGCAGGTGCCGTCATCGCGCCGCGAGACGACATGCGCGTCCCAGATCTTTTCGTAGAGGGTGCGGGGAGCCGTGGTGGACATGTGCGCGCACATAAGCGCGCGCGCCAGCGAAGGCCAGATGGGCCGGCGCTCAGGCGGTGAGGATCTGCGCCCGCAAGCTCAATCGCGCCTCGACCTCTTCAATCGGCATTCCAGCTTCGATCACCAGCCATTCGTCGGGATGCGCGCCGTCGATAACCGTCACGGCGCGCTTCGGGCAGAGCTTCAGGCACTTGCTGGCGATCACCCCGAGCCCGGCCTTGCGCCCTTTGCCGCCGCCGGCCCGCTTTGCCAGCAATTTGGAAAGGCGCTGATCGCCGTCTTTGCCGAAGCCGCCGCCCAGCTTCTTTTCGCATTTGGCGCACACGATTACCGCTGCCGCCCAGTTGCTGGGAACCGAGCGCCTCACGCGCGGCGTATCACGCGGCCCGGCGCTCTTCGGCGACGCGCAGCACGTCATACGCTGCCTGGATCGCGCGGAAGCGATCGGCGGCTTCGGCGTCGTTCGGATGCGTATCGGGGTGATTCGCCTTGGCCAGACGCCGCCAGGCGATCTTGATCGCATCGAATTCCACATCGGGATCCAGGCCGAGCGTATCCAGCGCGCGCATCTCGTCCCGCGATCGGCTGCCGTCGCCCGGACCGGCCCAGCCGTAGTGGCTCGCCTGTTGATAGCCGTCGGCGGTGCGCCGCTCGCCGGCTTCACGCTCGGCGGCTTCCTCGGCGGAGAGGCCTTCGAAATAATTCCAGCCGCGATTATATTCGCCGGCATGTTCGGGGCAGAAGTACCAGCGCTCCGGGCTGTTCGGGGATTTAGGCGCGGGGCAATCACCTGGCAGATCGCAACCGTCCCGATCGCAGATGCGAACCTTGGTCGCGCCACGTTCACTGCCATAGCCACGCCAGCGGGGAAAACCCCAGTCATTCGATCGATTGTGCCGGCTCATTCCTGCCAGATAGCGTGCGAGCACCCAATCCGCCACCGCGTCACCCGCGGGATCTTGCCCTGGCCAAAAAAAAGGCCGGTCTAGGACCGGCCCATTTGAGTTGGGAGAGGATGCCTGAAAGGCGCATTCTTTGTGCATCTGCGAACAAACCGGCGCAACGGTTATTTTGCGTCGCAAGATGCAAAGATTGCAATCGGCATTGCAGTTTTTACCATACTCGGACGCGTTGCTCGGGTGGCAGGTACAGCCGATCACCCGGCTTGACGGCAAAGGCTTCGTACCAGGGCGCGAAATTGCGGACGATGCCGTTGATGCGCAGGAATTCCGGGCTGTGCGGATCGGTAAGTATCTGCTGCCTCAGGAAGCCCTCGCGTGACTTGGCCCGCCACACTTGCGCATAGGCCATGAAGAAACGCTGATCGCCCGTCAGCCCGTCTACCGTCTTGGCCTTGCCGTGGCGGGTCAGATAACGCTGATAGGCCGTATAGCCGGCCTGGATGCCGCCAAGATCGCCGAGGTTTTCGCCGAGCGTCAGGCGGCCGTTCACGTGCAAGCCCGGCAGCGGTTCATATTGATCAAATTGCGCTGCGAGACGATCGGCACGGCCCGTATAGGACGAGGCCGTATCCTTGCTCCACCAATCGCGCAGGCGGCCTCTGGCGTCATATTGCCGGCCCTGATCGTCGAAGCCGTGGCCCATCTCATGACCGATGACGACGGCGATCGCGCCGTAATTCACCGCCGGATCGGCTGCCGGATCGAAGAAGGGCGGCTGCAGGATCGCCGCAGGAAAGGTGATCTGGTTCAGTGGCGGGGAGTAATAGGCATTCACCGTCTGGGGAGTCATATCCCAGCGCTTGCGATCCACGGGCTTCGCATAGCGCTTCAACTCCAATGCCCAATCGAAGCGAGCCGACCGCACCGCATTGCCGAGCAGGTCGCTCCGTTCGATCGCAAGATCCGAATAATCGATATAGGCCTCGGGATGGCCGATGCGGGGATCGAAGCTGGCGAGCTTCGCGAGCGCCTCCTTGCGGGTCGGCGCGTCCATCCACGTCGCCTTGGCGATCAGCTCACCATAGGAGGCGCGCAGATCGCTTATCAGCTCGCTCATCTGCCGCTCAGCTTCGGGCGGGAAAGTCTTGGCGACGTAGATCCGCCCGACTTCCTCGCCCAGCGCTCCGTTGACGAGCGCGACGCCGCGCTTCCAACGATCGCGCTGACGCGGCTGATCGGCCAGCGCCTTGCCGAAGAAGGCGAACCTGGCATCGTCAAACGCCTTCGGCAGATATTGCGCGTGATCGCTGACGAAGCGGAGTGCGAGATACTCCTTCCACTGCTCAAGCGGCACATCGGCCAACAGCTTCGTGCCGTCCACGATCGCGCTCGTCTCGCCGACGATCAGCCGCGCCGGCTGGCCGAGTCCCTGCGTTGAGAGCCACAAAGCCCACTCGCCCTGCGGGGCGAGCGCGGACAGCTGCGCCACCGTCATCCGGTTGGTCGTCTTGGTCACGTCGCGGCGCTGGGCCGGCGTCCACTGATCGGTGGCGATCCGGGTCTCCAGCGCGATCATGCGATCGGCGCGGGCAGCCGCATCCCTGAAGCCGGCAAGACCGGCGATCTGCGTCAGATAGGCGCGATAGGCGGCGCGGATCGCATCATATTTCGCGCCTTTCGCCAGATAATAATCGCGGCTGGGCATGCCGAGCGTGCCCTGGCTGACGTACACCGCGTAGCGGGTGGGATCGTCCACGTCCGGCTGGATGCCGATCGATGCCGTCGGCGCGGCATAATCGGTGGTCGCGAACAGGCGAACGAGCGCCGCCCGATCCTGCACCGCATCGATCGCGGCGAAATAGGGTGCGAGCGGCTCCTTGCCCTTCGCCTCGACCGCCGCCTCGTCCATCCAGCTGGCATACAGATCGGAGATTTTGCGTTCGGCGGGCGTCGCCTTCGTGTCAGCGGCGATGCCTTCCACGATCCCGCGCACATCCCGTTCGGCGCGATCCGCAAGATTGATGAAGGCGCCGGCGCGTGTGCGGTCTGGCGCGATCTCCGTCTTGGCAAGCCAGGCGCCATTCGCGAAAGTCGCGAAATCGTCGCCCGGCTTCACGTTCGTATCGCGCGCCGTCAGATCGACGCCCCAGCTTCCCAGTTCCGGCTTGGCGACAGGGGCCGCCGCGATGATGCCGAACGCGGCACCCGCCAAGGCCAACGCCTTGATCTTATTACGCATCCATACCGTCCTTATATCTATCCGATGCGCCCGCCATGCCGCCCGGCAATAAAATAGTCGAGCGCCAGATCATCGGATAGCGTGAAGCCGCGTGCCGGATCGAAGCGCATGCCGGTGCGATCGAACACGTCGAGCCCAGCCGCCTGAAGCAGCGCCGAAAGCTCGTCCGGCGTCAGGAATTTGGACCAATCGTGCGTGCCCCTCGGCACCATGCCCAGCCCCTCCCCCAGCGTGATGAGCGCGAGCCGGGACAGGCGCGTCCGGTTCGGTGTCGACAGCAGGACCAATCCGCCCGGCGCAAGCACGTTCGCGATTGCCGCTACGAAGCCGGCGGGATCGGCGACATGTTCGATCACTTCCATCGACACGATCAGATCGAAGCGCTCGCCGGCAAGTGATTCGACACCGCCCTGCCGATAATCGATCGCGAGCCCCTGCCCTTCTGCATGCGCGCGGGCGACGGCGATACTTTCGGACGCCGCATCGATCCCAGCCACCTGCGCACCCAGCCTGGCCAGCGGTTCGGTCAACAGCCCCGCGCCGCACCCGACATCCAGTGCGCGCCTGCCCTCCAGCGGGCGGCGTGATCGGGGATCGCACCCCCACGCCTCTTCGATCCGATCGCGCAGATAGCGCAGCCGCACCGGATTGAGCCGATGGAGCATGGCGGAGGAGCCCTTGGGATCCCACCAATCCGCGGCAAGCGCACCGAAAAAGGCGGCTTCGGCGGGGACGATCGTGTCGGTTGCGTTCATAGGGACCGCTAACTATCAGGGCGCTCCCGCCGGCCCAAGCCCTAGCGCTCTGGTGCCATCCACCTTTTCCAACGCGGCGAATGACGACATGGCACGTATCGTGATGAAGTTCGGCGGCACATCGATGGCCGGGATCGAACGCATTCGAAACGTCGCCGCCCGCGTGAAGGCCGAAGTGGAGCGCGGCAACGAGGTGGCCGTCGTCGTATCGGCGATGGCAGGCGAGACCGATCGCCTCGTCAATTTCTGCCGGGAAGCCAGCCCTCTTTACGATACCAAGGAATATGACGTCGTCGTCGCGGCCGGCGAACAGATCACCAGCGGCCTGCTGGCAATCGCGCTGCAGGCGCTTGGCGTCCCCGCCCGCTCGTGGCTCGGCTGGCAATTGCCGATCCGCACCAGCGACACGCACGCCTCCGCCCGGATCTCCACGATCGACGCCGACGTGATCGGCGCGTCGATGGCGCGCGGCGAAGTGGCGGTGATCCCCGGCTTCCAGGGCATGACCGAGGAAAGCCGGGTGACGACGCTTGGCCGGGGCGGGTCCGATACCTCCGCCGTGGCCGTGGCGGCGGCGATCAAGGCGGATCGCTGCGACATCTATACCGACGTCGACGGCGTCTATACCACCGATCCCCGGATCGTGCCCAAGGCGCGCAAGCTGGGCAAGGTGACGTACGAAGAGATGCTGGAGCTTGCGTCGGTCGGCGCCAAGGTGCTCCAGACACGCTCGGTAGGATTGGCGATGAAGGAGAAGGTCCGCGTCCGCGTCCTCTCCTCCTTCGACGATGCCAAGGATGATGACGGTCATCGCGGGACGATGATCGTAGGTGACGACGAGATCGAAGAGGACAAGATGGAACGCCAGCTCATCACCGGCATCGCCGCCGACAAGAACGAGGCCAAGGTCACGCTTCTCTCCGTACCGGATCGCCCCGGCGCTGTGGCAACGATCTTCACCCCGCTGGCGGCGGCCGCGATCAATGTCGACATGATCGTCCAGAACGTCGCCTCGGACGGCAAATCGACGGACGTGACCTTCACCGTGCCCCGCGCCGAACTCGCCCGCGCGCTGGACGTGCTGGAAAAGGAACAGGGCACGATCGGCCATACCGGCGTGAAACACGATACGAAGATCGCCAAGATCTCGGTCGTCGGCGTTGGCATGCGCAGCCATGCGGGCGTGGCGGCGGCGATGTTCAAGGCGCTGGCCGATCGCGGCATCAATATCCAGGCGATCACGACCAGCGAGATCAAGGTCTCCGTTCTGATCGACGAGGATTTCGTCGAACTGGCCGTGCGCGTACTGCACACCGCCTACGGGCTGGACGCGGAAGACGAAGCCGCCTGAAATCGAATTGGTCGGCTGGCTTGCCCGCGCTAGCCGACAACGTTGAAAACAACGGCCGATAACGCCCACAATAAATCCGGCTCCTGCGCGACCCGCAGCAGCGTTCTTTCAGTTCGGGCTATCTATTTTCGTCGGAAGCCCTATATCGGGGAGGCTTACGTCGCCTGCGACGGATATCGGGCCGCTCTTTCGGCCACCCTTTGTCCCTTACTAGCTTCTTCGAGCCGGGAGGCGCCATGTCGGCGCGGACCCGTCACATGGACATAAGGATATCCTTCCATGATCACCGGCAAAGTCAAATTTTTCAACAACGACAAGGGCTTCGGCTTCATCGCTCCTGAGACCGGCGGCGCGGACGCGTTCGTCCACATCTCGGCAGTCGAGCGCGCCGGCATGAGCACGCTGCAGCAGGACCAGCGCGTTTCGTACGAACTGGAAACCGATCGCCGTGGCAAGACCTCGGCCGTCAACCTCCAGGCAGCCTGATCTTGCGCGGGCGGGTGCCATCATGGCGCCCGCCCGCCTGATCGTACAACGCTGACAGGAGAAGATCTTTTGGCCAAGTCCCAGAAGAAGAGCAGCAAGGAAGCGCGCAAACCCAAGAAGGAAGCGCCCCCGAAGACGATCCAGGCCAATCCTTCCACCAAGGGCCAGGTGAAGATCTGACCGAAGTGGAGCGCCGGCGACCGGTGCGATACCATTTACTACGGGCGCAACATCCTCCCGCCCGACCAAGGAGACCAGTATGTCCCGAGCCGCCGTCCGCCCGTATCTCGTCGCCAAGGATGAAGCAGGCGCGTTCCGCGTCACCGTCCGCACGACGCGATTCAATTCGCAGGGCTATCCGCTCGTCTCCTCCGAAATGCTGGGCCAGACATTCGAGACCGCCACCCGCGCGCGCACCTATCTCCGCGCCGAATATCGCGCCGAGGCAGCCGATATCGCCACCAAGTAAAGGGTAATTCGTGCAGAATTCGTCCAGCTTTTGCCGCTCCCAGGAAGCAATCCAGACCAAGCGCGCTGACGAGACTGCACTGGTCAACGTCAAGACGATCGCCCTCAAGGCCGCCGAGATGTGGCGCCAGGAAGCGGATGCTGCCGAGCATCGCGAAGAGCGCCACCGCAAGCGTAATGTGGCCGCACAGGCGGATAGTCAGTCGGCCGACGACGTCGCCATCCAAGGTTCGGCCGAATAATCGAACCTTATAGCGGCGCCCTCAACTCTTCTTGAGTTGAAGGCGCCAGCTCACGTTAACGCGCCACTTGCCGCGATAGTTCGGATACGGTTGGTCGATTACGCGCGCGCCCTCCACCTCGAACCAGGCACGCGGCGTGAACGCGATGCGCACCCCTGCCCCCGCCGACGCGAGATCGAACGTCGCGCCGTAGTAGAATGGCAGGCGGGAGACGAAGCGCAGTTTCGAATAATCGGTGAAGCCGTAAAGCTCACTGCCCTCCAGCGTCTTGCCCACCTTGGGACGGAAGGCGAGCTCACCCAGCGTGGCGTATCCGCGATCGCCGCTGATCACCGCCTGATTGAACGCGCGACCATATTCCGCCCCGCCGATGACCAGCCGTTCGCCTGCCGGCAGCCAATCCTTGCTATATTGCGCCTGGCCTCGCCACCGCGCAACGATCCTCTTGCCGATCTGCCGATCGTAACTGGCCCGCGCATTCACCTTGGTGAAGACGGGCTTCGACAGCATCGGCGTGCCTTGCGCGCTCAAGATATCGAGGCCGCGACTGATCGTCAGGCCGGCAGAAATAACCGACTTGGTCTTCACTTCGGAGAAACCGAGAGCGCCGCGGAGCGCGCGCGTATGGTCTGACGACGCAACCGCGCCCAGGATCGCCTGATCGCTGTTGATGCCATCGATACCCAGGCTAGCGACCAAGTTTTTCTTGTAGCCCCGGATGATCGGGTAGGAATAGGTCACGCCGCCCGTCTTCGCTGTGCCATCGAAATTCGTGCTTTTGGCGTGCGTTGCCAGATAGCCGGCCGACAAGGAAAGCTGGCCGCCATCAGCCCCGATCGGCGTGGCGTGGGCGAGCGAAATGTAGCGCAGCCGATTGATGTTCGGCGTGACGAGGCCGGTCAGGTCCGTGCGATCGCCGTCCCGCAGCAGGCTGTAGGCATGGGCATCGGCGCGGACCTGTGAATTGCCCTGCGTGCTCTGGCCGCGATTGTCATAGCTGACCGAAAAGTCGGTATGCTTGCGCTCGCCCTTGATCTGAAGAACGACCCCACCCGGTTTCGTGCCCCGCACCACCTGCACGTCCACCTTCTCGCCCGGAATGTCGCGCATCAAGGACAAATAGCGTTGCAGCGTGCTGCGGCTGAGCGGCTTCTGTCTGGTAAGCTGGGTGGCATAGGCCTTCATCAGCGGTGTCATGCCCTCGGTGAAGGTGACACGTTCGACGAAGCCCTCGGCGACGCGGATGGTGACGACACCGCGCGCGAAATCCTGATCCGGGATCACGACGGTATAGAGGGCGATGTCCGCCTCTTCATAGGCGGCGGACAGCGCGTTCGCGAGATTGCCGAGCGTCTCCTTTGTGGCCTTCCTGCCGAGGAACGGCCGGGCAGCGTCTGCCACCCTCGCCGGCACTTTGGCGCCGCCAAAGTTGACGTTGCGGATCGCCACCGCGTCGGCGGAAGCCTCCACCTTCGATCCGCCCGACGGTACGGTGCGGATCTGGGGCGTCGTATCGCGTGGAGCTTCGGTCGGATCGGGTGTCCGATCGAGTCGGTTCTGATCGAGGATCAGGGGCGAGCGGTTCGTGGACGGGACGGTAGGCGCAGCGGATTGCGCCACCGCAAGCAGCGTGAACGCAGCGATCATCGCCGGCCTCCAGCATCAGGGGGTATCGAAAAGAAGTGGCGGATCGACCGTCGCCGATCCGCCAAAAGAAAGCGGCCTTGTCGGCGCCCGCTGTTACCGCGGAGCCAGGCCACCCAGCAGCCCGCCTACCACGCCACCGACCGGCCCGGACGGCGTCGTTACCGGCGCGACGACGGGCGTGAGAACGGCGGTCACGGACGGAACGACCGTATTGACCACCGGTGCAACCACCGCCGTCACCGGCGCCACGACGTTTGCTACCGGCGTAGCCGCGCCGGGCGTAGCGACCGGCGTAACGGCGGCGGTCACCGGGGCAATAACATCCGCAACCGGCGTGTTCACCACCGGCGCGACGACCGCCGTGACGGCAGGCAAGACGGCGTTGGCCACAGGTGCAACCGCCGCCGTCACTGGCGCTACGACATCGGCGACCGGCGTGTTTACGACTGGTGCGACGACCGCCGTGACTGTTGGCAAGACTGCGTTGGTCACCGGTGAGACCGCAGCCGTCACCGGCGCTATGACGTCGACCACCGGCGAATTTACGATCGGAGCCACAGCAGCCGTCACCGTCGGCAACACCGAATTGGCAACAGGAGAGACCGCGGCGACAACAGGTGCCGCCACGTTCGCGACTGGCGTGTTGACGACCGGCGAAACCGCTGCCGTAACCGTTGGCAGAAGCGCACCCGCGACGGGCTCAACCGTTGCGGCGATCGGCACCGACACTGTTGCGACGGAACCCGTCACCGGTGCGTTGGATGCCACGTTGACGGCGATTGCGGGGTTGCTACTTCCGACGGTAGCATTGCCTGCACTTACGCCTACCAACCCGTTAGCGGCATTCACCACGGTCTGTACCACCTGCCCCACAACGGGCGCCTCCACAGCGGCGACCTGACCATTGCCGCCGGACTGTAACGCGTCAACGGACAATAATTGTCCGCTCGCAGGATTGCTGGAAAGCGCCGATACGCCAACTAGGGGTGTGCCGCTGCCGCCGACCGTCTGGTTCGCAACCGTTATAGCCGCCAGCTGGTCGAGCGCTCCCGGCGTGACTTCATGCAAGGTGAGGTTGGCGACGCCATTCACCGTCGCGGTCACGACATTGCCCGCATTGGCGAGACCCACGGTCGCAATCGTGCCGGTCGGCTGCGTGGATCCACCGATCCCGACGCCGACAGCCGATGTTCCGTCTGCCGGAGTAGTGATGCCCGTGTTCAGAGCGGTAATCGACACGGCATCGCCGACGGCGCCAAGTAATCCCTGAACGAGTACTTGGCGACCATTGCCCGCATCGACCAGCGCCTGCCCGGCACTCTTGTCGACTTCCAGGATCGTTCCCGTGATTGGCGTGGTTGCAGGTATCGTGGCGTTGACCGGCTGAACGACGGCTTGCACCACATCGCCAAGGCCAAGTGCAGCATTGCCTGCTGTCACAAGTATTGCGCCAAGGCCCGACGCCGCTTGCGTGCCGCCTGTGCCGGTGCCGCCACCGGTCCCGCCCGTGCCCGTACCACCACCGGTCCC
>Ga0247730_1000640_pt1 | contig 23743 bp, 23 predicted proteins | sample UWRJL073202C2_FD_180959 | JGI IMG/M metagenome (GOLD analysis project Ga0247730, IMG submission 180959) | Plant litter microbial communities from Arlington Agricultural Research Station in Wisconsin, United States - UWRJ-L073-202C-2 | ecosystem: Environmental > Terrestrial > Plant litter >... | reverse complement strand
GGGCCTGCTGGCCACGCTCGACGCCGACCGCGTGCACATGGGTGCCCGGCTCGTGCGGCTCGCCCAGGACGGTGACGGCTACACGCTGGGCTTCGAGGGCCGGGACGACGTGCACGTCGACGCCGTCATCGTCGCGATCCCGTTCGCCGCGCTGCGCCGGGTCGACACGTCCGCGGCCGGCTTCTCCGAGATCAAGCAGACCATCATCCGTGAGCTGGAGATGGGCACCGTCGCCAAGCTGATGATGCAGTTCAACGGCCGCATCGCCGACTTCGCGCACTGGAGCGGCTACTTCTACAACGACGCGCCGGCGTTCACCTCGATCGAGAGCACCTCCCGCCAGGAGGGTGACTCGATGATCATGAACGCCTACCTCGGCGGCTCGGCGGCGGCGACGCTGCCCGTCGGCGACGCCCACGCCGAGGCCCCGGCCAGCGCCGTCGAGGCGATCCTCGACGCGATCGAGAGCGCGATCCCCGGCGTCAAGGAACGCTTCACGGGCTTCTCGGTGCTCGACGCCTGGGCCGACGACCCGTACGTCCACGGCGCCTACTCGGTGTTCCGCCCCGGCCAGTACACCCGGTTCCACGGCATCATCGGCGACCCGGAGGAGGGTGTCTTCTTCGCAGGCGAGCACACCTCCAAGCTGCACCGCGGCTTCATGAACGGCGCCGTCGAGTCCGGCCAGCTCGCCGCGGCCGGCGTCATCGAGCGCCTCGGACTCGCGTGAGTCGCGCCGGAGGTGCCGCCGTCGTCGTCGGCGGTACCTCCGGCATGGGCCTGGCGATCGCCGAGCAGCTCGTGGCCGACGGGGTCCGCGTGATCGTCACGGGACGGCGCGAGGAGAGCGTCGCCCGGGCCGCGCGGACGCTCGACAAGGCCGCCCGCGTCGTGCGCAGCGACGCGACGGTGCCCGCGGACCGCGCGGACCTGACGCGCCTCGTGCAGGAGACGTTCGGCACGATCGACGCCCTGTTCGTCAACGTCGGAGCAGCCCTGCCCGAGTCGATGGGCGAGGTCACCGAGCAGTCGTGGGACCACCTGTTCGACGTCACCGTGAAGGGTCCGTTCTTCGTGGCGCAGGGACTTCTGCCGCTGGTCCGACCCGGCGGCGGAGCCGTCTTCACGACGCTCACCACGGCGACGGCAGCCGCGAGCACCTCGGTGGTCCTCGCCGCCAAGGGCGCGCTGCGCGAGCTGGCCCGGGGGCTGGCCGCGGAGACCGTCACGACCGGCGTCCGCGTCAACACCATCGCACCGGGATACATCGAGCCGTCGACCGCCGGCTCCGCCACGGCCACCGAGGAGCAGCGCGCCGCAGAGCAGGCCGAGTGGTCGACCTACACGCCGATGGGCCGTCTCGCGTCGCCGCAGGAGATGGCTCGCGCCGCGATCTTCCTGGCCCTCGACGCGACGTTCAGCACCGGGATCGAGCTGCTCGCCGACGGCGGGCTCGCGTCGATCGATCCGCCGGAGCCCACCGCCTGACCGGTCCCACCGCGGTGCAGGGCGCCGGGGGTGCGGGTCAGTACAGACGTCGCGAGGCGGCCGTTCCCTCGTAGAAGTCGGTCGACTCCTTGCGCCACAGCAGGATCAGGATGACGACCGCCAGGACGAGGTTGACGACCGAGAACACCAGCGTGATCGACTCGGCGGTCTGCGACGCGAAGCCGGCCAGCGTCGACAGCACGTTCAGGACACCCAGGACCGTCGCGACGATGCGGGCCCACGAGCGACCCTGTCCGTTCTTCCACGCCATCCAGAGCCAGGCCAGGACGCCGAGGGCGCCGATGACCACGGCGAAGACGATGCCGAGCGCGAACGCGGCGTCGATCGTCGAATGCGACACCGACGGATCGTCCTCGCGGAGCTGGTCGGCGATGTCGTCCTTCAGCGTCCCCAGTCCCGCGAGCGAGATGACCAACGAGATCAGGCTGACGGCTGCGCCGGCCCACATGAGCTTGACCGCCAGGGCGATCGACGAGGGCTGCGGCGGGGCGGCAGGACGCTGCTGCGGCGCCGTGCCCGGGCCGGTCGGGTACGACCCGTAGGGCGCCGCGGGCGGCTGCTGCTCGCCCGGGTACGGCGGCGTGGTCCCGGACGGCTGGTCCGGATCGTGCGGAGGGGTGGTCATCAGGCTCCCTGGGGTCGACGACAGATGGTCTCCTTCGCGTCGACCGTACCGCCTCGGACGACCGTCGTCATGCCGACGACGGTCAGACGAGTCGCTTGACGACGCCGAGCGGAGCGTGCTTGAGCACGTGCCCGAGCGGCGCCCACGGCCAGGTCGGGACCGACGCCTCGGCGACCTCGGCCTCGATCTTGGCGACCAGGGCCCGGCACCCGGTCTCGGTGTCGACCATCAGCCGTGTCTCCTGCTGGACCCCGTCGTTCATCTCCGAGGCGATGTAGCCCGGGTACAGCGTCGTGACCGCGATGTCGAGGCCCTTGCGGCCGATCAGGTCCGACCGGATGCCCTCGGCGATCATCGCGACACCGGCCTTGGAGGCCGCGTACGTCGTCATCGACGACGGCATCCCGCGCATCGCGGACATCGACGAGATGACGACGAGGTGGCCGGCCCGACGCTCGTAGAAGTGCTCCATCGCGGCCTCGCACTGCGCGAGCGCGGCGACGAAGTTGGTCTCGGCGGTCTGCCGGTTGGCCTCGAAGCGTCCCGTGCCGATGCGGCCACCCTTGCCCAGCCCCGCGTTGACGATGACGCGATCGAGCCCGCCGAGATCGGCGGCGGCCTGCTCGACCACGGCGAAGACGCGGGCGTGGTCCGTGACGTCGAGCTCGTGGACGACGCACGAGATGCCCGGGTGGGCCGCGAGCAGCTCGGCGCGGAGCTCCTCGAGGCGGTCCACGCGGCGCGCGACCAGCGCGAGGGAGTGGCCCTTGGCGGCGAGGATCCGCGCCATGCCGGCACCGAGGCCCGAGCTGGCGCCGGTGACGAGGACGTTGCGGCGCACGTCAGTCCTTTCGGCCCATGCGCGCGGCGGCCTTGGCCATCTGGGCGTAGTAGACCGGACGGAGCCAGCGCTTGGCCGCGTACGCGATCCGGCCCTCGCGGTCGGTCAGGACGAGGTGCGTGCCCTTCTCGACCTGCTGCACGACCGTGCCGGCGATCTCCTCGGCCGTGCGGGTCGACCCGTCGATGAGCTTCGCGGCGGACCTCTGGGCGGCCTCGTCCTTGCCGCGCAGCGACGCCGTGAGGTTGGTCTGGAAGAACGTCGGGCACACCACCGACACGTGCACCCCGAACGGCTTCAGCTCGTGGAACAGGGTCTCGCTCAGCGCGACGACGCTGGCCTTCACGGCGTTGTACTCGCTCATCCTCGGCGGGTGGACGAGCCCGGCGGCCGAGGCGGTGTTGACGATCTGCCCGCTGCCCTGGGCCTTGAGCATCGGCGTGAACGTGCGACAGCCGCGGACGACGCCGAGCAGGTTGATGTCCACGATCCACTGCCACTGGTCCATCTCGGTGAGCTCGATCCGCCCACCGGCGGCGACGCCGGCGTTGTTGAACAGGTGGTCGAGCCCGTCCCACTGCTCGACGACCCAGTCGTGCGCGGTCGACCAGGCGGCGTCCTGCGTGACGTCCAGCGTCAGGTAGTCGACGCCCTCCAGTCCCCTGAGCTGCTCGGGGACGTCGACGTGGACGTCGGTCGCGAGCACGCGGCAGCCGCGCTCGGCCAGCTGGTGGACGAGGGCGAGGCCGAGGCCTGATGCGGCGCCGGTGACGAGGACGCGGGAGCCGGGGACGATCTTCATGGTCCAGATACTAGCGGTATCTGGGTTCGGGCGAGCAGCTCAGCGAAAGGTCACCATGTCGTGCGGCAGGTGCCCGGTCTCGTTGAACGCGAGCAGGCGCGGGCCCGTGGCTCCGACGATCACGGTCGTCACGCTGGCGTTGACGACGACGTCGTTGACCCGCTGGAACAACGAGGCGTCGCCCGCCAGCAGGTGCGACACCACGAGGGCGATGGGCCCGCCCGACGTGAACACCGCGACCCGGCGACCCGATCCCGCATCGGCCACGACCGCCTCGAAGGCGTCGACGACACGGGCGACGAACTGCGCGTACGTCTCGCCCGCGCCCTCGCCCCCGGCGATCCAGTCGTCGAGCGCGAGATTGAGGGACCGCTGGAACTCCTTGGGCCCGGCCGCGAGCGACGACGGGTCGTGCGCCCGCGCGATCGCCAGGTGGTCGTACTCGTCCCACCCGGCGTCGACGTCGTACCCGTCGCCCTGACCGCACGCGTCGATCGCCGCGATCGCGGTCTGCGCATGGCGCTTCATGGATCCCGCCACCGAGACCGTCGGCGCCCAGCCGCCGGCCTCCCACGACGTGCCGAGCGCGGTCGACTGATCGGCACCGAGCGGCGACAGCTGGTCGTAGTCGTCCGCGCCCCACGAGGCCTGGCCGTGCCGGATGAGGTGGATGGAGCCCATGGCGCGACCCTATCGGCGTCCACCTTGCGGTCCGTGCGGAAGCCCGAAGAGGCGCAGCGACTAACCGCATCGAATCCCGCAACGCGGCTCCGGCCGGGCACCGCCGTCCGAGTGTGGTCACAGCCATCGCGGGCCGGGCCGAACCCCGTGCCCCGCCGACCCGAACAGGACCTCTCGTGACCACCACCAGCTCCCCACCACCGCTCACCTCTCCCACCCCCTCGCGCCCCCGACGCGGCACCGCCCTCGGAGCGGTGATCGTGCTGATCCTCTCGGTCCTGCCGGCGCTGGCGATCGCCTCGCCCAGCCAGGCGGCCGATCCGCAGACCGTCATCAGCCTGACCTTCGACGACGGCAACGTCGACCAGGTGCCGGCGGCCGCGTCGCTCGTCTCGCACGGCATGCGGGGCACGTTCTTCGTCAACTCCGGGACGGTCGGCCAGACCGGGTACCTCACCCTGGGGCAGCTGAACGACCTGAAGGCCGCGGGTCACGAGATCGGTGGGCACTCCGTCAACCACGCCTCACTGCCGGCGCTGCCGTCCGCTGAGGCCAAGCGCCAGATCTGCCTAGACCGCAACAACCTGCTCGACTGGGGGTTCTCGGTGCGCAGCTTCGCGTACCCGTTCGCCGAGACGACGACGGCGGTCGACGCCCTGGCGCAGGAGTGCGGCTACAACAGCGCCCGCAACCTCGGTGACCTGCAGTCTCGCTTCGGCGGCACCGCCGGCCTCTACTCCGAGACGATCCCACCGGCCAACGCCTTCGAGACCCGTGCGCTCGACCAGGTCGAGTCGACGTGGACCCTCGCCGATCTCAAGTCCGCCGTCACGAACGCCGAGACGCACGGCGGGGGCTGGGTGCAGTACACGTTCCACAACGTCTGCACGACGTCGTGCGGTGACCTCTCCGTGACTCAGGCGACGCTCAACGAGTTCCTCGACTGGCTGCAGCCCCGGGCCGCGAGCAACAACACCGTCGTGAAGACGGTCGGCGACGTGGTCGGTGGTGCCGTCAAGCCCGCCGTCTCCGTGCCGGCGCCGACCCCGACGACCGATCCGTCCGGCCTGTCCAACCCTGGCTTCGAGACGCTCGCCCCGAGCGGTGTCGCGGAGTGCTGGCTCAAGGGCGGCTACGGCAGCAACACGTCGCTGTTCGACCTCGTGACCCCTGGCCGTACGGGGGACCGTGCCGGACGGCTGACCGTCACCGAGTACGCCGACGGCGAGGCCAACCTGCTGCCGGCGCTCGACCTCGGCACGTGCGCCCCGACGGCTGGCGCCGGCAAGGCGTACACCATCAGCGGCTGGTACACCTCGACCGCCAACACGCAGTTCGACGTCTACATCCGCACGGCGAGCGGACAGTGGCAGTACTGGGACTCCAGCCCGTACTTCGCGCCGAGCACCACCTGGACCCAGGCCACGTTCACGACAGGCGTCGTCCCGGAGGGCTACACCGGCATCAGCTTCGGTCTCAACCTGTTCAGCAACGGTGTCCTGACCGTCGACGACTACGCGATCACCGCCGGCACCGCCACGACCCCGACGACGACCGCGACGGTCTCCCCGGCGACCGCGAACGGATCCAACGCGTGGTACGTGACGACGCCGACCGTCACGTTGACCAAGACGGCCGGTGCCGGCTGGATCAACCAGTACTCGTTCGACAACGGGGCGACCTGGACGACGTACACCGCACCGTTCTCGGTTCCGGAAGGCACGACGACCGTGAGCTACCGGGCCAAGGGGGCCGGCTCGTACGTCGAGGCGACCAAGACCGTGACGCTCAAGGTCGACACCGCCAAGCCGACCGTCACGACGTCCTTCGACGCTGCGAACCGCACCCTGACCGTCGTGCCGACCGATCCCACGCCGGGGTCCGGCGTGGCCAAGGTCGAGTACAGCACCAACAGCGGCACGACCTGGGTCCCGTACACCGCGCCGGTCGCCGTGCCGGCCGCGGCGACGACAACGACCTACCAGGTGCGCTCGACCGATGTCGCGGGCAACGTCTCGACCGTCGTGTCGCAGGCTGTCCCACCGGAGCTGAAGACGTCGCACACGGTCGATCCCGACAAGCCCACCGGCGCCGCCGGCTGGTACTCCACAGCACCCAAGATCGCCGTGATCAAGGACGCCAGCACCCCGGGCGCCGAGTACTCCGTCAATGGCGGGCCGTGGATCACCTACGCGATCCCGGTCGTGATCAAGGACGGCGACGCGTTCCGCTACCGCGGGGTCAGCGGCACCGAGCGAGGCGTCGTCCACGAGGTCGCGCTCAAGGTCGACACGGTCAGGCCGACCGTCGGGGCGTCGTTCGACACGACGCGTCGCAAGCTGACGATCACCGGTGCCGACGCAGGCTCGGGCGTCGCGAAGCTCGAGACCAGCACCAACGGGGGTGCGACGTGGACCGCGTACGGCTCGTCCACGACGACGATCCAGCTGTCCGACTCGGGTGCGAGCTACCGCTTCCGCGCCACCGACACCGCCGGCAACGTGTCGGACGTCGGGACCTCGGAGATCAAGGACCGCCAGCTGATCGCTGCCGCCGGTCTGTCGCTCAGCCCCACGGTCCGGACGTACGGCAAGGCCGCCAGCGCGCGGATCGTGCTGACCGGACCCGCCGGCAACCCGACGCCGACCGGCACCGTCGCGATCCGGGTCGACGGCAAGCAGGTGGCCACGGCGACCCTCAGCGGTGGAGCCGCCTCGGTGCAGCTGCCGGCGGACCTGCGGGCCGGCAGCCACACCGTCACGGCCACCTACTCCGGTGATGCCGAGACCAAGCCGACCACGTCGAACGCAGCACGGCTCACGGTGCGCAAGGCCACCCCGGCCGTGTCGAGGAAGCTCGCATCGTCCCGCATCAAGGCCGGATCGCGGCCCAAGGTCACGGCTGCGGTGTCGGTCCCCGGCACCGCTGTACGGGCCACCGGCAAGATCTCGGTCACGGTCGACGGCAAGGTCGTCGCCAAGGTCAGTCTGCGCGCGTCCGACCGAGGGCGCGTGACGATCCGACTGCCCAAGATCTCCCGCAAGGGCTCCCACGCCGTCCGGGTCGTCTACGCCGGATCTGCCGACATCTCGGGCCGCACCAGCAAGGCGGTGACGCTCAGGGTGCGCTGACCGCCCCATGCCGTCGACGGGCCGGTCCTCTGGCGGGGGCCGGCCCGTCGACTCGTCAGTCACCGATCGCCGCTCCTAAGGTGGGACGATGAACGCATCCGCGGGAGTCTCCTTCCCGTCCGACAGCTCGACCTCCGCAGCCCGCACGATCATGGCCGACGCTCTTCGCGCCGCCGATCCGGTGGGGTCCCGGGCGATCGAGAACGAGACCAACTGGCGCCGCAGCTACCTGACCCACTTCCGCCGCGCGGTCGAGGCCGGCATCGGTGACGCCGGCGCGGCGCGCACCATCGCCGCCGACGGGCTCAGCAGCGCCCACGGCCTCATGCGCTTCGACGCGGTCGGCCTCGACGAGGCCATCGACGGCACCGCCCTCGCGCAGGCCTTCCACACCCGGACGATCCACGGCACCGCCGAGCCCGAGACCGCGCTGTCGATCCCGTACCGGGGCGAGCGTCTCAGCGGGGCCGCGCTGCTCGACCAGCTCGAGCGGTGGGTCGCCGACGGCGTCATCACACGATCGGCGTCCGAGGCCGTGCAGACCGTCCAGGACAACCCCGACTGGCTGCGGCTGGACGGCGACACCGTCGTCGTGCTCGGTGCCGGCGCCGAGATGGGGCCGTACCGCGCCCTCCAGCGGTGGGGGGCCCGCGTCGTCGCCCTCGACCTGCCCCGCACCGACGTGCAGGAACGCATCCGCGCCGTCGCCACGGAGGGCGCGGGCACGACGCACGTCCCCGCGCGCATCGTGACCAACGGTGCCGACGACTCGGGCGCCGACCTGCTCACCGAGCTGCCCGGCATCGCCCACTGGTTGGGCGGCCTCGAGGGCCGTCTCGTCCTCGGCAACTACTGCTACGCGGACGGCGGGACGCACGTCCGGCTCTCGATGGCCGCCGACGCCCTGGCCGAGCACCTCACGCGGCAGCGACCCGACACCGCCCTGGCGTTCCTCGCGACGCCCACCGACACCTTCGTCGTCCCGGCGGAGGAGGTCCGCCAGGCCGATGCGGCCTACACCCGTCGCAGCACGTCGCGGCTGCTGCGCACCCCGCTGCGCGTCGTCAGCGGCGGCCGCCTCCTGGCGCGTCACTACGCGCCCGGCGCCGATCCGGGCGTGTGCGACGCGCTGGTGCCGCAGCAGGGCCCCAACTACGCGCTGGCCAAGCGGCTGCAGCGCTGGCGTGCCACGGCGGCCCGCGACGCCGGCACCACGGTGTCCCTCAACGTCGCGCCCGCCACCCGCACCCGCTCGGTCGTCAAGAACAAGGCCCTCGCCGCGGCGTACGCGGGCGCGCACCGGTTCGGCGTCGAGATCTTCGACCCCGCCACGAGCAACACCCTGATGGCCGCGCTCCTGGCCTACGACCTGCGCGCCGGTGCGGCACCGCAGCAGGAGCCGTGGCAGGACGAGGCGGTCAACGCCGCGCACGGCGGACTCTGGACGACGGCGTACGACCCCCGCAGCGCCCTCGGCCTGGCCGCCGTCCTCGGCATCGGTGCTCTCCGCGGCTAGACCCCAGGATGTGGGCAGGTGACGGGCTGGAATCGCCCGTTCGGCCAGTGACGTGCCCACATCCTGGTCAGTCGACGAAGGTGGCGGCCTCGGTGATCGGGGCGCGGCGCGACGTGAACTGCGCGGACGGGTGCGCCGGGTCCGGATGGCCGAAGGCGATGCCGCAGACCACGCGACGGTCGTCGGGCAGACCCAGCACCTCGCGGACCGCCGGCGCCACCTGGCCGATCGCGGCCTGCGCGCACGTGCCCAGGCCGAGCGCCTCCGCCGCGAGCATGAACGAGCCGACGTAGAGACCGCAGTCGATCGCGCCGTAGACGCCCAGGTCCGCGTCGGTCGTGATGATCGCGACATGGGGAGCGCCGAAGAACTCGAAGTTGCGCAGCATCTGCATCGCGGACCCGTCACGGTCGCCGCGCTGCACGCCAACCGCCTCGTACAGCTGCCAGCCGACCTCCTTGCGGCGCTCGTCGTACACACCGGTGTAGGCCGCCGGGAACGGGAAGTCCGACGGCGCCGGCTCCCCCAGATGGGTCACGACGTGGTCGATCGCGGCCTTCGACAGGGCGTCCCGCGCCTCGCCGGACACGACGTGCGCGTGCCACGGCTGGGTGTTGCACCACGACGCGCTGTGCTGCGCCGCGGAGAGCACCTGCTCGATGATCTCGCGGGGCACCACCTCGTCGAGGTACCCGCGGCAGCTGCGCCGTTGGGTCAGCAGCCGGTCGATCGTCTCGAGCTCGCTCATGGGACGACGGTAGGTCACCAGGGCGGTGCGTCGTTGTCCTGCCCGAGGAGCGGCGCCGGCCGGGTCTCGCGGTCGCGGCGCGCGTGCCCGTCGGCGGTCGCGATGACCGAGCGCAGCACCGGGACCGATCCGGCGACCGGATGGTCCACGAAGTCGATGAGGTCGCCGACCTCCAGGTCGCGATCGGCCATGAGGGTCGCGTAGTCGTTGACCGGTCCGCACATGATCCCGGCGCGGGTCAGGACGTCCAGCCACTCGGCGGACGTCCGGGTGCCGAGGGTCCGGCTCAGCTCGGCGTGCATCGCCGGACGGTTGGCGATCCGCAGCTCCATCGTGGCGAAGAGGGGATGATCGACGAGGTCGTCCCGTCCGAGCGTCGAGCACAGGACGATCCATCGGGCCGGCTGGTACGCCGCCAGCATGATCCAGCCGTCGCTCGTCGGGAACGCCTCGTTGGGCGCCGCGTACGGTGCGGCACTGCCGCTGGGCGGGGCGATCTCGCCGGAGGCGACGTACGCGACCAGCGACGACTGCTGCAGCTGCAGCGCGGAGCCGAGCATGCTGATGTCCAGGTGCGTGCCCCGCCCGGTGCGACCGCGGTCCATGACAGCGGCCAGCAGGGCGATCGTGGACAGGTAGCCCGTGACGCTGTCGACGACGGGGTCCTGCACCTTGGTCGGTGGATCACCGGCCCGACCGATGATGCTCATGAGGCCCGACACGCCCTGCATGATGCCGTCGACCCCCGGCCGGTCGGCGGCCTTCGACCGCTGGCCGTACGCCGACACCGAGCAGTAGATGAGCGCCGGGTTGATCGCCGACACCGCCTCGTAGCCGAAGCCGAGCCGCTCCATGACGCCGGGACGGAAGCTCTCGACGAGGATGTCCGCCTCCTCCAGCAGACCCCGCAGCACCTGCACGTCGTCCTCGACCTTCAGGTCGAGCGCGATGCTGCGCTTGTCGCGGTTGAGCGCCATGAACGTCACGCTCTGGCCCTCCTGGAACGGCGGACCGAAGTAGCGCGCGAAGTCACCGGTGGGCGACTCGATCTTGACGACCTCGGCACCCAGGTCGGTCAGCAGCATCGTGGCGGTCGGTCCTGCGAGCATCTGGGTGAGGTCGAGCACCTTCATCCCCGCCAGCACGTCGTGCAGCATCGCGGCCCCCTATCGGTCGAACAGTGCGCGGGCGGTGTCCAGGGCGTCGCGGCACTCCCGGACCATCGTGTCGATGAGCTCGGCGCACGTCGGGACGTCGTCGATCAGGCCGATGGCCTGGCTCGCGCAGATCAGACCGCTCTCGACGTCGCCGGACTCGAGCGCGGCCAGCCCGCGGGTGCCGGCGACCAGGTCGCGGATGTCCTCGAACGTGGCTCCCCCGTCGCGGTGCTCGCGCCGGATGACCTCGCCGGACACCGAGTTCTTGAAGTACCGGCCGGTGTTGCGCAGCGTGCGCATGATGAGGTCGGTGTCGCGCTCCGAGGCCGACAGGAGGGCCTGCTTGATGCTGTCGTGCATCGGCGCCTCCTGGGTCATCGTGAACCGGGTGCCCATGTTGACGCCGTCGGCTCCCAGCGCGAGGGCGGCCGCCATGCCGGCGCCGTCCGCGATGCCGCCCGAGGCGACGACCGGCACCGTGAGGCGACGCGTCGCGGCGGGGATGAGCACCAGGCCGGGCACGTCGTCCTCGCCCGGGTGGCCCGCGGCCTCGAAGCCGTCGATCGACACGGCGTCGACGCCGTACCGCTCCGCCGAGAGCGCGTGCCGCACGGACGTGCACTTGTGGACGACGAGGATGCCGGCGGCCTTGAGCCGGTCCATGACGGGCGCGGGGCTGTTGCCAGCCGTCTCGACGACACCCACGCCGCCGTCGATGATCGCGTCGATCCAGTCCTCGTACGACACGTGGCCTGCGGCACGTGACAGGGAGATGTTGACGCCGAACGGCTGGTCGGTCAGCTCGCGGGTCCGCTCGATCTCCTGAGCCAGGCCCTCGCGCGTGGAGTGGGAGCGGGCCGTGATGATGCCGAAGCCACCCGCGTTCGAGACCGCGGCCGCGAGCTCGGCCCGGCCGACCCACTGCAGGCCGCCCAGGATGATCGGGTACCGGATGCCCAGCAGCTCGGTGATGCGGGTCGTCATCCCGCCGGCGGTGGCGGTCTCGTGGACCTGCTCGGAGGTGGTCAACTCAAACCCTTCCCTCGGTGTGCCTGGAGGACATCCGGTCCAGCCTGCCTCGACGTCGCGGAGCGATCGACCCGCGGGCCGGCGGACGATGTCGATCGCCACAAACTGTCACGTCCGCCGCCTTGACGCGCCGGGCGCCGGGACGAGCCCGTCGATCAGGAGGTGCAGGTCGGCGAACGCGTCGTCCAGGTCGACGTGGTCGGGGTCGAGCAGGGCCTGGAACGCCGCCCCTCGGAGCGCGCCGATGTAGAGCCGGGCCACGGCTGCGACGTCGGTGGCGGGGTCGATGTCGCCCTCGCGGACACCGCGCTCGACGAGGTCGTGGACGAACGCCCGGTCGTCCCGGTGCAGCTGCTGCATGTGCTCGCGCAGCATCGGGATGGGCTGCAGCGCCTGGAACATCAGCGAGTACAGCGCGTTCATCCGGGTGGTCGACTCGCGGGCGCTGAGCCGCAGCGACTCGATGACGGCGTGCAGCGCGTCGGTCGCGCCGAGCGTGCTCAGCCGCGGCGAGAGGATCTCGTGGCTCCACGCCACGGCGTAGCGCTCGACGAGCGCCCAGAGCAGACCCTCCTTGGACCCGAAGCGTCGCGACACGAGCCCGTGGCTGTAGCCCGCCCGCTGGCCGATCAGGGCCAGGGTCGTGCCGGCGTAGCCCCGCTCGGCGATCAGCACGGCGGCCGCGTCCAGCAGGCGGGCCGTCGACAGCCGGGAGCGCTCCTGCTGGCGGACGGGGGACTCGGACATGACGTGGACCCTAGGCGACGACGAAGATCAGCCACGTCGCGACGGGAGCCGTCAGGACCATCGCGGCACCCCACATGAGCAGGATCCGGTACGCCTCGGCCTGCCGGTCCTTCGGCGTCGCGGCCACGAGGAGGGCGCCGTTGGTCGAGAACGGGGAGGAGTCGACGACGCTCGACGAGATGGCCAGGGCGATCGCGAGTCCCACCACGCCGATCTCGCCGGTCGCCAGCAGCGGCAGCGAGAGCGGCACCATCGCGCCGATCGTGCCGAAGGTCGAGGCGAACGCCGACACGAGCCCGGCGACCACGAGGACCAGCAGTGCTGCCACGAGCGGGGAGTCGAGCTTGCCGATCGAGTCGCCCAGCATGTCGACCGTGCCGATGCGCTCGAGCGTCGCGACGTACGTCAGGATCCCGCAGATCAGCAGGACGACCTCCCACGCGACCTTGGCCAGCGCGTTGCCGCTGGAGGTCGGGAAGACGAGCTGCAGCAGCACGGCCTCGCACACCGCGAGCATGCCGACGTCCAGGTCGAAGGCGATCGACAGGACCGCCAGCGCCAGGAACGCGACGAGCGTCAGCGTCCGGGCGAGGTCGAGGGACTCGCGGCGCACCTCGGTGGCGGTGGTGGTGGCGGTGGCGACGGAGCCGGTGCCGGAGGTCGGCCCCGCTGCGGCTCCGCCCTGGGAGTCGTCGACGCCGGCGGCCTCGTGCCGGTCGCGCCAGATCTGTCGGCCACCGAACACGAGGAACAGCACGACGCCGAGCGCCAGGTTGTAGGCGAAGCTGCTGGCGAAGATGACCATCGGGCTGGTGTCGATGCCGCCGCGCTCCAGCGTCCCGTTGAGGATCACCCCGCCGAGGTTGATCGGCGAGAAGCCGCCCGCGGTCGTGCCGTGCACGACCAGGAGTCCCAGCAGGTACGGGCTGAGCCGGTTCTGCAGGGCGATGCGGATCGCCAGGGGCACGATGATCGCGACGATGGCCGGACCCGCGGCGCCGAGGGCCGTGGGCACCGCAGCGATCACGAAGACCAGCAGCGGGAGCATCACGCGGTTGCCGCGCACGAGGCGCGTACAGCTGTCGACCAGCCACTCCACGGTGCCGTTGCCCGTCGCGATCCCGAACAGGTACGTGACCCCGAACAGCGTCAGGAACATGCTGGGCGGGAAGCCCGTCAGGACCGTCTCCAGGGACTCGCCGGCGAGTCCCATGCCGACGACGAAGCTCGCCACGAGGGCGAGGGCTCCGAGGTTGACCGACGAGACCGTGCCGATCAGGAAGATCAGCACGAGGCCGAGGGCTCCGATGAGCTCGGTGGACATGGGAACCACATTCCTTCGGGTCGACGACACGGGCACCGGGCGACAGCCCCGCCCGGCCGCCCCGAAGGACGTCGCCGAAAGGCTTTGGACCCCGCTCCAATGTGGCCACGCTCACACCGCCCCAGTTGGTTGTCAACCACCAACCGGGCGACCTACTGTGTGCTCTTGTTCCCGCCCACAGACGGGTCCACCCGCCGACAGACCGAGGAGGCACGCACGTGCCGACACCCCGCAGCCAGGCCTCGAAGAGCCCGTCCGGACGCACGTCACGCCCCTGCGGCCAGGACGTGGTCCGATGATCGCGTTCGGTGAGCGGCTGTCGATCCCCGTCATCGTGGCGCCGATGTTCCTGGTCGCCAATCCCGCCCTGGTCGTCGCGGCGAGCTCCAAGGGCATCCTCGGCAGCTTCCCCGCCCACACGACCCGCAGCCCGCAGATCCTCGACGAGTGGCTGACGACGATCGAGCAGGAGCTGGCCGCCGCTGCCGACGCCGGCGCGACGCCGGCACCGTTCGCGGTCAACCTCGTGGTGCACGCCTCCAACCCGCGCCAGGACGAGGATCTCGAGATCTGCATCGCCCATCGTGTGCCGGTCGTCCTCACGTCCAAGAGCGCACCGAAGGACGTCGCCGCCCGCATCCACGACTACGGCGGCGTCGTGCTGCACGACATCGCCACCCCGCGTCACGCCGAGAAGGCCCTCGAGGCCGGTGTCGACGGCCTCATCGCCGTGGCCGGTGGTGCCGGTGGCCACACCGGCTCGGCCAACCCGTTCGCGCTGGTCAACGAGGTGCGGCAGATGTTCGACGGCCCGTTGGCGCTGTCCGGCGGCATCACGACGGGCCAGGACGTCCTCGCCGCGACGACGATGGGTGCCGACTTCGCGTACGTCGGCACCCGGTTCATGGCGACCCAGGAGTCGTCGGCGTCCGACGAGCACAAGCAGATGATCGTCGACTCCCGGTCGTCCGACATCCTGACGTCCGCGGCGATCGACGGGGCACCCGCCACGTGGCTGACCAAGAGCCTCGTCGCCGCCGGCATCGACCTCGACGAGCTGCGCACCCGACCGCCCGGACAGATCACCGACTCCAACGCCGACGTCCGTCGCTGGAAGGACCTCCTGTCGGCGGGCCACGGCTCGGGCAACATCACCGACGTCCCGACGGTCGGCGAGCTGTGCGACCGGCTGATCGCCGAGTACCGGGCCGCCCAGGAGAAGTTCTCGCGCTGACGCACGTCGTGGGGCAGGATCGGGTCCATGTCACTCGCAGGCAAGACCATCATCATGTCCGGCGGCAGTCGTGGGATCGGCGAGGCCATCGCGCTGCGCGCCGCCCGTGACGGCGCCAACGTCGCGCTCCTGGCCAAGACCACCGAGCCGCACCCCGCCCTTCCCGGGACGATCCACACCGCCGCCGCCGCGATCGAGGAGGCCGGGGGCCACGCCCTGCCGCTGGTCGGCGACATCCGCGACGACGCCTTCGTGATCGACGCGGTGGCCCGGACCGCCGAGACGTTCGGTGGCATCGACATCGTCGTCAACAACGCCTCGGCCATCGACCTGTCGTCGACCGCCGACGTCACGATGAAGAAGTACGACCTGATGAACGACATCAACACCCGCGGCTCGTTCCTGCTCGCGAAGTCGTGCATCGAGCACCTCGCGGCGTCCGACAACGCGCACATCCTGACGCTGTCGCCGCCCATCACGCTCGACCCCAAGTGGTTCGCGTCCAACACGGCGTACACGATCGCCAAGTTCGGCATGAGCCTCGTGACGCTGGGGCTCAGCGAGGAGCTGCGCGAGCTCGGCATCGCGGCCAACTCGCTGTGGCCGCGCACCGCGATCGACACCGCGGCGGTGCGCAACGTCGTCGGCGCCGGGCTCGAGGCGCACTCGCGGACACCCGCGATCATGGCCGACGCGGCCTACGAGATCCTCGTGCAGCCGAGTCGCGAGTACACCGGGCAGTTCCTGATCGACGACGACGTCCTCGAGGCGGCCGGGGTCACCGACTTCTCGGTGTACCTCAACGGTGGCGAGGAGGCCGATCTCGCGCTCGACTTCTGGGTCGAGCCCAAGGGCCCGCACAACCCCGACCTGTCGCTGCACTGACGACCGGGCTCCGCCCCCGTCCGCGGACGGGTCCTGACGAACTAGTCCGTTCGGACCAATTTCGCGCGGCGCGCATCAAATTCCCCCGAATGTCCCATGCGGCTCGTAACGTCGGAGGTGAGAGGGCTCGAGACACGGGGCGAAGGGGTTTGTCGGGGATGAGCGTGTACCTGTACGACATGGGCGGCGAGACGATCGCGTTCCGGCGGTCGTGGACCGACCAGCACCTGTTCGACCTCGACGGGCACTGGATCGGCTGGTTCCCCTGGGACGACAACGACGCGGTCGACCTCGACGGGCACTACCTCGGCACCGTCGTCGACGACCGGCTGGTGCGACGCAACGATCTCTGCGAGCGGCCCTGCGTCGCCACCCCGGCCGATCCCGGCCACGCCGAGCCCACCGGCCGTCCGCTCACGCCGCACTACTTCCCGAACCGGTTCGCCTACCAGGACGTCAAGGTCCCGCACCACGCCTGACCTGGTGACCCGCCGCCCGCCGGCTACGCCTCGACGTCGTTGATCTCGACCTCGGCGTGCGCGCCGAGGGCCAGCGTGCGGCTCACGGTGCACAGCCGGTCCTCGGCCTTCTGCAGCGCGTCGGGCAGCAGCGCCCGCGCCCGCTCGCCGGCCTCGCCCTCGGGGAACGCGACGTCGAAGCGCATCGCGATGTCGACGAGGTGGTTGCCCAGCTCGTCGCGGATCTTGTCGGCGCGCGTGTGGACGTCGAACGTCTCCGGCTCGGCCCGTCGGGACACCAGCGGGTCGACCGTGATGGCCGTGCAGGCGGCGAGGGCGACGAGCAGCAGCTCGACGGGCGTGAAGTCCGCGTCCGAGCCGTCGCCGATCTCGAGCGTCATGCCCCGCACGTTGGTCGCCCGGTAGCGGGACGAGCCGGTGCGGGTGAGCTCGACGCTGCGCTCGGTGTCGTGGCCGGGGGTCTCGGTGCCGGCCACGTCAGTGCGCCTCGCGGGCCGGGAGGCCCAGCTTCTCGACGGCGGCGTCGTGCAGGTGCACGACCTCGCGGCGGATGTCGGCACGCTCGACCACGGGGCCGAGCCACGCGACGTCGACGGAGCGCGAGGTGCCGTCGACGTCGACGTCCCACGTGCCGCCGGCGGAGTCGACGCCGGTCATCGTCGCGGTGGTCGCGTCCGGCTCGGCGAACGCCCGCACGATCGCGAGGCTGTCCTCGGTGTGGTCGTCGTTCATGTGGTGGCAGATCGCGTCCACCACGTCGGGAGGAAAGGTCGTCATGGCTCGACGCTATCTCCTGGTGACCAGCCGACGTGCGCGGACGGTCGGCGTCACGAACACTGGGGAGATGCCCTCTCCCCGCAGTCTCGTCACCGGCGCCACCGGATACATCGGGGGCCGGCTGGTCCCGCAGCTGCTCGAGGCCGGTCACACCGTCCGCGTCCTCGTGCGGGACGAGCGCAAGGCGCGGTCGCACGTCTGGGCCGACGACGTCGAGATCGCGGTCGGCGACGCATCGGACGACGCCGACGTCCGCGCGGCCCTGCAGGACGTCGACGTCCTGTACTACCTGCTGCACTCGATCGGCACCGGCGGCGACTTCGGAGCCACCGAGAAGGAGATGGCCGAGCGGTTCGCGACGGAGGCCGAGCGCGCCGGGGTCAGCCGCATCGTCTACCTCGGCGGCATGATCCCCGAGGGCGAGGAGCTGTCGGAGCACCTGAGCTCGCGCGGCGAGGTCGGCGACGTGCTGCTCGCGTCGGGGGTGCCGACCACCGTCCTGCAGGCCGGCGTCGTGATCGGCTCGGGCTCCGCGTCGTTCGAGATGCTGCGCTACCTGACCGAGCGGCTGCCCGTCATGGTGACGCCGAAGTGGGTCAACACCCGCATCCAGCCGATCGCGGTCCGCGACGTGCTGCGCTACCTCGTGGGCTCGGCCGACATGCCGGCCGACGTCAGCCGCCGCTTCGACATCGGCGGGCCGGAGGTGCTGACGTACCTCGACCTGATGCAGCGCTTCGCCGGCATCTCCGGGCTGCCGAAGCGCCGGGTCCTGAAGGTGCCGCTGCTGTCGCCGGGCTTGTCGAGCCACTGGATCGGTCTCATCACCCCCGTGCCGGCGAGTCTCGCGCGGCCGCTCGTGGAGTCGCTGCGCAACACCGTCGTCGCCGGCGACACCGACATCAAGCAGCACGTGCCCGACCCGCCGGAGGGGCTGATCGACTTCGACCGCTCGGTCGAGCTCGCGCTCACCAAGATCCAGGACCTCGACGTGCCGACGAGCTGGTCGTCGGCCGCCACGGCCGGCGCCCCCGCCGAGGGGCTGCCGACCGATCCCGACTGGGCCGGCGGATCGCTCTACAAGGACGAGCGCACCCGCGAGGTCGACGCGACGCCCGAGCACCTGTGGAGCGTCATCGAGGGCATCGGCGGACGCAACGGCTGGTACTCGTGGGCGCTCGCGTGGTGGGTGCGGGGAGTACTCGACCGGTTCGTCGGCGGACCCGGCCTGCGCCGCGGACGTCGCAACCCCCGTGACCTGGTGGTGGGCGACGCGGTCGACTTCTGGCGCGTCGAGGAGACCGACGACGCGACGTTCCTGCGCCTGCGGGCCGAGATGAAGCTGCCCGGGCTCGCCTGGCTGGAGATGCAGGTCGGCTCGACCGACGGTGGCACGACGACGTTCCACCACCGGGCGCTGTTCGCCCCCAAGGGTCTTCTGGGCCACCTGTACTGGTGGGCGATCTACCCGTTCCACGGGATCGTGTTCGGCTCGATGCAGCGCAACATCGCGCAGGCCGCCGAGGAGCTGGACCGGGCCGACGCGTGAGCGGTTGCGGTCGCCCGTCGACCGCCACAGGATGAGCGGATGGACCCACGACAGGCCGAACAGGCCGGACAGCAGGCACGGCACAGCGACCTCCTGAAGCTCGGGGCACGCGTCGGCCTGGCCGCGTACGGGGTCGTGCACGTGCTGGTCGCCTGGATCGCGCTGCAGGTCGCGTGGTCCGGCGGCGGAGACGCCAGCAGCGGCGGCGCGCTGCGGACCCTCGCCGACCAGCCGTTCGGCCGCACGATGCTGTGGATCACGGTGGTCGGGCTCGTCGCGCTGCTGCTGTGGCAGCTCGGCACCGCGGTGTGGGGCTATGCGTCCGAGGACGGCGCCAAGCGCGTGCGCAAGCGGCTCGGCGCCGCCGGCCGGGTCGTGGTCTACGCCGCCCTCGCCGTCTCTGCGGCGCGGATCGCGGCCGGGTCCGGTGGCGGGTCCGGCGACTCCAAGGAGGAGGGCCTCACCGCGGACCTGCTCGGGGCTCCGGCCGGACGCGTGCTCGTCGTCCTCGTCGCGATCGCGATCCTGGCGGTGGGCGTCCGACAGATCCACCGCGGTGCGACCGACGCCTTCACCCACGACCTGGAGCGCCCCGCCACGACGGGCGACACCGGCACGCTGGTGCTCGCAGCCGGCCGGTTCGGCTACGTCGCCAAGGGGATCGCGATCGGCGTCGTGGGTGTCCTGTTCGGCTGGGCAGCCGTCTCCTACGACCCCGACAAGGCGGGCGGGCTCGACGACGCGCTCAAGACCGTGCGCGACCAGCCGTTCGGTCCCTACCTGCTGACGTTCGTCGCCCTGGGCCTGGCCGCGTTCGGTGTGTTCTGCTTCGCATGGGCCAAGTACGCCCGTACCCGCTGAGGCACCACTACGGTGGCGTCATGACGACTGAACGGCCACGCCACCAGCTCTCGATGACCCTGCTGATGACGCCCGACATGGCCAACTTCACCGGCGACGTCCACGGCGGCACGATCCTCAAGCTCCTCGACCAGGTGGCGTTCACGTGCGCCGGACGCTGGGCGCAGGCGTACGTCGTGACGCTGTCAGTCGACCGGGTCGTGTTCCGCGAGCCCATCCACGTCGGCGAGCTCGTGACGTTCGAGGCCTCGGTCAACTACACCGGACGCTCGTCGATGGAGATCGGCATCCGGGTCAGCGCGGAGGACTTCCGCAAGGGCCTGGTCCGGCACACCAACAGCTGCTACTTCACGATGGTCGCGATCGACGAGGACCGCACGCCCATCGCGGTCCCGCCGCTCACGCCCACGACGGACGAGGAGCTCAAGCGGTGGGACGAGGCGGAGGCCCGTCGCGAGCAGCGGCGCGTGACCGGCCACTGACGGGCCGCGTGGGTTGCGGCCGCCGGCCGGCCCCCACAGGATGAACGGATGGACCTCTTCCGCATCAAGTCCGTCGAGCGCTCGATCGAGGAGACCGACGAGCCGGAGCACCGGCTCAAGAAGGAGCTGTCGGCCTGGGACCTGACGGTCTTCGGCGTCGGCGTCATGGTCGGCACGGGCATCTTCGTGCTGACCGGGCAGCAGGCGTTCAGCAACGCCGGGCCGGCGATCGTGATCTCCTTCGTGCTCGCCGGCATCACCTGCGGTCTCGCAGCGCTCTGCTACGCCGAGTTCGCCTCGACGGTGCCCGTCGCGGGCAGCGCGTACACGTTCTCGTACGCGACGCTCGGCGAGCTCATCGCCTGGATCATCGGCTGGGACCTGGTGCTCGAGCTGGCCCTCGGGGCAGCCGTCGTCGCCCGCGGGTGGTCGGCCTACCTGCAGTCGCTGTTCGACCTGCCGACCTGGCTGGCCGGCGACGAGGCGACGCCCGACATCGGCGCCGTCGCGATCGTCCTGGGACTGACGGTCGTGGGCGTGCTCGGCACCAAGCTGTCGGGACGGTTCACGAGCGTGCTCGTCGTCGTGAAGATCGCGGTGGTGACGTTCGTGATCGTCGCCGGGCTCTTCTTCGTCAAGGCCTCGAACTACACGCCCTTCGTGCCCGACTCCAAGCCCACCGAGGGCGAGTCCGGCCTCGACTCGACGCTCCTGCAGTCGATCTTCGGCGTCGACCCGACCGTGTTCGGCGTCTACGGCATCATCGCGGCGGCGTCCGTCGTGTTCTTCGCGTTCATCGGCTTCGACATCGTCGCGACGTCGGCCGAGGAGACCAAGAACCCGCAGCGCGACATGCCCCGGGGCATCCTCGGATCGCTCGCGATCGTCACGGTCCTGTACGCCGCGGTCGCGTTCGTCGTCACGGGCATGCTGAAGTACAGCGACGACCGGATGAACACCGCCGCGCCGCTGGCCGAGGCGTTCAAGGCCAACGACCTGGACTGGGCCAGCAAGATCATCTCCGTCGGTGCCGTCGCCGGACTGACCACCGTCGTCCTGGTGCTGATGCTGGGCCAGTCGCGGGTGCTGTTCGCGATGTCGCGCGACGGGCTCCTGCCCGTCGCCCTCGCGAAGGTGCACCCACGGTTCGGCACGCCCTACCGGATCACGATCCTCACCGGGGTGTTCGTCGCCGTCCTGGCCGGGGTCGTCCCGCTCGCGGAGCTCTCCAAGCTGGTCAGCATCGGCACGCTGTTCGCGTTCGTGGTCGTCTCGGCCGGCGTCATCATCCTGCGTCGCACGCGCGGCGACCTGCACCGGCCGTTCCGCGTGCCGGGCGTGCCGCTGGTGCCGATCCTGTCGATCGCGGCGTGCCTGTGGCTCATGGTGAACCTGTCGGTCGAGACCTGGGTGCGGTTCCTGATCTGGCTCGCGATCGGCTTCGTCGTGTACTTCACGTACGGCTACCGGTCGTCCCGGCTCGGACGCGGGCTGCGCCAGGCCGAGGTCGACGGCGAGGTCCCGACCGTCGAGTGAGCTACGGCCGGATGGGGTCGATGCGGTAGGACGCCCGCAGCCGGCCGCCGGGCTCGACGAGCCGGATGCCCGGCTTGTCGCGCAGGTCGCCGGCGAAGTCGACGGGGGCCGCGCCGCCGACGCACGGCTCGAGGCACAGCAGGTCGGCCCCGCCCGGCCGCGACCAGACGACGAACACGTCGAAGACCTCGTCCCACGTCATGCGCAGGCCGCGCCCCGACGGGGCGAGGTAGCGCAGCCCGCGGCTGGCCACCTGGTCCAGCACGATCGCGTCGGTCGCGAACAGGGCAGGGTCCAGCCGCAGTGTCGAGCCGTCGACCGGCGAGGGCTCGGGGTCCGGCAGGACGAGGGTGTGGTCGAGCCGGCGGATCGGGGCGGGCTCCGGCGCGTCGAACACCACGACGTGCTCGTCGCGGGCGTCGCCGGGCTCCAGCGGCCAGGCGAACGCGGGGTGCGAGCCGATCGAGACGGGCAGCGCCGTGTCGCCCCCACGATGGGCGACCTCGTACGTCGTGACCAGGCCGGCGTCGTCGACGACGTAGTGCGCCGTGAGCTCGAAGGCGAACGGGAACCGGGCTCGTGTCTCGGCGTCGTCGCGCAGCCGTAGGGTCGCCGACGACTCGTCCACCGCCACGACGTCCCACTCCAGGTCGCGGGCGAAGCCGTGCTGGGTCAGCGGGTAGGTCTCGCCGTCGACCGAGATGGTGTCGTCGGGGACCCGGCCGACGATCGGGAACAGGATCGGCGCGTGCCGCCGCCACGCCTCGCCGGCCTGCCAGAGGTGCTCGTGACCGTCCGGTCCCTTGAGCGAGTGCGGCTCGGCGCCGTGCTCGGAGATCTCGGCCGTGCCGCCACCACCGCGAAGGATCAGCATGCGCCGAGCCTAGGGCACGCCCCGGCTACAGCCCGCGGGCGTCGAGCGTCTCGCCGGCGTCCTGCGTCGCGGTGAAGATCGCGTCCAGCAGCTCGCGCGGGGTCGAGCACCGCAGCAGCCCGATCTGGTCGAGCGGACCGAGCGGCGCGATCGCGGCGAGCTGCCACAGCGCGTCGACAGGATCGTCGCTCAGCTGGACGGTCGGCGACCAGGCGAGGTCCTCGAACTCGCTGGCCCGCGCCAGCGTGCGCCGCACCAGCGCCTCGGTCTGGTCGCGTCGGTCCTGCTCCGTGTCGTCCCACACGAGTGCGGGCAGCTCCCGGACCCGGGCCCGGGGGTACGGGTCCTCGGCCAGCCACTCGACGACCTCGACGCGCCGCGTCCCCTCGCCCAGCAGTGCCAGGTGCCCGTCGCCGACCTTGAGCTCGGCGACCTGGGCGACGGTGCCGATGTCGAAGCGCTTCTCGCCGCCGCCGACCTCCTGGCCGCGCTCGATCAGGACCACGCCGAACTCGGCGGTGCCGTCCGGCAGCACGTCCTGCAGCATCTGCAGGTAGCGCGGCTCGAAGACCCGCAGGGACAGCGGCATGGCCGGGAACAGCACCGAGCCCAGCGGGAACATCGCGAGGTCGCTGACGTCGTCCATCTCCTCAGTCCATCACGCGGTGCCGGTGCAGCAACCCGGGGCGTCAGGCGAGCGTGTCGACGACCGCCGGCGAGGCGTGGTGCCGGCCGCGCGGGACGATCATCGGGGTGTTGCTGACGGGATCGGCGACGACCTCGCACGCCAGCCCGAAGACGTCGGTGACGACCTCGGCCGTGATGACGTCGCTGGGCGCACCTTCCGCGACGATCGAGCCCTTCTTCATCGCGATGATGTGGTCGGCGTACCGGCAGGCGAGGTTGAGGTCGTGCAGCACGATGACGATCGTCTTGCCCGACTCACGGTTCAGGTC
>Ga0247730_1000638_pt1 | contig 23764 bp, 22 predicted proteins | sample UWRJL073202C2_FD_180959 | JGI IMG/M metagenome (GOLD analysis project Ga0247730, IMG submission 180959) | Plant litter microbial communities from Arlington Agricultural Research Station in Wisconsin, United States - UWRJ-L073-202C-2 | ecosystem: Environmental > Terrestrial > Plant litter >... | reverse complement strand
CGGGGCGCTTGGCCGGCTTGAACAGGGCTTCGGCGGCATCCATCGGATTGACGGGCCGGCGCGGGGGACTTGCCATCGGGTTTTGATCCTTTTCGTTCGCCCGCCTTGCGCGGCGGTGCGTCGTGAGGACTATCTATCATAAGATTGCGCCTGCCGTTAAGGCGGCGATTGACCAGTTGCACATAATGCCGGTTTTGGGTAGGGCGATGCCAGACGATGCTTGACCTCCTCGCCAATCAAGCTATGTCCCGAAAATGACCGAGACATCCGCTCCCAAAACCGATCGTTATCCTTGGCTGGCAAACATCCGGCTGCGTCTGCGCTCGCTGTATTTCGGCCGGGAAAAGGGTGCCTTGTATTTTCAGGTGACACTGGCCGTGGTGGACCTGGCAATTCTCGGCTTCTTTATCCTTGGCCCCTATATCCGCTCGAGCCCGTCCTACCTGATCATCGACTATGCCATCGCCGCGTGGATCGGTGTGGAGCTTGTCGCGCGCGCGTTGATCGAGCGCAGCCTGCGCGACTGGCTGAAGCGGCCGATTACCTGGCTGGATTTCATCGTTCTAGCCACGCTGCTGGCGCCCGAACTGCTGTTCAACTTCGCCTTTTTGCGCGCCATGCGCATCTGGGCGATCGGCCAGAGCACACTCTTGAAGGAATTGTTGCGCCGGTGTGGCTACCGCCGGCTGGAAGAGGCCATTCGCGCGTCGATCAATGTCGTGGTCTTCCTGTTTTTGATCACGGGCTTCGTCTACACCTTTTTCTTCTATCGCCAGGATGGCGTCACAGGCCTCGTCGATGCGCTCTATTTCACCGTGGCAACGGTGACGACAACCGGTTTTGGCGACATTACCCTGCCCGGCACGCTCGGGAAACTGACCTCGATCGCCACGATGATCATCGGCATCTCACTGTTTGTGCGTCTCGCCCAGGCGGTGGTGCGCCCCTACAAGGTCATCTTCCCCTGCCCGCAATGCGGGTTGCAGCGCCACGATGCCGACGCCGTGCACTGCAAGGCCTGCGGCCATATTCTCAACATTCCGGACGACGGCGCCTGAGAAAGCGCTGCAGGCTAGTCCCTCCCCCTTGTGGGGAGGGATTTTTAATGCCGGATCAGTGCGGAGTTGCTTCTCGATCAGGAGCTGCGCTTCAAACCAGTTTCAAACGGCCATTTTCCGTCACGACGGCGGTCAGTTCGTCATAGCTGGCAATCGACAAATGCTGCGTGTCGAACACATGCGCATGGGTGGTGTTGATCATCACCACCTTGGCACCCGCACGCTCGCCGGCCAGAATGCCGGCCGGTGCATCTTCAAACACCACACAGTCGCTCGATGCGAAACCAAGCTTCTCCGCGCCCAGAATGTAGCCCGAAGGATCCGGCTTGCCGTTGACGATGTCTTCCGCGCAGATCAGCACCTTTGGCATCGGAATGCCGACGGCCGCCATGCGGCGCAATGCCAGCGCCCGTGGTGCGGAGGTGACGATCGCCCAGCGGTCGGCCGGCAGCGTCGCCAAGAAATTCAAGATCCCCGGAATGAGGAGAATGCCGTCGACATCGGCCAGTTCCTCTTCCAGCAGCAGCGCTGCCTCGTGGATTGGATCGAGGCCCGGCAATGCTTCGCGCGTCACCACATCGACGGCGCGCATTCCATGAATGGTTTGCAGGAAGGCGTGCGGCTCAATCCCGTGTCGCTTGGCCCATCCGGCCCAGACCCGTTCGACGATGGCGATGGAATTCAAGAGCGTGCCATCCATGTCGAACAGAAAAGCCGCATAATCGTAATTGAAGATGTCTGGGGTCCGGGAAAGCAATGGAGTATCCTTCGTGTCGTCTATGCACTGACATAGGCAGGCCTATGGACGTCAATATCACGAACCCGTCGCCCGGCAACCGTCGAACTGGCAAATGCTTCGATTTCGAGACGCTCGCTGGCTCGAACAGCATAGACGCTGCGCTGCCCGGGCGTGCTCAGATGGAGCGTTTCAATCCCAGATGCGCGCGCAATGTCCGTCCCTCGTAGGCATCGCGGAACAGGCCACGGCGGCGCAGTTCGGGTAAGACCAGGCGGATGAAATCCTGCAGCCCAGTCGGAAACAACGGGGGCATGATATTGAACCCGTCGGCAGCCCCGGCCTCGAACCGTTCCTGCAGCGCATCGGCGATCTGGACGGGTGTACCGAATACCTGCCAGTGCCCGCGGGCGCCGGCAAAACGGCGTGCCGACTCGCGGATCGACAGGTTTTCCCGTTTGCCGGTATCGATGATCAGCTGTTGCCGGCTCTGCATCGCCTGTGTTTGCGGCATGTCCGGCAGTGGCCCATCCAGATCATACCCGGAGAGATCGCCGATGCTGAGATAGCTGGCAAGCAGCGCCACACCAACGGCATCCGGTATCAAAGCCTGCAAGGTCTCATACATTTCGCGTGCCTCGCTCTCGCTGCCGGCCACGATCGGCGAGACCCCCGGCATGATTTTCAAGTCATCGGGCTGCCGACCGAATTTCGCCAAACGCGATTTGACGTCATCGTAATAGGCCTTGGAGTCGGCCAGCGTCTGGGCGGCGGCAAACACCACGTCGGCGGTCCGCGCGGCCAGATCCTTGCCGACGTCGGAGGCGCCGGCCTGCACCATCACCGGCCGGCCCTGCGGCGAGCGTGGGCTGTCGAGGACGCCGGTAGCGGTAAAATATCGGCCGTGATGATCGACCGGGTGCAGCTTGCGCGGATCGGCATAGGTCGCGGCGGCGCCGTCGAGAACGTAGGCATTGTCTTCGACACTATCCCACAGTGCCAGAACAGCGTCGGCAAACTCCTGCGCCCGCTCGTAGCGCTGCGCATGCGGACGCAGGCCGCTGGAGGCAAAGTTTTCGGCCTCCAGATCGCTGGCGGAGGTGACCAGATTCCAGCCGGCCCGCCCACCGGACAGTTGGTCGAGCGAGGCAAAGGTCCGGGCCAGTCCATACGGCTCGGTATAACTGGTCGACGCGGTGGCCACGAGGCCGATATGGCTGGTGTTGACAGCCAGCGCGGCGAGAAGGCTGAGGGGCTCGAAGCTGGTAGAGCGCGCCGCCTGCCCTGCCAGATCCGGATTGCGCTCGCGGATGGCGGCGGCATCCTCGACGAAGATCATGTCGAATTTCGCCGCTTCCGCCATCTGCGCCAGCGCGATGTAATGGTCGATATCGCTGCCGGCCAAGGCATGGGCATCCGGATGGCGCCAGGCGGCGATGTGGTGACCGCCGGCCATCAAAAAGGCCCCGAGCTTCATCTGCTGTTTTCCCGTCACGATTCGCGCTCCTTGGCAGTTGCAACGGGAAGAGCGGGTCGCGGAAGTCCGAGATGGTCGCGCAGTGTGGTGCCAGCGTAACCGTCGCGAAACAGCTCTCGCCGCCGCAATTGCGGGACAACGTGATGGATGAAAGCCTCTGTTCCTTTGGGCGCGACAGGTGGTTCGACGACGAACCCGTCGATACCGGTCGTGGTAAACCAGTGCTGCAGGGCATCGGCGATGTCGATCGGCGACCCGACGACCACCCGTCCGTCATCCGGCTGTGCCGTCCCGGTTGAGGACAGGTGCTGAAGTCGCTGGAAATCTGCCTGCCCGTCCACCCAAGGGATGACAGTGGCCAAAATCTTTACCTGCGCACCATCCCTGCCGGCATCGGCAATCCTGCGACGCAGATCTGTCACGACGCGTGTCGCCGTCTCCGGCAACGGCGGTGCAATCACGATCACATCGGCGAAGCGGGCAGCTAGGTCCCATGTGCCCGGTGTCAGCACATGCGTGACGAGCGGGCGACCCTGTGGCGAACGGTTGACGTTCAGCGGGCCTCGAACCGAGAAATGCGGACCAATGTGGTTCAGCACATGCATCCTGTCGGCGATGAAAAAACGGCCCTGCGCCTTATCGTAGACGAACGCATCATCGTCCCAGCTGTCCCACAAGCCCGTGACGACCGAGGCATATTCGTCATCCCAGCCATCGGAGCGATCGGAAGCGACCAGATTCCAGCCACAGCGGCCGCCGCTGATCGTATCGAGCGAGGCAAACCGGCGTGCGAGGTTGTAGGGTTCGTGCTGGGCCGTTGCCGCCGTTGCGACAAAGCCGATTTTTCTGGCGAGTGTCGCCAAGGCGGCCACCAGCGTCGTCGGCTCAAAGGGCGTGGCAAGCGGTGAGAGATTATCACTCGGACGCTGTCCGAGGCGATCTGCAAACAGCACGAAGTCAACGCCGGCCTCTTGCGCCATGGAAACCTGCGCCGCCAGCTGCGCTACGTTGAACGCGTCCGCATCCTCGCCGCGCCAGGCTTGCGGATGGTGGCCGAAGGGGCTGATCGACAGTCCGAGATGCATCATGGTCAGTCCCGCTTCCGGTCGCACACATTTCAAATCAGATCGAGAAAATCGCGTTCCGCGTCAGCCGTCCGGTAGCGGCACCGCTGCCGTCGACCACCGCCAACACATCGCTGTTGGCCGCCACCATCAGTGCCAGCGCATCGCGAAGATTGCTGCCTGTTCCGACCGATGCGGCGTTTCCGTCCGGCGCACCCGCAACCATCGCGTCGCTGACGGTATAGAGGCTGAGCCGCTTGATTGCCCGGTCGATGCCGACAAAATCCTCGACGAACTGGTCGGCCGGCTTGGAGAGGATGGCATCGGGCGTATCGTATTGGACGATCTTGCCGCTTTTCATGATGGCGATGCGGTCACCCAGACGGATAGCCTCGTCCAGATCATGGGTTACCAGGACCACCGTCTTGCGCACCCGCTGCAAAATCTGCCTGAATTCTGCCTGCAACCGGGCGCGGGCAATCGGGTCGATGGCGCCAAACGGCTCGTCCATCAGCAGCACCGGCGGATCGGCGGCAAGCGCCCGGGCCACGCCGATGCGCTGGCGTTGGCCGCCTGACAACTGGCGCGGATAGCGTTTCAGCATTTCGGCGGCATCCAGCCCGACCAGATCCAGCATTTCTTCCGTGCGCGCCTTGATGCGCTTGTCGTCCCAGCCCAACAATTTTGGTACGGCAGCGATGTTCTGGGCGATGGTCATGTGCGGAAACAGGCCGACCTGCTGGATGACGTAGCCGATGTGGCGGCGCAGTTCGACCGGATCGACCCGGGTGACGTCTTCGCCATTGACGATGATCTTACCCTCCGTGGTATCGATCAGCCGGTTGATCATCCGCATCGTCGTGGTCTTGCCGCAGCCCGACGGGCCGATCAGCGCCACGGTCGTGCCTTCGGGTACCAGCAGGCTCAGATCATCGACCGATGCCGGACCGCCTGCAGCGTAGCGCTTGGTGACATGCTCCATGGTGATCATGCGGTGTTTCTTTCCGAAAAGAAGATTTTTTCGACGAGCCCGAGCCCAAACTCGGTCCCCAGCGCCAAAAGTGCGATCGGGACGGCGCCGACCAGCAGCCGCGACATGTCCATCATCGAGATGCCGACGGCAATGAAATCACCCAGCCCGCCGCCGCCGATGAAGGGCGCCAGCGTGGCACCGGCGAGCACCTGGACCGCGGCCGTGCGCGCACCGGCAAACATTGCCGGTGCGGCAAGCGGAATGCGGATTTTTCGAAGAACCTGGCCGCGGTTCATGCCCATGCCGAGCGCGGCTTCCACCGCATCCGGATCGACATCCCGCAGGCCGACATAGGCATTGAGCAGGATTGGCGGCATCGCCAGCACCGTCAGCGCCACGATCGATGGCCACAGGCCGATACCGAGCAGCGGCATCATGATGGCGAGGATCGCCAGGCTTGGGATGGTGCGCAGGGCATTGATGATGTTGATGACGCCAAAGGCGAGATTGCTGCGATTGACGATCAGTACCGCCAGCGGCAAACTGATAATCAGCGCAAACACCATCGATACCGCCGACATCAGCAGATGTTGGCCGAGAGCCCGGTTGAATTCGGTCGGGTGGGCGATGATCCAGTTAAAAGCGGTACTCAGCATTGTGTCACCGCCAGCGAACCATGGCTTTTTCAGCCTGGCCCAGCACGAGATCGAAGAAGGTCGCCAGCAGCGCCGTCAGGATGCCGCCGACCAGGATTTTTTCCGGATAGCTCTGGTCGATGCCCATCAGGATGATGGTACCAAGTCCGCCGCCGTCGATGAAGGCGGCAACCGTGGCGATGCCGATCACCGTCACCAGTGCAATGCGGATGCCGGAGACGATCAACGGCAGGGCGAGCGGGAGTTCGATCCGCGTCAGCCGCTGCCAGCCGTTATAGCCCATGCCATCGGCGGCATCGAGGACTTCAGCCGGCACCCCGCGCAGGCCGGTGACGACATTGCGTAACAGGATCAGCAGGCAATAGGACGAAAGGCCGACCAGCGCCGGCTTGAAACCCAGGCCCAGCAGCGGGATCAACAGCGCGAACAAAGCAAGGCTTGGAATGACGAAGATGATGCCGGTGATCGTCAGGACGATGCTGTAGAGTTTCGGGCGACGGGCACACAGGATGCCCAGAACCAGCGCAATCACAAGCCCGATCAGCACGGAGGAGACCGACAGCAGCAAGTGCTGCCAGGTGGCCTCCATGATTTCCGGAATGTTTTTCGGAGCCCAGTTCAAATCGCCATCCCATACGCCGGCATAAAATCAGACAGGAAACAGCGCAGACTGGCAGGGTCTGCGCTGTTGATGTGGCAAATAGGGCGGCTCTTGGATTCGCCTATAGGCCTCAGATGCCTTTTTCCTTCAAAAACTCGGCCGCCACTTCCTTCGGCTCTTTCTTGTCGCGCTCGACCGCGGCATTCAGCGCGCGCATGTTCTCGTTGGTCAGAAGCGGGCTGACCTTGTCGAGAACCTCTGCGATCTTCGGGTTCTTGGAGAGCGTATCCTGGCGGATCACCGGCACAAGATAGTAGGGAGGAAACAGGTTCTTGTCGTCGGCGAGCACAGCCAGCTTGCTGTCTTCGATCTGCCAGTCGGTGGCAAAGCCGTAGGAGACGTCGATATCCTTGCTCGTCAGCGCGCTGTATCGGATGCCGAGCTTGGCAAAGATTTTGAATTCCTTGAACTCGATGCCGTAGGTAGCCTTCATCCCCGGCAGGCCGTCCTTGCGCTCGCCAAAGCCGCCTTCGGCGCCGAAGGTGAGGTTCTTGGAAACCGGACCGAGATCGCTCAGCGTCTTCAGCTTGTATTTTTCAGCCGTTTCCGGAAGCGTGATGATGGCATAGCCGTTGTTGATGTTGGTCGGCTTCAGCAGCGTCAGCTTCAGGTTCTTCTCGTAGTAATCCTTGACTTCACCGTAGATCTTGTCCGCCGAGCCCGACAGATCGCCCTTGACCACGGCGGCCAGTGCCGTGCCGGTATATTCCGGATAAAAATCGATATCACCGCTCAACAGCGCCGCATGTGCGATCAGCGTGGCGCCGAGATTGGTGCGACGGGTGACTTCGATGCCGGCCTTTTCCAGCGCCTGGGCATAGATTTCGGCAACGACGAACTGTTCGGTGAAGTTCTTGCTGCCGATCTTGACCGGCTCGGCAAAAACGGATCCGGCCGACACGACGGCCGCCAGAAGGCCCAGACCCAGGGATAATGCGCTTTTGATCATCTCATCGATACCTATGTTTGCAGGGCCCAAAACCCGCGGCGCCAATTCGCAGCTGCACTTTACCGATCCCTGCTGCTGAGTCTCGCAATAAATTGCCGAGATGCAGGTCGAAGAAGGAATGATTTTTCGGCAAATCCACATCACACTTGGGCCGGCGCATATCGGCCGGGAACACAGGCAGAAAAACCGATGATGATGTAGAGCTTGCTGATGCGACAGCCCGCCAATACGCTTTCGCAGCACAAACCGCTTATAGTCGGCAGCCCGCGTAATCGCGTGGATCGCATTCCGAATTTTGACAGCTCGTCGTCCGAAGGCAGGTCAGTGACATAAATGCTGCCAGCCCGCGAGAGCTAACGCAAAGCCGGCTGACAACAAGGCAACGCCACTCAGTTTTATCTTCTTTATCCGGCGGGTACGAGTCCCGTTCCAATCATAGGCCATGATCATCCTCCCCAGGATAGCGGCATGGCTTTATTCAATCATTGAATCAAACGCAGCGAAAGTCATACGGGCCGAATAATCCCCGTGATTCTGATTTGACTACTTAAGCTTTGCGCGAAACTGACGATTGATAATTTTTTGATGACTATCACAGCCATCACTTGCTGACGTCGACGCTGGTTATGGCGGAGGTTAAGACTGGCCGATGCATGCTGCGGCGCAAAAAAATATCCGCGAATGCCGCAAAAATAGCTGCCCAAATCCGCCCGATGCCCTAGTCTGCTAGCAAGATTCCCGCAGGAGACTTGTCCGATGACACCCCCCACATTCAAAAACATCTGCATCTACGGCGCTGGCGCGCTAGGCGGCGCGATTGCCGCCAAGCTTGCCGTCCATCTCGGCGACACGGCTACTGTTTCCGTCGTCGCTCGTGGCGCGCATCTCGACAGCATCCGTGCCAACGGCATTCGCCTGCACGAAGCCGACAGCGACGCCCCGCTCAGCTGCAGCCTGAACGCCACCGCGGACCCGGGCGAGCTGCCGCCGCAGGATCTGATCATCACCGGCCTGAAAGGTCATCAGCTCAGCGCCGCTGCCGACGGCATCGGCGGATTGATGAAGGCTGGCACGCGCGTGGTGATGATATTGAACGGCATTCCCTGGTGGTATTTTCACCGCGACGACAAAAGCGGCTATGCCGAACGACAGTTTCCCGAGCTTGATCCGGGCGGCAAGCTCTGGCAGTCGATCGGCCCCGAGCGGGTGATCGGCTGCGTTGCCCAGCAGGGTGCCGAGGTGATCAATCCCGGCGAAATCCGCCTGAGCAACAAGGGCCGCTTTCTGCTCGGCGAGCCCTCGGGCGAGATCAGCACCGACCTTCAGGCAATCGTTGCCCTGTTGACCGACAGCGGCATCACTGCCACGGCGACGCCGCTGATCCGCGACGAGATCTGGAGCAAGCTGATGGGCAATGCTGCGTTCAATCCGATCAGCGCGCTGACCCGGGCGCTGATGAACGATATCATGGCGGATGCCAATCTTGCTGCGCTCGTGGCCAAGGTGATGCTGGAGGTCAAGTCCGTCGGCCAGTCGCTTGGTACCACATTCGAAATCTCGGTCGACGACCGGATCGCCCAGTCACGCAAGATCGGCCCGGTGCGCACCTCGATGCTGCAGGACCTGCTGGCGGGCAAGCCACTGGAACTGGTGCCGCTGGTCGGCATGGTCGTCGCACTCGGCCACCTGACCAAAGTGCCGGTGCCGGCTTCGGAGACGATTTTTGCGCTGGTGGCGCAGCTTGATCGGGAAAATGTGCGGGCCTGAACGATACCAGATTAGCCGTTGAGGCACCGAACGCCGCCAGGTTTCCCCGCGCCCAAAGCCGGGGAAACTTTTGCTGCTGCAGATGTCAGAGACTTGCGGATTTGCGCGTATTGATGTGCAGCATCGACGACAGAGACTTATGTCGGCCCAGCGCCTCCATCAACTCCGGCACGCTTTGGTGACCTTCTCGGAACATGTTCACCAAAGCCGTGGCGCACAGCTCGGCCTCCAGACTGTCTTTCGTCAATCCATTGTTCAGGCACCACTGGGTGAGTGCCATGCCGATCACTTCCAGTTCTGCCGAATCAAGCGATTTGTGAAGAAAGTTCGTCATTTCAAACTCTAATAATTATAATTAACAACCGCTTATAAACCAGCTGCCGGCCCCAGATGGGGATGCCGATCAAGGCCTGCAATAGCGCTGGACGAGATACGCGCCCAATCACATTTTTTTCATCATTCGGTTTTCCAGATCAAATAGGGGCGACCCAGGCGTGTCGGCAATCGATACTTTCAAAGGACACGAGGGAATGCCTTTAAGGCTGGCGCCATGCAGTATCTGCTCTTTGCGTCTTTAAAATTGGCTACAGCGCAAACACCTCGACGGGTTCGCCGACGCCGCGCAATGGATAGAAGCCAAGATTTTCAAGGTCGGCCTCACCGCCGGCCATCTCGGCGAAAGCTCGCGACATCAGCACCGGGTGATGGATCTCCTTTGTCAGGCTTTCCAGCCGCGAGGCAATGTTGACGGCAGGCCCGATCACGGTGAAGTCGAGCCGCTTGCGCGAACCGATGTTGCCGTACATCACATCGCCGACATGCACGCCGACGCCATAGCGCAGCGGTTCACGGCCGGAGCCGATGTGCTGGATATTGAGCAAATCCATCGCCGTCTGCGCTTCGGTGATCGCGCGCAGAAGATCGACGCAGGCATTCGGATTGCTGAGCGGAAAGATTGCCAGCAGTCCGTCGCCCATGAATTTCAAAATTTCGCCGCCATGCTTTTCGATCGGTTCCGACATGGCATCGAAATAGCCGTTCAAGATATCGATCACGTCGTCACGCGGCCAGACATCGGAAATCGCGGTAAAGTCGCGCAGATCGCAGATCAGGATCGCCGCCCCGACGGTAATGCCGCTGCCGCGCGTGGTGGCGCCGTCGAGAATCTGGTCGCTGGCATGCGGTCCGACATAGGTTTCAAGCAGCGTGCGGGCGAGCCGGTTCTTCAGCCGGATCTCGCTCACCAGCGCCAGCGCCGGCAGCAGGTCGCGCAGATAGGCGATATGCTCGTCGGTAAAGCCGCCCGGCCGCGCGGTGGCATAGCTCACCACATGCCGCTTGCCGAGTGTGTGCAGCAGCGGCCAGGTGATATAGTCAGTCAGGCCGCTTTCACGCAGTTCATCATAGAAAGAATGATGCGTGCTCTGGTCCTGTTCTCCGGTCAGATCGCGGCGGATCTCATCGGCACCGGCATGGATGGCGCTGACAGGGCTGCGCAGATATTGCGAGGTCTCCTCGATCCCGTATTCGAAGGTGCGCAGTTCCGCCGTCTGCATGCCCGGCTTCCAGGAAACGCGGGCGCCCAGCCATTGCGGATTATGGGTACGAAAATGCATTGTGGCGCGTGCCACCGGCACGCCTGCTGCAACAAGCCTCTCGCACATTTTCACAAAGATGACATCGACGAACCGCTCTTCGCGGGTCTCGATCATCAGCCAGTCGAGAATGTCGTGCCGCTGGACCGGCCAGACACCGGTGTCAGGCTCTGCAACGCTATCTGTCGCGGACGGTGACAAAGCTGGCATGATCGTTCTCCCCCGGACGCCGCCCATGGCGACGCCGGATTTTTAGTCCATCGTCATTACTTCACCGGGTTTATCCAGCCGCCGGGCGGCGCGAATTCGGCCATCTGTTCGGTCGGTCCCCATGTTCCCGGTTCGTATCGCAATGGCTGCGTCTTGTCATCCAGCACCGGCGCGACAATCCGCCACGCGATCTCGCTGGCATCCTGACGGGTGAACAACTGGCTGTTGCCGTTCAGTGCATCGCTGATCAGTCGCTCGTAGGGATCCATGTCGCCAAGTATGTCGTCTACGGCACACAGCTCCACCGCTTCGCCCACCATCGCATCACCGGCTGCCTTGCGCCGTGCGCCGATCGCCACCAGCACTTCCGGCGAGATTCGGAAGCGCAAATAGTTCGAATCGTCGGATGTCAGGTCATCGAAGACGTTCAATGGCGGGCGCTTCAATCGCACCACCACCTCGGTCAGGCGCGCCGGAAGGTTCTTTCCTGCGCGGATGAAGAATGGTACGTCCTGCCACCGCCAGGTATCGACGAAGAACCTGACCGCGGCAAAGGTTTCAACAGGAGAGTTGGGAGCAACGCCCGGCTCGGCGAGATAGCCCTCGAACTGGCCCCGGACCAGATCGTCCTTTGTCAGCGTGCGGATGGCTTTCAACACCTGCACCTTTTCGTCGATCAGGTCGTCGGCGGACCGTCCGACCGGCGGCTCCATCGCCAGCAGCAACAAAATATTGAGCAGATGGTTCTGGATCACATCGCGCAGGGCGCCGACTTCGTCATAGAATTTTCCACGGCCCTGGATACCGAAATCCTCGGCCATGGTGATCTGCACGCTCTCGACATAGGTGCGGTTCCAGATCGGCTCCAGGAAGGAATTGGCAAAACGGAAATACAGGAGATTCTGGATCGCTTCCTTGCCGAGATAGTGATCGATGCGAAAGATCGCCTTTTCCTCAAAGACGATATGCAATACCCGGTTCAGCCAGCGGGCTGACTGCAAGTCGCGGCCGAACGGCTTTTCCACCATCACCCGCGCCCCACCGGCGCCGCCGGATTGTTCCAGCCCTTGGACGACCGGCTCGAACATGCTCGGCGGTACGGCGAGGTAATAGAGCGGGTGCCGGGCCGGATAAAGGACCTCCTTCAACCGGTCGAAGGTCGACTGGTTGCGATAATCGCCGCTGACATATTGCAGCAGCGCCGAAAGTTTGGCGAAGACCGCCTCGTCGATGGTGCCGACGGCATGGGTAATGCCGTCGCGCGCCCGCTGTCGCAGTTTTTCCACGTCCCAGTCGTCGAAGGCGACGCCGATGATCGGCTCATTGAGCATCCCGCGCGCCACCATCGAGTAGAGCGCGGGAAAGATTTTCTTGTAGGCAAGATCGCCGGTGGCGCCGAAAAGCACCAGAGCGTCGGACCGTTCTTCAACCATAGGCAATCTCCTCCTTGCGTCGATCACGCGTCAGTCTTCGGCTTTTCCAAGTGACCACCGAAGGCATAGCGCATCGCCGACAGCATGCGGTCGGCAAACTCGGATTCGCCCTGCGAGCTGAAACGCTGGAACAGCGCCGAGGAGAGGACCGGAACCGGTACGCCGGTATCGATAGCCGCCTTCAGCGTCCAGCGGCCTTCGCCCGAGTCGGAAACACGACCGCTGAACTTGCTGAGCGACGCATCGCCCTTCAGTGCTTCGGCGGTAAGATCGAGCAGCCAGGAGCTGATGACGCTGCCGTGGCGCCAGACTTCGGACACCGCCGGCAGATCGATATCGAACTGATAGTATTGCGGCGTCTGCAGCGGGCTCGTTTCCGCGTCGGCGGTGCGCGCGACATGGCCCGAATTGGCGGCCTTGAGAATGTTCATGCCTTCGGCATAGGCAGCCATCATGCCGTATTCGATGCCGTTATGCACCATCTTGACGAAATGCCCCGAACCGCTCGGGCCGCAATGCAGATAGCCGACCGGCGCGGTCCCTGCTTCTACCGGAACCGGCGGTGCTCCGACATCTGCACCGGGCGCGAGCGTCGCGAAGATCGGATCGAGATGTTTGACGGCGCCGTCCGGGCCGCCGATCATCAGGCAATAGCCGCGTTCCAGGCCCCAGACGCCGCCGCTGGTGCCAACGTCGACGTAATTCAGGCCCTTGGCCTGTAGCTCGACTGCGAGATCAACAGCTTCATGATAATGGGAGTTACCGCCATCGATGATGATGTCGCCGGAGTCCATCAGGGCTGCCAGCTTGGCGACGTTGTCGCCGGTGATCGCGGCCGGCAGCATCAGCCAGGCGCAGGCTGGCTTGGCGAGTTTGGAGACGAAATCCTCCATCGAGCTGGCGCCGATGGCGCCTTCGCCGGTAAGGGCGGCAACGCTGGCCGGATTGATATCATAGACGACGCATTCGTGGCCGGCCCGCAGAAGTCGGCGAACCATGTTCGCACCCATTCTGCCCAGTCCCATCATTCCGATCTGCATATTTTTAATCCTCGACGGTGAGCCCCTGTTGTTGCGGATGCAATCAGGGCAAGACGATATCTAGGCGCCGGAGGAAAATTTCAAAGCCGCGCGTGCGACATTCCGGCGCAGGCGCACGCTATAGCAAAGACTCCGGCGCGTCATCGGCCACGAGCGCCGGACACGCGCTTTTGAAGCGTCGTTTTTATCATCAGTTTTGTGGCTGAGCATTTCTCATGGGTTGCGCAAGAAATTGGCAGTCGCCAGTGGCTGTCACCGCCTCTAGCCTGAGCATCAACGGTGCAGCGAGATGAGGAAGAGACAATGGCGGCATGGGACAGGTTTCTGACCGAGGACGACGTCAAGGTTCTGGAAAAGCGCAAGCCGCGCAAGCTCAATGGACCCGGCACCAGGAATGCCCTGCTGTTGATCGACATGCAGGTCACCGCCTGCGGCTACGACATGCCAATCTACGAACAGCTCGATACCTATTCCGGCGCCTGCGGCCCGCATGCCTGGAAATCCATCCCGGTGCAGCAGACACTGCTGGCCGCGGCACGCGCCGCCGGCATGCCGGTGATCTATTCCAAGCATATATTTTATGCGCTCAGCGGTCTGCCGTCGTCGGATCCCTCCAATAATTTCAGCGCCTTGAATGCCAATTCCGAGGTTCCGGTGGAAGTTGCGATGCAGCCGGGCGATCTGCTGGTCGAAAAGCAGACGCCGAGCTGCTTTACCTTCACCAACCTGCCGATGATGCTCAAGCAGCTGGGCGTCGATGGGCTGCTGGTCGGCGGCAACAGCACCAGCGGCTGCGTGCGCGCCACCTGCGTCGATGGCATGGCGCTCGGCTACAACATGCAGGTGATCGAGGAGGCGGTATTCGACCGGATCGAGATGTCGCATGCCGCGGCCCTGTTCGACATGCAGTTCAAGATTTGCGACGTAATTTCCGCCGACGAGGCGCTAGCGCAAATCGCGGCCAGTGCGACCAGACAGAGCGCGGCCGCCTGATTGACGCCTACCAAACGCCGCGTCCGGATGACAGACTGAAATCCTCGACAGAGAGACCTACCGATGACTTTTCTTGCCGCCGCTCTTCAACTGGGTCCCGCCGGTCCCAGCATCGCCGCCACCCTTGCCCGCATCCTGCCCCTGCTTGATGAGGCCGCGGAAAAAAACATCAAGCTCGTCGTGCTGCCGGAACTGGCGTTGACGCCCTATTTCGCGGCCAGGGTTCACGACGATCTCGCAACCTATTCCCTGAAGACGGACAATGACGCGGCGGTTGAGGCGATTGCCGCAAAAGCCAAGGCGGCCGGCATGGCGATCGTCGTGCCCTTTGCCGAGGCCGTCGGCGACAAGGTCTATAATTCGATGGCCTTTCTCGACACCAAGGGCGAGCGCGCCGGCCTGTTTCGCAAGATGCATATCCCCGGCTTTGTCGAGCCCAAGGCCAGCGGTGAAGTCACCATCCTCGAAAAGCGTTATTTTGCCCCCGGCGATCTTGGTTTCGACGTGTTCGACACAGGCAGCTTGAAACTCGGCGGTCTGATCTGCTACGACCGCCGGTTTCCGGAAGCCTATCGCTCGCTGGCGCTCAACGGCGCCGACCTGATTTGCATCGGCTACAATACGCCGGTGATGAACGGCAACACGCTGTCGGCCGCGCGGCGCGCCTCCGAACTGGCTATGTGCGGCGGCGCCTATTCGAACGGCACTTATGTGATCGCCGCAGGAAAAGCTGGCGTCGAGAACGGCATGCGCTATATCGGCGGCAGCGTCGTCATAGGCCCGGACGGGATAATTCTTACCAAGGCAAAAACCATGGGCGACGAGCTGGTTGTGGCCGAGATCGACCTGAAGAAGCAGGCCAAGGTTCGCGAACGCTGGGGCTTTGACGTTAATCGCCGGCCTGCCGATTACACCATGACGGCACGCGCCTGAGTTAGGTTTTTTCATGCTCAATGCCCCGCAACCGGTTGGCGCGGACGACAGGCCGAACGCGCTCTCGGTTCGCAATTTCCGGCTGTTCTTTGCTGGCCTGCTAATTTCGGTGACCGGTCCCTGGATGCAGACCACGGCCCAGGCCTGGCTAGTGCTGCAACTGACCAACTCCTCGCTGGCGCTCGCCACCGTCGCCTCGCTACAATTCCTGCCGATCATGCTGCTGGCACTGGTGGGCGGAGCTGTCGCAGACCGATTTCCACGGCGCAAGCTGATGTTTTTTACCCAGTCCTTTGCCGCAGCCCAGGCGCTGGTGCTTGGAACACTGATCGCCACCGACTACCTCACCATCTGGCACATCTATGTCCTGGCCATCACGCTCGGCATCATCAACGCGCTCGACAACCCTCTGCGCACCGCCTTCGTCAGCGAACTGGTCGGATTAAAAGCCCTGCCCAACGCGATTGCTCTGGTCTCGATGATCCAGAACATGGGCCGCATCGTCGGCCCGGCGATCGGCGGCATTGCGCTGGCAAGTTTTGGCGTCGGCGCCGCCTTCTTTCTCAACGCCGCCACCTTCCTGGCCATCCTGTTGGCGCTGGTGATGATCCGCGGATCGGAACTGCAGGTGGCGCGTTTTTCGAGCAAGCAAAGCGTGCTCTCGCAGATCGGCGAAAGCATCGGCTATGCCCGTAGAACCCCGACCATCCTCTTCCTGCTGATTGCCGCTGCCTTCATCGGCATGTTTGGCCAAAATTTTACCACCATGGTACCGCTGGTTTCCAATTTCCTCGTGCATGCCAGTGCCGCCGAGTTCGGCCTGCTGAACTCCTGCCTCGGCATCGGCTCCTTTCTCGCGGCCCTGTCGCTGACGCGACGCGGGGTTCCCTCCACGCACAGAATTCTCGGCTCGGGCCTTGCCTTCGGTATTCTGCTCGCGGCGATTTCGATGAGCAGCAATCTTTGGTTGAGCGGCGCGTTGTTTGCGTGCGTGGGAGCCGCTGCTGTGACCTTTTCCGCCTCGGTCAGCACCTCGCTACAGATCCAGTCGCCGCCCGACATGCGCGGACGCTTCGCCAGCATGGTGCATCTGCTGATCACCGGTTCTTCGCCGATCGGCGCGATGCTGACTGGCCTGATGGCTGAAAGTCTGGGCGTGGCCACCTCCATTGCCGCCAATGGCCTGTTTTGCTGCATCGGCATGGCTCTGGCCTGGACATATGTACGACAGGTCCGCGGAACCGGCAGCTTTGATCTCGGCACGGCGCCACCCGTCCTGCATGCCGAGAATGCCGCGAAAAGCGTCAAGCTGGCAAAGTAGCGGGCGGCCTGAAATCGCAACATTCACAGAATGCCTATTGTTTAAACAAATTTATTTTTGTTTAAATTTTGATCTTGCAGTCTGTGATCCGCCATGTTTTCTTGGTTTGGGAAGAGGTGTTCAAAGGAGTTTCCGATGAGACGACGTGTGCCTCTAAATGCTGTCAGGGCCTTTGAAGCTGCAGCAAGACATCAAAGCCTGGTGCGCGCGGCCGACGAATTATGCGTGACGCCGACGGCCGTCAGTCATCAGATCCGGCTTCTGGAAGATTTTTTGCAGTACAAGCTGTTCCTACGCCAGAACAGCCGTCTAGTGCTGACGCCGGAATCGCGCGCCTGCCTCGACAAGCTAACCGGCGCGCTCGACATGATCGATGACGCGATCGTCTCGCTACGCAAGCCGCTCGACATGCCGGAACGGATCAATGTCGGTGCGTCTGCCTCGGTCGCCTCGTTCTGGCTGATGCCACGGCTGCAGAACTTTTTCCGCCGATCGCCGGACATCGACCTGTCGATCACCACCTTCATCCATCGCGCCGCGATCGAGGCCGACAATTCCGACCTGTGGATCTGCAACTGGCAGACCAATGTCGACCGCAAGGTCGAGCTGCTGATGGAGGAGGAAATCATTCCCGTCTGCTCGCCGCAACTGGCCGAGGAATATGGCGAGCTGAGCGCCCAGTCGCTACGCACCCTGCCCCTGGTCCACGTCGACCGCGCCAAGGTCGATCTCAACGGCCAGTATCCGACCTGGGAACGCTATCTGCGCGAATTCGGGCTGGACCGCGACCATACTGAAAAAGGCCCGCGCTTCAACCAGGGTGGCGCCGCCATCGAGGCCGCAAAAGCGGGCATGGGGGCCTTGCTCGGACGATCCATCCTGATTGAAAAAGCGCTTCAGACCGGTGAACTGGTGCAGATTGGCGAAGCCTATCCGATCCGCAGCCCCTATTACATCGTTTCGCCTTGGAATACGGCGTCCAGCGCCGTCAACACGTTTAAGGACTGGCTGTTTTCCGAAGTCGGTGTCACCGCCGGCGTGCGCGCAGCCTGATCTCTGCCGTCGCCCAGCGACGGCTAGCGCGAAGGCGCGCCGGCCATCGTGCCAACGCCCGTCTCTATCCTGCCAAAGCCCATTCGTCTTCCGGCGACCACGACACAGTCACCTTGTCACCGATCGACAGCGGCGTGGCAAAATAGACCGAGTCCGGCAACACCACCGCCAGCGGCTGGCTGTCGCCGGCCTGCAGATTGATGCGCACCACCGGCCCCTGATATTCGACCCCCTTGACTTCGGCGATCAGATGCCGGCCGTCGGAGCCGTGGGCGATCCGGCACTTGTCGGCCCGCACCGCGACATCCCGGCCGCCGAAGCGGATGACGTTGTGGCCGCCGATGAAGCGGGCGACAAAGGCATTGGCCGGCTTTTCGAACACGTCGCGGGCCGAGCCCGCCTGCATGATCTTGCCGCCATTCATCACCACCATCACGTCCGACAGCGCCAAGGCCTCTTCCTGGCTGTGCGTGACATGCACGAAGGTGATGCCAAGTTCGGTCTGGATGCGCTTCAGCTCCGAGCGCATGATCACGCGTAGAAACGGATCGAGCGCCGACAATGGCTCGTCGAGCAGCAGCACTTTGGGTCGGGTAATTAGCGAGCGCGCCAGCGCCACGCGCTGCTGCTGGCCGCCGGAGAGTTGTCCGGGTAGGCGCTCGGCCAATCCTTCCATCTGCACCAGTTCCAGATATTTCATCGCCTGGGCATGGCGCTCGGTTTTGTCGATCCCCTGCAGTTTCAGGCTGAAGGCGACATTGTCGAGCGCGTTCAGATGCGGGAACAGCGCATAGCTCTGGAACATCATCGAGGTGCCGCGTTTGAGCGCCGGCGCATTGGTGACGTTGCGGTCGCGGATCAGAATATCGCCCTCAGTGATCGCCTCGTGGCCGGCAATCATTCGCAGGGTCGTGGTCTTGCCGCAGCCACTCGGCCCGAGCAGGCAGCAATAACTGTTTTCCGGGATCCGCAGCGAGATGTCGTCAACGGCGACCGCCGGGCCATAGCGCTTGGTCAGCGCCACCAACTCGATGTCGCTCGGCTTCCGCGTCACGGACCCTGTTTGGGCCAAAGTCGACAGGGTTTCCGTTTCAACCTTGTTGTCATGTTTCATCAGGCTGATCTCCGGTTGGTCACTATCGTGTTCGAATGGCATGTTTCAAAAGTCTTGGGCGTCGAAAACCTGGCGGCAGATCGCATCAATGAGCGCTCAGCCGCATCTGCCGGCGTTTGGCGATTCCGATGGTGATCAACAGCGTGGCAATGACCAGTGCAAAGGAGAACAGCGTCGTCACTGTGCCGACGGCAAACAGTACCGGCGAGGTGGCGCTGGTCAGCAGGCCGGTGATTTCCATCGGCATGGTGTTGCCGGTGCCGACATTGAGCGAGGTGCGGGCGCTCTCCTCATAGGACGAGGTGAAGCCGGCCATGAAGATGCCGATCACGCCAGGCAGGATGATCGGCAAAATCACCTCGCGAAACCGCTGCCAGCTGGTGGCACCGAGATCGGTGGCCGCCTCCTCGTAGGACGGGTTGAAGCGGCCGAGGATGATGAACATGATCAGCAGCCCGAAGGGCAGCGACCAGGTAAGCTGCGCGCCGATGCCGGAGCTGAACCATTGCACTTCGAGACCCAGCAGGTTGAAGGCGAGCGCGATGCCGAAGCCGACAAAGATGCCGGGCATGACGATCGAGGCGATCGAGGCGTAGAACACGAAATCGGAGCCTGGAAATTTCCGGCGATAGGCCATGCCGGCCGAGACCGCGATCATCATCGTCAGCGCCGCGACGATCGCCGCCATCCGCATCGAGCGGACGAAGGAGTTGTGCATATCGCCAACCCCCTGCCCGCCGGCGCCGCCAAACAGCACCTCGAACCAGTGCAGCGAGACACCGACCATCGGAAAGCTCATGCCGCCGGTCGGCCCCTGGAACGACAGGATGAAGACGCACAGCATTGGGCCGTAGAGGAAGGCCATGTAGACGACAAACAGCGCGAGCAGGAAATAGAAGGATCGCGGGCGGCGTTGTCCGGTGTCGCGCATAAACTTCTCCTATTTCGCCAGTTCTTTGCGGATATCGACCAGCCGCAGGATCGAGGCGACCAAAGCGATGACGATCACCAGCATGACCACGGATTTGGCGGCGGCCGGCGGATACTGGAAGGCATTGAGTTCCGTGGTGATGGCGCCGACGGCGGTGTTGATCTGGCCGCCGCTCATCTGCTTGACGATGAAACTGTCGCCCATCACCGCGGTGATGATGAAGATCGAGCCGATGGCGATGCCGGGCTTGATCAGCGGAAAGATCACCAGACGGATGATCTGCCATTCGGTGGCGCCCTGGTCGCGGGCGGCATGGATCAGGCTGTGGTCGATCTTGCTCATCGAATTGGCGATCGGCCCGAGCATCGCCAGCGTCAGCACGTTGATATAGACGATGACGACGGAGAATTCGGAATAGAGCAGCCAGCTGAGCGGCTCGGCGATCAGCCCCATGCCGAGCAGTGCCTTGTTGACGAGACCCTCGCGCCCGAGCAGCGGCACCCAGGACACCATCCGTATCGGTCCCGAAGTCCAGAACGGAATGGCGCAGGCGGCAAAGCAGATCGCCCGGGCGGCGCCGCTGCGGACATGAAAGACGAGGTAGTAGGCGATGGTGAAGCCGAGCAGGAAGGTGACGGCCCAGACGATCGCCACGAATTTGAAGGTTTGGGCATAGAGCTGCAGGGTCAGTGACGAGGTAAAAATGTCGAGATAATTTTCCCAGAGCAGTTCCGGGATCACCTCGGCAAAGCCGTAATCCATGAAGCTGACGGTGATGATCAGCGCCAGCGGCACCAGCACCAGGCAGAATAGGATGAGGGCCATGGGCGCGACCTGCAGCCAGGACGCCATGCGGGGCGATGGAGTCATAAAAGACCTTGCTCCTTGAGCGGAAGGTTTTGCCTTCCGCCGGATTGAGGGAGAGGCAGAAATCAGGCGGCGATAAAATCCTGCCAGCGGCGGACGAGATAGCGATCCTCGTCCATCAGCGTGTTCCAGATGCCGATATTGCCCATGCGGTCCCAGAGCGCGCCGCCGTCACGCACGGCGCCGGTCTTTTCCATCACCTTGCCGAACGGGTTTAGGACGTTTTCCGTGGCCGGCTTGCCTTCGTACCAGTAGGCATATTCGTTCGGCGTCATGAACGGTTTTACGTTTTCCGGGATGGTATTGTAAAAGCCCTGGCGCGAGATGAAGGCGCCGGCCCAGCCGGAATTGTACCAGTTCATATATTCGATCGCGCATTCGCGCTTCAGGCCCTCAAGATGGCTCATCGCCAGCATCATGATGTACCAGCCGCGATGGCCTTCCTTCAGCGCCTGGAAGGTGCAGGCAATGCCGCGGGTTCGCACTTCGGTCACGGCCGGCGACCACATCGACTGCAGCACCACCTCGCCCGACGCCATCAGCTGCACCGACTGGTCGAAATTGGTCCAGAAGGAGCGAAACTGCCCAGCTTTCTTGTATTCGATCAACTTGGCGATCGTCTGGTCGATCTCGGCCTTGGTCATGTTGCCCTTGTCGACATATTTGACGTCGCCGTTGGCTTCCAGCGCCATGGCCGCATCCGGCACGCCGACATTGACGCCGTCCTGCAGTGCCACCTTGCCCTTGAAGGCCGGATCCAGCAGCCGCGCCCAGCTGTCGATCTTGACATTGCCGACCAAGTCGGGGCGCACGCCGAGCGTATCGGCATTGTAGTAGAGCGGCACGCCGACCAGCCATTCGGTCGGGGTCATCGAATAGTCCGTGCCCTTGGCGTCGGTGTAATATTGCGACTTGATCGGCGCAAAACCCTGCAGCGAGGCCTTCTGGCCGTTCGGATAGGTGCCGTCGCGAAACAGCGGCACGGTCTTGTCCCACCATTTGTATTCCTTGGCGGTGACCGGCTGGACGATGTTCTTGCCGCGGAAATAGCGCAGGCTGGTATTGCCGACATCGGCAAGATCGATGGTTTTCGGCTGGGTCAGCATCCGGTTCATCTGCGTCGTCAGGTCGACCGTCTGCATCTCGATGGTGAAGCCGAGATCCTTGTTGGCCTGTTCCTGAATATTCTTGATGGTCGAATAGGACTGGCCAATATGGGTGATCTTGATGTCCTTGATATTCTGGGCCCAGATCGTCGGAAAGCCCGTGATCACCCCGGAACCGGCGGCAGCACCTGTCACGGCTGCGGCGCCCTTCAACAGGCTCCGGCGCGTCATCTTGTCGTTGTTGTTCACCATGTCCGTCTCCCGTTTGGGCGCTTTGCACCCGTTATTTGTTCCCCTGGATCGGTAATGTCCGTGCTGTTTTAATCGGCGGCAATCGAGATAAATTCAGGCGGGCGATGAGCGGAATGCGCCGGTCAGCCGGCCGCAGAAATTTCCTGTTCCAGCACCATCTGCCGATAGCGGCCGTCGAGATAGACAAGCGGCGCGATGCCGCGATCCCACACCCTGGTCTCGGCGATCGCTGCTACAAAAATGGTGTGCGACTGGTAGGCAAGCGCATGCCGGAGCTCGCAATCGAAACTCACCAGCGAGCCGACCAAGGCAGGCGCGCCGGTGACCAGCGTCTGCCACTCGCCCTTGTCGAAGCGTTTTTCGCGGTCGGCGGCGCTGCTGAAGCGGGCGGCGGTCGACTGGTCGTCCTCCGACAGGACATTGACGCAAAAGATGCCGGAGCGGCTGATATGGTCGTGGGCCGAGGCGTTCTGGTTGACGCAGACCAGCAGTGAGGGCGGCTCGCCGGTGACCGAGCTGACTGCGGTCGCCACCAGCCCGTGGCGCTTGCCGTCGCCAAGCGTGGTGATCAGCGAGACGCCGGCGGCCAGGCGGCGCATGCCAAGCTTGAACTGGTCGATATCCATGCCTGTCGTCCTTTCGCGCCGTGCCGATCGGGTTTGCAGTGCACAAATTATGTTGTGCGCGGGGTGCTGAACCAAATGACCATTTCTCAACGGACGCGTGAGAAATAGTGACGCGCCCGGCCCGGCGCTTGCCGCTAGCCTTTATCGCGCGAAGGCTGACCCCGGCATTCGCGCAACCCGATCCCACACAGCAGGCAGGTCGATCTTGAAACAGAAAATCGCCTTCATCGGCACCGGCGGCACGATTTCCTCGCTCGGCCTCGATCCGCTCGACATTGTTTTTTATGGCGAGCAGAAGAACATGCTGCAAGCGGCCGGTATTCTGGAGGCGGTGCCCGAGGTGCAGGTGGTGGCCGATGTCGTGCCGATCGCTTTCGACAACATTGCCAGCCCTAACATCGCCTTCGATGGCTGGAAGGCGCTGGCTGCACTCTGCAGCCAGATCGTCGAGGATGATCCGCAAATTGCCGGCATCGTCATCGGTCATGGCACCGCGACGCTGGAGGAAACCGCCTACTTTCTCGGACTGACCGTCAAGGTCGCAATCCCGGTGGTGGTGGTCGGTTCGCAGCGGCCGTTGAGTGGCCTGTCGAGCGACGCGAAGATGAACCTGGTCAATGCCGTGCGGGTTGCGGCCTCACCCCATTCGGTTAGTCGCGGCGTGCTGGTGCTGCTCAATGACGAGATCCACGCGGCTCGAGAGGTGACGAAGTCCGCAACATTCCGCATGCAAACCTTTCGCGCGCCCGATTTCGGCATGCTAGGCTATGTCGACGGCGACGCGGTGTCCTACTACCGCCGTACCGAACGGCGCGTCGCGCCCGACACCGAGTTCGACATCACCGATCTAGCAGCGCTGCCACGCGTCGATATCAGCTATTCCTATGCCGGCGCCGATGGGGCTGAGATCGATGCCTATGTGGCGGTCGGAGCCAAAGGCATCATCTCG
>Ga0247730_1000637_pt1 | contig 23802 bp, 23 predicted proteins | sample UWRJL073202C2_FD_180959 | JGI IMG/M metagenome (GOLD analysis project Ga0247730, IMG submission 180959) | Plant litter microbial communities from Arlington Agricultural Research Station in Wisconsin, United States - UWRJ-L073-202C-2 | ecosystem: Environmental > Terrestrial > Plant litter >... | reverse complement strand
CGTTTACTGAGCATTCATACCAGTTCATTGCAAGAGCCACAAGGTTATCTCGAGAACCATCATGAGGATGTACTGTCCCCTTCTCATGCTCCTCCAACGTGACTTTCGTCATTGCCAGCTCCTCCGATCCCTTGTCCATTCATCTTCTCTCTGCATTACAATACCTACGACAAGTAGACCACTCTTTCTCGTTCCGACGGAGAAAGGCGCGAGAAAGAAGGACGAAACCTTGATGAGGAAAGCGAGAACGGGCCTGGAAGCGGACTGTTGTGTCCCTTCTGTCGAGAATGATGTGCGTGCTCTCTTCTATCCTGCTTGCACTTGCAGATCCGCTAATACTGGCCTCCATATTGCGTGTGGCTGTGTCAAGGCGGAAAGCGATTGAAAGGGAACGAAATAATTATCAAACACTCTTCGAACAATGGGAACATATGCAGCTACGAAGGAAAACAATCTAGTCCCAGTTCTCTGTTAATGCTCTTACGCTCTTGAACTGACGCAACCATGATCGTCTATTATCTCGATTTGAAGGCCTTCTTTCTTCATTTTGCCGTACGGGACCCATGATCCCGTGAATGTTCTGTCATTTCCATCGTTGTGAAGTTCTATCAGAACCGATTTCAATCGGTCTTCCATCCATCGTCGCTGTATCAGCTCTACGAAAATAGAATCTGGCTCGTCGAAATTGGATGGGGTAATGTTGAGCTCAAGCTGTTGAAGTTCAGGAATGTTCGGCCAACGGATGGAATCGAGAATAGCTCCTATAGAGATTGGGAGAAGACCTTCCTCATCATGGTATGCTTCCCAGTCAATGCAGCGCACTGACAGATTCAACACTTCCAGCGTGGAACACTTCTTGAACAATGCTTCAAGCACTGTTGCAGGATGCCGATGCGTAGTGACGATATTCAGTGTCGTAATAATGCAATTAAAATTAATGATGAGAGAGGAGACGTCGTAGCTCTGGCCACCAATGCTAAAAGAAAGGACCCAAAAGGACAGCGATGGTAGAGAAACTAGGGAGGAAAACAAACACATGAAGAAATCCTGGCTGCATATGTTCTGCACCAATGTTTTCACTCGTGATAGAATGATAGGGGTCGTACTGGATTCGAGTTGAGTTCGAATGTCCTCGTGTGCGTAGCATGCGTGAACCTCCAAGAGTTCCAGCTCTGTGCATTGAGCAAGAGTAGCAAAAGCATAAGCGGCCGAACATTGGGCGAATGCAATGCTATGGAGATGGTTCCAGTTCACCACAAGCCATCTCGGATCGTTGTAAATCTCCAAAGAGCGTAGGTTAGGCGCCGCATGGCTGATATCAACAGGATCCATTCCGTCCGGTGGGTGCCAATCTAACTTCAACGACGACAGCACATTGAACGTGTTTGCAGGTTGGATTAGAATACCCATAAAATCTCGTAGCTCCAAGAATTCCAAGCGTGTCAATGTTTCCCTTGAGAAACAACGCAACAGCTCTGAACGATCCTTGTCACCACGAGCTTCGCCTGTTCGGAAGCGCACATTAAGTGCACGAGATGGTTTAGAGAGCTCAAAAATCTGGGCGACGATATCCAATATCTCTGCTGTCAGAACATCTGCAGAGAGTTGTAGTGAGATTCTTGATGTCAACCCTGGCGTCGACTCCACAATTCGTCTCCAGTGAGAGCATACATGGCGAAGGATGAGAGCTTTGATGCTAACTAAACGTCCCTTCTTCGTCTGTTGATATCCCAGCGAGATATACTCCTCGCCGCAGTAGTGAGTAAATATCTGCGCTAAAACCTCGTATGGGACTTGTCGAATGGGGCTGGGGGCAGCCAATGTTGCGCAAGCAGCAGTATAGTGTTGTGCCGTGCGTTTTCTTTCTTGCAATCGGTGGATGAGAGAATAGGCTTCGGATATTCTGGAATCGTAGTCTGAGATAGTGTTTATGCCAGCCTGTAACGCACTACGGAGGTCTGGGTCCAGTGGTGACGGGAATTCCCCCTCGCGGGATTTACGAAAGGGGTCATAGTCTCCAACGAGGCTATCCAATTCGAAGCGGGCGTCAGATAACTCTTCTTGCATTTCCTGGGGTATAAATAATCTATTAGAGTCGCCATGTCCAGGTAATAGATCATAAATTTACGTCTAGAAGGTCCGATGAAAATGAGCGTTCGGAGCAGGGTTTGGTGATGGCATTGTCACATTGGTCACAAGACATTGGAGTCTGGGTGAACGTGAACCACCTCGCTGATTTCATAGGTAAGGTTCAAAGCACAATATAAGGTGGACATAAAGTAGCAGTTTTACATTTATACCCCTTCTAAGCTCATGATTTCGTTCTTAAGGTTAGCCAAATACTTAACAGTCTCTCGCATCTCTTCAGCCACAATACCCATAAGCGGTCGAAGGTCAGCTTGCGTTGCAGCCTAGAATGGAAAGAATCAATGACGCGAGTATGTCACGGATTCGAAAGCACTCGCAATATGTAGACATTCCAGATACTGAGTCTTGACCGAGGGCCGGATATTGATAAGAGGCGGTATTTCAAGCTGTCCAGATTGGACTCGAAAAGGGAGCGAGGCGAGTATTCGGGTCAAACGGCCATTTCCATCCTGTGAAAATGTGTTAGAAATTGATCATTTCCTATAGGCAAGAAGGAGAAAAGACCGACGGTATACGGATGGATGATAGCAAGATTGTAATGCGCCCAGGCGGCTATTGTAATAGATCGCATGATATCGGTACTTCCGATTTGGTTTCGCAGTTCTTCCTAAACTCAGATTGTGAGCTTTCGTAGCGAATGCAATAGCCAAACGTACATGGAAGAGAGTTAAGAAAGTCTCCATGCTCCTCTCAATTTCTTGATGGCGCGCAAATTGAACAATACGAGCAGGCTCGGTATCAGAGTCGGATTCAGAGGGCAGTTCACTAGTGACGATCCGAGTACGATATCTCCCCACTGTGTTCAGGTAGGAAAATGATTCCGAGTTCTGCAATGTACTGAGTGGCTAGCAAAGAACTATCAAAGTAGACTCGCTCACATATTCAACGACACCGAGTCTTGCGGACTTCATGAGCTTCTGATGCATTTCATTCACATCTTTATGCGTGATAGCCACAGTAGAAGCGATTTCATCCAGACATGAGACGCACTACGTATATCATATTAGCGAGCTAGTATAATAGCGGTAACTTTTCATACCAGAGAGAAGTCAGAAAGAATGTATACGACGGCAGTCTTGTCTCCTCCCGGAGGGGGAGTCACAAGAACACCGATATTATCTTCACTGTATCCACCTATAGCTATACGAGCGAGCGACTGTTCGTCAAGTTTGAACACCCCTTCAATTTCAGAGCTTTGAACCGCAACAACACGCTCGTATCGCTGCTTCAACTCTGAATCGCTCTGTGACCAAAGCGAAATAATGTCTTCCACGACTTGACGGAGTTCAGCGGAAGCCGCTGTTTGGAAGAATTGGAGTGGACGAGGGGGATGCCATTGTTGAGCGATGATTCCTCCATCGTCAGGGGAGTTCCAGATGTCATCTGAAGTTTGAATCAGTATCATAGCTCGTTCAATGCTTCAACTCGAGGAAGACTCACCATCTGCCTTAGCTTCTCTCTACATTCGCCCTTATGAGCAAAATAGTGCGACACTGAAGTTGGGAAGCAAACATACCTCTACAAGCGCCTTCACTTCCTTAACATACATATCAAAATCCTCATCAGATCCCGTTCCAATGAGCGCTTGCGTCTCTTGAAACAACTCTAAAGCACCAGATAAATCCTCCAGCATAAGATGAGCAATCCCCAACCGTAGTGTCACCCAAGCGCAACTGGGGAAGAGCTCTGTAAGACGTTCTGTAGCGAAGAGATATTTCTGTCCTTGACTTCGATCCGAGGTTTTTATGCATTGGTCGACGAGGTGAAAGTCTTCATTATTGTCGGAATGGGATTTTAAGATAGATGCATCGTCCTGAGAACTTGCTCTTTAGCGCATGTGCATGATAGTGGTTATTGGAATATACCAAAGGTCCTCCGGGTGTCCATCGGGGATTATAAGCGCTACTCATCGTACAAGAAAGGGAGGAAGCAATGTTCAAAAAGTTTCACTTTGTCCGTGTCCACGAGTCATTCGCGGTGCCGCATTCCTGAATCAGGCCAACGATCCGAGGAAAGAACTATCCAGTCAGAATTAGAGATACGTAGATAAGAGTAGGTAAACACGGTGTCGCATGGATATCGCAGGAAGCAGGGCAGAGATAGTAAAAGGAGTATAAAAGAAACCAGTCGTAAGTAAGTATCGTGAAATCATGATCGCAGAAAGAGTATATACAAAAGAAACAGAAAAGAAACCTATTGATTAGACCGTAGATACTCCCTCACACGAACAAGAGCTTTCCCCAACTCATTCTGTCCTTGCCTATCAGGTCCATCACCCCAAAACCCATCAGTCTCATCAGCGTAGATGATCTCCGAATTGTCTGTACCAAGTAAAAGGTTACGCAGTTCTTCGTTTTGCTGGAATTTACAAATCAGTACATCCGTCAACTGTTGATTCTCATTAGCACAATGTAGAGTGAAGAGTGGGAAAAGAGGGAAGAAGGACTGACGACATTCAAAAAATTCTCATTCCAATCCTCCCTCTGCACAGGCGCCCACTCTCTCGAAAGGGGATACAACTGCGCCAACGTCGGCGCTTTCCTCAATATATCCGCGAGCTCAGGCCGATGAGGTAAAAATTTCAGAGATTCGAATAAATGAGCAGCGGTAGGATAGGATTTTCCTTCCCAGGAGACAGGATGCGGAGCGTGGTTCATGAATCCTGCGAAGGCGCTTTGTTGGTCGAATCGGATGGCAGTGGGGAGTTGGTCTGGGACGTCGATGATGCGTGTGGGTAGGATGTGCGGTTCTCGGGATCCTGGACGGGGTGTAGTGGATGGTGCTCGGGAGAGTGGGATAGAGGAGGAGGGGTGTCCGTGTTGGCTTGAATGTCCATGTTGACTTGAACTTGCAGCGTGATGGCCATGTTGGCTGGAGTTGGGGGTGGGGATGTAGACTGGTACGAATCGGACATCTGGTTTGAGTGATTCATGGTGACTTGGCTCAGGCGTTTCTTTTGTGCTAAACACGCGGAACAAGCCTTTTCGTGATTTCTTCTTTGAGCCTTTCGAACTAGTCCGAGTGCCACTACGATGAGAGGTGGAACTGGACAGATCACGAGGGTAAGAAGCAGTGAGAAGTGCAGTAGTTTGAGGAAGGTTGAGAAGAGCATTATAAGGAGAAGAGTCGTAGATATCGCGTGGAGGTTCGGGTAAGCGGTTCATGAGAGGAGACATGGGTGCGTTGGTGGGTGGGGGTCCGTATGCTGAGGGATGACGAGCGGGGGAAGCGGCGTGAGGGAGGACGTGGGCTACGGTGGCGTCTTCGCGCGTGCGTTGAGTGTATTCTTCTCGTTCTGCTATTTCTGGAATGACGGGTTGCATCATATCGTTATCCGACATGGGTTGTGCACGAGCAAATGGGGTACCAGGAATTCGACCTATGATAGCGTGCGTTAGAGGTTGGTAGAAGACAATGGAAGTGGAATTGGAAACGTACGTGATGGTGGTGGGTAGTCAGTTGGGTGTCCGCTGCTAGAATGCCTTTCTGGACGTCTGGAACTGGATTGTCGTCTGCTTTTGCCATGACTTCTCGATCTTCCACCCCCACCGCTACTCCTCCTTCTCTCTGCAGGGGCACCAGGCGGCATGAAGGGATGCATCATCGTCGGGTTTGGTGGCCATCCAGGAGGAGGCATACCGCCCGATTGCGCAGAATGAGCAACTTGAGGGGGCCATTGTCCACCTCCACCACTTGCAGCACCGGCCATCGCTGCTGCCACCTGTTGTTGCTGCCACGGGGGTAGGTGTCCAAAGTTGGGTGGAATCTGAGGAGCACCATGGCCGTTCATGAAGGGCATGCCATACTGCTGCTCGAACTTTTTCTGCTTGCGTTTCGATAATTTGGCTCCCATCCAGTCCTACTCTTTGCGTGTTAGAAACGTGTAGTGGAAGGCTGTAAGCAATGTCAATCGAAGTGAAGTTGATCGTTGTATGTGCTGCTTACTGTTGGTGCTGACCAGCAGAGATGGAAGGTCGAGGACGTTTTGGTGATGATCGTCAAGAGCAAACGGTGGGTCGAGACTCTGGACTGGGGATTGGACGGACGGACGGACGGAGTCAAACATTTTGATGAACGCGTCGAATCACGTGTACCCCACGATCGACGGTCTTCCTCTCCTTTCACCTTCTGTCTGTTTATACATCGTACATACATGTCCGCCAAACAAGAAGGAAGCGCTAGTCCAGCTCCTGCACCCGCACCTCCCCCGATAGTAGCAACAGCGAGTCCTGCACCAACCCCTGCTCCTGCAACACCTCAACCAGCACCACCAACACCCGCTCAGTACTCTCAATGGAGCAGTCGTACGCGTCTTCCTCTTCTGTGCTAAAACAATCTAATGAATTGCTGAAGACATCCCGATCGATCCTGCTCTACAACAACAGCAACAGCAAGCTGTAACGTGCGTGCATCCTTCATCCTTTTGTCTTCCTCGCCATCCTCGGTATCTGACATTAGCTCTATATAGACCGACGTCGTATCAGCATTATCAATACTATGCATCTCATTATCCACAATATGCACAGCAGACTTCTCATCTTGTCATTACACCTCCCACTGCACCAACTGCAAGGCCAGCAGCAGCCACGACCAGTACTGCAACAACAGCAGCAGCAGCACCGAGCCAAGGCAACAGTGCTAGCAACGATATCTCTACTCTTAACGACGCTATAGGCAGCGCTGGTGTTGATCTTCGAGTGCGTCTTTCTCTATGCGCGCCTGTCTCTCACTCTCAGACTGACATCCTTACTTCATTCAGGCGGAGGAAGAATCATTACAACGGGCTCAAGATTCATCACAATCTTACAACTACCGCTCATTCGAAGATCGCACTCGAAAACAACCCTCCAATCCCGCTTTCGACACTCGCACTTTAGGCACTGTGATGCGTAGTGTTGGGACGCAGCATAAAGTGACCAGAATACCGGAGGATTCGATCAACTACGTGGCACTAGCTCTGCGTGCCCGTCTTCAAGACCTGCTTACATCTATGATTACAGCTGCGAAACATCGAACGGACACTCAATTCGATCGACCAGCTTCCTTGTATGAAGACGAATCTCCGATGTGGGGTATTCTCGTTCGTGCAGATGTAGCTAAGCAAATCGTAGCGTTGGAGAAGGTGGAAAGAGAAGATGAAACACGGATCCGACGAGAGAGGAAGGAACGAGCGGATATGGCTGCAGCTCAAGCAGCTGCTCTCGCTGCTCAAGTCTCTGCTGCTTCCTTATCCAATGCAGGCGAAGGCGGATTCGACGAGGAGGGTGGTCCGAAGAAGAAGAGGAAGAAAGACGGTCCTGGAGTGACAGCACGGAACATGTCCGACGACGTTCGGAAGAAGATGTCCAACGCTGTCGCTAGTCAAGCTGCAGGTCTCAACGGCAAAAAGTACTCTTGGATGAACGCTGCCCCTGCTGCCACACCCGCCGCCGCCACACCTGCACCAAAAGCCAAATCAACGACGCCTGGAGCTAGTAGTCCTTTGACGACCACCCCAGCTGCTTCCGCTGGAGGATCTTGGGCCAGACCTTACGTGTCTTCTTCGAATAAGCAAGCTACGCCTCCGCCATCGTCAATGCAAGAGCAGGATGAGAGGTTGGTGATTACGATGAGGGATGCGATGTTTGTGGTGGAGAAGGAGAGAGGGCATGGAGGTGGACGAGGGGCTGCTCGTGGATGGGTGTAAATGCGACTGTATGTTCTTCTGTACTGCTAGATTAACTTGGTACTGATTCAGCGTGTAGGCGAGGGTTCGTAATTCGTACGATAGGCGTCCAGTGTAATCTTGTAATTCAAGTTGAACATCGCCCTTATGGTCTCACGCTCACTTGACTATCATCGTGAACCGTGTTCCTGGCGGATTGGAGCTCCTCGGTTGCGCAGGCATGGCGACCACCTTCTTCTGCTCCCCTTAACCACCCGCTGCTGGAGTTCGTCAAAGATTCATTAAACTATAAGAAAGACGACTTTCACGAGATAATGGGGTTTTTGACAGATACGAGATGGGGAGATACGATCACTCCGCTTTTGGATGATGCGCTCAAAGGTCTGTTTCACGCGCTTCCTCGGACCACTAACGTCTGAATAGCTTCCTACTATCTCCTTGCTCGTGCGATGTTGTATAGTGACACCAAGTTCTAGCTCGAATTCAACACATCTTTGACTTCGAGTTTGTTAACGTTGTAGCATGGTGGTGCTATGGCTTCTCTGTTTCGATTATGTCGTTCTCATGCGTCGATCTGTCATGAACATACAAGGTATCTCTATCCAGTGGGGCTTCCTGTCAAACCAAAACCTTGATCCTTCATTCGTCTCCAATCTCCCAATGACGAAACGTACCCACAAAAAACAGTATAAAAACTTGCATCTCTTCTCCTCTCTTCTGCACTTTCACTCCTCTTTACAATGCGCTTCTCCACTTCTATCATCTCGGCGGCTGTAGCCCTGCTACCTGCTGCTGTACACGCTGCTGTTTCTGGCATTGACGTCTCTGATTATCAAGAGAGTGTGGATTTTGCTGCTGTCAAAGCCAACGGCGTCGAATTCGTTTATATCAAAGCGACTGAAGGAACTAGTACGTCTTTCGCCCTTCTGCTTCTCCTTCTTCTTTCAACTCTAACACCTTTTCGTAGCTTTCGTCGCATCCTCTTTCGGATCCAAATATCAAGCAGCCACAGACGCAGGTCTGATTCGTGGCGCATACCATTTCGCCAGTTATACTGGTTCGGGCGCGGAAGAAGCAGATCACTTTTTAGGGAATGGGGGTGGATGGACTGGGGATGGGATTACACTTCCTGGTGCGCTTGATCTTGAAGGTGATTGTGGAGGTTTGTCTGCGGCGGGGATGATCAATTGGATCAATACGTTCACGAATACGTATGCTGCTGGTGCTGGCCGGTGCGTCTCTCATCTGCTTCTGTTTTTCTTGGTATGCAGGAAGCTGAATAAGAGCGAGCAGACCGCCTACGATTTATACCAGTGTGAGCTGGTGGACGACATGTACAGGGAATACAGCTGAGATTGGGGGTGGTGGTGTTACGGAGAATCCTCTCTGGGCTGCTCGTTGGGATTCTGATTCTGTAGGCACTTTACCTGCTGGCTGGACGTACGTCACATTACACTACTCCACTCTTCCTTTTGACGCGCCTCTAACTTCGCATTGTCTGTTTCTCAGGGATGCTACCTTCTGGCAATACGCAGATGGTGGAGACCTTGGTCCTGGTGATCAAGACCAGTTCCTTGGAACTAGTGCGAACCTCATCAAGTACGTTCTCGATATTTTGTTGTTCTCGAAATAACGGTGTTCTCATGCTTCTGTGATCTTGTAGGTTTGCCACTGGCTAAATCTTCCCTACTGTTTCGTAATTATTGTAATATTGTAATATCGTATCGTCCTTGTATTATTTGAACGCTGGAATTCATCTTTTCCATTTGCTGTAAGGCCGCTTATATCGAGTGAAACAATACCGTGGTTCCGAAAGCCTCTGTCACAGGAAGGAACTGCCATATTGTCGCACTGCTTCAATAGCAAGCACAATAGCTGTCTCTAGGCAAATCTGAGCTCAGTAATCCACAAAAGCAGCCATCAATGCAGTAATTGAGGCGTATACAAAAGGGATCCTTATTCAAATGTGACAGCCGTCACGTCACAAGTTTGCGCATCTTCATCAGTACTCTCACTCGGTGATAAGACGCTGTAGTCCTGTGGCTACCATATCTCATATAAAGGTGCACATAGTTCTCTTTTGAAACGACTGCCTTGTTCATGACAGTGATGTAGAATGGCAGTAACACCGGTATGCTCCTCAATTGAAGAGCTGTCGAAGCTGGAAGACACCGAGTTCTACAATGCTCTCATAGAATACGACCTCAACCAGCACGTTAGAGACGGCCACTTCTTACCTGATGATAGGGCAGTTCTGTTCGACGTTCAGAAAAAAATAGCTGCATATCACTCGGGATTATGCAAGGATATGTTTGCCATAAGCGCTGCAATCGACGTTGAGACTTGGCAGCCTGATGAAGGGGAAGAACAGCTAGAAGATCTTCAGATGATGAAGCAGGTCTTACAAAGAGACATGTATATTCTGGAGGGAAAATGGCCGACGTATCGCTCTCTTCTAGCTCCCATTCGTTGGCTCCCTAACGAAATTATAGTCAACATCTTTTCTTACGCTATTGAGGATCATGCCTTCAATATTGACGCTCTCGCTCTCCCTGCATGTGCGAAAGTCTGCCGTCGCTGGTATGACATATTCTCCTCGTCATCACAGCTCTGGAGATCTATTCTCGTCCCAGAACCGCTGCCATGCGAGGAGCATATCTCTGAAGACTCATTCCCCACCGACGACATCGACACCAGTGCTCTGGCACTACAGATCCAGCGTGAATTAGCGCTGAGACTCTCAACTGCTCGCGACATCCTCAAGCATTCGAAGCAAGGTCTACTCTCAATTGAGCTAGGTCCATCATGGGAGTCTTGTGGTTTCCATAATGACAAGGTCGCTCAGTTTGTGCTCTCGCAAGCACATAGATGCAGCCGCCTCGTCCTACGGAATATCGATCTTGCAGGCCTTGAAATTTGTATCACAACGATGGGGGAAGAGTCTCATTTCCCAGGCTGGGCGCAACTTCGAGTGCTAGTAATCGAAGTCAACATGTTGGCTGATTTTTTGAAAAGGAAGATCGGAATCCTTGCAGAAAAGCACCAACTGCGTACCTTGATACTTGAAGACCAAATTTCTGGACATTACATTGAAGATTGCAGAGCTGCACTTGCGCTCCTCCAAATACAGAATCTTTCGTTTACCATTGGATCCTCGGTCATTCCTACCATGAACATTCCGAAGCTCAAGTCCCTTACGATTTCTCTGCTGCAGTATTATCCAGATCATGCGATGTCGGTAACTGCCAAACCTGTCGTTATTGATGTCAAGTGTCTCAGAATCTTTCTGCACAATTGTTTTGGAACTGGATCCTTCGGCCAAGCCACCTTCTTTTTGGGCACAAATATGGTGTCAGTCACACACTTGATTATTGTTGGAATGTGCCCGCAGGCTTGTAATCAAAATCACTCTTTCTACGGGCATACCTACACCTCCATTCGTATTTCCGACCTCTGGATGACCAGATTAGTTGCTCCCTCGACCGCTTCATTGACTTCCGTGGTTCTGGAGAACGTAAACATCACTGAGAGAAGCTTGATTGATGTGCTATCCATATCGAGGTCGTTGCAGGAGTTAACATATCACCAAGCAGCGAACCGGGATGTCAATGGTGGACATGATCTGCACAATCTTTCCGACAGCTTCATTAGCTGGCTCACGTTATCTCCGTGGATTCCAGACGTACTTCCATGTCTAGGATTGCTGGACTTGAAGATTTGCACCGAGAATCTTAGACAAGACAGTTTGGTGAAGATGGTTGGATCTCGAATGGAGCCACGTTCGATGGAGGTGAAGCAACTTCGAAGGTTTCGACTGAGCATTATGGGCGATAGTATCAGTTCCACCGCTTTTGCTGCATTCGGTGAGATGAGAAAAGCGGGACTCATTGTGTCTGTGATAGACCCGGAAGGACTGAAATTGTAGAAAAGTAAGCCCTTCGCATCTGGCATAGAGCATATTATGCCAATATACATATCTAGCGAGGAAGAATATGCGAATTTGATTTCTCATTTGACTAAATCCCCAGTATAAAGAAGCTGAAATCCTAGAGGATCTCGGGAGAGTAGCGACGAAGCGAATAAGCGATTGTGTTCGAATTCGTTTGATGTTTGTTGTTATCTACCTGAAGAGATAATATTCTCAACATTTACTGGTTCGCTAAATAGTAGCATGCTGTTTATCTAAGATTCTGATTGCGCGTTTTTTTACTTCTGTCTTAAAATCAAGTGTTGAAGCAGCAAGAGGAGAACGGAGAGATGGTTGGCCTATTGCGCCACCGGCATCTGCCGGCGAACACGACTGGCGCACGTTATTGATCAAGCAAAGTCAATCAGTCCTTTACCACCACTACGCTTGTTCGAGCAGAGGTGCTGGTACGTACTTTCATAGCCTCTCTTTTATATGGGTCTGACAACAGTAAATGCTAGATGGAGAATCAACAGCCGTCATACGATCTGCAGCATCTCCTTGATGAATTCGATCCCTTTTTGCGTTCGCGCGAGAATGATCGTCCATCTTCAACAGACAGTGTGTTGCTCAAAGCTATAGCCAGAGCTGAGAAGCATGTCCAGAGCTATGATGCCAGAATGAAACGTGCTCAGGCTCAGATTGATCACCTCAAAGCCAAACGAGCAGGCGTTATCAAATATCTCAACGCTTGCGATTCGTTTACTCGTCCCAGCCCTATCACAAAAATTCCTGTGGAAGTTCTAGGGGAAATATTTGAATTTTTTTCAGAAGGTTTTTTTAGCAGCAGACTGGTTTATCTAGATGTAGACCTGCTGAAAGGAAGGCGTCTCTACATAGCTGCAGCAACGCTCGCACACGTGTGCTCGCAGTGGAGGCTTGTTGTTCACAGGATGCCATCCCTCATCTCTTCCCTACACTTCAATCTCGAGAACGATAGTCCTGAAGATGTTTCCATGAATCCTCCCGGCGCATTGCACTACTTGGCGTCTATCATTAATGCAATGCCTTCGTTCAACGCACTCGACGTACAGCTCCGTTATGATTACGACCTGGTCACCCCAACTACCGCTTTATTCCTCGATTGGCTATCGCCATATCTGTCGAGGATAAGATATCTGAATTTGGAGGGATTCTCTGTCCCATATCTATCTGCCGCAGAATGCACGCCAGGAAGCCTCCGATCGCTTCACTCCCTCTTCCTAGATGGCTGGGATCCAATTACTGCACGTGTAGGATCCGGAGTCTTGGATTTCTCTGTGACAGCACCAAACTTATCTTCCTTGAAAATTCGGCACTGTGATCGACTAGATAATCTCACATTGGATTGGGAACGTCTACTGCATTTATCGATTTCTGAATGCCCACCGCATTACATCCTTTTCATTATCAAGCGTTGCATAAATTTGCAAAGCCTAACCTTTGATGAGTGCGACGTATTGGACGATATTCCCTCCGTCCCTTCCATACCTCTCATTCTGCAGCACATCAAGCGATTCAAGTTCCGAGCTTGCAATACCGACTTCCTACAATTTATCCATTCTTCGATTTCTATGCAATCACTGCAAGAAGGCTACTTCGAGCTTGACAACGTGTTGAACTCACCATTTCAAGCGGCATCATTTGCATCGAACCCTTTTGGTTCAGTACAGTCAATGACGAAGTTGAAACTTATGTGCTATTCGCCTTTATCTTATCCTGATATTCGGAGACTATTTGCAGCATGTTCAATGCTGGAAACAGTTGTAGTGAAAACATTGACATATGACGCTGGATGGGTAGAGCCTGAGGATACTTCTGATACCCTTTTTCATCTCTTCCATCTCCCAGCTCTTCCAAACCTCCGACATCTTGAACTTGCGCTCGAACCGTTCGAAAGCTTCGAAGAAGCAGAGTTTCTTCACGTTGTTCAGTCGAGATGGTATTCTACGGAACGGAAGTTGGAGTCGGTGATACTTAAAGTCGGGTATACACGACGTGAGAGGGGGGCATGGTCGTTTACTAATGACATAGCAATGTGGCTATTTTTGAGAGATATGCAGCGAGAGGGATTGAAAGTTCATGTGGAAGATGGTTATGGGTGTGTAAGGACGAGGGTAGAGGAAACTGAGAGTCGTGCGAGCGAGCGGGCTGAGTTGAATTCGAGTTAACCTTGGGGCCCGATTGGACTGATAATCTGAAGGAAAGGTCTGACAGATCTGTGCATTGGTGGTTATCGAGTTGTTTACGATGCGTCCATGTAAATCCCCTCACATAATGATGATTGGGAGTCGACACATTCCCTAAATTTGAGGTGCGTTTTCAGCTACTGTAATACTACCTGTGAGGAGGGCTTGGTCACTATTCGGTGAAAGGTTCTCTTCCTGCAGACAGACTGAAGACAGCGTATATGGAGGAAATTCACTTGTTTGATACTAGAATTCAGCTTGATCGGCACGATCGGCAAACATTTGTTACTGTCACCAGGTCACATACATAGTTGTCACACCTTTCTACCCTCATTGGCGGTGAAGCACGCAAGACATATCGCTGCTTTCCCTTTTCTTCAGAACACAGGAATCCCTTATGATATAATCGTCGCAGATTTCCTTTGCTACTAGCAATGTCAACGGCAAGGAGGAGGAATAGACGAATGAACGCGAGGGATAAACTGGATATCGGTAGCATGAATCACCTTAGCGCTGCTGTATGAAGAAGACGTATGTGCGGATATCGCCCGAATGCAATGCTGCAGGTAAATCACAACGAGCCATGAAACGAGAACAAGTGCGTTCCCCGTTTCTTTGCGAAATGGTTTGCTCCGGCCTTCGTACGCAGTGCTTCCTTTGTTGTACCACTGCTCGATGAGAACTGACGCGTTCTGTCAAGATACTCACCTGTCTGAGCCATGCGCATCTCCAAATGCTCCACATTCCCTATTCCATTCTGAGCACGACCGCCAAGTCCAGGCTGCTCGCTAACACACAGGCCCTCTAATCCGCAATCATTCGTATTCCTGCAGCTCGCAACCTTCACCGACATCCACGAGCAATACTGCCATCTGCGGCAAGCCATATAGCTGGATGCATAAATTTAGAGCGACGAGGACATTGTTGCTGCAGCTTCCCGCCACACCACTCTTGCCTGCACGCGCGATTCCAGCGTCGCTGTTGCGCTTAGGCTCTATGCTGTCGGTTAGCAGCCATGTAGCAAGAAAATGACCACCGGTATATCCCTTCCCTCGTTTCGAGCCCTGGATGTCGGTTTCGCATTGTCTATACGGACTGAGAAAGATACAGGCCATTCTCCTTGTCGTGGTGCGTGGGTTTTCCCTGTTTCCGTTTATCGCGTTAAACCATTGCTGACTGTCTCAAATCTAGTTGCCGGGCCTATCGACCTTACGCATCGTATGCCCTGCAAAGTTTCCGACGTGTCAGCGTGCAGCACCAATGACATGGAAGTTCTCTTTCAGCCTTCACGGCCTGAACGTAGAAGTCTGGATAGCCAGAAACCTTATCTGCGCTTCCGGGTTACATCGTACCAAGGATGGAGTCGCCCAAGGACCACAGCTTGTTCCACCAATCTCTGCATGGCTCCCGCTACACCCTTCAAGGACTTCAGCGCGTTAGCCTGGCAGACCGTCACCCTCAATGACTTCGCGGAGGTTCAAGAGGTTCATCTTCATCTTGCACAGCTTCAGCCACCGCCATCGCTCAAGTTCACATTAAGGGCGTCGTGCCAAGATCGACTGGTTTCGAAGTATGTTTTCCGTTTTCCTAGTCTTTTGAGTGGCAATAGAAACTCATGCATTCTTTCAGCTTGCATCCATTGTAGTCGATATACTTCTAATAAGGACTCTATCTACTTGTCCCGAATGTCAAGCTCGTTGAAATCTCTACGCGATTGAGTGTGAGAGGCATCTGAAGTGAACTAGAATTTGTTCATTCTTCCATACGTGAATGAAAGGTGTTCCGCTTCATGGTGTCGTCTCAGGTCTCCAAGAAAGCGTGCGAGTCGTAGCTTGTCTCCTCGCCCACGTATATATGGCATATTTGGACGCATGTGGCCACTCACGAGTTTCAAAGCTTAAGGTGATCGCTTCGAGATTTATGGATTTTTCAAGCAACTCCGCTTAGTTTCCAAGTGAATGAGCGCAGGAAAGTATACAGTTCAAGGCCAAGAGCGTCTTCCACTGACGGAAAGCGATGACATGCTGTTCTCCATTCATTGATTCCTGCAATGAAATGAACATGAACCACGCTAAAATCTCTTGCGGTACCCTGCAGCTTGTCGCTCTTAAAGAACACGCCTTGGGTCGTCTCCTTTCCACCACCTTCCCACCACCACCACCTAGCTGGTCAATATGATCAACCTCAACCGGGGCTCCACTCTCATAACTAAACAACCATTATCACCCTCTTTGCCTAAAGGCCATCAAGTCATCGAGTTCGAAGAGCCTGCTCTTTCCAAGGTGAGTACTGCATTGTTTATATTTCAGAGAAGCTGTACTGACCAGTTCCCAATCTTAGCTGGACGATATCTCCGTTCATAAGCGAGGACAGTACGAATCAAATGATCGTCCCGGCATTGGCCATGAACGGCTTGGCAAGGCTGCGCGGATGGGGAAAGACCATACCCAAGTAAGTTCATTCAGCTCTAGATATGAATATTGCTCTTGATTCTTACGGCTGTACTCACTTTCCAGGTCGACAATGCAAATAGTTCACCTGCTGAAAGCGCAAATCCCATTATCAAGGTATTTGATTATGAACCTATGCACTTTCAAGTTTCGAGATCTTGTTCTAAGCCTTCTGGCTTATAGATTTGGGGGAAGAGTCATCCAGATGTCTTTCGCTCTCCAGCAGAACCTGTGGACGGAGATGTGTGGCAGAAGATTCGAGTAGAAATGGGAAAGTATGACGATAAGATGTGCAAGGCGTGGAGCAGCGAATTGGATATTGTTCTTCTCTTTGTAAGCTCAGTTTCGCGCTTCGCCATTCGAGACCAAACTAAGACGGCTATTGCAGACTGGTCTGTTCGTGATGGCTTCAACTTTGTTCTGTATACAGTCATTCCAGAACCTTACCCAGAATCCTGCGGACACTACGAACGCCTTTCTCCTGGCTCTCTCCCTCCAACTTGCCAACTCTAGCTCTCCGATAGCAGACGCATCCATTATCGATGCTTTTGCCCCAGCCAAACACAGTGTCCAAACCAATGCGTTATACTTCGTCAGCCTTTCACTCGCTCTCTGCATCTGCGTCGTCTGCATCTTGTGCAAGCAGTGGATCTGGGAGTATGAGAAAGACATCGCTGGCACATCGTGTGATATGGTGCGAGTGCGTCAGATGCGATATGATTCGCTGCAGGCTTGGAAAGTGCCGCAAATAATTTCCACGCTTCCGATGCTCCTCATGGCAACCCTATCCCTTTTCCTCGCTGGCATTCTGGTTCAACTCTGGCATGCCAGTGAGCATACCACGGCGATTGCGGTGTCCGCCATTGTGGGACTGACAGGTATCCTAGTCATGATCACCACTTTGGCTCCTGCCTATTGCGGGAACTGGCACAGTCGAGCCGCGTTTGTCCCCTTCCGTTCCCCTCAGGCATGGGTCTTCTTCGCTGCCTACCGCCGAGTTCAATACTGGTGGGATTCTCTATTTGACACCTTTCACGGCGAGAATCCGCCAATCTTATCCGGCTGGAACGCATTCGACCTCCATTTCCTTCAAACCGAGAAAGAGTGGTGGTTTGAGCACGATATCAAATCTATTCATCGTGTGTTGAGATGGGTGTATCATACACTTACCACATCCGACGATATGAAAAAGTGTGTGCTGTGGTGCTTACAGACACCGGAAACCATGCCTGAAAACCTAGTTTCGGACTACTATCCCCTTGCTAGCTATGTTCTCCCTGAGAAGGAAAACAACAGTCCATGCTATTGGCCTGATCGAGCCTGGTATGACTTGAGTTGCGGCGAATATACAGGGCAGAGTATAGGGATTGCTGTGGGGAGCGCTATAGGGAGCTCTGTGGGAAGGTACCAAGTTGAATTGCTTATCAGAACTAGCAATGAAGCTATTCATCGCCTTTCTACATCAACAGCTCGCAACTGGAGGGAAATTATAGACCAGGTCAACGATTGCTGCTATCGTCTTTACAGCACGGATTATGATCATGATGTATTTGGATCTGTCTCCTGTGAAGACGCACAATGTACGCTCGCTAAAGTCGGGAATCCTTGTATTTTCCATCACTGACTGATTTTTTGGATAGATCAACGGGATATCCATAACCAGATATCTTTGATGTTGCAGCGCCTGTTTGCGGCTTTCAGGTACTGCCCTCATCGTCTTCGTCTACTACCGGACATGTATTATATTGTTGCGCTGCTTTTCACCACATCCAGTGACTCCACGACTGCATTTTCTCTCAAAGTGACACGAGATGTCGTTGTTAAAGAGACTCCCGCGATGCTTTTGCGGGCAAATTCGGTATCTCTTGCGTTGGCATTAGCAGAGCCTATGGCATTTTGGGCGTGGGACCACTTCGATGTCAACGAGAGGGCATTTGTCAAGCTTGATAAAGTGATACTGGAGCTTTGGTCCAAACAATCACAATGGACTGAAGGACTTCGAGAGGAGAACTGGGAGAAATGGAGATCACTGCGTAAAAAGGCCTTGGATGATCATGGTGTTGATCTTGCCGAACTTAATGGAGGTTTTCCTACCTGGAAGCCTTCTAAGGGACCTTTGGGACTGCACACAGTTTTTGCTGGACTTGGAATCAATAAGGTATGTGTTCCTTATATTTTGCTTCCCGCTATGTTCTTATCAGCGATGTGCTAGGATGCAACTTGAAGCGGACCAGAATAGTAGGAATCATAGCCCAAAAGATTCTATTAGATACTCGCTATAAGAGTTTATTTGCTTTTTCTATCACGGTTTACCGGAAGATTTATTTGACATTCTTTACCCCAGCTGTAATCAGAACTCGACGTAATGGAAATGGTTTCTCACCAGTACTAATACAGTGTAAAGTCTCTGGAGAAAGTCGATGTTTGTCAAACTTGAATAAGACAATAAAACTCCCGCGAAAACCAAACGGAGCAATCTTTCAGCATCTCCCGGTAGTTGGAGAAAGACATATGTGTTGAGAACTCGATCGTTCCCTTACCACCACTAGTCTTCAGCGTGAAATACTCGAGGTTTGTGTTTTCTGATTCTATTTCAATGGAGATATTGATTGAGGTGAATATCAGATGGACAATCAATGTCCCTCAGATGATCTACAGCGCCTTCTGCACGAGTTTGACCCCTTTCCACGCTCTCGCGAGCAGAACCGCACATCTGCAGCGGGCGTCGTCTTGGATGGGGTCATACATGTCGCTGAAGCCAACATAAAGAGCTGTGACGACCAGATCGCGGAAGCATATGCTCGGATTGAACATCTGAAAGCCAGTCGATCAGGCATTGCTCGATATGTCGATGCGTGCAAAACGCTTGCCCTTCCCAGTCCCATCCACAGCATTCCGAACGAGATACTCGAAGACGTATTTGATTACGCTCTTGATTGGTGCGATGGGAAAGATATCCATTTGGATGAAGGGCTATTTAACGATAGATACATACATACCTCATAATCTTTCAGCATCTTTTAAAAGTTAAGATGAGATCTGCTCTTCGAATAAGAATGCTATCGAACTTGACATCGTGAAAAAAAACGTCGAGTACAGAATTTGATAAGCCGAGATGAGAATACAGACTGAGATATGACTGCCATTTTTAGGCACCTGCGCGCTTCGATCTTTCGACTCTGGTTCGAACACTCCCTCTGCCATCCTCTACGTGAACCCTCAGCCCCTCAGGCATCATACGACTCAGCTCTTCCCACATCTCATCGCCGCATATCCAAACGGAAGAAAATGGTTTCACGCTGAGTTGGACGCTCTCAATCTTTCTACCCTCGTCTGCATACCATCTGGACTTGACCATTGATACAAACTTCTCCGCAGGAAAGTATTTGTCACCAGTCCGCATTTTCAAGTGTCTTAAAGAGGGCAATGCTGGCCAAGCGAGGAGGTCGAGAACGGCGCCAGAGTCGGGACCTATTTCGAGTGCCATGTCGAGATCCGCATCCTCTATTCTAGGGCTCAACTCGAATATGGCCTCGAGCTCTTCGCTAGAGTTGGCTACCTGGAGGAAAGAGGCTTTCAATCTCGTTACAGTAGACCCAGAGGCTCCCAGGCTGAGGGGTAGTACATCCGAGGGTCCGTCTGCATCTACATACCGAAGGGTAGTATAATGCTCCAGTGACGGCATGTAAACATGATCTTGGAATGCCTGTATGAAAGCGGGGGCACACATTCCCTGGCGATACGATTTGAGGGCAGGTAAAGTGACACTGCAGGGAATGGTAACGTCTTTCTCTGGAGCACAGAGACCAACTTCTAGCACTTCCAGTTTGCGACAACCGGCAAGGGTGGTGAGCATGTATTTGACTGTACAGTTTTCGAGACTGATACGGCGAAGGTTAATCCAGTTGACGACTAGCCAGCTAGAGTCTTCGTGAAGGAAAAGAGTATGAAGATTGGGGGCGGCTTTTGCGAGGTCTGCCGTAGTGACCTCCTTTGCTCCAAGTGGCGCGCGTCCCAAATTGAGAGAGTGGAGGGAGTAAAATGTGTTGGGAGGTTGCATTAAGAATTGCTCACAGTTCTCCAGCGATAGGGAGCGAATTCGCGCGAGGTATGGGAGCAAAATACGATAAAGCGGACCTTCTCTGGATAGAGTCGAATATCTTGGGCCCAGAAGGAGTGAGATAGAAATCTCGTTCGACGTCGGGCAGAGCCCAAGAATTTTGGGCAGGATGGAAATAGAGACGTCGCTTATTACTTGCGTATTTATCAGCTCGACAGCTACGGAGGGAACCAGATATTCCAATGACCGGAGAATTGATCTCCAACGGAAACATACATGGCTGAGCCTTATTGCGTGGACAGTCGAATGCTTGTTTTGAATTTCTGTGACTCTGATCCGGATAGTCTCTTCGCAGTATTCCTCGAAGATTCGTGATAGAAGCTCGGTAGGCAGTTCGCGAATCGCACTAGGGACGCTGAGCGACTGGCAAGCTTCTGTGTATCGCACAATTTTCGCCCTTTTTGTTTTCAGGCGCTGCAGATGTCTAGGCATACGCAGAATCTCTTCATTACAGCTCCTCAAGCTATTGTTAGCACTAGAGACAGCATCCGAAAGCAGTGGATCGGCAGGGAGAGGAAAGTTCCCTTCACGAGAACAACGAAAGGGGTCGAAAGTGCGGAGAAGTTTGTTCATCTTTCTTTATAGGAGACGCTAGTATCATCAAGATTTCTTAGTATGATTCTTTAGCAATTTCCGTAGAGAACTACTGACCTGCGGAATATGAGACGAATGCAGATGATGAAAGTCTGAGCTTGAGAGATGATGTGACAGTGACGCGTGGGATTATAGTGACAGCTGTCACAGCCTACGCGTATGAGAGGACATCGAATGCGGGATACAGAGCGTGGGGCGCGCAAGATTAGCATTCTGAATGTAGTTTACAACGACCACTCCTTCAAAGCCTCCTCTTTACTCTTCAACCACGCAATCAACTCCTCCCTCTTTACCTTCTCCCCCTTCTCCGTCGACGCAACCTTGACCTTCTTTCCTTCAACCAACTCCCACTTTTGCTCTTTCACCGTAACAAGCCCTTCCTTCAGCTCAGACTCTCCAAGAATGACGGCGAACGGAACTTCATCTTTCTCTCCTGCTGCGAACTGCGTCGGAAGTTTCGGTTTGCTCTTCGCTAAGAAGTCAGCCTATCACATTGGCATCAGCACCATAGTCAGCATGAGCAACACAGAGCATAAACATACCTTCAACCCAGCTTGCCTCAGCTCCTGCACCAACCGTATACGCTCTGTCAACAGTCCATCACCAGCAGCCATCACAAACACCTCCGTCTCCTTGTTCCTCATCCCCTTCTCCACCCACTTCTGATATGCAACCGCAAACACTCTTTCCAGCCCAATCGACACGCCCACACATGGTATTGAGAATCCTTTCTTCTTCCCATCTCCTGCTGCGGTGCTGAAGAGGCTGACGAGGTTGTCGTATCGTCCTCCAGCTGCGATGGACCCAACGCCGACTTGGGATTCGTCTATCTCTTCTTCCTCCTCTTCGCCCTCCTTGTTGGTTTTGGCTTTGGGCTTCTTCGACGATGAGGGTGGAGCAGGGGAAGCGGAGGTGGAAGTGGAAGCGGCGGGAGGTGCGGAAGCTTCAACGATAGCTTCATAGATAATGCCTGTGTAATAGTCCAACCCGCGAGCCAACGAAAGGTCGAACGAAATCCTGTCCGTAATCTGGTATGCGTCCAAATACGTGAACAGTAGTTCCATTTCAGCAACACCTGCTTTCGCACTGGCGTTTGCCATGAGAGTTTCGTTGGTCTGTAGCTTCTGTAGTAGTTCGCGTCCGCCTTGACGAATGACATGAGTATGTTACACATGCATAGAACGAAACGATGAGAGAAAGTACCTTTGTGCATAACATATTCTCCAATCTTATCAGCAACAGATTCATCTAAACCCTTCTCAACTGTCATCTCTTTCTTGACCTCCGCCCACGGAAGCTGTACTACGTCCATTAGCGAGACTGACTCAACTTCAATACTTCGACGCACCTTGTCCAACTTATCAACCGCACTCGAAATCATCCTTATCTTCTCTGCCGGAACACCACAAACTTCAAACACCCCATCCAAAATCGCTCTATGGTTCACCTTAATCGTAAACACTCCCACATCCAACTTGCTGAGAATGGTATGAACCAAGCTGATAATCTCCGCATCTGGAATCATCGTATCCCATTGACCTGTAATATCAAAATCCGCCTGCATAAACTCTCTCATCCTGCCCTTGCTCATTACCGGCTGGTCTCTTCGGTAGACTTTGCCCACTTGCCACAACTTATTGTGCACTGAAGCGGTGGCAGGACCGCCCATGGCTAGGTATCGAGCTAGTGGGACAGTATGGTCGTAGCGCAGTGCGAGCTGTTCACCCCCTTGGTCTTGTAAGTCAAAGATGAGTTTCGCGTCTTCGCCGTATTTCCCAGCTAGAATTTCTTTCCGTTCGAAGACAGGAGTGTCCAGACAGGAACCACCATAGAGAGAAAAGCATTCCTTGACAATGCGTTCGATATGTTCACGGCAGAGCATTTCCGAAGGAGTATAGTCGCGTGTGCCCTAGGGATACTCGTTCGTTGAGGCAAGATGTCATGAACAGAGGGAAAAGACGAAACGCACTTTAGCAGTTTTAAGCAATATCCTCTCTTTCTTTTTTCCAGCTGCCGCAGTAGCATCTTTACCACCTTGTTTCGACAACGCAGCAGCCTTCTTCAACTCGCCCAGCTTCTCTTTCGCTTCTTTCAAAACATCCGGCGGCGTAGATTCGTTCAGACGAAGTTCATTGAACAGAGCCGTTTGCGTCGCAATTTCCTCAGCCGACATGACAGCGTGAATATGGCGTCGTGTTTGTGGTGGATGGAAGGAGAGGGCAGAAGGAAGTCGATGGAATCTTCCGACGCGACATGGCAGATGGTGCATTGGACAAGGACTGACTCATTTTGACGTGATGTTACAGGGTGGGCACGTGAGCACATTGTCACATAAGGTCAGTTGCGTCCCGGATTGTTCTTGACTACGACTACGACTACAATTACTACGATGAGGGCTACACAAGTTACGCGGATGTTCTCGTTCTTTAACAAGACTGTTGTGTGTATTTTTGAATCTGCCATGCGTCCTACGAGTGCTAAGCCAATACTCAGCCTGAAATCTCCATATTGTGCGTACCCTTTCGTTGTCCACAAGCTCAATTGCACTGACTGACTGCCATTTGCTCATCCCCAGCCATAATGCAAAATCGCCAGCATCAACACAAGCACTCCAAGCACTAAGAAACTCTCTGACCACATCTTCCAAACCTCTTCATTTCAACCTAGACGTCGTCGAAGGTCCTCCTACT
>Ga0247730_1000635_pt1 | contig 23806 bp, 14 predicted proteins | sample UWRJL073202C2_FD_180959 | JGI IMG/M metagenome (GOLD analysis project Ga0247730, IMG submission 180959) | Plant litter microbial communities from Arlington Agricultural Research Station in Wisconsin, United States - UWRJ-L073-202C-2 | ecosystem: Environmental > Terrestrial > Plant litter >... | reverse complement strand
CTCGACGAGATCCGAGACCGCGTGCCGATTTCGGCCGTGATCGGCCGGCGCGTCACCTGGGATCGCAAGAAGACCAATGTGTCGCGCGGCGATTACTGGGCCTGCTGCCCGTTCCACGGCGAAAAGAGCCCGAGCTTTCACTGCGAGGATACCAAGGGCCGCTACCACTGCTTTGGCTGCGGCGTCACCGGCGATCATTTCCGCTTTCTGACCGATCTCGAAAGCCTGGCGTTTCCCGAAGCCGTGCAGCAGATCGCCGATCTCGCCGGCATTGCCATGCCGCAGCCCGATGTCCAGGCGGAAAAGCGCGAAAAGGAACGCGCCAGCCTCAGCGACGTGATGGAACTTGCCACCCAGTTCTTTCAGGACCAGCTGCAGACCGCCAACGGCGCCAAGGCCCGCGCTTATCTGCGCGATCGCGGCCTCACCGGCCGGACCATCGACACCTTTCGCCTCGGCTACGCGCCGGACAGCCGCAATGCGCTGAAAGAATTTCTGGCGTCGAAAAACATTCCCAAGGAACAGATCGAAGCCTGCGGCCTCGTCGTCCACGGCCCCGACAAGCCAGTCTCCTACGACCGTTTTCGCGACCGCATCACCTACCCAATCCTGTCGGCCCGCGAAAAGGTGATCGCCTTCGGCGGCCGCGCCATGGCCCCGGATGCGCCGGCAAAATATCTCAATTCCAACGAGACCGAGCTGTTCAGCAAGGGCAACGTTCTTTACAATTTTGCCCGTGCGCGCAAAACCCTGAGCGGTGCCGACGGGGCCGACACGATCATTGCCGTCGAAGGCTATATGGACGTTATCGCGCTCCATCAGGCCGGCATCGAGAATGCGGTGGCCCCGCTTGGCACGGCGCTCACCGAAAACCAGCTGCAGCTGCTGTGGAAGCTGACGCCGATGCCGGTGCTCTGCTTCGATGGCGACGGTGCCGGCATCCGCGCCGCCAATCGCGGCGTCGACCTGGCTCTGCCGCATCTTAAACCCGGCTTTTCCGTGCGCTTCGCCATGCTGCCCGACGGCAAGGATCCCGACGATCTCGTCCGCCACGAGGGCCGGGCGCCGTTCGACAAGGTGATGGCCCAGGCTCGCCCCTTGGCGGAAATGGTGTGGACCCGCGAAATCAATTCCGGCACCTTTGACACCCCGGAAAAGCGTGCCGAGCTGGAAGCGCGGATGAAGCAGATCGTCGCCGTGATCGCCGACGAAAACGTCCGCCGCCACTACCAGCAGGACGTCCGCGACCGCCTCAACACGTTTTTCCGTGGGGCCCAGGGCGGCCAGCAGCGCGGCAATTTCGAACGCGGCAATAATTTTCGCCAGAATAACGGCCAGGGCCGTCCCGGCCAGCCGCCGCAGGGGCCGAAGGCCTCCGGGCGCGGCATCACCATGTCGGACCGGCTGACCGGCTCAGGCATGATCCGCGGCCATCACGGCCAGCCGGCGCTGCGCGAAAGCGTACTGGCGCTGACCATCGTCAACCACCCGCAGCTGCTGCAGGAGGATTATGACGAGATCGCCGCAATCGAATATGAAAACCGCGATTTGCAGCGGTTCTGGTCCGCCGTCCTCGGCGGCGCTGCCGCTGCCGGTGCAAAGCTCACCCGCGAGTTCCTGATCGAGCGTCTGTCGGAAGACGGTTTCGAGCCCCTCGTCAAAGGTTTGGACCAGCAGATCCGCAATGCCCGCCTGTGGACGGCGACGGCCGAAGCGGCGCTGGAAGATGCGCGCGAAGGCTATCGCCAGGCGCTGTCGCTGCACCAGCGCACAAAAGCATTGCGCTGGCAAAAGATCGAGCTCGAGCGCGAGATCGCCGAGGAAACCGAGGCCGGCGACGGCAGCACGATCGACCAGCTGATGCGGGCGCTGAACGAGGTGCAGCTGGAAATTGTCCGCATGGAAGCGCAGGAAGCGATCATCGACGGGTTTGGCGTGATGTCCGGACGGATAAAAGGGGCCGCCGTCAATCACAGCGCCTGATCTTTCACGCAAAAACACCGCCGCCCTTCACAACCGCGCCACCATCGGGGTGCAACTCCCATAATCCTAACGGATGCGTTTTCCAGCGCTTTATGCCAGAATGATCGCGCGCCAAAAGAGTTCACGCAGGGTACCGAATGCCAGAGCCGACCAAAGCCAAGACGTCTGACACCGACATGCTGTTCGACGGCCGCCCGATGCCGCCGTCGCACGACGGCGCCGACATCTTTTACGCGAGTGACGACATGCAGGACGGCGACCGTTTTGTCGACGATGGTTTTGCCGCGCAGGCGCCCGCCGACCGGGGGCAGGGCCGGGGACTTTCCGAACCGGCAAGGCCGCAGGGCCGCGACGCGCCCGCACCCCAGCCCGCAGGCGAAAAGCCGACGGCTCTCAACGTCCTCAACCGCGTCTACGGCTATCCCGCCTTTCGCGGCAAGCAGGGCGAAGTGGTCGATCATGTCGTGGCCGGCGGCGATGCCGTGGTGCTGTTTCCGACCGGCGCCGGCAAATCGCTGTGTTTTCAGATCCCGACACTTTGCCGCGACGGTTTGGGCATCATTGTCTCGCCGCTGATCGCCTTGATGCGCGATCAGGTGCAGGCGCTGAAACAGCTCGACGTGCGGGCGGCAGCGCTCAACTCCTCGCTGTCGCGCGAAGAGGCGCAAAATGTCTATCGCGCCGTGCAGAACGGCACGCTCGATTTGCTCTACGTTACGCCTGAACGGATTTTGACCGACAGCTTTCGGCAGATGATCGGCAACACCAAAATTGCGCTGTTCGCGATTGATGAAGCGCACTGCGTCAGCCAGTGGGGTCATGATTTTAGGCCCGAATACCGCGAACTCGGCAAACTCGCCGAACAGTTTCCGAACGTGCCGCGCATCGCGCTGACGGCCACCGCCGATCCGCATACCCGCGACGACATCATCGAGCGCCTGTCGCTGCAAAAGGCAAAAATCTTCTCCACGAGCTTTGACCGCCCCAACATCGCCTACGAAATCGTCGAGCGCGACCAGCCGCGCCAGCAGTTGTTGCGGTTCCTGTCGGGCCACACCGGCGACAGCGGCATCGTCTACTGCCTGTCGCGGGCCAAAGTGGAAGACACCGCCGAATGGTTGAACACGCAAGGCATCCGCGCGCTTGCCTATCACGCCGGCATGGACCGGGCGGTGCGCGATGCCAACCAGGATGCCTTCCTGAAGGAAGAAGACCTGTGCCTGGTGGCGACCGTCGCCTTCGGCATGGGCATCGACAAGCCGAATGTGCGCTATGTCGCCCATCTCGATATTCCCGGCTCCGTCGAGGCCTATTACCAGGAGACGGGACGTGCCGGCCGCGACGGCCTGCCGTCGGACGTGTGGATGGCCTATGGCATGGCCGACGTCATCCAGCGCGGGAGAATGATCGACGAGGGCAATTCCGCCGACGAGATCAAGCGGGTCGAGCGCGCCAAGCTGAACGCGCTGCTCGGCATCTGCGAAACCGCCGGCTGCCGCCGCCAGGCCATTCTGGCGCATTTCGGCGAAAGCCATGCCGGTCAATGCGGCAATTGCGATACCTGCCTGAAACCGGTGGAAACCTGGGATGGTACCGAGGCCGCAATCAAGGCGCTGGCCGCCATCTACCGCACCGGCGAACGCTTTGGCGCCGGCCATGTGATCGATGTGCTACTGGGTAATGTCAACGAAAAGACCCAGCGCTTTGGCCATGCCGACATGCCGGTTTTTGGCGTCGGCCAGGAGATCGCGTCCCGCACCTGGCAGTCCGTCTTCCGCCAGTTGCTCGCCGCCGGCCTGATCAGCGTCGACCACACCGCCTTCGGTGCGCTCAAACTGACGGCGGACGCCAGAACCGTGTTCAAGCATGAGCGCACCATCCTGTTTCGAAAAGACCGCCCCGGCGCCGGCAAGGTTTCGAAGCGCGGCACCGGCGGGGCCTCGTCCGAACGCCGCTCGACGCTCTCGGGCGATGACGGCGTGCTGTTCGAGGCGCTGCGGCGTGAGCGCATGACCATCGCCAAAGCGCTCGGCGTGCCGCCCTATGTGGTGTTTCCCGACACCACGCTGATTGCGCTGGCGACGGACCGGCCGGGCAGCGAGGACGCGCTGCTGGCGATTTCCGGGATCGGGCCGGCGAAGCTGGAAAAGTTCGGGGATGCGTTTCTGGCGGTGATCAGGGCGCATGAGGCGGGGTGAGGTAATAGAGGCATTATATAACAGTGCCCTTGATATCGTAATTATAATTGTCGGGCGCGCCTATATAGATTAACAACGCTTCGGCGTGCACCAGCATGTTTCAATCGCAAACCTCGGCGAAAAAGCTCAGGCACCTCGTATGGTACATTTTCACCAAATACAATTCCATGGCGTTTAAGGGTTTCAAGTTCTTGAGGCGCTAGACCTAGCTGTTCAATCGCGGCTTGGTCGAGGGGAACCGCAAGCGTTTCTGCATGCTCCCTAAATTTTGTAAATATCTGACCAAGCTCTTTAATTTCTTCTTCCGTTTCTGTAACTTTTTTCTCACTTGTGGGGGCGATAGCGGCCTTCAATACTCTCGGTACAAGAAGTCTACCTTCGTAAGTTGTCGCCTCTTCACTGGTTATGTTCATGCGCGCTGAATTTGCTAGCAAGCGGATTAGATCTCTCGGCACCAGCCTACCCTGTAAATCCGAAAGTACCGCGATGATCCAAGTTGCGGTGTATGCTTCTCTGATGCGACGACCAGGCAGATCGTCAGGCCCAAGTTTACGACCCCAAAGCACCTCAAGTTTCTGCTCTTTCTCTTCTTGAGGCAAAGAGCCAAAATCAGCCGCCCAGACGCCATTTAAGGCACCTGCCTGAGTAGCCAGCCAAGCGGCAAGTTCTAAAACATCATCGTCTGTCCAAGTTAGCGCAAAGTGTGCATATTCGCGACGATATTGATCCAAATTCTGCGTTATGGCCGACTCAACCGTGTCGCGGCGCGCAAAAACTATTGCACCTAGAGGTCGACGCACCTCAGATCGTAACCTTTGTGGCAAGCTCACCAGAGCTGCGCGCATAGCTACGTGGACGCCAGGTTCATCTGGTGACGTATAGAGTTCTTCCAGGCCTTCAAATAAGGCGACAACAGCCCTGCCGCTATCACGAAGTAGATTTAAAAAGCCTTCACCGGCGCCTGCAATGCCAGAGTTGTAGCCTGCCGACCAAGCCGTCAGATCCAGCCATATATCTACCCACGCTCGTTCGGAACGAGGGATTGCAAATTGTTCTTTTAGCCAAGACGTTGTTGTGGAGCTTGTTTGCGGCGCCGTTAAATTCAATTCTCTGCTAACGTGTTGGCGTGCTTGATCTACTTGATCTTGGTAGCTTGCGCTTGATTGAATGGAGGCGCATACGGGCAAAATAAGTGCAGGCGCGGCTCCGTCCCTTCCGACTAGCTCGCGCACCACAGCTTCCCAGCTTTTCTGGGCTATAAAATAACGTGCTGCCAGCGTTTTGCCCGTGCCTTTTGCTCCCTCGCTTACGGCTATGGGAGTCTCAGACTGAAATCTCTGCGTCAAAGCGGCTAAAGGTCGTGTCACTAAAGGTTTGCTTACGCTCCCTTGAATGTTTTCAGCTGAGATTAAGCTGTCTGCATAGCTCGCAAGGCGCTCGCGGCGGTTAGACACGTCCGCAACGATTTCATGCGGCGTAGGTGGCGATGTTTCGATGGCGGCGGTTTGCCCGAGTTCACTGCTGATCCAATGATCGAATGATGATGCTACTCCGAAAGAAAAACCGCTGGAATTTAGCTGTTCGATATAGCTACCCCAGTCTGCTGACGAGACCTGCAGTTCTGGAAGTTCGGAAATTTCAACTTGTGTGTATGGATCAAGTCCAACCGACTCGTCAAATATTCCTTGAGAGGCCGAGAGTTCGCTTTGTCGGTCGAAGACGACACTCGCTAGAAGATCAGCTGTAAATGGCTCAAGTAGTTTGATGTCCATCCCCGTTTGTCGAAATAGATTTGGCACGCGATTAATAACTATGAGTGGGCGTTTCGGCTCCGCGCCTGCATTCCGTAACTCTCTTGATAGAAACCGTACAAAGGCACCGGTTGCCTTAAGCGCTTGATCAGAAAGCGTTGTTACAATCATCGGCGATACATCAGGGTCCATTGCCAGATTAACGCCAATAGGCACCAATCCTGCGCGGACATCGATAACGACACCGGCGCAGCCGAGTTTCGCGGCTATTTGAGATAAAAGATCAGCAAGAGCATAGGGATGATCCGGCGTTGATAGATGTTCTGGGCGTATCGCAGAACTTGCCAATTCATCAAGGTCACGTCGAATGGGCAGAACGATTATATTGGATCTCAGCATGTGATCACGTAGCCTCTCAGCAGCGTATTCGACTGTGCGAAGTGCCTCGGGATCCTCCTCCGCATGTGCGAGTGCAATAACATCTTCCAGTGAGATCTTTGCTTCCCCAGCTTCAGCGCGAAAAAGATAGCTAATGCCTGGAGCTTCTAAATCTGCATCAACTAATAGTACTGGTTTTTGGGCTTTTTCGGCCCATCGTAGGGCTAGGCCTACGGCACTGGTCGTGCGACCGGTGCCGCCTTTCACGCTTAGTGCAGCCGCGATCGGAACCGGACGATATGTATTTTCAGGGGGAGCCGGAGTCGCGAACTCTATTGCTCCGTCAATGACACCAAAGGTTGGACGGTAAGACGTTTCATCACTAACCAAATTGAAATCAACTAACAATTCAGCAGTTTTATCCGGTCCTTCAAGCGTAAGGCGTAAGGGATCTGTGCGCGGCCGCCCAGGGAATACTTCCTCTAACCATTCTGCCAATACCCGTTGTTCTATGTGATTTGCGGCTTCGATCAATAGGCCAAACCAACCAACCCTAGCGCGTAGAAGACCATTTTTGCGCGCGGATTCGCGTGCCTCAGGCTTAGCCAAGGATCGCGCCACGTCTAACCATGTCATTGGTGCGTCCGCCATACTCATCGGTTCCTTTTTACCCAATCGAATAAATTCAAAAGCCAATGGTATATGGCATGTGTATCGACAATGCGCTCCCCGTATCTCCACGCTTGGTGGAGTTGACTTACGTCGATTAATCCTCCTGTTCGGGCGATTATAAAATTGGGTATTGGAGCATAAACAGTGTTCGGCATTCTCAACGCGATCGAAATGTGTATTAGGTTGTGTACGTAACTCCGCACAGGACGTGCCGAGCCCCGCGTATCCGCGGTATCCTTAAGATTATTCTGCGTCATGTATATTGACTTTAAACCACATTCCGCCGCGTAAAATAACAGCAGGGCTGCGGCGTCCGGGTCAAACTGAAACTCCCGTTGAGCTGCAATATATAACTCTTCTGCACGTCTTCGAAGAGCTAAGGGCGGCGGGTTTATCATTCGTTACTGCCTTCGGTTCCCGCAAAATTCGCTCGATATAATGTAGCCACCAATTCAACAAAAGATAGGCTTTCGCCATTTTCGACCGTGTTTTACAACAAATTTTGCGAGAGCGTTTGAGGGGAGCATTCACACTGAACTTCAGCGCTATTACTGGTCCATCTGCCATAGTAATGGTCGCCCGACCGCTCACCCTTGTCTTTCTCCCAACCCTCCCTACATATCCCCCATAACCAGCCCTCTGGGACGCATCTGCCCTGTATAACGGGCTTTTTCCGCCTTTTCCGCAGCAATTCTGCGGTTGGAGCTTGACGGGAAGGGAAATAGTGGGAATCACCATTTCAGGCAAAGATGGTCTTGCGCGCATCGGCACAGCTGTGTCCGGTCGTCAGTCTGGAACCAGGGCTCTTGCCCGGCGTTCGGGACATGCGTGGTTAATTCGGAATTAAACATCATTCCGTTAGGTGTGCGGCAGTGATTCGCGGTGGGCGAAGGTGTTTTCGCCCGGGGCTCTTGGGCCCTGCCGCAGGCAGACGTCAGGGAAAGCGACGATATAGATGGCAACCAAAGTCAAAGAAAACGAAGAAGCAGAAGTCGAACGCGATGCTACTCCGGACGGTCCGCTTCTCGATCTTTCCGATGACGCGGTCAAGAAAATGATCAAGGCCGCCAAGAAGCGCGGCTATGTGACGATGGACGAGCTCAATTCGGTGCTGCCATCGGAAGAAGTGACCTCGGAGCAGATCGAAGACACGATGGCGATGCTGTCCGACATGGGCATCAACGTGGTCGAGGACGAGGACGCCGAAGAACCGGCGGCCGCCGAAGAGGCTGACGACGAGACCGAAAACGAGAGCGAAGGCGGCGAACTGGCCCCTTCCGCCGGTACCGCGCTGTCGACCGCCAAGAAGAAAGAACCGACCGACCGCACGGACGATCCGGTGCGGATGTATTTGCGCGAAATGGGCTCGGTCGAGCTGCTTTCGCGCGAGGGCGAAATCGCCATTGCCAAGCGCATCGAGGCCGGCCGCGAGACGATGATCGCCGGCCTCTGCGAAAGCCCGCTGACGTTTCAGGCGCTTATCATCTGGCGCGACGAACTGAACGAAGGCACGACGCTTCTGCGCGAGATCATCGATCTCGAAACCACCTATTCCGGCCCGGAAGCAAAAGCTGCACCGCAGTTCCAGAGCCCGGAAAAGATCGAGGCCGACCGCAAGCTGGCGGAAGAGAAGGAAAAGGTCCGTAAACTTCGCAATCCCGGCGGTGACGACGACGTCACCAATGTCGGCGGCGACATGCGCCACGAGGAAGAGGAAGAGGACGACGACGAGTCCAACCTGTCGCTGGCGGCCATGGAAGCCGAACTGCGCCCGCAGGTCATGGAAACGCTCGACACCATTGCCGAGACCTACAAGAAACTGCGCAAGCTGCAGGACCAGCAGGTCGAAGCCCGTCTGGCCGCCACCGGCACGCTGTCGTCCGGCCAGGAGCGCCGCTACAAGGAGCTGAAGGATCAGTTGATCACGGCGGTAAAGTCGCTGTCGCTGAACCAGAACCGCATCGACAGCCTGGTCGAGCAGCTCTACGACATCAACAAGCGTCTGGTGCAGAACGAAGGTCGTCTGCTGCGTCTGGCCGAATCCTACGGCGTCAAGCGCGACAGCTTTTTGGAACAGTATGCCGGCGCCGAGCTCGATCCGAAATGGATGGCGGCGATCGCCGCGCTGACGGAACGCGGCTGGAAGGATTTTGCCCGCGCCGAACACACCACAATCAGCGATCTGCGCGCCGAGATCCAGTCGCTTGCGACCGAGACCGGGATTTCCGTGTCGGAATTCCGCCGCATCGTCCACATGGTCCAGAAGGGCGAGCGCGAGGCGCGCATCGCCAAGAAGGAAATGGTCGAGGCCAACCTGCGTCTCGTCATCTCGATCGCCAAAAAATACACCAATCGCGGCCTACAGTTCCTGGATCTGATCCAGGAAGGCAATATCGGTCTGATGAAGGCGGTCGACAAGTTCGAATATCGCCGCGGCTACAAGTTCTCGACCTATGCCACCTGGTGGATCCGCCAGGCGATCACCCGTTCGATCGCCGACCAGGCCCGCACCATCCGCATTCCGGTGCACATGATCGAGACGATCAACAAGATCGTCCGCACCTCGCGCCAGATGCTGCACGAGATCGGCCGCGAGCCGACCCCGGAAGAGCTGGCCGAAAAGCTGGCCATGCCGCTGGAAAAGGTCCGGAAAGTTCTGAAAATTGCCAAGGAGCCGATCTCGCTCGAAACCCCTGTGGGCGACGAGGAAGACAGCCATCTCGGCGATTTCATCGAGGACAAGAACGCGCTGCTGCCGATCGATGCCGCCATCCAGGCGAATTTGCGCGAGACGACAACCCGGGTTCTGGCTTCGCTCACCCCCCGTGAAGAACGCGTGCTGCGCATGCGCTTCGGCATCGGCATGAACACCGACCATACGCTGGAAGAAGTCGGACAGCAGTTTTCGGTCACCCGCGAGCGTATCCGTCAGATCGAGGCGAAGGCGCTGCGCAAGCTGAAGCATCCGAGCCGGAGCCGCAAGCTGCGCTCGTTCCTGGACAGCTAAGGCCGGTTGGCTCTCGTTTTTTAGAGCCATCGGGCGACGCGGCGGACAATTGCCACGGCTTAAAAACCCAAAACAATCAACACCCGGTTTGCGAAAGCGAGCCGGGTGTTTTGCATATGCGTCGTGGCGGCGCGCCAACTGCACCGGGTTTTCACAAGCACATTTGAAGCCACACGGTTTTGTGCGCTTGGCACATGGGGGGCAGGGCCCCATATAGGGTGCAATGCAGCAGGATTCGCAAACACACGGGCGCAAGATCGCCGGCCTGATCGGCGTCTCGCTGGCGGCGCATGCGCTGGTCGCCGGCCTGTTTTTTCTGCGCCTGCCGCAGGCTATGCCTGAGCCGCCGCCGGAAAGCATTTCCGTCGAGCTGGTGCCGCCGCCCGAGGCGGAAACGCCGCCAGAAGTGAAGCCAGAAGAACCCAAGCCGGAAGAGGCCAAGCCCGAGGAGCAGGCGCTGGTGGTGCCGAAGTTCGACGCGCCGCCGAAGCCGGAGGAGAAGCCGCCGGAAGCCGAGGCGGAGCAGCCCAAGCCTGCGGAAAAACCGTCTGAGCCGCCGAAGGCCGAGGAAGCCCAGCCCCCGGACGCCAAGGCGGAACAAGCTCTGCCACCGCAAGCAAAGGCAGAAGAGGCAAAACCCGAAGAAACAAAACCGGAAGAGGCCAAGCCGCCGGAAGCGCCGCCGGAGCAGCCGCAGCCAGAGCAGCCGCAGTCGCCCCCCGCGCCGCCGATGCCGGAAACGCCACCTGAGCCATCCCCGCCCGCGCCGTCGCCACCGGAACCGCCACCGGTCGGGCAGACCAAGCCGGATGCGCCGCAGGCGTCGGCTCTGCCGGTGCTGCCGCAGGTGCATGAATTCGGCGACAAGGATGCCGGTCCCCAAATCTCGCGGGAGGGTGATTCCACCATGGACGGTACGGATCCCGATGCCACCGCCCCGCCGGGTGCGCCGGAGGGCGATCCTGCAGCATCCGACCCCGCCGACCCGCAGGCAGCCGAAAAGCCGCCGGGCGAGCCGGCGCCGAGCGCCAGCCCGCTGCCGCAAATCATGGCGGTGCCACAGGTCGGCGCGACCGATAGTGTTGCCGACCAGGATGGCCCGGCGGCGATCGGGCCCGAGACCGCCCAGGCGTTGGCGGACGCTGCCGCTCCGCTGGACGATCAACAGCCGCTGCCGCCAGAACCCTCGGTGGTGCCAAAACCGCTCGCCAAGCCGCAACAGCAGATCAAGCTGACGGAGGCCAAGACGCTGTTTTCCAACAAAGCCACAGCCGAGCCGCGTGCCACGACCGCTGCCGGCGATATTCCAGCCAACCGGCGCGTCGAGATTCTGTGCGGCACGGAGTTGCTGGCGCAGTTGCGCAACGCGACGCCGGCCTATCGGCCGGATATCGTACCGGCCTATCGCCATACCGGCGGTAACGTCCTGGCGGCCAAGGGCGGTGCCTTTCGCTCTGCCGGCAACTGGTACGATGTCAGCTTCCGTTGCGAGGTTGATACCGGCGCCCTGAAGGTTGTATCGTTTGCATTCGACGCCGGACCGGCGGTGCCAAAAGGAGAATGGAAGCGCCGTGGTTTCCCCGATTACTGATCGGTGCGGCCTGCCGCCCAGCCGTCGCGGCAAAGCGTCAGTCTTGCGCAAGTCTCGCATCCTAATTTAGCCACATCAACCGGAATGATTCCGGACCCATGTGAGGACAATGATATGTCGAACGAGATCGAACGCTTTCTGGACACGCAGGACGACGCTATCAGTCAGGCTTTTGTCGAGAGAAATTCCGATGCGCTGACCGACATGCTGGTCGCCGCCCTCGAAGACGCGTTTGCGATTCTGGCCGAGGAAATCCGTCCGCGCACCGTTCACTGAGCAGTATGCGAATGACGGCTGCTCCAGTCGGCTTTGCTTTTCGGAACGGCGGTGGCTCGGAGCGGTCCGCGCAGCGCAACCTGCTCGCCGGGCAATAGCCCCGCATCAGCTTGTCGGCCTTTTTCCGGCCGGCGGGCAGACGGGGTGGCGAGGCATTGAGACAATGCGCCGACGCCAACGTGCCGGCATATGTATAGGTCCCAGCGCCCCAGATACTACTCGTGCGCCGCTTTCGCCCGTTGATCCGCTCCCCGCGAAAAAGTTGTCCACACCATTCCCATCGATAAAAACCGATCCTTAATCTTTACCGGTCATTCATACCTCTGATCGTTGAGAGGTTTTCGCGATGCGTATTGTGTTTCTTGTTGCGCTTCTGCTGTTGTCGGCCTGTGCCACCGCGCCCCGGCAGATCCAGAATGCCTGTGCCGTGTTTGACCAGCGTGACGGCTGGTTCAACAACTGGCGGCGTGCGGCAGAGGCGACCGAGCGGGAATTCGGCGTGCCGGTGCCGATCCTGATGGCGACGATCTACACTGAATCCAGCTTTCGCCCCTATGCAAGGCCGCCGCGCACAAAACTGTTCGGCTTCATTCCATGGACACGGGCATCGACCGCCTATGGCTACAGCCAGGCGCTCGACGGCACCTGGGCACGCTACCAGAAGGAAACCGGCCGCTGGTCGGCAACGCGCACCAAATTTGCCGATGCGATCCATTTCGTCGGCTGGTATCATGCCAAAAGCCACGCCACCAACGGCATCGCGCTGAACGATCCCTACAATCTCTATCTGGCCTATTATTCCGGCCATGGCGGTTATGCCAAAGGCGTGTGGCGCAACGATACCGGCGTCCAGCGCGCTGCGCGCAGGGCAACCAACATAGCCCAGACCTATTCGCGGCAACTGCGCAGCTGTGACTGAGACACCGAAACATCTCGGCTGGTCGGGCGGGATGGCTGTTTAGCGCGGCCAGGGGAAGGAAATGTGCGGTCACAGAAGCCGGCATTTCTCTTCAGCATGGCGTTATCGCCAAAGCCAGCGCCTTGTATCGGGCTTTCGTTCTGGCAAAGGTGACGTCACGGAGCCGCCTCGTGATCGGTTGTGTCCGGCTGGCAGCTATGGGGCATGACAGCTCTCGAAGCCGGCTGGGGACGGGCTGGAGACCTGAGAGTAAACCGCGTCCCGGCAGGCCGGATCGATGCAGTCGCATGCTACTGATGCCGGTGTGCAGCATGGCACGCTGAGACAACGCACGAAAAATCAATAATCGGCTCAGGGCGATTGACAAGCCTGGCTGCCAAGCCGATCACGGTGTGACCAGAATCTGGCTCCACCCCGCTTTGCAGATCGTGCCGCGGCAAATACCCTCGTGTTGCCGCGATGAAAGTCGACATGGACAGTCTTAATCCGCAGCAGGGCAGCGTCCTGCGCTACCCCGGTTACCTCAATTTTGCAGCGTCCCGCGTGTTTTCCTCGATCGGCTTCCAGTCGGTCGGCGTCGCCATGGGCTGGATGATCTATGATCGCACCGGCAGCGCCTATATGCTTGGGCTGGTCGGCCTGTGCCAGTTTCTGCCGATGGTGCTTTTGACCTTTGTCATTGGCCATGTCGCCGACCAGTTCGATCGCCGCCGCATAGCGCTGATTTGCCAGTGTATCGAGGCGCTGACGGTACTGGTGCTGGCGGTCTGCGTCTGGCAGGACTTGCTGCATCCGGCCGGCATTCTGATCGCCGTTGCCATTCTCGGCGCCTGCATCGCGTTTGAGCGGCCGACCATGGCGGCCTTGCTACCGAATGTCGTTCCCGTTCACATGCTGCAAAAGGCGATCGCCACCTCGACCTCGTTCATGCAGACGGCGCTGATCGTCGGTCCCTCGGTCGGCGGCCTGCTCTATGGCGTGCATCCGATCGCGCCGTTTGCCGTCTCAGCCGTTCTGTTCCTGGCAGCCGGCATCAACATCATCTCGATCAAAATCGAACGCAAGGTCGTGGCCGGGCCGCGGGCGCCGGTGACGCTGGAATCCGTGTTTGCCGGCGTCGCCTTCATCCGCAGCCGGCCGATCATGCTTGGCACCATCTCGCTCGACCTGTTTGCCGTACTGCTGGGCGGCGCCACGGCGCTGCTGCCGATGTTTGCCCGCGATATTTTGCACGCCGGGCCCTGGGGTCTGGGCATGCTGCGCGCGGCACCGGCCGTCGGTGCGTTGCTGATGTCTGTGGTGCTCGCGCGCAAGCCGCTGTCCTCCGGTGTCGGCAAGAAAATGTTTCTGGCGGTCGGCATCTTTGGTGCCGCCACGATCGTCTTTGCGCTGTCGACCAGCATCGCGCTGTCGGTGGCAGCCTTATTTGTTATCGGCGCATCCGACACGGTCAGCGTCGTGGTGCGCAGTTCGCTGGTGCAACTGCTGACGCCGGACGAGATGCGCGGCCGCGTCAATGCCGTCAATTCGCTGTTCATCGGCACCTCCAACCAGCTGGGCGAGTTCGAGTCCGGCATGCTGGCCGGCCTGCTCGGGCCGGTCCTGACGGGCGTGCTCGGTGGCGTCGGGACCATCGTCATCGTGCTCCTGTGGATGCGGCTGTTTCCGGATCTTGCCAAGGTCAAGACCTTGGGCGGTTGAGGTTTTTTTGAAAATCCCTTGCGCCTTTGCCGCCGCTCTGCCTTTTTGCGAGGCTAGAATACTCGATGTGATTCGCGCCTGCTTCGTTTCGATTGAAGTTGCCGGAACGAGACTCTTTTAAAACGACGGCTCCGGAGCCGCGGCCAAAACATCCCCAAGGAGCAGGGCATGATCGACCTACAGAAACCCGAGATTTCGGAAATGCGGCCAAAGATCACCGTCATCGGCGTCGGCGGCGGCGGCGGCAATGCGATCAACAACATGATCGCTGAAAAGCTGCAGGGCGCCGAATTTCTGGTTGCCAACACCGATGCGCAGGCGCTCGCCATGTCGCAGGCCGGCACGCTGATCCAGCTCGGAGCGCATGTGACCGAAGGTCTGGGCGCCGGCTCGCTGCCGGAAATCGGCCGGGCTGCGGCCGAAGAGTCGATTGACGAAATCATGGACCATCTGCGCGGCACTCACATGTGCTTCGTTACCGCCGGCATGGGCGGCGGCACCGGCACCGGGGCTGCGCCCGTGATCGCGGCGGCTGCGCGCAAAGCCGGCATTCTGACCGTCGGCGTGGTAACCAAGCCCTTCAGCTTCGAGGGCAAGCGCCGCATGCAGACCGCCAACGAGGGCATCGAACGGCTGCGCGAATGCGCCGACACCGTCATCGTCATCCCCAACCAGAACCTGTTCCGCATCGCCGACGCCAAGACAACCTTTGCCGATGCTTTCGTGATCGCCGACCGGGTGCTCTATGCCGGCGTCAGCTGCATCACCGACCTGATCGTCAAGGAAGGCCTGATCAATCTCGACTTCGCCGACGTCAAATCGGTGATGAAGGACATGGGCCGGGCAATGATGGGCACCGGCGAAGCGTCTGGCGAGGGCAGGGCGTTGCTGGCAGCCGAAGCCGCGATCGCCAATCCGCTGCTTGACGAAGTGTCGATGAAGGGCGCCCGCGGCGTGCTGGTCTCGATCTCCGGTGGTCTCGACATGACCCTGTTCGAAGTCGACGAGGCCGCCACCCGCATCCGCGAGGAAGTCGACGATGAAGCCGACATCGTCGTCGGCGCGATCTTCGACCGCACGCTGGATGGCACTTTCCGAGTGTCTGTCGTTGCAACCGGACTGGAAAGCCCGCAACCATCGGTCGACGCCACCGGCGCACCTGTGGGACTGGCTCAGCGCACGCTCCAGTAATTTCGCGCGGCTGGAAGGCCGCGTTGCGCATAAAAACGACAAATCCGCGTTGGGCCGACCGCCTGATGCGGATTTTCCAATCCGCGCATTATCGCCTAGGAGGTCTTGTTTTTCTTGGCGTCTTTGATGGCCTGTAGATGTTTCGACAGCGCTGTCTGGCTATTCTTGGCCCGCTGAATTGCCTGTTGGGTATCGGTCGCATTGGGCGAAGGCAGTTTGCCACCGTTCTGGTCGTTTGTCATGGATGAGGCCTTGGGCAGGAAACTGCTTTGTATGAAATTGCACGGTTAGAATGCGAGGGATGGCGAAAGGTTGCATGCGCCATCTATTTGCAAACAATCCTGCATGGGTGTGTCTGCGGAAAAGCATTTGAATGCGAGAATGAGAATGGTTTGCTCCGGGCCGATCCGGACGCATGCATTCCTGAGATGCCAGATCCCGCCTTGACCGGCCCATCCCGCTTTTATAACCGTATGATCCGACCGACAGGAGTTGGCCATGGCACAGTCCCGCATAACCATCACGACTTCAGGCCAGGGCCTCTACGAATTTACCGACCAGGCCAACGCCTTCGTACGCCAGTCGGGCAAAGCCGAGGGCTTGCTGACGGTGTTCGTGCGCCACACGTCCTGCTCGCTGCTGATCCAGGAAAATGCCGATCCGGATGTGCAACGGGATCTCAAAACCTTCTTTGCAAAACTGGTGCCACCGTCATCCGATCCGGCAATGCGCTGGGTGGTCCATACCGCAGAGGGCCCGGATGACATGCCGGCCCATATCAAGGCGGCGTTGATGACGGTGTCGATCGGCATTCCAGTGTCGGCCGGACGGCTGGCGCTGGGAACCTGGCAGGGGATCTATCTGTTCGAGCATCGCGACCGCCCGCATCGCCGCGACATCGTCCTGCACCTGTCCAGCTAAAGCTGTTGCACAATTCAGAATGGTTCGCGGCGTTTTACTGTCGTTTTCCATGCCTGCTCCGGAACCGCTGCAGGCAGTATGCATTGCAAGGTTGGATTGGCCATGGGTGGCCGGGATGAACGCTGCGTGAACACATGGTTCCGACTGCATTCACTTGACTGCCCCTAAATTCCGGATAACCGCTGTTGATGCGGGCATGTTTCAAGATCCGTAACTGAAGAACAACCGAGGAGACACCATCATGAAGACTTTCTTTGCCAAGGCTGGCATTGCCGCGCTGATCGCGCTGTCCGGCTTGTCTGCGACCACCTCGATCGCCAGCGCCCAGGGCCGTGACGGCTATTATAACGGCGGTCCGCGTTTCGAACGCGGCCCCGACCGTCGCGACGATTATCGCCGCGGCCCTGATCGTCGTCGTGACCGCTGCGAAATCGGCCTGGCGCTCGATAAGGCCGAACGGCGCGGCATGCGCCGGCCACAGGTTGCCGACGTCAGCCCAGGCCGTGTGATCGTCGTCGGGCGTAACCGCGGCGGTCCGGACCGGATGGCGTTTGCCAACGAGCGCGGTTGCCCGTCGATCGGTCGCTAAGCGACTGGGAACTGGCGATCCGCGCTGATGCAGATCGCGTAAAAAAAGCCGCCTTTTGCCACGCTTACGATTGCGGCAAAGGGCGGCTTTGTTTTGGCAGCTACTGGTTGATGGCATAGGTAACGTTGACCGTCACCGAATAGCTGTTTTCACCGGACGCGACCGGCACGCTTTCGGCCATGTCCTTGCTCATCGCCGCTGCACGATACATCGGCTGCGGCACCGGCCGCGAAAAATTCTCGCTGATCTCGATCACCCGTCCAAGCTTGACGCCGGCTGCATCCGTCAGGGTTTTGGCTTTGGCGATTGCCTCGGCCACGGCCGCCTTGCGTGCCTCGCCGACTGCTGTATCGGGATTGTCGTTGCTGAACGTCACCTGGCCGCCGCGGTTGATGCCGAGCTTGACCGAACGATCGATGATATCACCGAGCTTGGTCAGATCGCGCACCCGGACCGCCAGGCCGTTGTTGACTTCGTACCCGGTAATCTCGGGTGGCGTGGCGCCGCCGCCGGCCGGCTGCGGGCGGTAGAGCGGCTGGATCGAAAAGCCGTTGGTCTGCAGGTCGCGCTCGGCAATACCTGCTCCCTTCAGATCGGCAAGCACCTGTGTCAGTGCTACGTTGTTGGCGGCCAGCGCCTCCTGCGCCGTCTTGGCCTGCTTGACCACCGACAGCGTCAGGGCGGCCATGTCGGGTGCCAGATTGGCGCTGCCTTCGCCAGACACGATGATGGTCGCCTCGCGCGGAACATTGGTGTCCTGGGCGGCGGCAGAGCTGGTCGCGCCGGTCGCAATGGCAATGCTGATGGCAGCAGCAAAGGCGGCGTTGCGGGCATGGATGGGGCGCATGGACGGATCCTCCTGATACAATTTCCTCGAAGCATCTTCATGCGGATTGATTGTGAAGGGAATGCGGCGGTGGCTTGTGGCTCACGGCTAATTGGGATAGATCGAACCCGTACCGGGATGAACCATTGCGACCCGGATGCAATGTCGGGTTTTTGCGCCCGACGGGGGACTGTAGCTCAATGGTTAGAGCCGGCGGCTCATAACCGCTTGGTTGGGGGTTCGAGTCCCTCCAGTCCTACCAAAATTGTTTAAAATTCAATATTTTGGCTCCTATAGCCGTCTGGCTGTAGCGCGACTGTAGCGCGCCACGGATTTCCGGAATTTTGACACGAGGATCCGGAATTTTCAAAAAACACTCGAAGGCCGTTTGAAGGGCCTTAGAGGCGCTGATCGCTCTAAGCTGAGCCGCCGCCGCTTATCAACAGCTCCCTTGCCAAGGTACCTACTCCGCCTGCGACTGAATAGGCCAATTCAACAGGCTGAATTAGACAGCTACCGAACAGCTCCCGGATCTCGGGCACGTCGTTGATTGACAGAATGAAGCGTCCTTTGATGCGGCTAAGCCGTGCCGCCATGGCCGCAAATTGATCTCGATCGAACATCCCCTTCCCATAGTCGTTCTCATTCCCGAAGTAGGGCGGGTCAAGATAGAACAGGGTATCCGGTCGGTCATAGCGATCGATGAAGACCAGCCAGTCCAGGTTCTCGATGACAACACCCGAGAGCCGTTCGTGCACGTCTTCTAAAAGCGGTGCCAAGCGTGTCAGGTTGAACCGCGCCCCACCTGTTTTATCGACCCCGAAATTCTGCCCCGATACCTTACCGCCGAACGCCAGCTTTTGCAGGTAGATGAAGCGCGCAGCGCGTTCCAGATCGGTCAGCGTTGATGGATCGCTTGCCTTTAACCGGTCAAACTCGCGACGGCTGGTGATCTGGAATTTGAGCGTGTCCATGAACTGCGGATAGTGTCGCTGAAGGATGCGGAACAGGTTCACAACGTCGCCGTTGCGGTCGTTGATGACCTCTGCTCTGGGCGCTTGTCGGCGACGGAAGAACACGCCTCCCATTCCGATAAATGGCTCCGCATAGAGCTTGTGGGGCGTGTCAGCGATCATTTTAACTAGGCGTGGCGCGAGGGTCCTCTTGCCTCCGATCCATGCCGCTGGCGGCTGTGTGTTCGGAACGTCTTTAAAACCTTCATAAAGAGTCATTGAATACGTCTCACGAGTCAGTCACACAGACCCGGCCTCCTCGGAGGCTCGGGTGTGACGGCTAACTTTCTCTGCTGTCGGACGGGTTTAGGACGGCAATCTGTGGCCCGTCTTCGGGGCGAGAGCCCCGGCACCTGGTGTCGCTCTTTTCGAGCGCGTTGCTTATTAGACATCAGGCCTTAGGCGGCCGGATAGCGCATGTTGTGCTAGGGATAAATCCCACTATAGTTATGCAGCGCACGGTTTCAGGGGAAAAAAATGAAGTTCATCGGAGAAGTGGTAGCAGGACTAGCTGTATTCCTTTTGTTGACGTTCGCGATGCCAGCGCATCGGCAGTGTGAGCCAAACCGTAGTGGCGTTGTTGAACTTTTTGCCCCGCAGATGCTCTGCACTACAAAGTGACTATCAAGTGTTAGGTCACGTCAAGCGTCTGATGGACCAACCAGTTGAAAAGATTGTAAGTCCCGATAGTGCGGAAAAAGGCTTTATCCTGGTTGTTGTCGCGGAAATTTGACCGGGGGCCGATAGTGCGACCGCCGCCGCCGCTTCCCGGATTGAGCGCCACGTATAGTTTCTTCCCAGTAGCCGCCGCCGCACCGGACAAGGTGATGAGAATCTCATCCGCACCACTTATCGCAACGCCAGTTATGGTCTGCCCTGCGCTATCCTCATAGCGCAGCCCGTAGGGATAAGCTCCTCCAGGGTTGGTTACTTCGGTGGTGTCCAGCACCAACGCCGTGCCCGGGATAGGCAGATGTACCTTGGCGATGATCTGGTTGCCGGTTTTGATCGCGCTCTCGATATACATAAATGGATGCTGCTCACCAGCCTCCCAAAGCGCATAGGCGCGCGCGAGATAGTAGCCGTGCCTGGCGACGGCAATAGTATCCAGGTGCACTGCATCGACGTAATCGAAGTTGTAACGCGCGCCAGCCAAAATAAACTTGCTCGGATAAGTGAGAGCGGCTGCCAACCAGGCTGCCTGCGGCCCACCGCCGCCGTGCGAATACTGACTACCGAGGAAAGGTATTTCGTGTCCGTCTGCCAGATCGGCGGTATAATCCGACTGCCACTCGATAAGTTTGGCGAGGTATGCCGCCGTTGTATCGCCGCCGTCGCTTTCGCCGTGATTGTTGATAATCACAGGGACTCGATGCCCCCGGCCCTCAGTGCCTACGATCGCGCGCGCGCGGGCAACGGCATTGAGTAGGTTGGTATAAGGAACAGTCCCTTTTTTCAGAGTTGCGTATGGCTGTGCGCCTACCGCTGCATTTGGCATCACAACGCCGTGCGTCGCGGCTTTACCGCGCAGATACCCTGCCATGAAGGTCGTCCCGAGCGATTGATAGGACAACGAGGCATCTTCGGACATGCTTTCGTGGGCATCCACAATCGCCGCGATAGATGCAGCAGGAACCACTTCTGTTTGATCAATCAAATTGTTTATCAGTCGCAAGCCCTTGTTGAACATCTGGGCGCGACCTGGATCAAGCACATCACGGGAGGTGAAATCCCGGCTGCTGTAGCCCTGCGCGTTTGATTGCCCGGTGACTGGAACGATGGATACCGCGCTTATGTTGCGATTGAGCTGAGAGAGATTGAGGGCGCCAAAAGACACATATTCGCCCGTGATGCGCGCGCGTGAAACGATAAATGACGCGGCCCCAGTCGGTGCCATATTGACGGCGATGACGATCTGGCCGTTCTGTTCGTAGCCGAAACCAATGTCAAAAAACCCAACTGGTACAGGAACCCCGTCCTTGACTTGCTGCGTCCAGATTTCGGGAGTGTAAGGCCTCACCACACACTGGTCAGTTGGGCTAGCGCGAAAAACATCAAAGCTGCGTGATACCTGCCCAAACGACACACCGGCTACACTTCCAAACACGGTGACTTCGATCCGTGCAGCGGTATATTGGGCCATGCGGCAGACAAAAAGACTGTGGTTTTGGTTACCAATGACGTTTGTGTCGATGCGTCGGCCGGATATGGACATTTCCCCTGCGACCCGAGGGAGTACCGAATAATCCACCATGTTGGAAAACTCATATCCTGCGCCGTCAGGTTTGACCACGAGAGCTTTGGATTGATCCAGAACTCCAACTGCAGGTAGATTTAACGCGGCTGCGTAAGCAGCAGCAAGATTTTTAAATGTCTCGGCTTGCGATGCAAACCCCTCGGCCTGGGCAACGATCGCGGCGCTGGCTTGGTCAGTGACAAGTCGGAAGGTGGCCGCGCCCGGTATCCCCATTACGATCATCCCACCGACAAGCCCTCCGGATGCCGGATCGGATCCGCCGGATGTTTTTATGGCGAGCGGTGATCCCCCATTAAAAGATACAGTGGAGCCCCCCTCGGCGTTGGGTTCAACAATCGGCAGCAGGACGATGACTGCATCACTTAGCGGCACGCGCGTGGTCGCCTCAATGGCGTTGCCGGTGCCGGTGCCCGCATTTAGGGCTGGGGCAAAGGAATACGGCAAGGGTAGAGCCCGGACCCAAGTGCCGGCCGCCCATCCATAGACGCCGTTCTTATTCGGGTCTGGATCATCGTAAACCCAAGCCGAAACCTTATTTTCCATAGCCGCAGCCACGAGAGCAGCTTCGGTAGCAAACAGTGGCGCACTGCCCGAGAGATAACGGATCGGCGCAGTATTCGCGAGCTGCATAGCAAAGCGCTCGACCTCTTGAACGACCGTCGTGCCCTCGCGATTGCCGATCAACTGATCCAAGATCGATGCTGCTCCGAGATTTGAAGTCCTAACGCCATTATACATTTTGATCACCTTATGATTACAGGGAACGGTCCCGCGACTGGGCCCGTCATGCCATCGGCGTTTTGAGGTTCCAGCCAATAGTAGTGAGTGCCGGCCGTAAGGCAGGTTGTGGTCTCTTCAAACAGCACCGCATCATCCAGCGTGCCGGCGAAGTCTGCGGTTGCGGCGAAATCGACGGTGTTGTTACCGACGACCGCCGTCAGAACGTCGCTCCAGCTGCCATTGGAGCCACGTGTCTGGCCGTTGACGTTGCTGCCACCTAAGAGCCGTGGCCTCATTGCGCCTTCGATCACACCGCTCAATTTGAAGGCCACCCGATAACGCTTGCCGGCAGAGACCGTCACTGGCTGGCCGATCGATGATGCATCACCGCTCGCATGTGCTGCCACCCCACTACCTACCGTCCAGCCAGCGCCGGCCGTCCAGACAGAGCTGCCCTCGAATGAGCCGTCGTCTAGCAGGTTGACTCGTGTCATATCGCCGTCCGGGTAGGTGTAGCTACGCGATGGCAGCACGGGATTTGGAGCGCCGACAGCATCCGCGTCCCGATCGAGGACAAGGCCGCTGGAGCGATAGAGCTGGATCTGAACCGTGGAGGCGTCGGGACCGGTTGACATCATCACGACTGCGCCGCCGAGCAAAGCGCCAACGGTCACAAGCGACCCGTCCAGTGCGACTGGGATGGGAGCATTTCCCTCCCCAATGGTCACGGTCACTATAGCGGCATAAGCACCGACGACGCCTGTTGGCGATATGGCCGCGACCTGCATCTGGACCACACTTCCGACCGCATAACCGGCAAGATCGGTCCCACCATTTGCGACGGGGAACTCGACCGAAATCCACGCTGATGCGCCGACGGCTCGATGCTGCAGTCGATAGGATCCCGTGATCACCGGTCCGCTACCGGGCTCAACCTCGATCGCCAGACCGTTGGCGCTCTCGGTACCGGTAAAGCCCGTGCGGATGCTGCCAAAACGGGGCGTAGGTGGTGCGGAAGACGACCCACCGATATCATCACCGACGCGGCCCGACCACGCCGGAGCAACTTCGGCATCCGTCAATTCGTCGATGATCGGAGAAGCGTCGATCAGCTTGTAGACGCTGGCAAAGTTGTCTCCGGCTTCAACTCGGGTGACGATCAGGGGATAGCCTTCCGTCAAAGCTTCTCCGAAATGCAGGAGGTCGCCAACGATCGGCAGATGGCCGTCGCCCGAAAGCACGACGACGTCCTGCTCACCCGGCCGGGTGACAACGTTGCGCACGATACTCGTGCCGATCGTATCGTTTTCATCGGCAAAGATCCGGAACCTGACGGCGTAGGTCTGGGCCGCATTCATGGTCACGATGTCATCAAGCTCGATCAGATTGTTGGTTACTGACTTGACGCGCGCCGCCACCTGAGTGCGCTGCAGGGTGTCAAAGCTGCCGACGACCAGATCGCCCCGGGTTGCCACCCGCGCCGGGCCGTCCTGGACAACAGTGTAGGTATCGGGACGATGCAGCGCTTCGTACATGCGCCGGCGCGCCTCGCGCCAGATCTCGGCAGGATCTGTCTTTCCGGGCAGCTCAAGTGCCTCGGTGAGCGTGATGTCACCAACATGGCCAGGCCACGGTACAAGCCGCTCAGCGGGCTTGTAGTCGTTGGTGGCATCCTGAAACGAGACCCGGAACCCATGAGGCGGCTTGAAGTAGGTGCGCGTCGAGGAAAACTGCCAGCTGTTTCGCGGGTTGATGTGGTCAACGACCAGCTCCTGCGGCCGATCGACAACGACGCCCCATTTGACGCCATCAT
>Ga0247730_1000631_pt1 | contig 23913 bp, 19 predicted proteins | sample UWRJL073202C2_FD_180959 | JGI IMG/M metagenome (GOLD analysis project Ga0247730, IMG submission 180959) | Plant litter microbial communities from Arlington Agricultural Research Station in Wisconsin, United States - UWRJ-L073-202C-2 | ecosystem: Environmental > Terrestrial > Plant litter >... | reverse complement strand
TGCGCCTCAGAACCCTTCCAGCACGATCTTGCCTTTGGCCTTGCCGCTTTCCAGCAGTTCATGGGCGCGGCGCAGGTTGCTGGCGTTGATGGTGCCGAAATGCTCGCCGAATGTGGTTTTCAGGGTTCCCGCATCGATCAGTTGCGCGACGCGATTGAGCAGGTTGTGTTGTTCGATCATGTCCGGCGTGCCGAACATCGAGCGGGTGTACATGAACTCCCAATGCAGTGACAGGCTCTTGCGCTTGAGTTTGCTGACGTCCAGGGACTTGGGATCGTCGATCAGGCCCAGTTTGCCTTGTGGTTGCAACGCTTCGACCAGTTGATCCAGATGCTGATCGGTCTGGGTCAGGCTCGCCACGTGAGTGACGCTGTCCAGCCCGGCGCGCTTGAGTTCCTCACTCAGCGGTTTGCTGTGATCCAGCACTTCGTGGGCGCCCAGCTCGCGAACCCAGGCAGTGGTTTCCGGCCGCGATGCGGTGCCGATCACTTTCAGTGAAGTCAGCTGCCGCGCCAGTTGGGTGAGGATCGAACCCACGCCGCCCGCCGCGCCGACAATCAGCAGGCTTTGCTGAATGGCACTTTCACCTTCGGCGACCTGCAAGCGTTCGAAGAGCAATTCCCAAGCGGTAATCGCCGTCAACGGCAGGGCCGCGGCGTGGGCGAAGCTCAGGGTTTTCGGCATGTGGCCGACGATGCGCTCATCGACAACGTGCAGTTCGCTGTTGGCACCCGGCCGGGTCAGCGAGCCCGCATAAAACACCTTGTCACCGGGCTGGAACAGCGTGACTTCACTGCCAACTGCTTTGACCACGCCTGCGACATCCCAACCCAGCACCTTGGGTTCGCCGCCTTCTGGCTGGACGTTCTGGCGCACCTTGGTGTCGACCGGGTTGACCGAGATTGCTTTGACTTCAACCAGCAAGTCGCGCGGACCGGCGACCGGCTCTGGCAGTTCGATGTCCTGCAAGGCTTGCGCATCGGTAATGGGCAGCGCGTGGTAATAAGCGATGGCTTTCATAAAGGCTCCTGACAATGGGCGGGATGTTCAATGTCGGGGATGATTGGCTATTTCCTTCAAAGATAAAACCCGCTAAAACGGCAGGCTCTTTCAATGAAATATTGATAATGGACGGCCATGCTGCGTTTCGATGACCTGCAATTATTCGTTCGGGCGGCTGACCTGGGCAGTTTGTCTGCTGCTGCGCGGGCCATGGATTTGTCAGCGGCGGTAGCCAGTGCGGCGCTCAAACGTATCGAACAGCAACTGGGCGCGCGCTTGCTGGCGCGCTCCACTCGCAGTCTGCGCTTGACCGCCGAGGGCGAGGGCTTTCTGGCTTATGCCCGCTCGGCGTTGAGCAGCCTCGACGAAGGACGACGTCTGCTGGCCAGCAGTCAGGATCAATGCAACGGCGTGCTGCAGCTTTCGGCACCATCGGATTTTGGTCGCAATGTGTTGCTACCCTGGCTCGACGAGTTTCAACGCGACTATCCGCAACTGACGGTTCGCTTGCTGCTGGGTGATCGCATCGCCGACCTGTTTCGCCAGCCGGTGGACATCGCGTTGCGTTATGGCGAGCCTGAGGATTCAAGCCTCGTCGCGCTGCCCATCGCGCCGCTCAATCGCCGGGTGCTGTGCGCCTCGCCTGACTATCTGGCGCGTTGCGGCGAACCGCACCATGTGGAGCAACTGGCGCAGCACAATTGCCTGCTGTTCATGTTGGGTAATCGGGTTCACGATCATTGGACCTTTCATGACGGCAAGCGCGAGATGAGCCTGACCGTACGCGGCGACCGCTTCAGCGACGATGCCGATGTGGTGCGCCTGTGGGCGTTGGCGGGTGCGGGCGTGGCGTATAAGTCTTGGCTGGACGTTGCCGCCGATGTGCGCGCAGGCAGATTGAAGGTGCTGATGCCTCAGTTGCAGGGTGAAGCGACGCCGCTGAACCTGTTGTGCGCGCATCGTGCCCAGCTGAGCAAACCGGTTAATTTGTTACGCGAAATGCTCGTGCGTCGCTGCGAAGCGTGGAGCAGGTAAGCCGCTACAGGCTGATACAGCACAACCATAGTTAAATCCCACATTGTGAAGAGAATTGCCTTACGGACAGTTCGGAAAATCGTGCAGGTAAATACCAATACCGACATTGAACTGCGAACATGTGGATCGTGGTTGAATGTTTTTTTGCGCGCTTGTGCTGTTTGTTGTTGGTTGGTTACTTCGTCACCTTTTGCTTTGCCGCGACATCACAGGGAGTGAATACATGGAATATGCACCTTGCATCAGCCACATTGCGACCTTGCTGGCTGACCCCAAGCGCAGCGCAATGATTTGGGCGTTGATGGATGGCACCGCCAGGCCCGCCGATGAATTGGCCCTGCTGGCGGGGCTGACCACGTCATCGGCGGGTGCGCATCTGGCGCGGTTGGCGTCGGGCGGGCTGGTCAGGCAGGAAGTGCGTGGCCGCAAACGTTTCTTTCGTCTGGCGGGGCCCGAGGTCGGCACTGTTGTCGAGGCCATGGCCAATGCGTCGCTGGTCAGTGCCGAGCAAATCAGCCGCAGCGTCGCCCAGCCCATGCCGGCCTTGCCGCTGCGTCGGGCGCGGGTTTGCAGTGATCATCTGGGTGGCGAAATGGCTGCCGAGCTGTATCAGCGGTTGCTCGGTGCAGGCTGGATCGAGCAGCAGGAGCAGCGCATCGAAGTGACCAGCGTGGGTGTCGCGAAGTTTGCCGAGCGGGGGATTTATGTGCCGGCGTTGGCGCTGCGGCAGCGCGAAACCGTGTGCGCCTGTCCGGCCTGGAGTGAGCGCAGCCCGCATTTGGGCGGCGCCTTGGGCGCAGGGCTGTTGCAGCTGTTCATTCAGATGGGCTGGTTACGCGAAACCGAGGAGTCGAGCACGTTGCAGGTGTCCTCCAGCGGGCAGCGGGAAATCGGCAGAATCGCCTCGGCAGCCTGATCAACCTTGCGCAGCAGCGGCGGTGCCCGGTTTAGCGGCACCGCGCTTGCTTCACGTCCAGAGATTCAGGGCTTGATCAGTCGCGCATCGAGACTGTTTTGCGCCAGGCGTTGCGCCTGATCCTTGGTCATCCCTAGATGGGTATACAGCGCATGGAAGTTCTCGGTGACATAGCCGCCGAAGTAGGCCGGGTCATCGGAGTTCACCGTGACCTTCACGCCGCGTTCCAGCATGTCGAGGATGTTGTGCTTGGCCATGTCGTCGAACACGCACAGCTTGGTGTTGGACAGCGGGCAAACCGTCAACGGAATCTGCTCGTCGATGATGCGCTGCATCAGGCGCTCGTCTTCGATAGCGCGCACGCCATGGTCGATACGCTGGATTTTCAACAGGTCCAGGGCTTCCCAGATGTACTCGGGCGGGCCTTCTTCGCCGGCATGTGCCACGGTCAGGAAGCCTTCGTTGCGAGCGCGATCAAAGACGCGCTGGAACTTGCTCGGCGGATGGCCCATCTCCGAGCTGTCCAGACCCACGGCAACGAACGCATCGCGGAATGGCAGCGCCTGGTCGAGGGTTGTTTCGGCTTCTTCTTCGCTCAAGTGACGCAGGAAACTGAGGATCAGGCCGCTGCCGATGCCCAGTTTCGACTGGCCGTCCTTCAACGCGCTGGCGATGCCATTGAGCACGACTTCGAAAGGAATGCCGCGATCAGTATGGGTCTGCGGATCGAAAAACGGCTCGGTATGAATGACGTTCTGAGCTTTGCAGCGCAGCAGGTAGGCCCAGGTCAGGTCGTAGAAATCCTGCTCGGTGCGCAGCACGTCCGCGCCCTGGTAATACAGGTCGAGAAACTCTTGCAGGTTGTTGAAGGCATAGGCCCCGCGCAGGGCTTCGACGTCATTCCACGGCAAGGCGATTTTATTGCGCTCGGCCAGGGCGAAGAGCAGTTCCGGTTCCAGCGAACCCTCCAGGTGCAAGTGCAGTTCTGCCTTGGGCAGGGCGTTCAACCAATCGTACATGTGCTTTTCTCATCAGGTGCAGATCGCCAGCATTCTACAGACTCAGCTTCTTTTCAGGCTGAAACCTGACCAAGCGGTTCAATTAACCTTGCTGTCCCGCCGATACGCGTAGGTATCCGCGAAGCGCGAGAGCAGAAATTCCGCACAGGTGGTGGCCGGGTAGCGAGCCGGTCGGGTTGCGCTCTGGCAGCCGGGCAGGCATTCGATACGCGTATCCGGATTGGGCTCGACGAAGAACGGCATGGAGTAGCGGTCCACGCCGAGCGGGCTGATCACGCGATGCGGCGTGGACAGATATCGGTCGTTGCTCCAGCGCGCCATCATGTCGCCAATGTTGACCACGAATGTACCGTCGATGGGCGGCGCATCGATCCACTCGCCTTCCACGTTGCGCACCTGCAAACCGCCCGCCGCATCCTGATGCAGCAAGGTGATGCAGCCATAATCGGTATGCGCGCCCGCGCCTTGTTGCTGCTCGGAGGTGGCGGTATGGCGCGGCGGGTAATGAATGAAGCGCAGCACGCTGACCGGCTCGACGAAGCGTTGATCGAAGAAATCGCGCTCGATGCCCAGCGCCACGGTGATGGCCTGGAGCAAGGTCTGCCCGAGCGCCTGCATGTCCAGATAGTGCTGTTCCATGAGCGCTTGCCAGCCCGGCATGTCGGGATGGCGATTGGGGCCGCGCAACGGTTTTGCGGCGAGGACGTCAGGATGATCGGCGGGCAAATGAAAGCCCATGTCGAAGGTTTCTTTAAGGTCGCTGGGCAGGTTCGGGTCCAGCTGCTCGGTGGCAATGGCGCCATAGCCGCGATGATGGCGGGTCTGGGTGATGTCGATCTTGAGTTTTTCAGCCTGGGGCAGGGCGAAGAATTGCTGCGCGCTGCCAACCACCTGTTCGATGCGCTCGGCGCTGATCGGATGGCCTTTGATATAGAAGAAGCCCCACTCGCGACAGGCCTGATCAATCTGCGCGGCAACACTCTGCCAGGCCTGTTGGTCGGTGCCGTACAGCGGGGCGATGTCGATGATGGGGAGCTGGTTCACGGTGTTTGTCCTGATAATGTTTTCCGTAGGACCGGCTTTAGCCGGGAGGAGGTCGGTACATCCGATGCATGTTCTTTGTTGGACATATCGCCTTCCCGGCTAAAGCCGGTCCTACGTAATGTGTTCCAAATTACTTCGGCAACTCAGCCTTGATGCCTTCGACGTAGTAATTCATCGACGCCAGTTCCGCGTTGGTTGCGGTTTTGCCCGCCGGGATTTTCACCGCGCCGGTCTGGTCCTTGATCGGGCCGGTGAACGGGTGGAATTCGCCGCTTTCAATGTCCGCGATGATCTTCTCGGCCTCAGCTTTCACGTCTGCCGGTACCACATTGCTGATCGGCAGCTGCACCGTGCCTTCCTTCAGACCGCCCCAGTAATCCTGGGATTTCCAGGTGCCGGCGATGACACTTTGCGTGGCCTGGATGTAATGCGGCCCCCAGTTGTTGACGATGGAAGTCAGCACCGCTTTGGGCCCGAAGTGCGCCATGTCCGAGGCGTAACCCACCGCGTAGACGCCGCGACGTTCAGCCGTCTGGATCGGCGCCGGGCTGTCGGTGTGCTGGAAAACCACGTCGACGCCCTGGTCGATCAGCGCGTTGGCGGCATCGGCTTCCTTGCCCGGATCAAACCAGGAGTTGACCCAGACCACTTTGATTTCCGTGCCTGGGTTGTATTTGTTCAGTGCCAGCTGGATGGCATTGATATCGCGGATCACTTCCGGAATCGGGAACGACGCGACATAACCGACTTTCTTGGTCTTGGTCATCTTGGCCGCCAGGAAGCCGCTGACGTAGCGGCCTTCATAGGTGCGCGCCAGGTAAGTGCCGAGGTTCTTGTCCTGCTTGTAGCCGGTGGCGTGTTCGAACGTCACCTTTGGAAATTGCTTGGCCACTTTCAACGTCGGGTTCATGTAGCCGAACGAGGTGGTGAAGACCAGGTCGTAGCCACCTTTGGCCATGTTGCGAATGACCCGCTCAGCGTCCGCGCCTTCCGGAACGTTCTCGACAAAACTGGTGGTCACTTTATCGCCCAGGGCTTCAACCATCGCCTTGCGGCCTTGCTCATGCTGATACGTCCAGCCGTGGTCGCCAATCGGACCGATGTAGACGAAGCCGACTTTCAGCGGATCAGCGGCCGCCGCCATCAGGCTCGAACCCAGACCGACGACTGCCGCCACGGCGCACAGCAATTTTTTCAGGGGACGACGCGGGTGAAGAGTGGAATGCATCAGGTCTAGCTCCTTGGGGTCTTGTTGGCATGGCCGTCTTAGCGGGTTGCTCTAGCAATGCAAAAAACTGACCAACTGGACAGTTAATGTCGACACAGCAGCTTTGGCGGTTTTTGTGATGCCCAGGACGACACCGGACAGTGCATCAAGCCCGGCGCCTGCCGCTAACTGGTGCATCTCACCGGTCTCGCTCAACTCATTTGAAACCTTTGCTTACACTCAGCACTCTCAACGCCAAGAACGCTTCACTTAAACGTTTCACTAAAAGGCCCTGCGGTACTCGGCGCAAGGTCTAAAAGGCAGTTAATGGGCTCAATACTCAAGCAAGAAAAGTTTCTCCTGCTGGCGATACTCGCGACTTTTGTCGCCTATCCCTTCGAACACTGGTTCCTCAACAACGGGCAAGGCATCGCGCTGACAGCGGGGATTGCGCTGGTCGCGTTTATCGTCTGCGCCTCGATGCGCGTCGCGCACCATGCCGAGCTGCTGGCCGAAAAGGTCGGCGATCCCTACGGCACGATGATCCTGACGCTCTCGGCGGTGCTGGTTGAAGTGGTGATCCTGGCGATCATGATGAGCAACGAGCCTTCACCGACGCTGGTGCGGGATACCATCTATTCGGCGGTGATGCTCGACATCAACGGCATCCTCGGCCTGGCGGCCTTGATGGGCGGGCTCAAGCATGGCGAGCAGTCGTACAACGATGATTCGGCGCGCACTTACAGCGTGATGATCCTGACGGCCATGGGGGTTTCCATGGTGGTGCCGGAATTCATTCCCGAAGGTGACTGGAAGCTGTATTCGGCCTTTACCATTGGCGCGATGATCGTCTTGTACACCTTGTTCCTGCGCATGCAGGTCGGGCCGCACAGCTATTTCTTCAGCTACAGCTACCCGGAGAAAAAGAAGCGCAAGGACCCGGCTGTCGAAGAGGAACCGGTCAACCTGACGCGCTCCATCGGTACGTTGTTCGTCGGCATCGTGGTGATTGGTGCGTTGGCGGAAGTAATGTCCAAGACCGTCGACCTGGGCCTCGAAGGCACTGGCGCGCCGCCCGTCATGACGGCGATTCTGGTGGCGGCGATTTCTGCAGCGCCGGAAATTCTGACGGCCTTGCGCGCGGCACTGGCCAATCGCATGCAGTCGGTGGTCAACATTGCGCTGGGCGCTTCGCTGTCCACGGTGATCCTTACCGTTCCGGTCATGGAAGCCATGGCGCTCTACACCGGTCAGCCGTTCCAGATGGCCATGACGCCGGTACAGACCGTGATGATCTTCATCACCTTGCTGGTCAGCGCGATCAACCTGAATGACGGCGAGACCAACGCCATCGAAGGCATGACCCACTTCGTGCTGTTCGCGACCTTCATCATGTTGTCGTTGCTAGGGCTTTAACGCCTCGGCCCATTGATCGAGTGGCGTTTTGTCCAGCGCCAGCCACAGCGCCGCATTTTCCATTTGTGCGGTGGGTAGCCACAGGCCATGGCGTTCGATCAAGGGTTCGGCCGGCAGCGCCAGCAGTTCACTCAACATAATGGCGTGCGGCGACGCAGGGTCCGGCTGATTGTGTGGCTCCCAGTCCATGCCGAAGACCTTGATTCGTATCCGGTCCAGATCAAACGCCACGAACTCCGCACGATCACCCAGCCATTGCGGCCAGCTGCGAACGCTGCGCTCCTGCACATCCAGCAACAGCAACTGCCATTCATTGCGCGGTGTGTCGTAGGCATCGCGGATGTTTGCGTGGAGGCGAGTCACGGCGAGAAAACGGCCGGTGGGCGACCAGAGCATCGACGGTGCCAGATCGGCCAGTGCGCAGCCCGACGCAGTCAACAGATAGCCGCCCATGCGTGCGCTTGAGGGTCGCAGCCAGCTGTCGGCGTATTCGGTTTCGCTGCCGAACAACCAGGCGGCATCACGCAGGTTCGGTGCCGGCTGAATAAAGTCGCCGTCGGCGGTGGCGGCTTGCGGCCGGTCCACCAACCGCCAGTCGGGCACCTGGCGCAGTGCGCCTTGGTCCACGTCCAGACAGACCGTCTGATAGTAAAGCCGCGAGCCTTGCTGATATCGACAGAAGTCGGCTGCGTTGGCAGCATCGGGCGCCTTTTGCTCAAAGCGCTGCAACGCCGAATGGTGACGTTCTTGATCCATGCGGCCGAATACCGCCGCCAGGCTGAGACGCGGCCCGCGAAAATCCAGAATGCGCGCCACCAGCAAGGACGGGCTGGGCATCAGGCTGCGCGCGCGGACATCGACCACCACCGCATGGCCTGCGACGGCGGGCGGCTCGCTGAACGGGATCAGCGCCAGATAACCCGCGCAATCGGACACGCGATGATCCAGCAGCCAGAGCCCCGGCAGCTGCCAGTCACCCAGGCGGCATCGATAGCCGCCGACGCCTTCGCTGTTGTCGCATTGCCAATCCAGCCTGGCGCGCTGGTTCTCCACCAGCAGCAATGATTCCACACCCGTGGTGCCACGTTCGCCGCTGCCTTGCAACGCAACCGCCAGGCGCATCCGCGTGCATGTTACATCCGAGGCCTGCAGGCGGCCTCGGCGGTCGTGGCCGGTCTGGGTTTCGGTGTCGCTGTGAATGCTCTGCAAACCGTAACCAAAGGTGCCGCGATCCGGTTGCGGGTAGTCGAACCGGGCTTCGATCCACAAGTGGCCATCGTCCAGTTCCAGCGGCTCGCCCCAGGTCAGTGACGGTTCGTTGTCTTGGGCAATCCACGGCTCGGGCAGCAATTGCCAGCCTTGCTCGGCGTGAAAATGCCAATAGCCGCCGCTGTCCTGGTCTGCCCGGCGCGCATGGCAAGCGAAGGCTTGGCCGTTCGGGTTCCAGATCAGCGGCGCAGTGCCGTGAATCACCATTTCTGACGGGACGCCTGCGACGCTCAAGCGGTATTCCGGGTAACGCAGCGCATCGGTGGGCTGGGGCAATTCCCGCAGACTGACGGGCAATGCGAAATGCCCTTCGACCCGAAGCTGATCGGTCGGGCCCGGGTAGTCGATGTGCGCGTTGGCTATGTCTTCCTGCCACTGCCCGGGTTCCAGCCAGAGGTCAGCAACAGGCACCAGATCCACCGCCCGAGCGCTGTTCAACAGGTCTTGCAGCGGCGCGTGTTGCGCGCGGTTATCCACCAGCGGGCTGACCCGCCCGTTCAAACCCAGTTCGCTGAATTCGTCCAGCTCCCAGAACGCCTCGGTGTCGCAGTGATAAACCCGGTGCAGCTGACGATCCAGAATCAGCAGGCTCCAGGCCTGACGCGACGGAATAGGCGCTGCGAAGTAGCGACCGTCATCGGAGAAGCACGCCGAAGAGCCCACGCCTTGTAACAGCACGCCATCGCTGAACAGGTAGTCGCAGAAGGTCGGCCCGCCCATGGCGATTTCGCTGTGGTTAAACACCCGGATCGGTTCGCCCTCCGGGGTTACCCGTGGCTCGTTGCCGCCCCAGGCGCTGCCTTGGTTTGGGTAAGGTGTTTGTCCTGTCGCCGGGTTTTCAGCTTTTGCCAGGCCGAGCCTGCGCTCCAATGTGGCGGTGCAGGCCAGGCCCGAGAAAATTGCCAGGACGGCCGCTACCACATTCCACACATCCGGCAGCGTCCGCATAAGGCTGAAACCCAGGCCCAGGGCCGCCGCGGTCATCAGTCGTGCGCAGCCTCGTCCTGCGCGTTGCCAACCCAGCCGCGCGCATACCCACATCAGCGCGGCGCAGATTGTCCCGGTCGCCAAGGCCAATAACGGCGGCAGGCAGGTCACCAGAAAAATCGGTACGAGCAAAACCAGAAGCTGCCACAGCAACTCCAGCAGTAACCGCGACAGGCTTTTATCTTCTTCGGACTTGGGCACGGGATCTCAACGGACGGCGGCAGGGAGCCAGCACTTTAGAGTGCAGCCTTGGTCGGCGCTAATGGATTCGCACGCCAAGGCTGCCGGGTGCCAAACCTTGTGACTGGGCCGACATAACGCCCGCCCTCACAGGTCGGCTAGCCCCGAATCAGCTCTCGCGCCGCCTGGCTGTGATCGGCGATCAAGCCTTTTAGGTCCAGCCCTTCGACCTGGCCATCAATCACCCGCCATTGGCCGCCGATCATCACCCGATCGGCCCGATCCGCGCCACACAGCAACAACGCCGAAATCGGATCGTGGCTGCCGGAGAAACGCAGTTCGTCGAGCTTGAACAGCGCCAGATCCGCTTGTTTGCCGACTGCCAGCTCGCCGATATCGCTACGGCCCAAGAGTTGCGCCGAGCCTTTGGTGGCCCAGCCGAGCACCAACTGCGGGGTGATTTTCTCGGCCCCATAACGCAGACGTTGCAGATACAGTGCCTGGCGGGTTTCGAGGATCATGTTCGACGCATCGTTGGAGGCCGAGCCATCGACGCCAAGCCCCAATGGCGCGCCTGCCGCGAGCAGATCCAGCGTCGGACAAATGCCGGACGCCAGCCGCATGTTCGAACTCGGGCAATGGCAAATGCCCGTGCCTGCCGCGCCGAGGCGGGCGATTTCGTCCGGGTTGAAATGAATGCCGTGGGCCAGCCAGGTGCGCGGGCCAAGCCAGCCCACGCTGTCCAGATAATCCACGGTACGCAGGCCAAAGCGTTGCAGGCAGAAATCTTCCTCGTCGAGGGTTTCCGCCAGATGCGTGTGCAGGCGCACGTCGAGCTTGTCGGCCAGCGCGGCGCTTTCGGCCATGATCTGCGGCGTTACGGAAAACGGCGAGCATGGGGCCAGCGCGATCTGGATCTGCGCGCCATCGCCGCGCTGGTGGTAACGCTGAATCAAGCGTTGGCTGTCTTCGAGAATGACTTCGCCCTGTTGCACGGTTTGTTGCGGCGGCAGACCCCCGTCGTCTTCGCCCAGGCTCATGGAACCGCGCGTGAGCATGGCGCGCATGCCCAGCTCACGGACGCTCTCGACCTGCACATCGATGGCGTTTTCCAGGCCGTCCGGAAACAGATAGTGGTGATCGGCCGCCGTCGTGCAGCCCGACAGCAGCAACTCGGTCAGCGCGACTTTGCTGGCCAGCGCGAGCTTTTCCGGCGTCAGCCGTGCCCACACCGGATACAGGGTTTTCAGCCAGGGAAACAGCGGCTGATTCACCACCGGTGCCCAGGCGCGGGTCAGGGTTTGATAGAAGTGGTGATGGGTATTGATCAAGCCCGGCAGCAATACATGCTCGCGCGCATCGAAGGTCTGATCGCAAGGCGCGGCAGGTTGTTGACCGGCAGCCAGCATCTGGACGATGACACCGTTTTCAATCACCAACCCACCCCGGGCATCCAGGTCATTGGCGGTGAAAACAGCAAGGGGATTTTTTAACCAGATACGGATCGCGGGCATTGGCCGGCTCCTCTGAAAAGTGAGTTCAGGTTTGCCAGCTCAGTGTTGCCCTGTCTGCTGATCCAGGGTCGCCAGCGCTGCGGGGGCAGGGCTGGCGAGGGTGGGGATTGTACCTTTTACGCCGCGCGTTTGTCCTACAGCCAGTCCATTTCACCAGGCAATCGTCTCACCTCGGTAATTCACAAAGTAATGCCCACCCTTGCCGGAATAGGCTTCGAGCTGCTCGACCAAGCCTCGGACGCTGGTTTCGACGTCAATGTCCGCGCCTGCGCCGCCCATGTCGGTTTTCACCCAGCCCGGATGCAGGGACAGCACGGTCGGGCGTGGTTCCTGGAGTTGCACGACGAAGCTGTTGGTCATGGAATTCAATGCGGCTTTGCTGGCCTTGTACAACGTCATGGTTTCGCCTTCGGGACAGGCGACGCTGCCCAGTACCGAACTCATGAACGCCAACACGCCGCTGTTTGGGCGGATTTGCTGGACGAAGCGCTCGGCCAGACGAATCGGCGCGATGGCGTTGGTCAGGAACAGCTGGCCCAACTCTGCCGCCGTGGCTTGGGCAGCACTTTGATGTTGCGGGCCCATGATGCCGGCGTTGACGAACAACACGTCGAAAATCTGTCCTTTCAAGGTTTGGGTCAGTGCGTCCAGAGAGGCGACGTCATCCATGTCGAGGGTTTCGATGCGCACACCGGGTACGGCTTGTAAATCGGTGGCTTTCTGCGGGTCACGCACCGTGGCGATCACGTTCCAGTGCTGCTCGCTCAGGCGTTTGACCAGGCCAAGGCCCAGGCCGCGTGAAGCGCCGATGATCAGTGCGGTTTTGGTGTCGGACATGAAGATGTTCTCCTTGAAACGGGGCCTGTAGGAGCCAACTTGGTGGCGAGGCGATACCTGAGTGTACTCAGAAACAGCGCCTCGCCAACAGCTTGTCCCTAAAGGTCAATGCCCGCCGTGCCACGGCTGCCCCAACGAGACCGGCGCGTACAACCGGGTACGCAGGGCATTGCGCGAGAGCAGCACCAACACCAGAATCGTCGCCACGTACGGCAACATTGCCAGCAGGTTGGACGGAATCGCCAGACCGATGCCTTGCGCCACCAAATGCAGAATGCTGGCGAGCCCGAACAACCACGCGCCCAGCAGCAGACGCCACACGCGCCAGCTGGCAAACACCACCAGTGCCAGCGCAATCCAGCCGCGTCCGGCACTCATGTTTTCCGCCCACATCGGTGTGTAGGCCAACGACAGATAAGCCCCGGCCAGACCCGCCATCGCGCCGCCGAACAGTACCGCCAGCGTGCGCACCCGCAACACCGGCAACCCCATGGCGCTGGCCGCATCGGGATTTTCCCCGACGGCCTGAATGATCAAGCCGACCCGACTTTTCAGCAGCGCCCAGGCGACCAGCGCAAACAGGGCGAAGGACAGGTAAACCAGAATGTCCTGGGCAAACAGCATGCGGCCGATCAACGGGATGTCACTGAGCAACGGGATCAAAACCGGTTCGAAACCTTGCAGTGGTTTGCCGACCCACGCTGCGCCGACAAAGCTTGAAAGCCCGACCCCAAAGATCGTCAGCGCGAGGCCGGTCGCCACCTGATTGGCGTTGAACACCAGCGCCACAATGGCGAACAAGCCCGACAACAGCATGCCGGCGAACATTGCCAGCAACACGCCCAGCCACAGATTGCCGGTGCTCAAGGCGACGATAAAACCGATCACCGCGCCAAACAGCATCATGCCCTCCTGGCCCAGATTGAGGACGCCGCTCTTCTCGCAGATCAATTCGCCCAGCGCCACCAACAGCAGCGGCGTGCCGCAGCGGACCATGGCGAAGAAGATATTACTCAGCAGATCGATATCCATCACACGGCTCCCGCCACTGGCGCCATCTGGCGTTTGGCCCAGCGCAGCTTGAGGCGCGGGCGATAAAGGATCAGCACGTCGCTGGCCAACAGGAAAAACAGCATCATCCCTTGAAACAACTGCGTGATGGCTTGGGGCAGGTTCAAGCTCATTTGCGCGTTTTCACCGCCCAGATACAGCAGCGCCATCAACAGGCTGGAGAACAGAATGCCGATGGGATTGAGTCGCCCAAGAAACGCCACGGTAATTGCCGCGTAGCCGTAGCCCGGCGAAACCTGCGGCACCAGTTGCCCGATGGGTCCGGTGACTTCGCAGACCCCGGCCAGACCGGCCAAGCCGCCGCTGATCAACAGCGCCAGCCACACCAGACGCTTCTCGCGAAAACCGACGAAGCCTGCCGCGCGTTTGTCGAGCCCGAGCACTTTGATCTGGAAGCCAACGAAGCTGCGTTGCAGCAATACCCAGACCGCCACCAGCGCCAGCAGCGCGAAATACACCCCGGCATGCACGCGGCCGTCTTCCATCAGCAGCGGCAGGCGGCTGGCTTCGCCAAACATGGCCGATTCCGGGAAGTTCATGCCTGCAGGATCTTTCAGCGAACCGTGTACGAAATAGAGCAGCAGGTTCAGGGCGATGTAATTGAGCATGATGCTGGTAAGGATTTCGTTGGCATTGAAGTGCGTGCGCAACCAGGCGGTCAGCCCGGCCCACGCCGCGCCGCCAAGTGTGCCCGTGAGCAGAATCAGCGCCAGCGCCCAGCGGCTGTCGACATCAATGACATTGATCGCGACGGCACTGCCTGCCAGTGCCCCGAGCAGCAATTGGCCCTCGGCGCCGATGTTCCAGATGCGCGCCTGATAGGCAACCGCCAGGCCCAGCGCACAGAGCAAAATGGGCAGCGTCTTGACCATCAGTTCGGATACGCCGTACAGATCGCTGACGGGCGCGATCAACAAGGTGTGCAAGGTCAGCAACGGGTCCAGCCCCAGCATGATGAACAGCAAAGAGCCGCACATCAGGGTCAGGATGGCGGCCAGCAGTGGCGAAAACCACAACATCGCTCGTGATTGTTGTCCGCGCGGTTCCAGGGAAAGCAGCATCGGAAGCTCCGTTAGTTAAGCGCGGTGGCTTGGGAATTGGATTGAATGGAAAGTGCGGCATCGAATTGGCCGGCCATCCAGCCGCCGACCTGAACGGGTGAAGTCTGGCCGGTGGGGGTCAACGTCGAGAGTTTGCCGCTGCTGAGCGCCGCGACCCGGTCGCTGATCTGGAACAGTTCGTCCAGATCTTCGGAAATCACCAGAATCGCCGCGCCCGCATCGCGCAAAGCGATCAGGGCACGATGAATGGCTGCCGCCGCGCCGACATCGACGCCCCAGGTGGGGTGCGCGGCGACGAGAATTTTCGGGTTTTGCAGAATCTCCCGACCCAGAATGAATTTCTGCAGATTACCGCCAGACAGACTGCGCGCTGCGGCGTCTGCGTCCGGCGTCTTCACCGAGAAACGCTGGATGATCTGGTCCGCCAATGCGCGCACCTTGCCGCGCTGAATCAGGCCGTTGCTGACCAGTCCTTGCTGAAAGGCGGTGAGCAAGGCGTTGTCGGCGAGGCTCAATTCCGGCACCGCGCCATGGCCCAGACGCTCGGCTGGCACAAAGGCCATGCCATGCTTGCGGCGCGCATCGGGGCGCAGGTGGCCGACGTTGAGGTCAGCAAAGCGAATCTGCCCGGTTTGGTCTTTGCTCAGGACTTGCTCGCCACTGAGCAATGCCAGCAGCTCGTCCTGACCGTTGCCCGCAACCCCCGCGATTCCGACGATTTCGCCGCTGCGCACCTCAAGGCTCACATCGATCAGCGAGCAACCGAACGGGTCGGGATTGTGCCAGGACAACTTATCCACAAGCAGAAATGGCGCGTGACCCACAACCTTCGGGTAATGCTCGGTCAAACCTTCAGCGTCACCGACCATCAGTCGCGCCAGTTCAAGGTCCGTGCACTGCGCCGGGACGCAATGCCCGGAGACCTTGCCGCCGCGCAACACCGTGGCGCTGTGGCACAAGGCGCGCACTTCGCCCAGTTTGTGGCTGATGAAGAGAATGCTGCAGCCTTCGGCAGCCAGGCGGCGCAGGGTGACGAACAGTTCGTCGGCTTCTTGCGGTGTGAGTACCGACGTTGGCTCGTCCAGAATCAACAGGCGGATGTCTTGCATCAGGCAGCGAATGATCTCGACCTTCTGCCGCTCACCGATGGACAGGCTGTGGACAAGTCGCTGCGGCTCCACGGCCATGCCATAGCGCTGGGAGACGTCGCGAATCTTCGGCTCCAGTTGTTTCGGTGTGCCCGCCGCGCCGCCCATGGCCAGCGCGATGTTCTGCGCGACGGTGAGGGTTTCGAACAGCGAGAAATGCTGGAACACCATGCCGATGCCAAGGCCTCTGGCCTGGGCGGGATTGCGCATATTCAACGCCTGGCCCTGCCAGATAAGGGTGCCGGAGTCGGGTTGCGTCACGCCGTAGATGATTTTCATCAACGTGCTCTTGCCCGCGCCGTTTTCGCCAAGCAAGGCGTGTATTTCACCGGGCGCGATGCATAGATCGATGGCATCGTTGGCCACACAACCGGGGTAGCGCTTGCTGATAGCGCGTAACTGCAAACGCGGGATTGAGGCGGGGTTGGGCATGACAGACTCGAATTGTAGGGTGGGTCGCCAGTGGATAAAGCAATTTCCTGGCCAATGAGTCAGCTTTTCGCATTCTTGCCCAATGTGGCGCTGGATGGGCTCAATTTCCGACATTTGCTAAGCGGTCGAGTGTTAATTCGAGTGTCTTAGGCACCAATTCAGGGCGTGAGTGGCGACAAACGGATCATGAACGAGCGATTGGATAAAAAACGTACAATCGTCGTGCGGCCCGGTAGTTCAAGCCTCCACGCCACCCTTGCACCTGTTATCCACAGATTGTTCCACAGTAAATGTGCTTAAGCCGCGAGGAGGGATATAAGCAGCTTACGGGTTGATTCCACAGGCGATAAGCGCTGCTAAATCGCTGTATCAATGGCACTTTTCATTATTTGACGACTGATTGGGTAAAAAATGATCAGTCGGCCGCAAGCCCTGTCTGCTAAGGCTCGCAGCGGTATGTGCTCAGGTTATCCACAGGCGGCTGCACAGGAGTTGTGGGCGAAATGAGTGAGTTTTACTGTGGGACCGGCTTTAGCCGGGAGGGCAATTGATAGCGGCTCGCGACTAAAGTCGCTCCTACGGTCGCCCCTACGATCGCTTCTACGATCGCTCTTTCGGTTGATTCGCGGGCAAACCTCGCTCCTGCGATTTATTCGTTATCTTGGCTCAAAACAATCCGGCCGCGACTCAGATCCGCCAGCATCCGCCGCAAGGTTTCCACTTGTTCCGGTCCCACTGCAATCGACAGCTCGACGCCGTTGGCGGTGAAATCTTCGCTCTGCACCAATCCATTGAGTTCTGCCACGCGCAGCTTTACCAGCGGCAACTCGGCGAAACTGCATCCCAGATTGAGTGACAGGCGATTGATCAGCGGCAGGCGCTCGGCCTGTTGCAGGCATTTATTGGCGCCGCCGCCATAGGCTCGGGCCAGGCCGCCGGTGCCCAATTGGATGCCGCCGTACCAGCGAATGACCAGCACCACGACCTGATCGAAATCCTGCGCTTCGATGGCCGCGAGAATCGGGCGTCCTGCGGTGCCGCCGGGTTCGCCGTCGTCATTGCTGCGGTATTGGTCGGCGAGCTTCCAGGCCCAGCAATTGTGCGTGGCATCGGCAATGCTGTGCTGCTCGATGAACGCCTGAGCGTCTGCCGGGCTGGCAATGGGAGCGGCGAGGGTGATAAAGCGGCTCTTGCGAATCTCTTCGCGAAATTCGCAAGGGCCAACCAGCGTAAAAGGCATGCGTGTTTTCCAGCTGTCGACAGGGGTTACGTCAGTTCAAACGGCCGGCGGGGTGAGGCCGCAGCCTTTGAGGATGATACGAATCAGATTGTCGCTGGCAACTTCCATATCCTGCTTGGTGAGGCGCGTGCGCCCGGTCACCTGGCAAATTTGCGTGGCAAAGTCGGCGTAATGCTGGGTGCTGCCCCACAACAGGAAGATCAGATGCACCGGATCGACCGGGTCCATCTTGCCAGCATCTATCCAGGCCTGGAAAACCGCCGCGCGGCCTTTGAACCAAGTCTGATAATCCTGGCTGAAATACTCATTGAGGCATTCGCCGCCGCTGATGATTTCCATGGCGAAAATCCGCGAGGCCTGCGGCTGACGCCGGGAGAACTCCATCTTCGCGCGGATATAGCGGCTCAACGCCTGGGCCGGGTCATCTTCAACGCTGAGATTATTGAAGGTGCTGTCCCACAACTCGATGATATTGCTCAGCACCGCGATATACAGCCCAAGCTTGTTGGTGAAGTAGTAATGCAGATTGGCCTTGGGCAGACCGGCGTTCAGCGCGATGGTATTCATGCTGGTGCCTTTGAAGCCATGACGAGCGAATTCGTCCTCGGCCGCCTGGATGATTGTTTCTTCGTTTTTCTGCCGAATCCGGCTGGCCGGTTTGTTGCCGTGAGTGCTGTGCGCTGGGACTTCGAGGGTCATGGGCAGTTCCGAACAGATCAAGGAGTGCGACGGGTGAACAGATAGCGCACCCGCGACGATCCGACAAGCGTTGGCAGTGGAAAATTATTCTCTTCGCTGATCAATGCTTCAACGATTGCGGCTGTGCTTCTGGATTTTTTTCCAGTGCGCTGGACTTGTCCTCGGGCAGCAGCAAGCACATGACGATGGCCGTAATGCCGCCGCTGGTGATCGCCGAATCGAACAGGTTTTGCACCAGTTTAGGCATCAGGTGCAGCAGCCCGGGTTGCGCCGCGATACCCAGCCCGACACCGAATGACGTGGCGATGATCAACATGCTGCGGCGATCCAGCGGTGCCTGGGAAAGAATGCGCACACCGGCGGCCGCTACGCTGCCAAACATCACCAGGGTCGCGCCGCCCAGAACCGGTTTGGGAATTTGCTGGAGCATGGCGCCAATGGTGGGGAACAGGCCGAGCATGAACAGCACGACGCCGATGTATAGACCAACATAGCGACTGGCCACGCCGGTCAGCTGAATCACGCCGTTGTTCTGGGCAAAGGTGGTATTGGGAAAGGCGCTGAAGGTCGCCGCAATCATGCAGCTGAAGCCATCACCCAACACGCCGCCTTTCAGTCGGGCAATGTAGCTTGGCCCGGTGATGGGTTGGCGGGCGAGCATGCAATTGGCGGTCAGGTCGCCGACGGTTTCGATAGTGCTGATCAGATAAATCAGCGCGACCGGCAGGAAAGCGGTCCAGTCAAAAGCAAAACCGAACCTGAAAGGAATGGGCACGCTGATCAAGGGCACGTCGCTGATGGAATGCGGAACCAGCTTGCCGCTGAACCAGGCCGCAATACAGCCGACCGCCAGGCCAATGATAATCGCCGACAAGCGAATCCATGGCGTATTGGAACGGTTGAGCAGGATGATCACCAGCAATACGAATCCGCCCAGCGCCAGGTTGAGCGGCTCACCGAAATCCGGCGCATTGAAGCCGCCTCCCAGATCGGTCACGCCGACCTTGATCAGGCTGACCCCAATCAGCGTGATCACGATGCCGGTCACCAGCGGCGTGATGACGCGACGCAACTGGCCGATGAAGCGGCTCAACACGATCTGCACCAGCGCGCCGAAAAAGCACACACCGAAGATCATCGCCATGATGTCTTCCGGGCTGCCGCCGCGTTGTTTGACCATGAAGCCTGCGGACAGCACCGCGCCCAGGAAGGCGAAACTGGTGCCTTGCAGGCAGATCATTCCCGCGCCGATGCTGAACGGTCGGCGCGCCTGAATGAATGTCCCGACCCCGGAAACCATCAGCGCCATGCTGATCAAATACGGCATATAAGCGCTCAGTCCCAACGCTGAACCGATTACCAGTGGCGGCGTAATGATCCCGACGAAGCTGGCCAGCACATGCTGCAACGCGGCTAGGATCGCGGGCGCTGGTTTAGGGCGGTCATTCAAGCCGTAGATCAGATCGTTATTGGGTGCGGCGTCCGGTTGCATGTCGTGCTCTCGAGGTGGGTGGCACAACACCTGTGCAAAAAGCTGTCCAAGTGCTCAGGTTATTGTTGGTTGTTCATGGGTATTGTCTTGTTAATCAGCGGGATAAAGATGATCTGCTTCGAGCTGCACGATGTTGGTTGTCTGCACCGGCGCTCTGAAATGTTTCATCGCGTAGCAGCGAGGGTTTCCAGAAAGCTCTCCAGCACTAAATGAGGGCGACGGCCTTTGCGGGTAACCGACACCAGACTCAAATCGTAAAAGCGGGCGCTCGGCTTCAAGGCTCGCAGCCGGCCTTGCTGTACCCAGAAGCTCGCGTAGTGGTCCGGCAAGTAGCCGATGTAACGCCCGGTCAGGATCAAGAACGCCATGCCCTCGCGATCCGAAGCACTGGCCGTGCAGTTGAGCGCCTGATAATGCGCCTGGATTTCGCCGGGCAGGCGGAAGGTTGGCGCGATGGCGTCTTGCGCGGCGAGTCGTTCGTCATCCAGTGCCGCATCTTCCATATAGAAGAGCGGATGGCCCACCGCGCAATAAAGCAGCGACCGCTCGCTGTACAACGCCTGATATTCCAGCCCGGACAAGGCGCTCGCCTGCGGCACGACGCCGACATGCAATCGCCCGTCGAGCACGCCTTGTTCCACTTCATTGGGCGCGATCATGCGGATGTTGATGTGCACATCCGGGCCGCGCTCCTTGAGTTGGGCGAGGGCATTGGTGATGCGCATGTGGGGCAGGGTAACCAGATTGTCGGTAAGGCCGATATTCAACTCGCCGCGCAGATGCAGGTGCAGGCCGTTGACCTCGGTACGAAAACTCTCCAAGGCACTGAGTAATTGCAGAGCCGAGTGGTAAACCTCACGACCTTCTTCGGTCAGGGAAAACCCCGCACGACCGCGTTGGCACAAGCGCAGGCCAAGTCGCTGCTCCAGATCGCTCATCTGCTGGCTGATGGCAGAGCGTCCAATACCGAGCACGCTTTCTGCCGCAGAGAAACCTCCGGCCTCGACTACGCTTCTGAAGATACGCAGCAAGCGGATATCAAAATCGCTGACCTGGGCCAGCGGATCGGGGCGGCGGATGCTCATAGTTTAGTGACCACTGAACTGAAGATCATAAATGTTGGGTTTTCTCGACTGTATCCCCGTGGCAACTTAGCTGCAATCACGCGTTTTCTTCCGTCTCAACGCTTACGCATCTGCGAGGTCCGTTCCGATGAATATGCTCGAATCGTCCGACATGTCTGTTGCCAGCCAGTTAAAGCTCGACGCTCACTGGATGCCTTACACGGCGAATCGCAATTTCCAACGCGATCCGCGCATGATCGTGGCAGCGCACGGCAGCTATCTGACAGACGACAAAGGCCGCAAGATCTACGACGGTTTGTCGGGCCTGTGGACCTGTGGCGCCGGGCATACCCGCAAAGAGATTCAGGAAGCGGTTTCCAAACAGCTCGGCGTGCTCGACTACTCGCCAGCGTTCCAGTTTGGACATCCACTCTCGTTCCAGCTGGCCGAGAAGATCACCGAGCTGACGCCAGGCAATCTCAATCACGTCTTCTATACCAACTCCGGTTCCGAGTGCGCGGACACTGCAGTGAAGATGGTCCGTGCCTACTGGCGCCTGAAAGGCCAGGCGAGCAAGACCAAAATGATCGGTCGCGCCCGGGGTTATCACGGCGTCAACATTGCCGGCACCAGCCTGGGTGGCGTGAACGGCAACCGCAAAATGTTCGGCCAGTTGATGGATGTCGACCATTTGCCGCACACCTTGCTGGCCAGCAATGCCTATTCCAAAGGCATGCCGGAAGCGGGTGGTATCGCGCTGGCCGATGAAATGCTCAAGCTGATCGAGCTGCACGACGCATCAAACATCGCCGCAGTGATCGTCGAGCCGATGGCAGGTTCCGCCGGGGTGATTGTTCCGCCGCAAGGCTATCTGAAGCGTCTGCGGGAAATCTGCGACCAGCACAACATCCTGCTGATCTTCGACGAAGTGATTACCGGATTCGGGCGCACCGGCGCAATGTTCGGTGCCGACAGCTTCGGCGTGACACCCGACCTGATGTGTATCGCCAAGCAAATCACCAACGGCGCGATCCCTATGGGCGCGGTGATTGCCAGCAGCGAGATCTATCAGACATTCATGAACCAGCCGACGCCTGAATACGCCGTCGAATTCCCGCACGGTTACACCTATTCCGCGCACCCGGTCGCTTGTGCCGCAGGCATCGCGGCGCTGGATCTGCTGCAGCGGGAAAATCTGGTGCAACAGGTCGCCGAAATTGCTCCGCATTTCGAAAGCGCTTTGCATGGCATCAAGGGCACCAGGAACGTTGTCGATATCCGCAACTACGGCCTGGCCGGCGCGATTCAGATCGCGCCCCGTGATGGTGATGCCATCGTGCGTCCGTTCGAGGCCGGCATGAAACTGTGGAAAGCGGGCTTTTACGTACGCTTCGGCGGCGACACCCTGCAATTCGGGCCAACCTTCAACAGTAAGGCTGCGGACCTGGATCGTATGTTCGACGCCGTGGGCGAAGCGCTTAATCAGGTCGACTGAATCGCCGGTCGCTTTGCATCCCTTCTATATAAAGCAGGCGCGGACCCGTGCGCGCCTGTGTACACCTTCGGAGTTATTTCATGAGCAGCATTCAACATTTGATCAATGGCGAATTTGTCACTGATACCGAGCGCACTGCCGACGTCTTCAATCCGGCGACCGGTCAGGCCATCCACAAAGTGCCGTTGGCCAGCCGTGAAACCATGCAAAAGGCTATCGATGCCGCCAAGGCCGCCTTCCCGGCCTGGCGCAACACGCCAGCGGCCAAGCGCGCCCAAGTCATGTTTCGATTCAAGCTGCTGCTGGAACAGAACGAAGGCCGTATCGCCCAGTTGATCAGTGAAGAACACGGCAAGACCATCGAAGACGCAGCCGGTGAATTGAAGCGCGGTATCGAAAACGTCGAGTTCGCCTGCGCTGCGCCGGAAATCCTCAAGGGTGAGTACAGCCGTAACGTCGGACCGAATATCGATGCATGGTCGGATTTCCAGCCGCTGGGCGTGGTTGCTGGCATCACGCCGTTCAACTTCCCGGCGATGGTTCCGCTGTGGATGTATCCCTTGGCGATTGCGTGCGGCAACTGCTTCATCCTCAAGCCTTCGGAGCGTGACCCAAGTTCAACGCTGTTGATCGCCCAGCTGTTGCACGAAGCCGGCTTGCCTAAAGGCGTGCTGAATGTGGTGCATGGCGACAAGACGGCGGTGGATGCGCTGATCGAAGCCCCGGAAGTCAAAGCGCTGAGTTTCGTGGGTTCGACGCCGATTGCCGAGTACATCTATAAAGAAGGCGCGGCACGTGGCAAGCGCGTCCAGGCATTGGGTGGGGCGAAGAACCATGCAGTGCTTATGCCGGATGCGGATCTGGATAACGCGGTCAGCGCCTTGATGGGCGCGGCCTATGGATCGTGCGGCGAGCGCTGCATGGCCATTTCGGTTGCGGTTTGCGTGGGTGATCAGATCGCGGATGCACTGGTTGCCAAGCTGGTTCCACAGATTGGCGCGCTGAAGATCGGCGCGGGTACCACGTGCGGCCTGGACATGGGGCCACTGGTTACGGGGCAGCATCGCGATAAAGTCAGCGGCTATATAGAAGACGGTGTGCAATCGGGCGCCAAGCTGGTGGTCGATGGTCGCGGTCTGAGTGTGGCGGGCAACGAAGATGGTTTCTTCATGGGTGGTTGCCTGTTCGATCAGGTAACGCCTGAGATGCGCATTTATAAGGAAGAGATCTTCGGGCCGGTGCTGTGCATCGTGCGCGTGGACAGCCTTGAGCAGGCGATGCAGCTGATCAACGATCACGAATACGGTAATGGCACCTGCATCTTTACCCGTGATGGGGAAGCGGCGCGTTTGTTCTGCGATGAGATTGAAGTGGGCATGGTTGGCGTCAACGTGCCGCTGCCGGTTCCGGTCGCCTATCACAGCTTTGGTGGCTGGAAGCGTTCACTGTTTGGCGACCTGCACGCTTATGGTCCGGACGGCGTGCGCTTCTATACCCGGCGCAAGGCGATTACTCAGCGCTGGCCGCAACGAGCGAGCCATGAGGCATCGCAATTCGCGTTCCCTAGCTTATAAGCAATAAAAAGGGGCGGACCGCAAGGTCCGCCCCTTTGCTTTTAAGGGCTTTCAGATAGATATTACAAAATGATGAAATTAACCGTTGACGGCCTCTCGAATCTGTCTATAATTCGCACCTCTTCCGGAGCAGATGAAACGGAAAACTCCTTGGTAATCAAGTAGTTAGCCGGTTTGATTGGCGAGGAAGAGGTTTCGATGAGTTGATCGA
>Ga0247730_1000630_pt1 | contig 23932 bp, 33 predicted proteins | sample UWRJL073202C2_FD_180959 | JGI IMG/M metagenome (GOLD analysis project Ga0247730, IMG submission 180959) | Plant litter microbial communities from Arlington Agricultural Research Station in Wisconsin, United States - UWRJ-L073-202C-2 | ecosystem: Environmental > Terrestrial > Plant litter >... | reverse complement strand
CCTCCCTCTTCCGAGCCCCATATAAGGATACGCGCTCGCCCCTCCCTCTTCCGTATGCCAAATAAGGATGCGCGTTCGACCCTCCTTATTCCGAAGCTTAAATTGGCACCCGCGCTTCATCGGTTGCTTTATTTAGCATACGCCCATTCATTTCCTAGCAGTAGCGCATGTATATATATAAAAACAAAAGAAATACAACGAGAAAATACAAAGTACAAAAAAGACACCTACGTCAGTATCGTGTCGTCATCAGCCTCTTCGTCGTCGTCGTCGTCGTCGTCGTCATCGTCGTTATCGCTGTCGTTGCTATCGGTATCACTGCTGTCGTCATTGCCATTGAAGTCATCGAGGTTGTCGGAAGTGGTAGCGTTGAAGTTGGGGGCAGGAGCGGAAGTGGAGTTGGAGGCGGCGTCGTCTGTGCGCAAGTCCATCTGACTCGTGTTATAACTCCCCAACGGCTCCTTCCAGCAGCGCATAAACTCGTCGGAGAGCATTCGCTGGAGCTTCGCCTGCTTCGAAGCATACGCGACCAGCCCCTCGCGCAGAGTGTCACTTTCAACCGATCTCGCGGTCTCCCTCTGTGTCCACGATCGTTCTTGGTATTCCAAAAACGCCAGCGTCCTCCTCATCTCTTCGTGAAGTTTGCGGACTTCCTCGACGGCCCTGTTAGCTCTTGCTCGGCTTCGGCACCACTCTGAGCGTAAAATATCGTCTCCGGGGTCAGCGTTGTCGTCTAAGGAAAGGGGACTGGTTATCCAGATCCAAGACAGCTCTTTGCGGGTCTCTCCAGTACCGTCGCGAGCATCCCTTTGTCCTGGAAACAGATTGATGTCGTCGTCGTCCTTGTGGATATTGCTAACCTCAACACCATCCTCCTCAGTCCCTCTACGTCCACCCCATGGTTTAGCGCGAGCTGGGTCTTGATATGATCGCACGTCTTCATTCTTCAGCTCTCGATACACGTTGCACCACTCTCCAGAACCTTCCAATGCCAGCCGAGCTTCGCGAGCAGTTCTGTATCGCACAGCGGCACTCTTTGCTCGTTCGTGGATGCTGTCAATGATTGCCCGAGAGCGAATGCTACTTCGCTGTCCTCGCACGTTCTTATTCTTGAACTGAACCATGCGAGTCTTGAGGCGAAGGGTATGTCGGACAGTGTTCAGATGATCTGCAAGCTGTGCCTCCCTCAGCTTCAGTTCCATCTCTGGGAGGCCTTCATGGCAGATGGCGATTCGAAGATTTTGGGGGAGAGACGACGGCAGCCAAAGCTTTAGATCTTCCGGCTCTACTTCCGGGTTTGGAGCTTCACGTATGTCGAGCCAATACTGAGGTAATCCGGGCATGTAAACGATGCGCAGTGCCTCCCACGTCCGCAAACGAGCGCGTAAGACACTCCTTTGCTCGGAAAGGCCTGCCTCTTGTCTGGCGGTAATGCTGGATCCTGTACGGCTGACTGTTAACCTAAGTTTACGCCTGCAAAAAGTTAGTCAATGAGAAAGATAGCCATTAAAAACACATACTGAGTTTCTTCGATTTCGAGACCTGTTACCAGGAATGCAGAAGGACTTGTTGCGTGCACGATAGATCCCCCTTCATTACGCCTTCGGGTCTCGGAGAGAGCGAGCTCCTTCTGCACTTGGGATACTGTCATGGCTAAGTTGTTTATTAGCATACCAGAGCCGCCAAAGTAGATACAACAATAAAATACTCACCAGTGTTTTTAACCTCATAGGGATCTTCGACAGTCTTGTACTTGGGATATGGTGTTTTTTCCCACAGGACACACATTGCCTCCCATTCGTCCGTCACTTCTTTGCCTGTCGCCTCGGTCAATCCTCTATGGGCTTCGACTTGAATGTTGCGGTCGGCGATGGCCCGCTTGTACTTGCGCATCAGAATGTCACCTGCAAAGATTGATCAGTTTTTCACATTCGTGCTCCAAATAACTATGTTGCATACCGTGGGACGAATACTTCATCCAGTTCCAGAAACCGAAGTTGTCTTCCAGAGTTAGAGCTCTGGTCCCGGGCCCCATTGCTTTCGTGGATCCTCCTAAGGCATTATGTGCAGCCCACTGCCGCTCTTGGTTCTCGCCGTCCACCTGTCCTGCACCTTTGATGAGATTGAACGAAAACTCGTGGTGCCCTTTCTCCATATGCCCAGGTTCGTGGAACTTGCCAACACCTGGGTCCATCTCTGTTTCTAGGGATGGCTGGATGTCTGGAGGCCAGTTCTCCATTCGAGTGCGAAGATTTTTGAAAAACTGGCAGGACACGTCGTAGCCGAAGATTATGTGGCGAATTCCGTAATAGGCCCGCAGGCCTGACCCAGCGATGTAATCCATGTTAGAGTACCTGCATTACAGAAGTCAGCGATACGAAAAAACGCATTCTTACTACGCGTTAACGTACCTCTCTCCCTTCTGTAAATTTCCAACTCCATTTGCAAGCCACATTTCCGATACGGCACACGATATAGCACCCACTCCCGTGTATCTCAAGCCTTTCGAAAACTTGGTGCTCGCCTTCGCAAGAGCAGCGAAGCCGACGCAAGTGCTGATCTGAGAATATCGTTAGTAAATGACCCCGTTTCCTATTGAATTCCACGTACATCATCATCCGATGTGCACGAGAGTACGAACTTGTCGAAGGCTGGCTTTGGGACAAAATAGGCCCAACCATCGCCGTATAGCGGGTCCTTGGAGTACGAGGAGACCAATTGCTGTTTCAGGCGAAAGTTGGCGTCCATCGAAACGACAAGACTATATAAGAATCTAGAGGACATTAGCAGAGATTTCAGAATTTAACTTTATCGGCTTACTTATCGCCTTCAGGCGCGTCCTTCCATCCAACAGGAAGGTTGATCCCATCCCAAGGACAAGAAGGGCATTTGACACTCAGCTCCCCTTGTCCTGTGGCTTTAACTCCATCGATGCTGTGGCCTCTTCCTCCTCGCTTAAGTCTCTTCACTTGTCGCCATTGGTTAAGCATTCGCATGAGTGCCTTGTATCGATTCTTCGGCGGGGCAATACTGGTGTTATCGGTCATGCGCTCCAGAGCGCGATAGAAATCGTAAACCGTGGCCTTCGAGGTCAGAGAGAGTAGATGGAGTAGACGAAGGAGAGGGAAGGTAGCTGCCGTTCTAGGCACCAATGGAGTGGATGGAAAGAGACCACGGCGCATCAGCTGCTGGTAATTTGGCCGCTGGCGAGAGCAGCCGCAGTAGTGTATTCGAACATGATGAACTCCGGTAGTGTCGAGCACGAGAAATTTCTCATGTGCCGCCACGGGATTGGGACACCTCGAGCCACTATGATTCAACTGGATTGTCTGCCCTAGGTCCTTCAGGCATGACTTCTCGAAGAAGGACCCATTCCATTTCTATAGCCAATCAGTACAGTGGGACACAAATGTTATTGAACTGTGCTCACCTCAATTCTATGAAAAGGCATGCGAGAGTGCCTCCGTTGCATGCACCATCCGCATGTCAGCTCCCCTAGAACGCAAACAGTGCAACGGTACATTGCATTCATCCCGTTCACGTCTTCTTGTCGCTTCCTCTTCTTTCCTCCTCCGCAATCAGGACAATCCCCAAGCGACTCGACGTGCCTAAAGTCGCCACGACCGTCATGCCAGATCATCTCGTCAAGATATGAGCTAGAATATTCTGCTTGCCAGAAGACACTCGGCCGAATCTGTGCAGCGTGTAAGTCGCGTTGTCTCTTCTCCATAGGTGAGAAACGTACCGATGCAGCACTCCTCTTTTTCTTTTTCTTTCTCTTGACCGCAGGATCGCTGCCAAAGACGTCTGAATCTAGAGCCTCATTATATAACCCCCCATCTTTGTCCAATGCATATTCAGGATCATCCCGAGCCATAGCCCACGCTGTGTGTGGGTTCAGCCGGGTGTACCCGCGCTGTTCGACGCGAGGCCTAGGAAGAGGAACGCCACGAGCGCTAATACCGGTACTACGCGACTTTACAGAGTCGTAATCATCCTGGAAGTCGATTCGTATGTGGCCAGAACTGCGCGACATGGTGGAAAGCACGAAGGTAATTTCAGTCACGTGCCACTTCTTGTGTCCATCAACAAGCCCTCATGGCCATCTCTGTGATCCATCTACTGTAGTGGCACATTGTCTGGGTCGTGGCGCGTTGTCTGGGTCAGAATAAGAATTTAATATTCTATCTAACCCAGGTCTGTTCGAATCTCCCGTTGTAATACGTAGAGTACATCAAATCGAACCCGACCGGAAAGCCTCAAAAACGCCCTCGAAGATTCGAGGCAAGTAGAAGCGCTCGCTCTCTAAGTATCCGGCAAAGTACAACGCAGCAAAAATCATTGAAGAATTTATATATCTAACGTGTCCACTCAACTACGACCGTGTTCATAAATGACTATTCGAGCAAACCCGAGATCGATTCCATGTTCTAGCATCAACAAAAACTACGGTCAATGCCTACACTAAGAATTTACAATATGCTGAGGTCTATAGCGCTAAGCTATTTAGCTTACATCGTAGTTTCAGTTTGAACATCTGATATCAGCGTGGATACCCCAGGCAAAAGATAATGGGCTTAGATAGGATTCGTTGCTTGCACACTTCAATGTTTGATTCGTTTGTCCTGAGAGGTAGGGAGGTGCATTTCGCTCCCTACCATCCCACTATTTACCATCGGGGCACATATCGTAGAGCTCAAACTACAGCCGACACAATACCACAGCTTATGCCGATGGAGAAGATGTTAGATACACCAGGCTGGAATGCAATGGTGATGCACGAACGTTGATCACAGTGTGACTGACCGACCACCTTTCGAGTTGCCATCGCCACACTACAATATCCCGCGGCAATTATTTCTAACGCGACTAGATGCTAACTGAAAGCTTCTACAGGAGATTGCATTGCGATAAGCAATGTCTCGCTCATATTTTGAATGGGAGGGCGATAGACAGTTTTCTCCAATTTTTATCGTTTAGGGCCGGTTTAAATTTCGTCAAGGGGGACCCCTTGACCAATTCTCAGTTTTCGCGTCTAATATAAAGAAGCAATATAAAATCCAATGCATTGATATTTCGACTACGTAAATTGGCTAGGTACTTCAAGTGCGCATTCTCCCCATAGCATCGGCAAGATCATTAACATTAACATATGCATCGTCGTACGGACCACCTGGAATGGGAACTCTTTGAACAAGTCCAGCCGCCCAATGACTAACATAATAGTCGTACGCCTCATTCCAGGTGCGGAATGACTTGTGCTGGCAGTACTTCAGCTTGTTAACTAGGGGACGAACAGAATCCCTAGGCAATGTACTGTTAGTTAGAACCAGACAGACACATTTTTAATGCACATACCATGTGAAAAAAATGCCCACATCTTGACCGACAATGACCACGTAAGTCTTCACATCGCCGTAGTTGCTGGGAGGTCTAGGAAGAGCATCCGGGGATGGGACCGAATAGACAGGTCTGGCGTAGGGGACATTCATTGGAATGGGTCGAGCTGGACGCGCAGCAGGCGGTGGTACTGCAGACTGGGCACGATGGATAGCAGGAGGCGAGCCCATGGAAGCTGGCTGGGGAGTAGACTGTGTGCGATAGCCTTGGGCGCGTGTGCTGGTTTTCGGAGACTGATGAGCCCTTGGCTCTGCTGGGGGAGCCGCCTGCGAAGAACGACGATTCTGACGGGGCGACTGCAAGCCTGTTGCAATTGTAGTCGTCGTCGTGGTCGTCGAATCGGGTGTAACGACTGTCGTAGTCGTGGTGCTCATTGTAGCTGCTGCATTTTCGGAATTGTCAGTCTAGGAGGCTGCGCAGAGTACGGGAAAGCTTACGGTGGTGCTCGTTATCGTCGTCCAGGTCTGGGAAACTTGCTGTCGCCATGGGGGTCGTGTGCAGGAAGCGATTGCCATAAAAAGGAAAGGCTAGGGGGTTTTCCAGAAGAGCATGTGACGCATCACGCTGAGCTGGCAATTCCCTGAGCTGGGGCTTCTCTGAATTCAAACTGCCACCATACCCTACCTTCTGAAGACCACTTCTGCTTTGCATAACTGTAATACTGCGTTCGTGGTCTCTGTAATTCCCAACGCTATATAAAACCTTTCAAGCCCCCCTAGGTTAGTGTATATTTCTCGTTAGTACTAATAAACCACGCAAGGCTGATAGGATCTTCCCTGTACAGATCGAAGAATGCCACATCCAGGGATATTCAGAGGCATGCGGAAGGAATGGCTGATACAGCAGCTTCCTGCATATGGGGAGGCCGTGCGGAAGGTGCGTTGGAACCAGTCCAGACAGGAACGTGTCTAATTTAATGACAGGGCACGAGACGAGACTGCGTAATCGATATCGTTCGCCGGTTTTTGAATAGATTTCCGCTATCTCTCGGAGAAGAGGAGCCAGATATACGATTCCTGATCGATGTCGACGACAATGCGCAACTGCCAGAGTTCGTAGTTCCAGAGCCAGAAGACTACCCAGAGTTAAGCCCAGAGGAATATGTAGCTGCCGTCGAAGCGACACAGCAGTCTGCCAAAGACATGAAAGTTAAAGTCGGAGTGAGTGGTGGTCGCCTAGAGCTCGTGTTGGTCATGTGCTGATCATTTGTTTGTACTTCCATCTCAACCTCCACCAGCAAATCACTCGTTGGCTCGCGCATCACCACGGAAAACAGATGTCCTCAGTTAAGCACATATTCAGCGAAGGATCCAAGGACCCATACAGTCGACTCCTCCAAAAACTCATCGGCGATGCTGGGCCTAAGCCCTCCAAAAAGGCTGCCTTCAACTTGTGGTCCAAGAGCAAGTCGGATAGCGCCTACATCAACACTATCACGAATCGTCGCCTTAAAGAAGAGGGTCTCCCAAAGAAATACCGAGCCTCGATTCGGAGTGCGGTCGTGCGCGAAATCTTTGACCAGAAATGCAAGAATGAGGAGGGATTTGAAGCACAGTGGGAAGCCTACAGCGTAGAAGAATGTAAAGATCGTGTTGCCCGGTGGGAGCAGCAAACAAGCGAGGAGGTTCTATGCAGTCCAGAAAGCTATCAGAAGTGCGTGCGTTTTTTTCATACACTGCCAGCGATGAAATGCTGACTGCTATTGCGTAGATGCATCGACTCTCTGGAGTCATTCATGCAACCAATTCTAGACGGTGTATGTGCCCTGACAGGTGGGACTGCTACTCTTATATGGGGCGGTCCTGAGCCTGCGGATCAAGGCCACTTAAACGTTGTACAGTGAGTTTCCTCTTGTGCATTTTTCTGTACAGTTCAAATGCTTACTGCTCCTAATTAGCTGTCATTCAGGTAAAACTCTAGACGGGAACGGTATCAAAGGCCAGAAGTTTAACGAGTCGGAGCTCTCAATCTGGGAAAAGCAGATTATCCCTGGCTATGGGAACTTCCTTCGCAAGTGTTTTAGTACGTGTTTAAGGTTATGATTCGGAATACAGAGGCTAATCGAATTACACAGCTGTCGCCGAATGTCAAAGGCGCGCTATAAAGCCCGTAGATGGTGCTAACTACGCCCATGCGACTGTTGGTCAACCAAGCCAGCCAAGGATCACGACTAACAGCTTAGATCGAGAACCAGAAGTTCCCAAGGAGGCCACCCCAGCTATCGAGCCTGCCACTCCCATTGCGCTCGCGACTGCTCCCACTCCCACTGCACACGCGACTGCTCCCACTCCCACTGCGCACGCGACTGCTCCCTCTCCCACTACGCAAGCGATTGCTAGCGCTACGGTTCAATCATCCAACATCGCCGATAAGCCTTCCAATGAAGCCGCCGATCTCGTTAACAACACGGAGGGTACCATTATTGGGGGAGTCGATTGTTCGAATCTGCTTCAAATTCCCAGTGCCCCTTCCACTCCTGTTCGCTCAAAGTCAACCCCAGGAAGCCTTGTTGGTACACCGGTGTCTGTAGGTGGAAGTCCATCGGCGAATAATGAGCTTCGCTACGACTTCGACCAAGGCCTGGTTGACCAAGGCCTGGTTGACCAAGGCCTCGTCGACCAGGACGATCGCGACGTAAGGAGTGTTCCGAGCGGAAATTCTGCAGAGATTCCCAGTCGGTATAAACGGCCAAGGTCCGGAAGCGGAGAGGAGGGTCGTAAAGATAAGAGACACAAGGGCATTCCAGACGGTGGTAAGTTTACAGAGCAAATTTTGTTCGATTATCTACTAACAGGAATATATCTAGACTTGGGCAATATCTTTGCGTCGGCAGATCATGTTCCGAAGTGGGCTCGCCATTGCCTCGAAATGTTTACCACCGGCGTGAGTGTTCTTGGCGATGATTGGAGACGTGTAGTATGTGTTTGGGGGGAGTACGAACTGAAGCGAGGGTTAGTAGAAAAAGGGAAAGGTTTTGGAAGCACAACTGGCCGCCCAACATGCATCCCAGACTGGGTACAACGCGCACGGAAGCCTACTTGGAGGCCTGTAGTTTCGGTACCAGCCATTTCCGACGGCTTTCGCACTTGGTGGCGCGCGAATCAGCCTGCGTGGAGGACCAAGAACACTACAGGAATGGACCTACAACGAGATGGAGATGACTGGGAGGCTGTTGACGTTGCAGGTCCAAACGGGTTGTCGACGGTCATGGCTGTACTATTCTTCTGGGGGACATTGGTGCATGCACGAGAAGACAGCGTCGAGGCTAAAGAGTGGTCGGGTGCTCTTCTCGACGTAGCCTTTGTCTTGGAACACTTGGTCGATCTCTAACTTCACGCGCGCTTTTCTGGTGGACTTTAATATACTTCGTTATTCTTTCGGTGCTCTTTTTTTATTATTAACATTTGTATTATATTGACTACTAGGCTTACATATATAATGGTATCTAATGTTATTGGGTTTGTGCTGCTTTATACACCAGGAATGGGGAGAGACAACGAATCTTAGTAGGTAGACTGAGTATCGTGGACTTAGAAGATTTCCATGTCGAGCGCCGAGAAGCCCGAACACGGCAATTGCCGTATTGAGAGAAAAAAGGCCGCGTTCGCTTCATTTGTGGGGGATGTAGCTAAATAGTTACAAGTATGATATTAAGAAGACAATATATACTACAGCTACAAATGCTAGACGAGAGCAAGCGTCAAACGTGCCCCAATTGAGCAGAAAACAGAGGGGCGGTAAGCACGTGGCCAAAGATTTGATGTGTTGCGCGACGTAATCCAAATGCGGATAGAACCCAACGCCCATGCGCGATTCCAAATTTGGACGCGCGGAAGGAACCGGACTCATTTCGGGCTAAACGGAAAGCGGAAGACAAAAAATGAGAGATGCCGTGGGTGCCGAAAGGCCCAAGAGCGCCCGTTATTAAGCCCTAGGGATTTCCCTAAGACGAAGTATTTGAGCCGTAGGGATTTCCCTAGCTTGAAGTCTTAAAACAACAGCTCTGGCTGGAGGCCGCTGATGACAACCTTGTTGTTGTCGAGGCGGCTGCAGTTGAGACACCGGTTGTGGAACGGTTGTTTCTTGACGACAAGAAGGAGATTGAGTTTCTGGGCCAGAAAAGTCCTGCCAACACGGAGGTGGAGTTGGAAGTAGACGAGCCGGTTCAGCCGGTTCCTGATTCATGGTCAGCGGACAAGGTGAAGGCCGCCGGATGGAGTACTGCGGGTTGGGAACCTCAGCCTATAGAGCTGGTTGATGTCCACAACCTTGGTGTTTGCATTGATGATTGTGGCAGCGATCAATGGCTCAAGACCCTAACCATCGAAGACAAGTTGGACACGGCTACCTTGACGTTGAATGCCATCCAGCCCAAGATACAACGTCTTCAACGCGACCTTCAGCAAGATCTCCAGCATAACACCGCAGTATGTGCTTTTGGTTACTACTTCCGTCTTTGGTTCCTAACTCTCTTCTAAGGCTTCGGAACGGTGTTTGAATATCTGTATGGCCAACATAGAGCGTCTCTTGGAGGGGGTACTTCAGCGGATCGACAGGGGTGTGGGGCGGGATACTCGGCTGGTTACTCGGCCCGGTAGTAAGCCGTACTCCGTGAAGAAGCCTCGTCTCGAGCGTGTTGGGGCCAGTGGTGGTATGGACCGGGTAGACTAGGTAGTCCTTCTATGTATCTACTATGCGTTATGAATATGCCCTATGCTTTATGTCTATGCTTGGTGTGAGAAAGAACAAAAATAAATAGTAACAGAAAAAGGATAGAAAAAGAAAAGAAATAAATAGGGTCATTCTGGTCGTTCCATGACAGCTTACCGGCTATTCACGGGATCTCAGCTCACGGATAGCAATGTCAGCTTCAGAGCCCTCTGACATGCGGTGTTGCATTAAATTATACATTTTACTCTGCTTCCGGTCTGAAGTACACAAATCGTGCTTGTATCTATGTGTCTTTGAAGCCAATTTGATTACCATTTGTCCTGAATGTTCATGTATGTTAGATACAGAGCAAAATGAAGTATTCTGACAAAATAGAACCATAACATTCCATAGAATATTATGGCCTTCAAGGGTACATTTTCTTGTGCATTTTGGTACCCTTCAAGGGTCAAATACCATGTACCTGAGGTGGCGGAAAACCAGTAGTGTGGTCTATTGTTTTACGCAGTACACCTTTAGAAGAATGACCCATTTGTTGGTACATAAGATTGTAATCCACTGAATTTACAGCGGATAACACCATATTTGCTTCCAAAGGCAGAAATTTGCAGCATAGGGTATATAGACGTGCTCAGTGAATCCAGCGGTGTGTGCAATAAAATTGTCGAACTTGTCTTTGTCCATCAAGGAGACAGAATCCACCTCGTCATCATTGTCACCAGAAAAAAGGTCCTTGTAGTCATCAACTCGAGCCTTTTTTGCAGGTGGTCCTTCTTCCAACTCAGGTCCATCCGAGATTCGACTGGCTAAAGTACCAGGACCTGTGAATGAGCCTTCACCAACACTTTCAGAAGTGTCGAGCTCAGCAAGGAGCTCGGCGACGTTCTTCTGCTTCTTTCTGGGATTGACAATCCTTTCCAGAAGGGGGCGTTCAAATGGTTTAAGGTTTTGAGCTGTCTTCGCGACACCAATTCCGTCAGCAAGATCACGAGCATGTTGGTACGAAGGGTAGAAGGAGGGTAAACCGGTAGAGATATTGACGGGGGTGTCAACTTGCGCAATGCGAGACTTGATTCCGTTTTTGTTGATTGCGGCGACGGTAGTGCTTGTACGAGGAGGAGGAGGAGGGCAAGAAGGTGGTAGGGAGCCGATGATATATAAGGCGCAGCCGCTTGAGTCAAAGATCCTCCATCAACACACCGACCAGTCACATCACCGCCACACTGCAACCAAGATTTAATTTTTCCATGGAAAAATGGTGGAAAAACAAAGGAAAAGTGAGTGGCCCTTGGAAAAACAAGGCACTTTTCCTCCCCTTTTCCGAGATCTAGAAACAAAGAAACTTTTTCCTTTGTTCTTCCACTGTTTTTCCATGGAAAAACAGAAACCCAGTTGCAGTGCCACTACCAATCCAACCCAACACACAATGTCTTTCACTGCTTCTTCACCTGCTCGTGTCTCTGTCACCCGTGATGTGGTTGACGACCGTTCCATGCGTTCCTTGTCGCCATGGAACTTTACTCCTCAGCCTTTTGGCTTATTGCAGAGCCCGTCTTTGGTATTGGCCACTGCAGCCTCGTCTGAGGCTGCCAATGACAACCTTGTTGTCGTTGAGGTGCCTGCTGTTGAAACACCAGTTGTTGAGCGGTTGTTTCTTGACAACGAGAAGGAGATTGAGTTCTTGGGCCAGAAAGGCCCTAGCAACACGGAGGTGGAGTCGGAAGTAGACGAGCCGGTTCAGCCGGTTCATGATCCGTGGTCTACGGCTCGGATCAATGCTTCGGCTTGGGGTGGAGTTGACCCGCCCGTTGATCTTGACGTTCTCCACCGGGCGCTCATTCAGATCGATGATCATCAGGGTGATCATTGGTTCAAGGTTATGACCATAGAGGACAAGCTGGACTTGGCCACCTCAATGTTGAATGTGGTGCAGCCCAAGATTCATCGGCTTCATCAAGACCTTTGTCAGGAGGCTACGGTATGTGTCTTCTGATCCTTTCCTTGTGTGTTCTTTCTGATCAAAGACCTCTCCAGGCTTCTGAGCGTCGGTTAAACATCCGGCTTGGCAACATAGAGCGGTTGCTTGACCACGTGCTGAAGAGGATGAATAGGGGTGTGGAGCAGGATACCCAGCTAGTTACACGGTCCGGTAGTAAACCGTACTCCGTGAAGAAGCCTTGGTACGGGTAATTGTAGTCCTGCCAATAAACTTGCTCCCTTGTCTTTTGTGTAATCAAGAAGATTGAAAGAATAGAAAGTAAGAGAAATAAAGAAAATAAATAGGGCCGTTCTGGTTGTTCCACGACCCCACACTATAGTCTGTTACTCTGGTCCTAGAACTCTGTAGCAACCCTAAGTTCTTGCTATATAATTAAACTAGCAGTTCTAATGGTTTATCTGAAACTCTAATAGGTGTTCAAAGAAATTCATTTCACAAGCTAAACAATTTGATTTGAAGAAGGCAAACTGTTAGTTTGATAAGATTTCCACAAGTTACACTGAAAGTTCTAGAATCAAGAAAGCACAGTCAATAGGAGTCACAGGAAAAATGTATATACAAGAAATGGAAGCAACAGTAAGTACAATATATTTATAGCATGAATGTAGCCTCCTTAGCTACCCACGCAATTGTTTTTCCATAAACACCTAGATCATGAAGAAGAAGTAGTCTTTGTGTCAGACATGAGAAAGTGTTGGCAGACAATGTCTCCTGCTGCATTCCTACTTTCCATATTTTCTGCACTGCTCTCTCCCATTCCTGAAGATATACATTGCCTGGCAAAATGCTTAGCTCAGCAGTATCCTCTAATACTTCCAGATGTAAGAGAAAATCTTTTAAAATAGATGAAAGATTAATTGTTCTTGGTATCCAAGTCAGAATACTTGCTGCGAGCTGTAAATGAATAATACTGACTACAAGTTTGAAGTAATTTTAGTTATCAGAAATGTAACAAAAGTCAATGCACTCACAGGGCAAACATTTCATGCTTAATGATACACAGCGGACCAAGGCACTCCAAGAAGCAAGGGTGACATGTGGACTGACTGACAAGACTGCTGCCATACTGGCAAACATATCAAGCCAGATATGAGCAGCAATATCTTTGGAATTTTGTAAAAGCTGAGCTTCTATCCATGATAATAGTCCGTATTGATGGATTAGAATCAGTGATGTCTTCTGATTCTTCAATGCAGTTTGAAAGATCTTGAACCAGTAGTTAGACAAAATCACCAATTAACTAACAAGCAGAGAAAAACACACCTTGAGTATTTTAACTTGCATGAATTTGTCTGACATGCTCTCAAACATTCCACACAATAAGTCCCAAGTATGCCGTCGACCAAAGGCAGCCAAATCATTCTCTGTTTGTAATCCATTGTCCAGAAAAGCCAGCATCCAAGCCTTTTCAAGCTTGGATGTTTTGCTTGAGCTATACAACATAGCAAGTAGCATTGGAACATCAGTTGTATCCAAAATGTTGCGCTGAAGTAGAAAGCGGGAGATAATTGGGTAGATTGGTGTGGATGGAAACATGATGCTTCTCAGTGCATGAGTAATCAGCAGTGAAATATAACATGGCAATTGTGGAACTTCTGATGTTGGTTGAATGGAGTTGCGCAAAATTGATAGGACATGCATGACCTCAGCACTTTCTTGCATTATAATTGAGCCTTCCTATATAAGAGTTATTATGTCTCATATCAAATATGCTGGATAACTCACCTCAAACATCCTCCATAGTTTACTCAGAACCTCCAAAGCAAGCATCCTGACATTTTCTTCAATGGCACTGAGTGCCCTGATGGCAAGTCCAACAACACCTGTTCTGAAGAATTCCACAGTGCTGTTGCCAAGTCCAGCAGCGAGTGCCTGAGATGTGAGAAGAATAGCAAAGACAGGATCAATTAAAGACTCTGTGCCTTCAAGAAGATTTCCATCAGCAATCTTATAATCATCTGGAAAGTGGAGGCATGTGTGCAAGACACTTGAATTGTCAAGAGTCAGCACTGCATCTACTACCCCACCACTTGTGCCTTCCTTGCCTGACCAAGCACCAAAAATAGACCCAGCACTCAGTCTTCTTTCCCTTTCAAACATCTGGAAGATTTGCAGTAGCATCCTATCCTCCATTAGCATTGTTCCTTGATATAAGGCAATCAGGGGTTCCACATGTGCAAGTTGGCAGGTATTGCTCGGGTGGGTGAGAAAAAGATGGTACAACAGCTGAACTAATGACTTTCGAGGGAATTTTGTGAGTCCTGAGTGCTGCCCTAATAGGAGGAGGTATCGGTTAATAGACACAGGCTGGATTTCATGCTGATAAGCATGTATCTCAAAAAGTGAACAGGCAGCAAATTGGCTTACTTTCATCTTGGACTTTTGAACCAATGATGTCAAGAGTTTAATCACAGAGGGCTCAGCTAAATGATTTTGAATGGCAACTGTAATAAGAGGCTCTGCCAGATGAGGCTTGACGGTTTGGCAGCCATCAATAGCAAGCACTTCATAACCATGGTTTCAGTGAATGGACGGAGGAAATGGTTGTTGACATACTGAGTTTGCCCATCATAATGGTGTCTACTTGTTTTTCCCCCAATTTGTTCACGGCCCAATGCATTCCCTTGTCCACAATGATGGTCAAAATGTCACCAGCACCAATCTCAATGCCCAGTTGAAGCAACTCTGAAGAAAATGTTGCATCCTGAGCCTGTACAACAAACGCCGCAAGCACATCTTTATCCTCTTGAGGTGCTACCCGATAGATTGAAGATAATGCCTCTGTGGCCTGTGCCGCAAACAATGCCGGTAATAGAGCCAACAACGCCCCCTTCAGCATTGCGAAGCCTGTTCTCTCTGTGTACAGATGCATTGCCAACAGACGCCCATGGCTACGAGCAAAGGATTTGTTCTGCCAAATATCCTCTTTGGTCGATGCGAGCCAAGAAGAAAATGACGCTCGAGCTCCAGGGCAGACCGCCATTGTTCTCTGCACGATATCAATCGTGTCGTCGGACCATCCGGAAGCTGTGAGAAAATCCTCTACATCAGGGAGTGGCGTAGAGTGCAAGACCTTGATCGAGGTCCTGATATCATCCTGTAGCTCAGACGCGAGACTCTGGCCTCCGTATGTGATTGGAAGTAACCCTCTAGGAACACACCGCTTCATAGACAGGGCAAGCGCCTTATTCAACAAAGACCCGCCAACTGTTCTGCGCAGAGCCAAAAGAGTGGCTAGAGGAACAGAGATATCGACACGCTGATTTGTTTCTGCGAGAAGTGCTGTCAACACGTCAACAGCTGCCACATCTTCTGGGTTGCGATGAACTTGTGCAGCTATAACATCCAAGGCTTCCCGCAAATGAGGAGTGGTGAAGAACGGAATCCACAGTGCGATTGTTGAGGTCTGATAGAACAGATTCAGCAAAGAGAAGTCAAACTATGGCTTGCGACGTACTGAGCCAGTGAAAGGGCTCTCTGGCCACTGTGCGAGAACGCTGAACCAGTGTTTGGATATTGGTTGCACAGCTGCGGAATCTTCTGTGTTCTGGGGAGATAAGAAGATTCTGACAACGCGCATCAATGCTACAAAACATTAGATGAAAGTTCGGCTAGAAGTCAAGAATCGCACCTCTCAATACGGCCTCGCTGAGTGTGCTTTGCATAGACACAGATTGGAAATTGTCAAGTTCGGCAAGACCCCGCTTTGCGCTTTGCGTTGTAAGAGAGTCTGCCACCAGGGCGAGTAACCGTAAGAGAACCGTGTCTTCCCCCTCGTTATCTCCCGTCAAGCGCCGTACAAGGCGGACAGCGAAATTCTGAAGTGTCCCACTTAACCCAGTACGCGCTTTTACGCAAGCTGAAAGACCGAGTTCAATGCGGTCAACAACGAGGAGACTTGGGGGCGTGGAGAAGAGTAGCCATTCCGGAGAGCAGCTAGGGAACTCAAATCAGTCTTGTCTCTAAAAACGAAAGATGGATAACACACTAGCTGACAGCATCAACCACATTATCGACAATGTCCCACAACGATTCGATAGAAACGTGCCAAAGAAATATTTCAGCGGCCGCAGTATGCAACTGCTTCACTCGTAAAAACATCTCGCGAACGCTCGACTTGCTGACGGTACTACCTGCGACACGTAGCTGGTCTACAAGCTCATACGCGATGAGTATTCTTTCTTCAGGGCTCATCTCTATTATGCGAGTAAGTAACATCCAAGTCTTCTTCAGTGGGTCTCACCTTGTGGGGGAATCTCTAACACATCTGGAAGGGTCAGAATGTCCATAGAAGCGTCGACGTCCTCGTTGACGATATTTGTCGAGGTATATATGCAGGATTGTATAAGTTTCCTTTCCATCACGATAGCTCTCGTTATTCCCAGGTCATCCTCTTCAAATGTTGCCAAAGATAAACTGAGCTCTAGTATTTTTGATATCGACTCCATGAACCCCCGCTCCAATGACAAGGATAAGCGGAAAAGTAACATCCTCATATATGTAGCCAACGCTAGGATGTCTGACCCTGACAGAAGCTGTCTATCAATTTTGGCCCGTAATTGCTCAAGAACAACCATCAGCAAGGGGCTTCCTTGACCGTCAGACGTTTCTAGCTGTTCCCGATACTTGTGAGGGGTTTTGAGGAATCTTTGAATACAGTCATCCAAAAAGTCCACGACGCTTTGACGCTCGTTCGTAAGGGAGGATCCTTTGACTAGTCGCCTTTCAGACCGAGGGAGGCAATCCAGCCAAATGCCGACCTCCATGGCGATTATCGAGTCTTCAAAGAGTGGACTGTCGGTGAGAAGGACAACAATAAATCGATGGATGGCATGGCGAACGGGCGCAGAAGTCGTGCGTGAGAGATATGAATATAACAAAAAAGCGAGATAGCTTTTCTTCTCTGATTGGGATGTCAGTAAATGCCGTATCTAGATGCATTCGAAACGCACCAGTCTTGCAGGACCAATCGAATTGCCCAATGTTTGCTTCAAGCACTCGAAGTACATGAAGCTGAATGATTGAGGTCCACGAACTCTGGCTGCTGGGGTTGAAGGCCTTCAGCAGCAATTTACCCAGGTCGAATCTCGTCTCCATCACGACAGAAGGCAGAGCGGAAGAGTAAAGACGCAAGAGACGCATTGCGGACTCCATAAGCATAGGACTCGCCTCTGAGGCCATTGTGTACGCCAGGATGACAGAGAACTCTGGAGACCTCTTTCTCATCTCTTTCTCCGTGTCCGACATTCGCTCTCTCCAGCCAGTCTGATCTGTGGGCAGTTCACCCAATGCGGATGATATGTCGCTGAATGCAACTCGAATGGTGAGGTACTTCTCCAACGCCTTCGACAAAGCCAGGCTCGTGCAATGCTGCACAAGCCGACTAGGTGATTGGAGGCCTTTGGTAAACATGGTACGAGTGTTAATGGTAGAAGGGAGGATGCTGTCCATAACGGCGGAAAGTGGAGGAGGAACGTGATGATATTGTCGGCCGGTTGAAGAAGAGACGTTCTCCGGGGCATGGCGGAAAGTCTGCAACGGCACAGGTAAGGAAACGACGTGACCAACAAGAGCAATATTATCAATCCATCTTGATGACAGGCGAGGGTCAAGAGTGAGGTTTACGGCAGGCCAAAAGCTGAACGAACTTTGAGCAAGTCATACGAAGCAAATGCAGGCTCAAACATACCCAGGGACAAGCTCCGGTGCAGCCTGGAGCATCTTTAGTACAAGCTCTTGCTGTCTCTCATCCGCACTTGGCCTCAAACCCTTCAACACGTTGGCCAAGATATGATTGTAGATTTTGGTACGCGAATATTCCCTGTCAAAACCCTCTTTACTCTCACTGTCGTCGAGGTACTCGCTGTTGGACTTGGGATACCATCCTCGATCGGTAAAACAGACACCAGTGCCAGGACGTGTGCAGATTGCAAGGAGGAAATGGTGTACGAGATCAGCAGCCACTTCCTCTTGATTTCCTTCTGGGGTTCTTCGCTCGTAAAGCTTGACAAGCTGTGGGGTTAGAGATATCAGTAAGCGACGTGTCGAATCGCAGAGGAAACTATTACCTGAAGTATGGTGATATCAGTAAACAGAACAACTTTGGAAGTTCTCGGAATCCTCTTGTCCTCCCATATTCCCGCCCAGCAAACTTCTAATGTGCGCCGTAGTACAGCGTAGGGGTCTTGAGCCACACCTTTGAAAACGGCTTGGAGCTTTTGGGAGTGGACTTGGAGAAAGGACGTCTTCAACGAGGAGGGCGACGTCAAGTCAACAAATGACAACAGGAATAGGATGTAAAGAGTGCGAATGTCAGGTTTTGCAAGAGGATGATCTTTGTTGTCGGATCTTCGGCGCATGTTTAATAGTTTGGATAATGCCTGATTGAACGTTAGTATCCCAGAAGAATGAAAATTCAAAAGCAAACCAGTCACCTTTTGTTCCCAGGGGAAGATTGCTAGGACGGTCTTGCGTTCGCGTCCACTCGCAAAGTTGGACATGCTGTTCCACAATTTTAGAGTCGAGAGAATAACATCTGCGGGAGAAGATCCCCCGAGATAGTTGGAGATTCTGGTAGAGTACGCGTTGCTGGAGGATATTAAGCTGCGGACGATAGCATGTCCGAGCGCGTGGTATGTGTAATGGGTCGAGAGCAGATTCAGTGTGGCTGAAATCACGGCAAGAGCAAGCGATATGACAGAGGTCTGTGAAATATAGTAAGTACGAGTGCGTGTCATGCGAATCAGCGAACGTGCCTGTCTGTCCTTGTCCGCTTTATCCCAAATCTCAAAAACCGAGTACATCTCCTCGTCGCGTTGTAACCACTCCTGGACCAGGAGAAGTCTTTTGTCATCGGATTCCACGCGAGTTTCCGGCTTTATATAGAGCAGATTTCGTATGGAGGCCAGAGCTGATGAGACCAGTTAGCTCTGCGAAGGAGGAGACGACACAACAGAAAACCCACTTCTAGTAATGACTTCGACATTTTCAGACTGCAGACCGTTCAGAATATCTGTTGCATTGGCTATCTGAGCTGAAGGCCTTGAGGCCGCGGTATTTTGGGGCCGTGGATTGGCGACAGACATGGAACTTGGAGGGATTCAATGGTGGAAGAGGGCAAGATCAACTGTGGGCGCACTTGTTGCAATTTGATGCGAACGTCTCTACACTTTTCCGAAAGTCACGAAGGATGTAATCACACATTCCATGGGCCACGAGAAGATTTGCAACTAATCTAAAGGTCTCAAGGGGATTTGTTCCTATTGATACAGACTCAAGGGCAATGATGATGTCTAGATATCTACATACATAACTCTGAAAATTCCCAATCTGAGTCCTTTTAGAAGAAACGCCAGCATATATCAAGCTGCTTGACTGGCAAAAATTGGTAGAGACCGGTTAATCGTCATCACTATTCCCGTCTGTGGAAAGGAAAACTCGGAATCGAGAGCTAGAACGCTTCCAGAGTTTGGCATCAGCCCGAACAACGAAGATCCAAATTTCTATTCGCCTGCTGTCAAATCACGTCCATTGTATCTGGATTGCTTCAGTTGCCGGTAGCGCTCAATGATCTTTTCCCTCTCCTCCTCCATCATAGCCTTCTGCCTCATCGAAAGAACTCCACCCTGGTCGTCAGCGCGATTCGGGGCAAGATGTCCAGATGTCCCCACGACTTTCTTCTTCAGCTTGGTTGTTCGGGCAGATAAGTCTGGAGGGGCCTGCACGATGTCATTCAGCCGCTTTGGTCGTGAACTTGATACAGTTGCAAATTCTGTCGCGGTTTGTCGATGGCTGCGTTCTGGTTGGGAGGAAGGAGGTGGTAATGGTTTTGGGTTCGTTCTCGGCTTGGCTGGTTCATCCGTCTGTTTGGTAGCAGCGGCCTTGAGTCGTTTCATTTCTTGCTTTTCTTCGTACTTTTTCTTCTCTGCATTGCGAGCCGTAGCCAGTGAAGTCTGCATCGCAGCTCTTACTAGTGGACGCATATCGGATTCTACACGCCTATGTGTGCACATCAATGAGTGATACCCTGTGATTTTATATGAAAAACGTACTTGTTAAAGTGCTGCAAAGATTCTCCAGGCTGAATCTTTTGCATTCGTGAGGGATCGTCCTGGCTCAACTTGCGTTTCTTCTGTTGGCCTTCGTCTTCCGCGTCTCCCTTTCTTTTTCGCGATGCATAGTCTTCATGAGTCCTGGCAGCATTGAGAACGCGTGCGATAGACTTGGGAATTGGTTCTGAGCTCATGGACTGCTTTCCCGGAGCCAAGTCAGATTCTCTATGTAGCAGCAGTGTTGAACAATCGGAAACGTTACTTCAGAGTAGACTAATTCTTTCTGACCTCTGCTTCTGGGTCTCAGTTCGGATCGAACGTTTTGCTTTCTTATGAGGCATTGTTATTGATGGTTAGTGAAAGGAAAGCGTAATGTGAGGCACCTCCGTCCGTCCGGGCCATCAATCATTATTTTTGCTGTATGCGGCTAACGCCAGCAAGCCGAACTTGAGCGCAAACGTCCACGTCGTTTCCCTTCCCACACCGTCAACCCGTCCACTCCGTCTTTACTTCCCCCCTACCTCTCGCCCAGCATGAACGCAGCAATGTCGAATATGGCTATCTCTCTCGGTGCCATGCAGTGTTAGTTATCTCTATTCCCAAAGCGAAAAGACCTATAGCTTATGCTCTTGCTTCCTTATTAGTGGCCCGCAAAATTCCTTTCGACGACCCAGAAGTTTTATTGTATGTTCGTGTAGGATACGTTACTGTTCAGCTGGTTGTCCTGGCCGTCTACTTCACCATCTCTTCATTCGTACGTGTTCCCTTGCGTCCCACGTCATCCAAGTGCTTAGCCGCATCTTCAGATCAAGAAGGCCAACGACAAGACTGTCATCAAGTATGGTACGTTTATACTATTCCTTCCTGTAGCCTCTGAAGACCTGAAACTAACCTATGATACAGTTGACGCTGCAAACCCCATGGTACTTCCTTTTACCTCACATTGCCGCACCCTCCCTTACGCAGACTCTCTCAGACTCAGGAACCAGGGAAGTTGGTCACAACCACTGTTCGGGATTACGACCTCTTGGAGACTTCAAAAGCCGTATGTTTTCTATATCCATTACCTTAGTACTATCATGCTTACGTTGCCCCATAGCTGCGTGGAGTGTACATGGGATTCGCAATGATGGCTTTCATGCACTTCTACATGGGCTACACACAACCTCTCTTTGTCCAATCTCTCATGGGAGTGAAGAACTTGTACGATGCCAAAGTCGTCAAGATCCATGCCTTCCGTCAACCCGCTGAAGGTGATCTCAAGCGGCCGTTCAAGAGTGCTCCAGGCATGTTTGGTGAGTACATTGCAGAGATACGCTAGGTTGTCTTATATAGCTGACTTGCATGACAGGCGGTGCCGGAGGTCCTGCCACTGATGCTGCCTCTATTGCAGAGGCCGAGAAGCAGATTGGCGCTGGTGTAGCAAAGGAAGAGTAGACACCTTTTTAGCTTCTTGTATACGATGCTGGGAATAATACGTGGTTTATATTGCTATCACCTTCAATTTTGAGACCGCCTTTGAGTGATTCGCGTGCTGTCCAGCCTGGTGTCTGTAGAGTGAAGCTCTGATGATGGGCCTTTGATATTTCGCGAAATGAACCTTCCGTTTCTGACTTATACCTTCATCTGAACCGTGGACGAGTTGTTTTGTATCATTGAGCGGATATTGGACTCGTCGAGCGTACTGTCTAGCAACGAGAAAACTGATGACTTTTACTCGAGTCTGGCACCACACCCCAGCATACCCCTCGTTTGTAATCTTCATAGAACGTGCAACGATGAAAGGAAGCAGGGGACGAACTTCTCAACCTTGATCGTCGCTCGCATGGTGTTGCGGTCACCGGATTCTCTCTGTCTCCACATATAAAAGGGAGATGAGAACTCGCCATAGACATTGAAGACCAGGTTCCCCTCGCCCTTCAGACTGCCCAGCCATGCTCAGTGCTGCCGCTTGCTTATTGCTTCTGTTGTCTCCCACACTCACACTTGGGGCACTGTACACAAATGTCAGCGACATTGCAGACCTGGATGCGTATGACTTTGTTATTGTCGGAGGTCCGTATGCTTTGCCTGACTATCAAAAGTCCATACGAGAACTCAATACATTGCGCAGCTGGACCTGGAGGTAGCACCATCGCCAATAGACTGACAGAGGACGAATCCGTTTCGGTTCTACTCTTGGAAGCTGGTGGCGCGTACGTCAAGAAATATAACTGGTGGTACCATTCTGGTGCTGACGAAGATGTCCTAGAAATGACGAGGACATCACCTTGAACGTACCCCTGCTTTGCACGCGTTTGACACCCAACACTGCTTGGGACTGGAATTTTACTACTACAGCTCAACCAGGCCTCAACGGACGCGTCGTACCATTTCCTCGAGGTATTGGTCTTGGCGGATCCAGCGCAGTCAGTGCGTATCAGGGTGCTCTCGTATTTCTTGTTAATACTTACTCTGTTTCAGACTGTCATGTGTACACTCGCGGCAGTTCCGAAGATATTAATCAGTGGGCCGCTCTGACAGAGGACGAATCGTGGGGATGGGATGCCATGCTGCCTTATTTCAAGAAGGTTTGCCTCCAGTGTTGCTTTGAATATGAAGCTTTGCTCAACAAACAATTCAGAGCGAGAATTTCACGTTACCAACAGATGGGCACAATGTCTCCGCTCAGTACAATGCCTCCGTGCACGGTTACGAGGGATACATCGGAACCAGTGTACCAGGAGCCGCACGGTCATTGGATGACCGGCTGATGGCTACTATTGACGAACTTTCCGATGAGTTTCCATTCCAGCTTGACTGGAACTCTGGCGAGCATCTCGGCGTTGGTAAGCTTCCAAATATCTGGAAATGCGGAGGTATACTAAATTGGAATCATCTAGGTTGGGTCCAGTCTCTCATCAAGTCTGGCGTAAGATCCAGCGCAAGAGACTACCTCTCTCCAGAAGTGCTGGAAAGGGATAACCTGGACATTCTGCTTCATGCTCAAGTTAGCAGGGTTCTCGAAACAACCAATGGGACATTGGACTTCCGCACTTTGGAGTTCCGTGACTATGCAACTGGTATGTCGAATTCGCTTTCCGAAGGATTGTGGTTCTGAATTGTGCATTTCAGGTCAGCTTTACAATCTTACCGCGCAGACAGAAGTTATCCTTTCAGCGGGAGCTATTGCAACCCCTCAGATTCTTCTGCATTCCGGCATCGGCAACTTCACCGTTCTCTCAGCCTTGGGGATACCCACCCTAGTTGATCTCCCATCTGTCGGACAGAATCTGACTGACCACATCGGTGTCTCTTCTTCATGGCGTGTAAACACGACTCAGACGTTGGACTCAATTATTCGCAACGAAACTCTCGAGGCTGAGCTTTTGGACCAGTGGAAAACGAACAAGACAGGATTATTCGTAGATACCTCAGAGAACCACGCTGCGTGGCTCAGAATCCCGGACAACTCGTCCATCTGGGAGCAGTTTGAAGATCCTGCAGCAGGACCAAATACTGCTCACTATGAGTTCCTTTTCCAGGTTGGTCTCAAGTTCAATCCCTCCTAGCGACGTTATCTGATATGCTTTCCAGAATGGCCTTTCCAGCGTTACTGAAGAAGGAAACTTTATCAACATCCCTGTAGGCGCCGTTTCCCCCGCATCATGTATGTGCTTTCTTTATCGTTCTTCTTGTTTCCCCCCTTATTTCCTCCCCTCAGCTGGTTACATTACTATCAACTCTACCGATCCTTTCGCCGCTCCTCTCATTGACCCAGGTCTCCTTCTCCAAGAAGTTGATGTACACGTTGTACGCGAGGCAATTCGCT
>Ga0247730_1000629_pt1 | contig 23938 bp, 26 predicted proteins | sample UWRJL073202C2_FD_180959 | JGI IMG/M metagenome (GOLD analysis project Ga0247730, IMG submission 180959) | Plant litter microbial communities from Arlington Agricultural Research Station in Wisconsin, United States - UWRJ-L073-202C-2 | ecosystem: Environmental > Terrestrial > Plant litter >... | reverse complement strand
CCTGGTGCTCCACCGCAACGGTCGAAGCCTCTCTGCCATTATCGCCTATGCCACGACCGGAATCGACCTCAGTCCCACAGGAGCCACTCATGACCGACCTCGACGCACCCCCCGTTCGCTACGAGGTCGCCGGTGGGATCGCGACCGTGACCCTCGATCGACCCCAGGGGATGAACAGCATGACGCTGGCCGCGAAGGTCGCGCTGCGCGACGTGCTGCACGCCGCGGCAGCCGACAGCGCGGTGCGATGCGTCGTCCTGACGGGCACCGGGCGGGCGTTCTGCGTCGGCCAGGACCTGCAGCAGCACGTCTCCGAGCTGTCGGGCGAGGAGTCGTTCGGGGGCGCCACGAGCCTCGCGGACCACTTCAACCCCATCGTCACGGCGATCGCGACGATGCCCAAGCCGGTCATCGCCGCCGTCAACGGCATCGCCGCCGGCGCCGGGTCGTCATTCGCCTTCGCCGCCGACTTCCGGGTCATGAAGCGGTCGGCCGGCTTCAACACCGCCTTCGCCGCGATCGCGTTCTCGTGCGACACCGGAGCGTCCTGGACGCTGCCGCGACTCATCGGGTACGCGCGGGCCGCCGACCTGCTGATGCGGCCACGGACGGTCGGTGCCGAGGAGGCCCTCGCGCTGGGCCTCGCGACGTCCGTCGTCGACGACGACGACTTCGACGAGGCCGTCGCCGAGCTGGCCACCGAGCTCGCGAACGGTCCGACGCTGGCCTACGGCGCGATCAAGCGGGCTCTGGCGTTCTCCGCCGACCACGACCTGCCGTCGTCGCTGGAGCACGAGGGGCTGAAGATGAAGATCACCGGTGCGTCAGCGGACCACCGAGCGGCCGTGCAGGCCTTCCTGGCCAAGGAGAAGCCCGTCTTCACAGGCCGCTGAGGCAGCGCCTCAGCCCACCTTGCGGTCGTGCTCGCGACGGGTCTCCTCGGTGGCGGCTTCCTCCCACGCGAGGAGCTCGGCCCGCACCTGCAGCTCGGCACTCTCGCTGGCGGCGAGGGCGTCGCTGGCGTTGCGCAGATCGACCCGCGCCGACTCCAGGTCGGACTGGGCGGAGTCGACGTCGGCCTCGAGGGCGGCGCTGCGGGCGCGCTCGGCCGAGACGCGCTCGCGGGCCTGGGCCAGCTCGATCTCCGCGGTGACCATCGCGTCGCGCAGCGTCGCGATCTGCGAGTCGCGCAGGCTGACGCGCTGTCCCATCTGCTCGGCGAAGGCGATGTGCTCACGCGAGCGTGCGACGGCGGCGGTGCGGTTGCTGTCGGCGAGCTGGGCGCGGTCGCGTGCCCAGTCGCGTCGCAGCTGGGCGATCTCGTCGGACAGCAGGCGGGCCGCGACGACGCCCGTGACGACGGCGTACAGCGTCGTGGCGACGAGGACCGGGACGGTCGAGACGACGATGCCGACCACGGCCACCACGACGGCGGTCAGCAGCAGGGCCGAGGCGCCGATCGCGCGACGGGAGCGGGGAATTCTCCGGTTGGACATGTCCGGATCGTAGGCCGAACGGCCCGCCATCGTGCGGAGCCACGCCAGCACGCGCTGCGCCGGATGTGCGCGCGCAGGCGTCAGCCGGGACCGGCCTGGTCCCGCGCCACGCACCCGGCGAGGTGGTCGTTGACCATGCCGGTGGCCTGCATCAGGGCGTAGGCCGTCGTGGGGCCCACGAAGCGGAAGCCCTTCTTCTTGAGCGTCCGTGCCAGGGCGACCGACTCCGGCGTCGTGGCCGGCACCTCGGCCGACGAGCGCGGGGCCGGCCGCGGCTCGGGCGCGAACGACCACAGCAGCTCGGTGAACGACTCGTCGAGCTGCAGCAGCGTGCGAGCGTTGGTGATCGTCGCCGCGATCTTGAGGCGGTTGCGCACGATGCCGGCGTCGTCGAGGAGCCGCGCCACGTCGGCGTCGCCGAAGCCCGCCACGACGGCCGGCTCGAAGCCCGCGAACGCCGTCCGGAACCCCTCGCGCTTGCGCAGGATGATGGCCCACGACAGACCGGACTGGAAGGCCTCGAGCGACATCCGCTCGAACAGCTCGCGATCGCCGCGCAGCTGCCGGCCCCACTCGGTGTCGTGGTAGGTCGTCATGGCGGGATCGTCACCCCACGGGCACCGGAACACCGCCGGGCTGCTGTCGCTCATGAGCTGGAGTCTGTCATCTGCCGGTGACATCGCTCGGCCATGATGACCGCATGGCATCGATGCGCATCGAGCACGCGACCCTGCTCGCCACGATGGACGACGAGGGCTCCGAGATCGCCGACGCGGGCCTGGTGATCACCGACGGCGTCATCACCGCGGTCGGCCCCACCCGCGACCTGCCGACCGCCGACCGGGTCGTCGACGCGCGCGGCATGGTGCTGATGCCGGGGCTCGTCAACACGCACCACCACTTCTCGCAGACGCTGACCCGGGCGATGGCGCAGGACGCGGAGCTGTTCACGTGGCTGCGGACGCTCTACCCCGTGTGGGCGCGACTGACGCCCGAGGCGGTGCGGGTCAGCACCCGCCTGGCGCTGGCCGAGCTGGCGCTCTCGGGGTGCACGACCGCGTTCGACCACACGTACCTGTGGCCGAACGGTGCGCTGGTCGACGACCAGATCGAGGGGGCGGAGCCGGTGGGCCTGCGCTTCCACGTGTCGCGCGGGTCGATGTCGCGCGGCGAGGGCGACGGCGGGCTGCCGCCCGACCACGTCGTGGAGGACGAGGACGCGATCCTGGCCGACTCGCAGCGCGTCGTCGAGACGTTCCACGACGCGCGCCCCGGCGCCATGACCCGGGTCGTGCTCGCACCGTGCTCGCCGTTCAGCGTCACGCCTGACCTGATGCGCGAGAGCGTCGCGCTGGCCCGCTCGTACGGCGTCCACTCGCACACCCACCTGGCCGAGACGGTCGACGAGGACGCGTTCTGCCGGGCGACGCTGGGCCGGTCGCCGGTCGAGCTGTGCGAGGACCTCGGGTGGACGGGACCCGACGTGTGGTTCGCGCACTTCGTCCACCCGTCGCCCGACGAGATCGTCCGCGTCGGGGCGTCGCGCACCGGGGCCACCCACTGCCCCTCCTCGAACATGCGGCTGGCCTCCGGCATCGCGCCGCTGCGCGCGTGGACGTCGGCCGGGATGCGCACCGGGCTGGGCGTCGATGGGTCGGCGTCCAACGACGGGTCGCACCTGCTCGCCGAGGCCCGCATGGCGATGCTGCTGCAGCGCGTCGGTGGCGAGCCCGCGGCGATGTCGGCCCGTCAGGCGCTGCGCATGGCCACCCGCGGCGGCGCCGAGGTGCTGGGCCGCGACGACGTCGGACGTCTGGAGGTCGGCCTGATGGGCGACGTCATCGGGGTGCGGCTCGACACGCTCGCGATGGCCGGCGGTGCGGTGCACGACCCGCTGGCCGCCATTGTGTTCTGCCAGCCCCCGACCGTCGACCTGTCCGTCGTGGGCGGGCGCGTCGTGGTCGAGGACGGGCGGCTGGTCACGGTCGACACCGGGCCCCTCGTCGAGCGGCACAACGACATCGCGCGCTCCCTGGTGCGCGGCTAGCCGTCGTGGGCGATGAAGTAGCCGATCGCCTCGTCGATGTCGTCGGTGACGTGCAGCATGTCGACGTCGGCCGCGCCGACCTTGCCGTCGACGAGCATCGTGTCGCGGAGCCAGTCGACCAGCCCGCCCCAGTAGGCGCTGCCGAACAGCACGATCGGGAACGACGTGACCTTGCCGGTCTGGGCGAGCGTCAGCGCCTCGAACAGCTCGTCCATCGTGCCGAAGCCGCCCGGCAGGACGATGAAGCCCTGCGCGTACTTGACGAACATCGTCTTGCGGACGAAGAAGTAGCGGAAGTTGACCCCGAGGTCGACCCACTCGTTCATGCCCTGCTCGTGCGGCAGCTCGATGCCGAGGCCGACCGACACCCCGCCGCACTCGCTGGCGCCCTTGTTGGCCGCCTCCATGGCGCCGGGGCCGCCGCCCGTGATGACGGCGTATCCCTCGCCGCACAGCTTCGCGGCGATCTCCTCGGCCGCGGCGTACATCGGGTCGTCCGGCGTGGTGCGCGCCGAGCCGAAGACGCTGACCGCCGGGCCGAGCTCGGCGAGGGCGCCGAAGCCCTCCACGAACTCTGCCTGGATGCGCAGGACGCGCCAGGGATCGGTGTGGACCCAGTCGGCGTCGCCGCGCGAGTCGAGCAGCCGCTGGTCGGTCGTGGAGTCGGGCAGCTGGTCGCGGCGCAGCTGCACCGGCCCCTTGCGGTGGGCGCGTCGCTCGGTCATGTCGTCACCTTCGTCGAAGAACCACCGTACGAAGGCTCCGACATGAGCCTTCCTCGACTCCCTCGCTGTCGCTCGGTCATGTCGTCAACCAGTCCTGGAGAGTCGTGAGCACGCGGTGCAGGTGCTCGACGGGGACCTGCTCGTCGGCCTTGTGCGCGTAGACGGGGTCGCCGGGCCCGTAGTTGACGGCGGGGATGCCGAGCTGCGCGAACTGGGCGACGTCGGTCCAGCCGAACTTGGGTCCCGGCACGGCACCGACGGCGGCGACGAAGTCGGCCGCAGCGGGCCGGGTGAGGCCGGGGAGCGCCCCGGGCGCCGAGTCGGTGACCGTCAGCCCGAAGCCCTCGAACGTCTCCTGCAGGTGCTGGTGCGCGTCGGCCTCGGAACGGTCGGGCGCGAACCGGAAGTTGACCGTCACGACGGCCTCGTCCGGCACGACGTTGCCCGCCACACCCCCGCTGATGCCGACCGCGTTGAGGCCCTCGCGGTAGACGAGCCCGTCGATCTCGACCTCGCGGGGGACGTAGGAGGTGAGCCCGTCGAGCACCGGCGCGAGGGCGTGGATCGCGTTGCTGCCCATCCAGGACCGTGCGGAGTGGGCCCGCTCCCCCGTCGTGCGGATGTCCACCCGCATGGTGCCCTGGCAGCCCGCCTCGACGCCCGCGCCGGACGGCTCCATCAAGATGGCCAGGTCGCCGGCGAGCAGCTCGGGGCGCTCACGCGCGAGGCGACCCAGACCGTTGTACCGGGCGGCGATCTCCTCGGCCTCGTAGAAGACGTACGTGACGTCCCGGACGGGATCGGGCACCGACGCCGCCAGCAGCAGCGCCGCCGCGACGCCCCCCTTCATGTCACACGCTCCGAGACCGAACAGGACGTCGCCCTCGAGCCGGGACGGGAGGTTCGCGTTGACCGGCACGGTGTCAAGGTGCCCGGCGATGACGACGCGCTCGCGGCGCCCCAGCGACGTGCGGGCGACGATCGTGTGACCGTCGCGGACGACCTCCAGGTGGGCGAGGCCGGACAGGGCCGACTCGACAGCGTCGGCGATGTCCTGCTCGTCGAGGCTCTCGGACGCGATGTCGACGAGCGCCGCGGTGAGGGTCACGACGTCGGAGGTCAGGTCGATGGTGGCCACGGGATCACTCTGCCACGAGCGGCCGGGGCCGCCGGTTCAGCGGGGCGCGAAGACGCAGAACTCGTTGCCCTCGGGATCGGCCATGACGGTCCAGCGGACGTCCTCGGTCGGTTCGGCCAGCACCGTGGCCCCGTGGGAGACGAGATCGCCGACGCCGACCCCCGGCTCGAGCATGACGTCCCAGTGGATCCGGTTCTTGCCGGTCTTGGGCTCCGGCACCGGGACGAAGTCGAACGACTCGACCGGCGCCCCGGGCACGTCGTCGATGTAGGAGTACCCGTCGCCCTCGGCCAACGTCCCGCCCCAGGCCTCGGCCCACCAGGCCGAGATCGCTGCGTGGTCGACCGCGTCGATCACGACGTCCTTGAGCCCGGGAGTGCGGGTGCTGCCGGTGAACACGCAGAACTCGTTGCCCTCGGGGTCGGCGAACGTCGTCCAGGGGAACTCCCCGTCGCCCGACAGCTGCGGCTGCCCCGCGAACTCCTCGAGCGAGACGGCCGTGAGGTCGAGGTGCACCCGACCCTTGACGCTCTTGGCCTCCGGGACGGGGTTGATCCAGACGGTCTGCGTCGCGTGCGTGCCCCGCAGCACGGCCGAGCCGTCGTCGTCGAAGAGCTCGCCGTCCAGGTGCAGGGCGCGCGACCAGAATCCCTGGATCGCCGGGACGTCGTTGGCGTCGATGCACAGGTCCTTGAAGGTCACGAGTGGCATGACGCCACGCTAACGACCTCCTCGGACGTTGGCGAGCGCTACTCCTGCACCGCCTTGACGATCGCGACGGCCGCCGTGACCCGGTCGGGGTCGTCGTCCTCGACCGCCCACATCGCCTGGCACGCCGCGCGGACGACGACCCAGTCGCGGGCCCGGTCCTCGTCGAGGCCGGCGGCGTCGACGACGGTGTGGAAGCGCCGGCGCACCGCGGTCCGGACGTCGCCCGTCGCGACGGCCTCGGGCCAGCGGTTCCACAGCAGCGGTGCGATCTCGTAGTGCGGGTCACCGGAGACCGGCTCGGGGCCGATCACGAGCCACGGCTCCCGATCGCCGGCCAGGACGTTGCCGTAGTGCAGGTCGGCGTGGACCAGCGAGCCGACGCTGTCCGCGTCGGTGACGAACGCACGGCCGAGGTGCACCGCCTGCTCGACGACGCGGTGCGGGACGGGGGCCTGGCGCGGCAGCACCGCGAGCGCGTCGATCCACTCCCGGACGTGGTGGCTGAGCGGCGCGAGCTGGGGCGGGGCGGCGACGTGGATCCTCCCGTACAGCCCGGCGACGATCTCACCGGCCTCGAGGACCGGCACCGTGGACAGGTCGCGCACGTGGAGCCGCTCGAGCAGCATCGCGGTGCGCCGCGGATCGGCGCGCAGGAGGCGGACCGCGCCGTGCCCGTGCCAGGTCTGCAGGCCGAGGATCTCGTGGCGGCCCCCCTCGCGCGGCTGGCCGATCTTGAGCACGCCGGGCCGTCCGTCGGTCCTGACCGGGACGACGAGCGCCGTCCGCCCGTGCATCGGCTCGCCGTCGACGACGAGCTCCCACTCCGCCAGGAGGTCGCGGACCTGCCGGGGCAGGTCCGCGACCCAGGCGGCCCAGTCGTCCCCGCGCCCCGCGGTGGACAGGAACGCCGCCGGCAGGTCGAACGGGAGCAGGGGCACGCGTCGAGCCTGCCACCTCTTTCACCCCGTCGGACAGACTGGCCAGATGACGAGCTCCTTCGCGGGTCACATCGCAGGAATCGGCACGTCGTCGGGCACCCGGGTCGTGGTGGGCATGTGGGACGCCAGCCCGTTCGGGACGTTCGCGGACGTCATGGTCGAGCAGCCGTCGGGGCACCGCATCCTTCTCGCGCCCCGGCAGGACGTCGCCGACTTCGTCGCGTCGACGTACTGCTTCGACGAGGTGCGGATCGAACCCGTCTCGGTCGCCCGTGGCACCGAGTGGTCGGTGCACACCCGGTCGCTGCAGGTGCGGTTCACGCCCGGCCGGCCGCTGTGGCTGTCCCCCGTGCTGCGCCTCGTCCCCGGTGCGCTGCGCCGCAGCCCGGCCTGGGCCCGGCTCTGCAGCCCCGTCGCGGCCCGGCTGATGCCCGGGGTCCGCACCTACGGCACCGCCGGCAACGGCCGCACGGAGTGGTATGCCGCCCACCACGTGCGGCGGCTCAGCTGCGCCCGTGCGACCTGGGAGGGAGAGGAGCTGGGCGATCTCGCGCCGGTCACGCCGCCGGTGCGGTTCGGCTTCGCCTCCTCACCGGCCGTTCCCACCCTCACGTCCCTGACCTCGTACGTCCGCGAGGCGTAGCCTCTCGGAGCATGCGGACCGAGATCACGAGCGATGCCGAGCTGAGAGCCGTCATGGGGGCGCCGCTGCAGCGGGCGCTCGATAAGGACCGGCAGGTCCTCACGACCGAGCACCGCGCGTGGCTCGCCGCGTCACCGTTCTGCCTCGTCGCGACGTCGGACGCGTCGGGGGCGTGCGACGTCTCCCCGAAGGGCGATCCGGCGGGCTTCGTGCACGTCGTCGACGACACGACCCTCGCGATCCCGGAACGACCGGGCAACCGCCGAGCCGACGGCTTCGCGAACATCCTGCAGAACCCCCACGTCGGACTGATCTTCGTGGTGCCGGGACGAGGCGACACGTTGCGCGTCAACGGCCGCGCGACGCTGCTGTCGGACGCCCCGTACGCCGACCGGCTCGTGGTCGAGGGGCATCGCCCGGTCGTCATCCTCGAGGTCGCGGTCGAGCAGGTGTTCTTCCACTGCGCGAAGGCGTTCCTGCGATCGGGTCTCTGGGACCCCGCCGGCTGGAATCCCGAGGCCGTCATGAGCCGGGCGAGGATCGCCCAGAGCCTGGAGCGTCCCGACGACAGCCTCGAGGAGCTCGAGCGCTACTACGGGGCTCAGTACGAGCAGGGTCTCTACCGAGGCTGAGCCGGCGCCCCCGCGGCGACGAGACGCACGTCACACTGGATGTCGACAAGATCACACCCGTTGGATGCGGCATCGGGTGGCGCGGCGCGCGAGGCTTGTGCATGGCTTCACAAGAGCCGTCTACACAGAACCTCCGAGCTGAATTCATGGTGATCGTCGCGTGACCGAACACTCCTCCCTCGTCGTCCGTCAGAGCTCCTCGCCGGCAGTCGTCCACACGGACGTCCTGCTCGTCGGAGCCGGCATCATGAGCGCCACCCTCGGCGCCCTGGTCAAGAACCTCGAGCCCACCTGGAGCATCAGCCTCTACGAGCGGCTCGGCGGCCCCGCCCGCGAGAGCTCCGATCCGTGGAACAACGCCGGCACGGGCCACTCCGCGCTCTGCGAGCTCAACTACACGCCGCAGCGTCCCGACGGCACGGTCGACGTCGCCAAGGCCATCACGGTCAACCAGCAGTTCCAGCTGTCCCGCCAGTTCTGGTCGCACGGCGTCTCGCAGGGCTTCCTCGGCGACCCGCGCACGTTCATCAACGCGGTGCCCCACGTCAGCTTCGTGCGCGGCGAGAAGGACGCGGCGTACCTGAAGGCCCGCCACGAGGCACTGGTGGACAACCCGCTGTTCGCCGGCATCCAGTACATCGACGACCGCGACGAGGTGGCCCGTCGCCTGCCGCTGATGTCGGCCGGTCGCTCCGACGACGAGCTGCTCGCCCTGAACTGGAGCGACGGCGGCACCGACGTCGACTTCGGCTCCCTGACCCGCCAGCTCCTCGACCACCTCGAGCGGGGCGGTGCCGAGCTGAACTACGACCACGAGGTCCGCAACCTCAAGCAGAACTCCGACTCGACGTGGACCGTCGTCGTCAAGGACACCCGCACAGGACAGAAGACCCGCGTCAACGCGCGCTTCGTCTTCGTCGGCGCCGGCGGCGGCGCCCTGCACCTGCTGCAGAAGTCGGGGATCCCCGAGATCCGCGGCTTCGGCGGCTTCCCCGTCAGCGGCCAGTTCCTGCGCACGACGAACGCCGATCTGGCCGAGGGCCACCACGCCAAGGTCTACGGCAAGCCGCCGGTCGGCGCCCCGCCGATGTCGGTGCCGCACCTGGACACCCGTCTCGTCGACGGCAAGCCCAGCCTGATGTTCGGCCCGTACGCCGGCTTCTCCCCGCGCTTCCTGAAGGCCGGGCACCTGACGGACCTGCCGCGATCGGTCAAGCCCAACAACCTGTTCTCGATGCTCGGCGTCGGACTGAACTCGATGCCGCTGACGGTGTACCTGATCAAGGAGCTGCTCAAGTCGCGCGAGCAGCGCGTCGAGGGCCTCCTGGAGTTCGCCCCGAGCATCGACGGCGACGACTTCGAGCTCATCACCGCCGGTCAGCGCGTGCAGACCATCCGCCGCAACGGCGCATCCGGCACGCTGGAGTTCGGCACCTGCACCGTCAGCCACTCCGACGGCACGATCGCCGGCCTGCTGGGCGCCTCGCCCGGCGCGTCGACGGCCGTCGCCGCCATGGTCGACGTGCTCGAGAGCTGCTTCCCCGACCGCCTCGACGCCTGGCGTCCCCGGCTGGTCGACATGATGCCCTCGTACGGCACCGACCTGATGCAGGACACGTCGCTGCTGTCGGACCTGCGCGCGTGGTCCGACAAGACCCTGCGCCTGGTCGACGAGCCCGAGCTCGCCTGACGGTCAGCGGAAGCCCGCGCCCCGCTTCGGCGGGTTGCGGACCTTCTCGCCCTTGGCACGGGCCACGGCGGCCAGCTCCTCCTGGAACGCGACCATCTTCGCCGTCAGCCCGGCGTCTCCGGCGGCCAGGATGCGCACCGCCAGCAGGCCGGCGTTGCGGGCGTTGCCGATCGACACCGTCGCGACGGGGACGCCTGCCGGCATCTGGACGATCGACAGCAGCGAGTCCATGCCGTCGAGGTGCTTGAGCGGCACCGGCACACCGATGACGGGCAGGGGCGTGACCGCTGCCAGCATGCCGGGCAGGTGCGCGGCCCCGCCGGCACCGGCGATGACGACCTGGATCCCGCGGCCGTGGGCGTCACGCCCGTAGGCGAGCATCTCGTCGGGCATGCGGTGCGCCGACACGACATCGGCCTCGTAGGCGATGCCGAACTCGTCGAGGGCCGTCGCCGCCGCCTCCATCGTCGGCCAGTCGGAGTCGGACCCCATCACGATGCCGACGCGCGGCTGCTCACTCATGCCTCGATCCTAGCGAGGCTCCCGCCCCGTCCCCCGCGGGCTCAGGAGCCGGTCGTGAACAGTCCCGCGGCGCGGCGCGCGCGGGCCAGGACGTCGTCGAGCTCGTCGCCGTACGCCGTCACGTGGCCGACCTTGCGGCCGGCCTTGACCGACTTGCCGTACAGGTGGACCTTGACGTCGGGCTCGGCCGCCAGGACGACCGCCCGCTGCGCCTCGAGGTCCTCGACCGCCCCGCCCAGGACGTTGACCATGACGGTCCACGGGGCGCGGGGCAGCGTCCCGCCGAGCGGCAGGTCCAGGACGGCGCGCAGGTGGTTCTCGAACTGGCTCGTCTCGGCTCCGTCGATCGACCAGTGTCCCGTGTTGTGCGGACGCATCGCCAGCTCGTTGACGAGCAGGCTGCCGTCGACGGTCTCGAACAGCTCGACCGCCAGGATCCCGGTGACGTCGAGCTCGGTCGCGATCCGCTCGGCCAGCTCGCGGGCCGACGCCGCCAGGGCCGGGTCCAGGTCGGGCGCCGGTGCGACGACCTCGGCGCACACGCCGCCGACCTGACGCGACTCGACGACGGGGTACGACCGCACCTCGCCGGAGGGAGCGCGCGCGACCAGGGCCGACAGCTCACGGCGGAAGTCCACGAGCTCCTCGGCCAGCAGCGGACGGTCCGCGGCAAACGCCTCGTCGGCGTCCGCGGCGGAGCGGACGACCCAGACGCCCTTGCCGTCGTAGCCGCCCCGGGTGGTCTTGAGCACCGCCGGGTAGCCGAACGCCTCCAGGTCCGCGAGCGACGCGATGGGGGCGTTGCGGGGGCACGGGGCACCCAGGGCACCCAGGCGCTCGCGCATCGCGGCCTTGTCCTGGGCGTAGAGCAGGGCGTGCGGGCCGGGGCGGCAGGCGTGCCCCTCGGACTCCAGCGCCCGCAGGTGCTCGGGCGGGACGTGCTCGTGGTCGAAGGTCACGACGGGGGCGTCGGCGACGACCTGCCGGAGCGTGTCGAGATCGGTGTGATCGCCGACGACGTGGTCGGGGACGACCTGCGCGGCCGACACGTCGGGGCCCTCGGCGAGCAGCCGGATGCGAAGGCCCAGGGCGATCGCGGGCTGCTGCATCATGCGGGCGAGCTGTCCACCGCCGATGACGGCGAGATCTGGAGTGGGCACGCCCGCAGCCTATCGGGAGCGGAATCCGCGCCGTTCGCTCACCGTGATGGGCGAGAGGTTGCCGAAGCCGCGTAGCGGACGCGGCGGCAGGGTGCGTGCGTCGAACTCGTCGCCGAGCGCGTCGGCGGTCGCCTTGTCGACCAGCACCCGGTTGCTGCGGGCCACGTGCGACAGCCGCGCCGCGAGGTTGACCGGCGGGCCGTAGACGTCACCCAGGCGGCTGATGACCGAGCCCGTCGCGAGACCGACGCAGATGTTGGGCAGCTCCGTGCGCATCGCGATCTGCCGGACCAGGTCGAGCGCCGTGCGGGTGCCCTCCCGTGGGTCGTCGCTGACGAACAGCACCGCGTCGCCGAGGGTCTTGATGACGCGGCCGCCGTGCGCCGTGATGATGTCGGCGCACCGCGTCTCGAAGTTCTCGACCAGGGCGCCCAGGCTGTTGTCGTCGAGGCCGTTGGACAGCGACGTGAACCGCGACAGGTCGGCGAAGCCCACGGTCATGGTGGTCGACAGCAGCTCGGCGTCGACGGCTCCGAGCGCCTCGACCCGCGCCGCGGCGGCCGCGAGGTGTCGCCGCCACGCGTAGATCATGAGCTGCTCGAACCCGGGAGCCGCCGTGCGGGCCAGCTCGGTCGCGGCGGCCAGTCGCGTGTCGGACTTGCCACCCTCGACGTCGTGCTCGATCTGGTCGACCAGCGCCGACACCTGCCAGTCGGCGAGCCGGGCCATCGTGGCGCCCAGCGCCCGGGTCATGCGGAACACGGTCGCCTCGTCGAGGATGCCGGCCTCCAGCGCCGCCGCGACCGTCGCGACCGCCGTGACGTCGGGGTCGCCGTAGGCGATGCTGTCGCCGGTCTCGGGGAACCCGAGCGCCCGCCAGAGGCGCTGGCCGTCGGCGTGGTCGAGGCCGCCCTTGTCGCTGACCTCGGCACTCGTGAGGGTCAGGTCGTGGCGGAGGATCAGACGGGCCAGCGTGTCCCTCAGCACCGACCGGCTGGGCTCAGACTGACTCATCGTTCTTCTGCTCCGCATGCTTCTCGAACACCAGGTTCGTGACGGTGCGGTGGAACGCCTCCACGTGCGGGATGTCGTCGAGCTCCAGCCCGGCCTGCTCGCTCGCGTCGTGGATGATGAGCGTGCCGCAGCCGAGGATGCGGTCGTTGAGGTTCTTCTCGAACGCGACGTCGTTGATGCGGCTCAGCGGGATGACGCGACCCGTGCGGGTCAAGATGCCCTTCTGCTCCACGATGCGCTTGTTGGTCAGCGTGTAGGTCCACAGGTACCAGCCGAGGAACGGCAGGACCGAGCCCCACAGGACCAGGACGACCGCGATCGCGACGATGACCCAGCCGACCTTGTTGTCGCCCTTGTCGCCGATCTGCGCGACCAGGAAGCCTGCCGCGACGCACACGACGAGCAGGACCAGGAACGGCAGGAAGAGCTTCTTGACGTGCGTGCGGGTCGTCTCGATCGTCTGCTCGCCGTCGATCATCAGCTTGCGTGGAAGGCTCATCTCGTCATCTCCGTCGAATGATTCACTCGCTGGCGCTCGCTCATGCAGGCAAGTCTGTCACCTCGCCAGACGCAGATGGGTGATATCACCGGCGCTGATCGCCCGCCCGTCGACCAGCAGGCGTCCCAGGTCGTCGATGCCGGCGGCCAGGCCCTCGATCTCCTCGTCGCGCGGCAGCACGACCCGTACCCGCTGGCCGATCGTGACGCACCGCCGGATGTAGGAGTCGCGGATGCCGGCGGTGGGGTCTCCCCCGGACGCCGCCCAGGCACGGTAGAGCGCCTCGAGGTTCCGCAGCAGCGATCGCAGGACGATCGTGCGATCGGTCTCGGTGGCACCCTCGAGCGCCAGGGACGTGGCCGTCTCGACCGGCAGCTCGTCACGGCGCAGCGTCACGTTGAGACCCACCCCGATGACGGCCGCCGCGCCGGTCGGCGTCTCGACGCGCTCGAGCAGGATGCCGGCGATCTTGCGCCCGTCCACGAGGACGTCGTTGGGCCACTTGAGCCCCGACTCGACCCCGCACTCGTGCACCGTGGCGTCGACCGCGAGGCCGACGAGCAGCGGGAGCCACACCCAGCCGGCCGCCGGCACCCCGTCGGGCCGCAGCACGACCGAGACGATGACACCCGATCCGGCCGGCGAGCTCCACGACCGGTCGAGCCGTCCCCGTCCCGCGGTCTGCAGGTCGGTCGTGTGGACCGTCCCCTCCGCCGCGCCGAGCCGAGCGGCAGCGGCCGCGTCGGCGTTCGTGCTGCCGGTCTCGGCGGTCACGACCACCTCGGTCCAGAAGCGTCCCGGACCCGTGAGGGCCGTGCGCAGAGCGGCCGCGTCGAGCGGCGGGCGGTCGAGGTCGCGGTAGGACATGAGAACAGCCTCACATATCGACCGCCACCGCCGATGGCTACGCTGACCCCCGTGACTGAACACGAGATCGTAGAGAAGCCCCAGCTCCACACGACCGCCGGCAAGCTCGCCGACTTCATCGAGCGTCGCGACACCGCACTGGTCGAGATGGCCGAGCGCGCGCACGAGAAGCAGTCGGCACGTGGACGCCAGAGCGCCCGCGACCGCATCGACCAGCTGCTCGACGAGGGCTCGTTCGTCGAGCTCGACGCCCTCGCCCGCCACCGCGCGACGGACTTCGGCCTGGACAAGAACCGGCCCCTCGGCGACGGCGTCATCACGGGCTACGGCACGATCGACGGCCGCCAGGTCTGCGTGTTCAGCCAGGACTTCAGCGTCTTCGGCGGCAGCCTCGGCCAGGTCTACGGCGAGAAGATCACCAAGGTCATGGATCTCGCGATCAAGTCCGGCTGCCCCATCATCGGCATCAACGAGGGCTCCGGCGCGCGCATCCAGGAGGGCGTCGTGTCGCTGGGCCTGTACGGCGAGATCTTCAAGCGCAACGTGCACGCCTCGGGCGTCATCCCGCAGATCTCGCTCATCATGGGCGCGAACGCGGGCGGTCACGTGTACTCCCCCGCCGTCACCGACTTCGTGATCATGGTCGACAAGTCGTCCAACATGTTCATCACCGGCCCCGACATCATCAAGACCGTCACGGGCGAGGAGGTCACGATGGAGGACCTCGGCGGAGCCCGCGCGCACAACACCAAGAGCGGCAACGCCCACTACATGGGTGCCGACGAGGAGGACGCGATCGAGTACGCCAAGGCGCTCATCAGCTACCTCCCGCAGAACAACATGGAGGAGCCCGAGGCCTACGACGAGGTGGCGGATCTCGACCGCACCGACGTCGACCTCGCGCTCGACACCCTGATCCCCGACTCCGCCAACCAGCCGTACGACATCAAGACCGTCATCGAGTCCGTGCTCGACGACGGTGACTTCCTCGAGGTCATGCCGCTGTTCGCGCAGAACATCGTGATCGGCTACGGCCGCGTCGAGGGCCGTAGCGTCGGCGTCGTCGCCAACCAGCCCATGCAGCTGGCCGGCTGTCTCGACATCGACGCCTCCGAGAAGGCCGCCCGCTTCGTGCGCACGTGCGACGCCTTCAACATCCCGGTCCTGACGTTCGTCGACGTGCCCGGCTTCCTGCCCGGCACCGACCAGGAGTGGAACGGCATCATCCGCCGCGGCGCGAAGCTCATCTACGCGTACGCCGAGGCCACCGTGCCGCTCATCACCGTCATCACCCGCAAGGCGTACGGCGGAGCGTACGACGTCATGGGATCCAAGCACCTGGGCGCCGACCTCAACATCGCCTGGCCGTCGGCGCAGATCGCGGTCGTCGGCGCGTCCGGCGCGGTCGGCATCCTGTACCGCAAGGAGCTCGCGGCGTCCGACGACCCCGACGCCCTGCGCGCCCAGCTCATGACCGAGTACGAGGACACGCTCTGCAACCCCTACCTGGCCGCCGAGCGCGGCTACGTCGACGCGGTCATCGAGCCGTCGCAGACCCGCGCGGAGATCGTCAAGGGGCTGCGCCTGCTGCGCACCAAGCGCGAGACGCTGCCGCCCAAGAAGCACGGGAACATCCCGCTGTGAGCGACGACGTCGAGGGCGTCGAGCCCGCGGAGCCCGTTCACCGGCCGGTCCTGAGGGTCGTCAAGGGAGACCTGACACCCGAGGAGCTGGCCGCACTCGTCGCGGTCGTGGCCGCGCGCAACGCCGCGGCCGCGCACGCCGCCGCGGCGGCATCCAAGCCGGTGGCGCGGAGCGAGTGGGGCCACCCCGCCCGCCAGGTGCGGACGCCCCACACGTTCGGGCCCGACCAGTGGCGCCGGTCGACCTTCGGCCGCTGACCCCATGACACGACGACACGATGTGGGCAGCAGGTGGTCCCGGCCGGGGGGTTCGGGGCCATCTGCTGTCCTCATCGTTGCGGCGGTGCGGGCATGACGCTGCGTCCCCTGGCCGATCTGCGGCCGGCCGACTGGCTCGCCTCCGACGACGCGCCGGCCGGTCTGCGGTCGCACGTCGGGCCGTCAGGGTTCGAGGCGTACGTCCGGGTGCTCCACGCGCCGACCGGGCAGGGCGACCGGTCCGAGGGGCATCTCGACGAGCCGCTGCTGGACGCCCTCGTCGACGATCTCGGCCGGCACACCACGACGTCCGCCGAGTGCTTCTTCGCGCTCTGGGAGGGCTACGGCGACATCCACGGCGGTGAGGCCGCCCGCTTCCTGACCGCCTTCTCCGGGCCCACCAGGTGGCCGGGCCGCATCTTCACGCAGGAGAAACCGAAGGCTCCCCCGCCGCCGGCCTTCCCGCCGCACGTCATGGCCGGCCCGCTGCTGGACGTCAACGGCGAGCAGCACTTCTTGTTCACGGGCCTGCTGGCCGAGGCAGGACGGTGGGGAGCGGCCAGCTGGGGCAGCGGCGCGCCACGCGACATCAACAGCCCCAACCTGATGTGGCCGGCCGACCGCGCCTGGTTCGTCACGACGAGCATCGAGGGCACCTGGACCGGCGTGGGCGGGACCGCGGCGCTGATCCGGACGCTGCTGGACGACCGCCGCCTGGAGGTCGTCCGCCAGCGTTACGACGAGGGAGCCCTGCGGTGAGGGTCGTCCTGGCCTCCCAGTCCCCGGCCCGCCTGGCGACGCTGCGCTCGGCAGGGATCGAGCCCGAGGTCATCGTGTCCGGGGTCGACGAGGACCGCATCACGTCGACCGACCCGGCCAATCTCGCCGCCGCCCTGGCCCAGCTCAAGTGCCGCGCCGTCGCGGCCCGGGTCGAGCCCGACGCCCTGGTGATCGGCTGCGACTCCGTGCTGGCGTTCGAGGGAGAGATCTTCGGCAAGCCGGGCGGACCGGTCGAGGCCGCCGGACGCTGGCGCCGGATGCGGGGCCGCAGCGGGGTGCTGCACACCGGCCACTGCGTGCGACGTGGCGACGCCGAGTTCCTCGAGGCCGCCGCGACGGTCGTCCACTTCGCCGACATCACGGACGCCGAGATCGACGCCTACGTGGCGACGGGCGAGCCGCTCCAGGTCGCGGGCGCCTTCACGATCGACGGGCTCGGCGGGGCCTTCGTCACAGGCATCGAGGGTGATCACCACAACGTCGTCGGGCTGTCGCTGCCGGTCCTGCGCGAGCTCGTCGGCGACCTCGGAATCGCGTGGACCGACCTCTGGAACCGCACGTCCTGACGGTTCGTTGGTCACAGGCCCTCGAAAGTGGGAGACTGGACATACGATGGCAACCTCACCGCGGCGACGCCGCTACCACGCATCCAGTCCCTTCCAGGCCGGGCCGGAGGTGGTGCACGAGGTCTACGAGGTCGGAGCCCGCGTCTCGCACGACACGTACGGGATGGGACGCATCATCAGCCTCCAGGGCACCCAGTCGGCCCAGGTCGACTTCGGCGAGGGGGCCAAGCACATCCCGCTGCCCTGCGCCAAGATGACGTCGCTCTAGGACCGCGGGCGCTCGCAGGTCAGCGCGCGAGCTCCTCACGGATGACGGCCACGAAGGCGTCGACGTCGGCCTCGGTCGTGTCGAAGGCCGTCATCCAGCGCACCTGTCCGGCGGCGCGGTCCCAGTCGTAGAACCGGACCCGCTCCCGGATGCGGTCGGCTGCGTCGTTGGCCAGCACCGCGAAGACGGCGTTGGCCTGCGTCGGCTGGCTGAAGGTCAGGCCCGTCACGTCGCCGGTCACGACCAGCTCGTCGAGGGCCGTCCGCAGCCGTGCGGCCATCGCGTTGGCGTGCCCGGCCGACCGCACGTGCAGGTCGTTCTCGAGCAGGGCCAGCAGCTGGGCACTGACGAAGCGCATCTTCGACGCCAGCTGCATCGTCATCTTGCGCAGGTACGCCAGGCCGTCGACCGCCTCCGGGGCCAGCACCACGACCGCCTCGCCGTACAGCGCGCCGTTCTTGGTGCCGCCGAGGCTCAGCACGTCGACGCCGGCGTCGGCCGTGAACGCCCGCAACGGGACGTCGAGGGCGGCGGCCGCGTTGGAGAGCCGGGCTCCGTCCATGTGCAGGGTCATCCCCCGTGCGTGGACGTGGTCGGCGATCGCGCGGACCTCCTCCACCGAGTAGAGCGTGCCGAGCTCGGTCGTCTGGGTGATGCTCACGGCCAACGGCTGGGCCCGGTGCTCGTCGCCCCATCCCCACGCCTGCCGGTCGATCAGCTCGGGCGTCAGCTTGCCGTCCGGGGTGTCGACGGTCAGCAGCTTGAGGCCGCCGACGCGTTCGGGCGCCCCGTTCTCGTCGGTGTGGACGTGCGCCGTGCTGCTGGTCACGACGGCTCCCCAGCGCGGCAGGAGGCTCATGAGGGAGGTGACGTTGGCGCCCGTGCCGTTGAACACCGGGAACACCTCGACCTGGTCGCCGAGCTGCGCACGCAGCACCTCGGTGAGTCGCGCCGTGTAGACGTCGGCCCCGTACGCCACCTGGTGACCGCCGTTGGCCTCGGCGATGGCCGCCAGCACCTCGGGATGCGCCCCGGCGTAGTTGTCGCTCGCGAACTGGCGGTCGTCCTCGTCGTGAAGTCTCACCGGACGATCCTCCCACCCGCGGCCCGTCGCCCGACGGGGCGGATCTACTCCACCGGCAGGCCCAGGCCGCGGGCGATCAGCATGCGCTGCACCTCCGACGTGCCCTCCCCGATCTCGAGGATCTTCGCGTCACGGTAGAACCGCGCGACCGGGTACTCCTCCATGAAGCCGTACCCGCCGAACACCTGCGTCGCGATGCGCGTCGCGGTGACCGCCGACTCCGACGTGTAGAGCTTGGCGATCGACGCCGCCTGCTTGACGTCCCGCGCCGGTGCGCCGGCGTCCTTGAGGGCGGCGGCCTGGTAGGTCAGCGCGCGGCCGGCACGCGCCATCACGGCGAGGTCGGAGACCTGGAAGGCGACGCCCTGCTTGGAGCCGATCGGGACGCCGAACGTCGTGCGCTCGCCCGCGTACTGCACGCACAGGTCCAGGCAGGCCTGGATGCAGCCGACCGCGAGCGCCGCGATCGCGATGCGGCCGTCGTCGAGGGTCGCGAGGAACTGGGCGTACCCGCGTCCGCGGGCGCCGAGCAGGTGGTCCTCGGGAACGCGCACGTCCGTGAACGACAGGGGATGCGTGTCGGAGACGTGCCAGCCGAGCTTGTCGTAGGGCGCCTCGGCGACGAAGCCGGGGGTGCCGGCGGGCAGGATGATCGCCGAGATCTCGGGCGAGCCGTCCTCCCGCGTTCCCGTCCGCGCCGTGACCGTCACGCACGACGTGATCTCGCTGCCGGAGTTGGTGATGAACTGCTTCGAGCCGTTGACGACCCACTTGCCGACCTCGAGGACGGCCCGGGTCCGGGTCGCGCTGGCGTCGGAGCCGGCGCCCGCCTCCGTCAGGCCGAAGCCGGCGAGCCGGCGGCCGGCGACGAGGTCGGGGAGCCACCGCTCCTGCTGCTCCGGCGTGCCGAACTCCAGCAGCGGCGTGATGCCGAGGCCGACGCCGGCCTCCAGGGTCACCCCGATCGACTGGTCGACCCGGCCGAGCTCCTCGATCGCGACGCACAGCGACGTGAAGTCGCCTCCCGACCCGCCGAGCTCCTCCGGAGCGGTCAGGCCGAACAGTCCGAGATCTCCCATGGCATGCACGACGTCCACCGGGAAGTGGTGGGCGCGGTCCCACGCCGCGACGTGGGGGGCCACCTCGGCCTCGGCGAACTCACGCACCGTGCGGCGGAACGTCTCGTGCTCGGAGGACAGGGCAAAGGTCATGCCTCGGATGTTAACAACCGTTAACCAGAATCGACAGTCGGACCGAACCGGCGGGTAACCCACCTCGGCGGGAGCGCTGCACCCCCAGGCCCTAGACTGCGGCAGGCAGCCGTCGCACCGAGGAGAACAATTCAGTGAGCAAGCCCCTGTCCAAGGTCCTGATCGCCAACCGCGGCGAGATCGCCGTCCGCATCATCCGAGCCTGCAAGGACGACGGGATCGGCAGCGTCGCGGTCTACGCCGAGCCCGATCGTGATGCGGTGTTCGTCCGGCTGGCCGACGAGGCCTACTCCCTCGAGGGCTCGACCCCCGCGGAGTCGTACCTGTCGATCGAGAAGATCATCGCCGTCGCGCAGCGCTCCGGCGCCGACAGCGTGCACCCCGGCTACGGCTTCCTGGCCGAGAACGCCGAGTTCGCGCAGGCCGTCATCGACGCCGGGCTGATCTGGATCGGCCCCCCGCCCCACGCGATCGAGAACCTCGGCGACAAGGCCAAGGCCAAGCAGCTCGCGCTCAAGGCCGACGCCCCCCTCGCCCCGGGCACCAAGGACGCCGTCAAGGACGCCAACGAGGTCGTCGCCTTCGCGAAGGAGAACGGTCTGCCCGTCGCGATCAAGGCCGTCTTCGGCGGCGGCGGTCGCGGACTGAAGGTCGCGAGGACCCTCGAGGAGATCCCCGAGCTGTACGAGTCCGCCGTCCGCGAGGCGGTGTCCGCGTTCGGTCGCGGCGAGTGCCTGGTCGAGAAGTTCCTCGACAAGCCGCGTCACGTCGAGACGCAGTGCCTGGCCGACTCCCACGGCAACGTCGTGGTCATCTCGACCCGTGACTGCTCGCTGCAGCGCCGTCACCAGAAGCTCGTCGAGGAGGCGCCCGCGCCGTTCCTGACCGACGACCAGATCGAGCGTCTGTACTCCTCGTCCAAGGCGATCCTCAAGGAGGCCGGCTACGTCGGTGCCGGCACGTGCGAGTTCCTCGTGGCCGCCGACGGCACGATCAGCTTCCTGGAGGTCAACACCCGCCTGCAGGTCGAGCACCCCGTCTCCGAGGAGGTCACGGGCATCGACCTGGTGCGCGAGATGTTCCGCATCGCGGCCGGCGAGGAGCTCGGCTACGGCGATCCGGAGATCCGCGGCCACTCGATGGAGTTCCGCATCAACGCCGAGGACGGCGGCCGTGGCTTCCTCCCGGCACCCGGCACGCTGACCAAGTGGGCTCCCCCGTCGGGCCCCGGTGTGCGCCTCGACGGCGGCTACGAGGAGGGCGAGACGATCCCCGGATCGTTCGACTCGCTCATCGCCAAGCTCATCATCACCGGCACGAGCCGCGAGCAGGTCCTGGCCCGCTCGCGCCGCGCGCTCGACGAGTTCGTCGTCGACGGCATGCCGACCGTCATCCCGTTCCACCGGTCCGTCGTCGACGACCCGGCGTTCACCGCCGAGGGCGGCTCGTTCGACGTCTACACGACGTGGATCGAGACCGACTACGACAACCAGCTCGAGCCGTACTCCGGCGTCTCCGAGGACTCCGAGCCCGACGAGCGCGAGCGCGTCACGGTCGAGGTCGGCGGCAAGCGCGTCGAGGTCGTCCTGCCCGGTGGGCTGGGCGCGTCCGCCGCCGCGGCCGGCAGCACCAAGAAGGCCAAGCGCAAGGCCGGCAAGGGTGGCAGCGCCGCTGCCTCCGGCGACTCGCTCGTCGCGCCCATGCAGGGCACCGTCGTCAAGGTCGCCGTCGAGGAGGGCCAGGAGGTCGCCGCGGGCGATCAGATCATCGTCGTCGAGGCCATGAAGATGGAGCAGCCGATCAACGCCCACAAGGCCGGCATCGTCACGGGCCTCACGGTCACCGTCGGCGGTCCCATCGGCAGCGGCGAGGTCGTCGCCGAGATCAAGGACGCCGCGGCCGAGTAGCCGTCACGACGAAGGCCGCCCCTCGCGAGGGGCGGCCTTCGTCGTCCAGCAGGCGTCTCAGCGTGTGGGCGGAGCCTTGGTGTCGACCTCGCCGTAGGCGACGCCGGCCGCCCAGACGATCAGCGTGACGCCGACCCACGTGCCCCACCCGTCGATCGCGAAGCCGTCGTGGGGCACCACGGCATCGGTCAGCAGCAGCCCCAGCAGCGTCAGCACCAGACCGCCCACGATGGTGTAGCCGCGGGCGAACCGGTCGACGGTGCCGACGACGACGCCGCGCAGCACGACGGTGAGCACCGTGAACAGCACGACCGCGACCAGGAACCAGCCGAACCGGATGTCGAACCGGTCGAACACCCAGGCCGCGAAGGCCAGGGACGCGGCGTTGGCGGCCGCCGAGACCGCGATGGACGTGCCGACTGCGGTCATGCTCTGAGTATCCCAGAGCCGGTTCCGGCCGACGCCGGCGCTCACGTCACGGACACCGTGACACGACCGTTGCTCTCCAGCGTCAGGCTGCCCTTGGAGAAGTAGGCCCGCTCACGACCGCCCGAGATCTTCTTCTGGGTCTTGGTGGGGACGCCGAGCTTTCCGCTGGCCTCCTTGAGCGAGCGGTACTTGTTCTCGATCGTCCCGTACAGGGCGTACGCGGCGACCGGCTTGTTCTTGCGCTTGACCCGGTAGATCGTGCCGTGGTGGAAGCGCTGCAGACGCACCTCGGTGCGCCTCGTCGTGGTGATGATGCCCGTCGGCACCCCGAGGACGCCCGACTGCGCGCTGAGCGAGTTGTAGCGCGACCGGACGACGTCGCCGAGCGAGAAGGTGCCCATCGGCGAGGTGATCATGTCGATCTTCTTGAACCGGGCCTTCGTGCCGCCGGGCGCGGAGTAGAACGGGTACTCGGCGGCCACCACGGGGCCGGTCGCCGCTGCGCCGAGCTTGGCGGCCCGCTTGGAGATCTCCGTCGATCCACCGGCCATGTAGGAGGCGACGCTCTCGCGGAGACCGCCCACGACCCAGGCGTACGCCGCGGCGCCGGGGCACTCGGTGCCGACGACGTCGCGGTGACCGGCGATGCGGTTGAGGGTCTTGCCGCCCAGCGAGTACGTGCCGGTGGCCGGCGTGTTCTTCGCGGTGAAGCGCCAGGCGATGAGCTTGGCGACGGCCTCCTTGGTCGCCTCGGTCGGCGCGGACGTCGAGAACGTCCCCATCATCGAGACGCCCATCGCGTAGGTGTTGACCGCGGCGTTGCCCGAGTGCGCGGCGCGGACCTGCTGGTCGATGCCGCCGTTGCGTCCCTCGAAGATCTGGCCGTACTTGTCGACCAGGAAGTTGTAGCCGATGTCGCACCACTTGCGCGACTTCATGTGGTACGCCTGCGTGGCGCGCACGATCTGCGCCGACTGGGCCGCGGTGTAGGAGTTGGTGCCCGCGGTGTGGTGCACGACCGCGCCCCGGGTCTCGCTGACCGTCGTCGGGGTGTCGCACTTGGTGTTGGGGGCGGCGCCCCAGGCGGACCGCAGGATGATCGGCGGCTGCGTGGGCGTCAGGGCCGACGAGGCGGCCGTGACCGTGCCGGTCGTCGCCGAGCGGAAGACCGCGGGGCTCACCGACGTCGCGGACGTCTGGACCGGGGCCGCGCCGGGGTCGATCGTCGCGACCTTCAGGCCGGCCGGACGCGCGCCCGTCGGGCTCGTGACCCGTACCGACACGCCGTCGGCCGAACCGACCCACAGCGGCTCCGTGCCGTCCTGGCCGCCCTCGCTGTCGTCGTCGGCCTCGACGTGCAGCTCCTCCCACTCGCCCCACGAGCCCGCGGACCGCAGACGGACCTCCACGAGGAGTCCCGTCGGGTCGAAGCCCGGGTCCCACGTGACGCCGACGAGCCCGAAGTCGTCGGTGCTGCGGGCGGGCAGCTCGGCCACGAGGTCACCGTCGGACGCCTGGTCCGACCGCGTCGTCGCGGCTGGAGCAGCCGGGATGGTGGTCGACGAGACGTCGACGCCCTCCACCTGAGGTGCGACGACCTCGTCCGCCTGAGCTGTTGCTGATGACACGAACGTCATGGACGTGGCCAGCACGGCCCCCACGATCGCCCCCGAGAGAAAACGCATGTTGTGACCCTAACCGCCGAACCTG
>Ga0247730_1000628_pt1 | contig 23967 bp, 32 predicted proteins | sample UWRJL073202C2_FD_180959 | JGI IMG/M metagenome (GOLD analysis project Ga0247730, IMG submission 180959) | Plant litter microbial communities from Arlington Agricultural Research Station in Wisconsin, United States - UWRJ-L073-202C-2 | ecosystem: Environmental > Terrestrial > Plant litter >... | reverse complement strand
AGGCATCTTCCTTGACCGTGGCAGCTCGAATCAAAAATCACAAAATAATTTAGCCACACGTCACACCAACTGTCACATCGATGTCAACATGCCAGAACTACACTAGCACTAACAGTACTATGTAACATAAGACAGTCATTGAGGTGTTATATTACCATCAGTATTCGAAAGTGCATAGTTGCTTGGCGATCTTCGAAGACCATGAAAGCGTCCGAACACAGAACACTTAAACACATATTATTCAAATGGATCTAACATAGTATATCTGTATCCTCCCAATAGGAACGCTCTCATTTAACTCCGCATGTGGTATCGAGGCAACACGTCCTTAGTCTCCATCTTTGCCCATGCTAACATCTTCTGGGCCAAAGGGACTTCCACTGATTCCTCAACAGCAATCTTCTCTCGGACCGCACTCATCTCGATGGCCTTCTTCGTCTCGTTCTGTAATGAGAATACAACAAGAAAGAATTGAAGCAAATACAACAGGAAGGGAATAACAGAAATGTTCGTGAATGGTAGAGAGGTCGTGAATAGCAAGTGGAAAAACGAAGAAATAGAAGGGAAGGGAAGAGAAGATAACAAGAATTGGTCAGTCTCAGTCTTTTTTAGCCTCAGAATCACGCTTCACCTCCTTCCAGTTCCCTTCCTTGTCTTTCTTGCGCACAGTGAAGCATGCGATGCCCATATACTCCGTGATATCATTGATCACTAGTGTGCAGAAACGCCCGTATGTGAACAAGGAGATCAGCAGTGTCGTGTATACGAACAACGCAGTGGTCCGGTGTGTTGTCTGGATCAATGGTGCCCTGCTCAAACAGTGAGTAAGGACGCTTTTGAAGGGAATATAATATTCATACCGATCAAAGAGAAGAGGTAAATTTGCATCAATGGCTCCAACGATACTCCAAATCCAAACCCAGTCCCACATAGGGAAGGGAGTACTAGTGACGTGCGCCAAAATCATGCGTCCAACTTGGTGTGGGAATTGCAGTCCCCATGCACATAAAAAGGGCACGAACAATGGGGAGTGGATAATATCCAGATGCGTCGACGTAGAGGATACAGGGTATGTAGGCGACGAGGGATACAACCAAGAGAGTTGCAAAGATACGGAGACGACGAATGGTAATAAACGGACGAGGGGTTGAATAGTTGACAGTTTCTTGGAGATAACAGCAGTGCGAACATTCATATAACTGCACAGACATCAGACGGATAGCCACGACAAAGGTGAGAGCGTGAACTAACCTCGTAACAATGTTAAAGGCTAATCCAAGGATACCAAAAACCATGAAGGCTTCGTTCATACCAAGGTCTGGTACATTCTCCAAGATGGCCAATTGATCGATGTGCAGGAAAGTAAGAATGCCGGTGTCCCAGTACGCAGGTCCTAGCAAGAGTCAAGTACAGAAAGGACAAGTAGAATGTCGATTAACCTTTAATGCCAGTAATTATGAACAGGACGACAATCATCAGGATTCCCTCTACTGGTCCAGAGAAGACTCCCAAGTACAGTTGACCTGGATAATCACTGAGCAATGAACATTGGCAGATACAATGGAAGCAACTAACCGGTATGGTATTCCTCCCAGGTGGTAAGGTAAAAGTTGGCCAAAGCGGCGACCACGGAAAGGACAGTCCACCACGAGCGGCCAAGGTTGAGTGCGTACGACGTCAAAATAGCCTCGAGCTGAAAGTCGCATAAGCTACCGCACCGACTTCAGACGGCGGTATGACGTACGGTAGTATTCATGGCATCACAGCCGTGGTCAAACATCTCACCCAGTGGTCCAGCCATGCCAGTACGCCTTGCTTGTTTCCTGACAGCAATGTGAGTGCCAGGTTGCCTGCGAAACGGCACCCACGTACCCGTCAATGGCATCGAAGCTCTGGTAGAAGAACAGCCCTAATGCCCAGCTGGAAACACGCCCTATTAGCGAGCACTAGTATTGGGAATGAAGGCACTCACGAGAAGTATACCCATCGCGGCACACCTTCGCCCTTGTCATTAAGATATGAAGGATCATAGTATAGCATCGTCAGAAAATTGATAAATACGAGGGCAAGCCCAGACAGCGTAATCTGCCAGCGAAGACCTACTTCAGCACCTTTCTTGAGATAAGAAAGGAAGGAACGTACGGTATTGGGGGCTACAGTGGTCGGCCATAATGTCACGAACCAATTCCAGAAAGGATTCAAAATGTACTTGGACGTGAGGGACCTGGTCAAGCGAAACGCGTCTCAGCATGCATGGAAATCACGGTGATAGATAACGCGCCAGCGCGGACGTACTTGTCTACACCCTTGTAGGAGTACTTGTGCAAGTTCTCCAGCGACTTTTGCGGAATATAGCCCATATTCGCTCTGTAAGTTTAAGCCGGTGCTTGGGACGTGGAAGTGGTCAAGACAAGGAGCCCGGAAGCGGCGGAGGCCAAAAATTGAGGGTTTGGTCGTAGCCAAATGCGGATGACGGACCTATACGGACCTGCACGTGTACGCTCATCGTCGTCGATGCTACGGTTGAAATTTGACTACTTTTATTCATCGCTGGCTCTCGTGTATACATATTTATTCTTCTGCAATTTTTTTTTGAAACATATGTGTGGCTCTCTGCACTAAGCTTTGGCCCTCATCTCCCATTCTTCCTCCTCTCTTTTCCAAGTGTCTACGATGATTTCTCCTGGTGTTGCACCTGCTCTCCAGTGCCTAGCTACGCGACTGAGCTCTAGATTGTTCAGCAAATATGCTGAGTCCGCCCCCAGCGAAGATGCCAGAGAGTGTATACTCAGCATTACACGGGATACGGCAATTGAGTTGAGAGGAACGACGAAGCTAAACCACATAAGTAAACAAATTATGACAGTTCTGTGGGCGCTGCTTACTTCGCAAAAATTGAGATGATATTCAGCTGAAGATCTGTCAGTCGAAGGAGCCAGCGGAATTATAAGGATACACAAACTTGAGTTTGGTCACGCAAGATTGAGCCAATGACGGTAAGTCCAATAGACACTGAAGAGGTGTTTTTGTTAAATTATGAGTACCTAAATCTGACAGTCTTGCTCACCGAAGGCCACTACATAGAAGCCGCCCCCGCTGGTAGGTACACGGAATTAGTCGTTGATTTACCAAGGTGTTGAGGTACATACTCCCGAAGTAATCTCTTGATGATCGGAGCCGTGTCTAGAATACGATAGCTCTGAAGAGCTTTCATGGCCGTGAACACAAATAGTAATGTCTATCATAACGAATCAGTAATATTATTTAGAGGAATGTGAGAATACGAACATGTAAGAAGAATGGGGGGAGGAAGAGACGCCAATGATCATCGGGGCGTTTGACATGGCATCCTTGCAGGTTTCCACTCGGGATCAGGTCCAAGTTTGCGGCGGCTATTCCTGACAATGTCAATGATGCTATGATAGAGACGGCTAAGCTGATGATGACAACTGCTTGTATTAATTTGCTGCTGGAGTAAAGATACCATACTCGCACTGCGAGTATAGCTATACGGTTGTTAAAGGTCTGGTCAGTCCGTGGTCACATTTTTGGCACAATCCTTACCTTGGACCAATCCCATAACAACCGTGTCAGAAATGAAAGCCGATTTAAGTGCAGGACGACAGCTAATAACGATAGCCCAGGAATGAGGTTGGAACACTTGAAACTATAGGAACGGAGCATACAACTAAGGGGTCATCTGTCAGCATAGTGCGCGACATAAACGTGACAGTAAAACGTACATCGTCTGTTGGATTTGGGGTGAATATACCTGGGCAATTTGAGACACCGGTATGAAATAACTTGAACGATAACTCACAAACAATCGGTACGCTGAATATCCAGTTAACCTTCCCGACGCCTCACTAAGATGTGATGAGATAGTGCTTACATAGAGATGATCAACGTGAAATAGCGATTCTGCGTTTTAGACCAGATCAGATGGCTAGAAAAGGGTATAATCTGGTATAATAGCCCCACGCACCACCAGAAAGAGTGATCTGGAGACATTCCATGGTCCTGACCAGAAATACGAAATCTAGAGTTGCTGTTAGACTCAGTGCGAACAAGCTGCTGCTTGTAAGGAGTTTACCTCCTCGTCCAGGGTAATAAGCCACTTTGGCAAAATTAGCAAATTATAGGAATTCGGGTCCGCCCACACAATTACCTCGTACACTGCGTGATACTCAGTCAGCTGTACAGTAATTCCGAATTCAAAGGTGGAACACAAACCAAGGAGACAAAAGAAAGCAATACATATTAGACCAGCTTTCACAGAGCCTTCCAGAGATACAATGTCCAAGACCGGCAGGGAACGAGAGTCGTTCTCCATACTAACGAGCGATACGGGGAGAATAAGTGACCGTCAGAAGCCAGGTTCCTAGAGCTTTTATACATCCTCAGCTATGTGATCAAGATGGAGTTCATTTGTTACAGCCTAGTCTTTCAATAGACGAGAGACTTGATGGACGAGGAAAGGGCCTGATGATAGTGGCTAACCAATTGAACCAAGGACGCGATGTAACTGGGTTTCACAGCCTCTCCTGGGATCTCCAGCATACCCGCGGTGGCTTCTGCCGAGATCACGAAGGCATTCAATTTCTCAGCTGCACGACGCTGATATGATTAGTCGCACAGAAGGATTCCCCGTAAAACCAGTGAATGGGACGTTGCAAGGGAGGATATTGGACGAAGATATCCAGGCTTGCATTTGCCTACTTCGCTCAAATGCAGATTATTCCATGATGCATGATGGCCGAAGCCGTGCCGTCGGTGATTGCCGTCCCGTTCCGGCCATTTTTGATTTCGACTAATTTTGACTCAGGTTCGCGTTTGCTTCCGCGAAGGTTCATTGTACTCCTCCACGCGATCCAGACGCGTCCTCGACGCGTTTGCTTGTTTTTGCGATTATTTGCCTGGAATTAACACAACGCGTCCGCCTTTTCGACTGTCCAAATGAGATGATTGATGCTTGCTTGCGCCACGATTTGTTCGTTCACACGCTAAGCAGCACGTGAAGGAGAAGCCTTGTCAGTTCCCGCCACCACGTCTGAGAGTTCCCAGCTCCTAACGCATCGATCTCGCGGACTATCCTGCATCTGAAATGGAAACAGACGAAGAGGAATATTGGAAGAACGAGGTGGTGCTCTCCCCGACACAAGGTGAGACGTCCAATGCTGCTTCATGTAATCTACCGAAGTCTTACGCTTGCAAACAGCTAAGCGCGCAACGCCGTGAGATACCTCAAGATGTTCTATACTCATCTCAGAGCTGAATATCTCGCTTGCCAGATTCGCATCCCCGTCAACGAAGAGACCTAGGACTGAACCATCTATATCAGCTCCAGGCGAGTGACCAATTCCATTCCATTTCCCCACTCATTGTTGAAACGACACTTATCTCCAGTGCGTCTTCACACCTCGCCCAACAAGGACCAAAGGGATTTCAAAGGTCGCTCGAATGCATCGGCAGGTACGCCCTCTTGTCGCCCGGTCTCGTTTGCATCATTCGTTCTAACGAAACCGAGGATCTCAGTTTCTTCCGATAGCGATGAGTCCCCTAATATCCATGACATTACAACCGAACCTATGCGTAACCCCAAACAAGCTAAAGGTGAGTGTAATCTCTCTTGCATCTTGGCGAACATCTCATCGGTATATTCAGCATTCCCTGCCGCCTCGTAAGTGACCTCTGTATGTGTCACATCAGTATTCATTTACCAATTCAATTAGGCGACATCATCCTAGAGCACGAGATACAAGGCCTGAGCCATCCATTTCAGCGCCGAGTAAGCATTTGAGAAGTCAACCAAGTACCCTGCAACTAATCTCACTCACAGTCAAGGCTAGCGCTAGGAAGGCTTCCCAGCGTGATGACTTTGAAAGCAAGTGCTTTTCACTTGTCTTTTTCTCCCAAACCTTGACGCTTTCCAAGCCACTCCCTCTAAGTCCAACAAGGCAACACGAACTGTGATATCTATTTCATCTGATGACGAGGAACCTATTCATGGTACGTGATATCGTCTATAGTATCGTGTCTAGAGTATACGCTGATGCCTTACTTGTAGTGCCCAATAAAGTGGCCAGTTCTTCAAAAAAGAAGACTCGCCCGCCAATCACCAGGTCTGGAGCAGAGGAATCTCCTGGCAGTGAGTTATTGAAATGTGCTTATAATACTTGTTTTCTTAATGTGTGCAAGGCGTGTACTTGTCTTCATCTTCAACACTTGTTCAGCCCCCATCTCCTGTCACAAGCGAATCTTCCCTGCCCAGATCAACTTTCCCAACTCCACCCCCCATCCGGGTCATTCCAACGCAAGAAGGCGACGCCCAAAGTTCTAATATTCCTGGTGCCAGCTCCTTTATGAAGAACTTCTTTTCCGCAAATCAGCTTTCCCATAGCATCATTGCCCACGACAGAAACTTGCAGCGACTCTTTGACACGAAGCTCATCCGTTGGGGCGTGCAATGGGAAGTCTATCGTGGTCTGAATTCAAATCGTTGGACAGTAGAAGACGTGGAATCCCATGTCGATCGGCTGTGTGGAACACATGCTGATATTATGCCTTTCGTTGGGCGTATCTTTGGGAAACCAGACAGGATCGGTGTCGATGCTAAGTTAGCGTGAGTATGCAATTCTTGTGCGAACGCATTTAATGCTTATAGAACTCCCTCTAGAGCCGAACTCGATAGAGAGCATGCAGCATTGCTCGAGAAGAAGGAGCGTGGGCTAGGTCTCATGGGCGCCTTTGAAGGCGTCCCAGACTGGTATGGTGGCCGAGTTCAGTTTATCGTCCGACTGGTTCAGCCCGCGACTGGTCAATATAGGTTTGAGATGGAGCCACCGGAAATGCGCAAGTCAACGCGTCTAGGCAGAGATCTGGGGTCTAGGCGTATTCTTCACGCTCGCATCGGGGAGCAACCTATGCGAAACGATCGAGATGGAATCATCAAAAGCCTTGAAAGAAAATTCATCATTGGAGGGCGCGTATTTTTAGCTCTACCGCCTAAAGAGGACTCCATGTATCTAGTGGAAGATACAGAAGACTTCGAGCGTTTTTCCCGAAAGGAGTTTGGAGATGATTTGAGACTCTCATATGGGGAAGTCTTAGATCGCTATAATCCAATGGCACTCAACGTCAATCAGGTTTGTCCTACTCCAATAAGATGCATCGTAGAAACATTTTCTCACTTCCTTTGTAGCCCCTCCTCAAATTCTTTGCTCGATATGCGCTAGCGATGTCAACTTCAGTTCCTGCCATTGAATTCCTTGACGAGAACATCATCTTCATCGAAGACGATGGTATGTATAGTTAATCGAGGATGGGTTTCATGGTAATAACACTTCTTTGTAGTTGCTCCGGACTGGACAGGACCAGGGAAACCTCCGGCAGAGAAGACCCTCACTGATGGATGTGGCTACATGAACAAGGCCGCTCTGGTTGTAATTGCCCTACGCTTCAAGTTCCCATTCCCGACTGCTGTCCAAGGTCGAATCGCCGGGTCCAAAGGTCTATGGATACTTCATCCCACTGATAGCTCTTCCATTCCGAAGATATGGATTCGACAGTCGCAGCTTAAAGTAAAGCTTCCCCGTCCACTCCGGCGGGGGGAGCGCATTCTGGATCTCGTTCAAACTTCCTCTGGGCAAACTGTTTTGCCAACGATGCATCTGTCAATGCAGAGCATTATGAACTTGTCGCACAACGGTGTGCCGGATGAAGTCTTCATCAAACTCTCGGCCGATGGATTAAACGCTGCTGTTGGTCCGTTAATGGACTGGAGGACACCGTTTGCTCTAGCTCGTCTCTGGCAGGCAGTCACTCACCTAGGAGGTGTAGGAGGCATCAGGATGTCAAGAATGGCAGCGGGGCTGAGTCGCGTATTGGGGTATTCGGGGAGACCAATTGGAAATCCAGATGCTCAAGCCAGTGCTGACCCCAGTGAGGATCAGGCGACTGCTTCAACTCGAGGGGATCTCGACGGAGGTGAGTGATTCTGGTCCGTCATTTATCAATAACGAAGGTCTTATTCCATGCAGCTCCTCTTAGTGCATATGAAGCAGTGTTAGAGTTGCTGCAATCGGGGTTCAACCCTGGTGAGCTTCCGATGCTGTGGAGCAAACTAAGGCAGGTTGTGGTCTGGACTATTAATGACGCTATCGAGGGCTATAAAATCCCATTACCAGACGGAACAGCAGGAAAGGCATTCGCCATCGCAGGTCGGTCGTCTCACTGGAATCTGCGCGTTGGTATTCACTAACAATATATCAGACCCATTCGGCCGTTTGCAAGAGGACGAGATCTACTATCGGGTATCTGGAGGGTTTCAGGATGATATGCTTCGGACTAAGCATGTTGTTACTGGGGAAGTTCTGGTGAGTCTGGGTCAATCATACTGCTTGAATGCATTACTGATTGCAACGCCAACAGACTGGACGGTGATTATTACCTGCCTTTATTTGCTGTGCTTCTGACAAATTAATTGCAGGTACCCGATACGACACGCGTCCGATATACAGCGCGTAAGTGTTTCTTATCTACACTACCCTTTCTCTGCGTTCATCTCACCGGAACCGCCAGGTGAGGGCAGTTGACTATCCCGAGTATGCCGAATACTCTGATGTGGTCATTGTGCCGAGTAAATGCAGCAATCGTCATGCCATTGATGAGTTCGGGCTTCGTAGCTTTATGAGCATATTAGGTGGAGGAGGTATGTGCTTTTAGATTAAAATGCTACTCAAATCTCATTATTATATGTTTAGATCTCGATGGAGGTATGCTAAAATAATTGCGAGTTTTGGCAAGCTCACGGAAGCGCTCTCTAGACGAGCTTTTCGTGATATGGGAACCTTCACTTGTCCAGCCGTTCAGTAATAAACCTATGACAACGGAACCACTCGACTTCAAGAAGAACAATTTCGAGTCATCGGTGGAACAAGTGCATCAGTTCATGAAGCGTACAGAAGGAACCGCGACTGCCCAACAAGAGTTCATGCAGATACTGCTGCACGGATTCAGTGATAGCTTAGTTGGCAGATACTCCGTCTACCATGACATCTCGATCTATATACGGGGCTACGACCATAAGGAGACTACCCGGCTAGCGTTTATGTACGTTTTCTGATCTCACGAACCAATACGTTCTCACCGCCAAACAGGAGCAATACACTGCTGGATGCTGGCAAGACGGGTGTGAGAGTGAACGGAGCTGTGCGGAAGAAAGACTTTAGACAGCCGATGGCTAGACCGCCCTGCATGGATCCGCATTCGATGAATGCCTCCAGTACCATCCTAAGCCACTGTGCCCAGTACGGAAAAGAATTTGTCTTAGAGGCCTTGCAAGCTGCTGGGAAGAAGTTCTCAAACGAGATGCAGGTCCAGTACGACAAGATCTGCGGCCCAAAGTCACAGGAGACCAAGGGCGAAGACCTCGATTTGCTCGCGCCCTATGCTACTCTCCTTCACAGCGATGCGCCAGAGTCTATTCTTGCCGCCCTGGCTCTGGTGAAAGTACACGTGGATGCTTCAATCAAGCTATGGCAATTAGCCACTAGCAAGAGCAGCCCGAAAACGAGTGTCACCTTCAACGGAAAGCAGTCCTTCAAGTCAAGGGCCCCAACGATCGAACTCAAGAAGCAGAAGCAAAGTCTCTACGATGAAGTTGCCATTCATTTTCATTCACCGATCGAGGGAATATCATGGCTCCCGAATCTGGAGACTATCAAAGCCTCTTACGCCTACCAAACCAAGCCCACCTTTGCATTCTCTGTGGCGTTCCGAGAGCTGTGCAAGATCAAGGCTGAGGCGGCTGGGTTGGCTCCCTCGACAAAGATGTTTGACGAACTAAGGAGCTCGATGCCGGGGGCGGCACGTAGATTGCTGGAGCAGGAAATTTCGTTTGTCGCAGATCCGACGATTTGAGATCATGGTATATTTGACTATCTTCGACTTCATGTCATTTTGAATAGTCCAACTTATTTTTTCTATAATACATGCAGGACAGCATCTGAGCGAACACGATTGCATTTTTCGAGGGCCTTTCTACCGTCACCTATGTTGCGTAGTGGTCTAGATCTTCTGAGCCATTAAATGTCGAGATAGCACAGCCCGTCTACGCTGACCTTTCCGCATTTCCTTTCAACTTGTCTTGCCATGCGATTATGTCATCCGTGTATGATACATCAACATCCACCCCGCTATTCTTTCTGATAACACAAAGTTCCATAATTTGGTCACCAAAGTTCGTCATTTGCTCTACACGGGCTATCTCCAGGCGCGGAACACTTTGCGCTAGTGACAGTGCCATTGCCTGAATCCTGGGAATACTGAGATCAGCGGTGATCAAAGTTAGACGCTCCAATTCCCTGAACATATGCAATGACCGGACTATGTCCATATCCTAAAAGTGCCTCTCAGTCTAGAGCTGGAGCATATGTGTCTGGGGGGCACTTACCTGTGTTGGTGTTACAATCGACCAATTGGCATCATAGACTTCTGGGAAACGAAAGTTGCTGGGAAGCCGAAGAGAAAGCTCTTTAAGGTCTGGAAGAGTGCTAGAGATTTCGTCCAAGATGTCAGAGAGATTGGTTGAAGCGGGACCATCGACCAAAGCGAGGCTGAGCACTAATTTCCGGCAGACCATCTTTCTTACCCCATTCTCGCTGGATGTCACTGAGAACACCGAAATGTCTCTTGGCCCACCCATTTCAAAAGTTGAAAGGATGGGAGGAGTTACATGGCCACTATGCACAAGACGAAACGTCGTCTGTGGCATGTCCAGAAGTTCAAGACCCACTAAGGCTGGCGACCTCTGAGCTACAAGAACATCGCCCAGTTGTCGGACGATATCTGTGACTTGGTCACATCTGTGAACGACAAGTGCCTGGACTTGGGGCAAGCTTGGGGAGAGCAAATACCGCGAAGCCAAACGGGTGGAGAGAATGAGAGGATCGACTTGCATCCCATGTAAGAGCATTAGTCTCAAGGTCTCAAAGGTTTCATGGAATTCGCGTGGAGAAAGTTCGGGGTTATAAGCGCATTTAAGCTTCCTCAGGACGTTTGCTTGCGGAACGGCACTGGCACTGGGAGAGGTTTCTGGGAACCGCATATGTTCCGGGTGGGTTATCCAGACCTTCTGTATTGCTGGGTGGCTGTTGATGGCATCCACCAGAGCGGAATCCCCGACAAAAAACCCATGTATGTCTTTGAGAGTGTGAAGGTGCGAGCAAATTTGCATCACTTCTAATATTCTTGGCACAAAGATCCTGGAGTTGGACAAGGCGCTCATGCCCCTGATGTGTGGTACGCGGAGTATCCTAGAAGTATCTTAAGGCCTGTTGATCAAGTAATACAAACAACAAAATAGAGTACCTTGCAAGCTTTGTTAAGTGCATATTAGCCAGAAAATCAGTGTTGATTGAGTACATCGCTGGATCGGCGTCCCGCCCTATCAGAATGTCCACCAAGGAATTTGGAAATCGAATCCGCTCAAAAAGAAGAGGAGCTACAATGGCTCTCAGTTCCTTTGATACAATTGATAAAGATGCAAGATCTCCTTTCAGCTTTCGATGACTCGGATGAGGGCCAGATGTCCTCTCTGTGGCCTGAACGGCCTGGACCTGTACTGTAAAGAGACTAGCACTGCTAGTACGTGGTAGAATATCACAATCAGATTTGACAGTGGCCTCCGCAGTCCTTTGGATAATCTCTTGAGGAAGCTCGATAAAGCGCACCATGTTGGAATAGGGTTGTGAGAGTGTGAAAGAGAAAGGCGATGAATTCCACTTAGCGCCTTTGTGCCCTCCCAGCGTGACTCATTACTAACAAAACCACGTAATTCGCTGTAATATATCGTTGTCTGTCTGTTAATACAGAAGTACATATTGACTGCATGTAGGCCTGGTTAAGCTACTGGATTTGAACAGTGTTTTCCGGTCTGACAACTAACTTTAACCCACTGACCCGACCATCCTTCATTCGTTCAAAGGCCTCTTTCACTCCTGATAACCCACCGTTGACAATTTCAAATCGATTGGGCTATTGATTGTGAATTTAGTAGGTTATTAGAAGAAATTATGAAGGTAAAGCATACCGCAATCACGCCATCCCTCAACCAATCGCTCAAGACCGCGTACACCTGCTTTCCAATGTCATCTTGACCTGGTAAATGGGAATTCGCGAGGAATTGCACAACGTCTCTTCCACTGGCAGTGTCTGATTCCCTCCTGGCAGTTAAAGAAGGCGCTTCGGCGGTCGTGATTGCTAAGCTGCCTCCGTTCAATAGACAATCATAGGCAACGACCTGTGTATCTGCCGAACTAATGGCATCGTAGACGACAGGAAGTCCGTCTGGAGAAATCGTGCGAACAGTGGACGCAAGATCTGACAAAGGTACTGAGGCACGATCCAGGATGTGCGTAGCACCGAGTGAAGTCAGATAATCAGAGTGCTTAAATGAGGCGTAGGCGATGATAGTCGTAAATCCGCTCAATTTCAGGACCTGTATCGCTTCATATGTTTTTTCAGGATGCGTAATCATATGAGAACTGTGATAGACTTACCGTACTGGCCCACAGAGCTGCTTCCGCCTACGACGAGAGCAGCCAGGCCCTCATAGTGGGGAACAGAGTCAAAGGAGGGCTGGAGGCCGATTCCAAGACCAGCTTTACGATCTCCCCACAATCCATGTAGAGCAGCTGCAAAGGCTACGCATACAGTAGATGCTTGCTCATAGCTGATGTTCTCTGGGATCTGGAAAACAGCGTGAATACCAGACCTTTGAAAGCGATTCTAGTCACAAACCTTTGCTGCGAGACTGGCTGTAACAAGAGTATATTCTTGGAGCCCACTATAATCATCGAGAAAGTTTCCTTGCGATAAGCTGAGGAGGAAATCAAGGTATGAATCATGTTGAAGGATAGCACAACATACACTCTGTCACCAACTGCCAATCCTGACGCCCCCTCGCCCACTGCTTCTACAATCCCGGAAATATCGGTCCCAAGACAGCTGGATTTTATGAACGTGACTTTATCTGGGTATTGCCATGCTTTCCAGTCGACTGGATTGAGAGCTGCAGCTTTGACGCGTACAAGAACCTCTCCTTCGCCTGGGGTGGGAACCGGTCGATCCACAACGGTCAAGGAGGGTGGGAGCGTAGTGCTGCGAGAAATTGATTTCTGAGATACCGACATGATGTTTACAAAGAAACAAGAGGTATCGGTGGTTGCACTCGGCCTCCGACTTGCAATTCGTCATAGTTGAGAAATGTCACGCATGTGACTAGTAATCGCGTCACCAACCATCCATTCAATATTTAACGATTCCCTATATCTACCAAGGTATATAAGTCGTCAGAACCTTGATTGTCAGCTGCTCGCCCTATTGAGTCATTAGCAATGAAAGCACTCAAGATGTGTCACGCGTGACCACGCTCTCTGCCCTCGACAGCCACGTTGATCTTGTGTATCATGCTAAACCTGCTCGATCTACCAGAGGAAATTCTTCTCACCTTAACAAGGTACCTATTATAACGTCAGGAAGTTTCATATCACTAAATTTGGAGGCGCAGCTATTCCTCTCTCATTGATACCCGGCGTGCACTATCGCTCACTTGCCAAAAGCTGCGGCGAATCGTGCTACCAGCAATTTTCCACACATTCAGACCCTCGCCTTCTGCAAAGACATTGCTCCCAAGCGCCTACCTCTCGAACTCGCGGCTTACATCTCTCACAAGGCGAGTACCTCTGATGTTTACGTGCGCTTGAATTAACCATGATAGTGTAGGGATGTGCATCTGGATGCCTTTACGGATGGTACTGCTCTCGGCGGGATTGCTCTCTGCATCCTTAAAGCCTGCTCTGGCCTACAATCCATTCATGACCTTGAATCTGATTGCTTAGAAGATCGCAAACTTATAGATGCCATCTCATCTCACACATCTCTGCATTGTGCGCACATAAAGCTACGCCAATACGAGGGACCTTGTCCGTCGTACTTGCCGTTTACCTCCAAATTTCTGTATGACATCACCTTTTGCACCGGCGCTGATATGGCGGCTTTCTTGCCTGCCATATCAAATGGGATGCCTATCCGGTCACTCCGTTTTCACATTGGTGATACGTCCCAATTTCAAGTTCTTGCACAATCGAAACTCATTGTGAAAGACTTGACTCATCTTCGGTTCTATGGGGACGAACCCTTTATAGACGGTGAATACGAAGACGAAGAATTGCTGCCCGAACGATTATCTCAATACCTGGCAATCCACCATGGCCCTTTGGATGTCGAGATAGATGACGAACTTGATGCATGCCTTGCAGTTGCATGCAGATTTGACCCACCCAGTATGCCCCCTTCAACGCTCTGCCACTATGTCTGTGCCTCCAAGTCCCACTGGAGAAAAGATCCTGCAGCCCCTAACCGCTTGATATGCATACAATTGCGGTTTTTTGTTCGTACGTGGAGGTTCACTCACCAAGTCGTCCTCGCTATGGTTGCTATCCAGCCATATCTTCCAACCATCGAGAGTCTTGTACTCGATTGTGATCTGGTTCGTGACGAACACTGGGACATAGACAGTGTGTCGAAGGTCTCAGTAAGCATAAAGTCTTCATATGACATAACGTAAGCGCAATATCACTGATACCAAGTACTGTAGCTCGAAGAACTTGTCGATGCGCTTTTCCCTTACAAGCATCTCATTGACGTTGAGCTTCATAATGTTCCAGTTGATCTATCTTTGCCGCGTCTACAAGCCATGGTCGCCCGGATGGCAACAAATATCACTCACCTAGAGAGAGTAACTTGGAGATTGTCACTGAAGTCGTTAGTCTATCAAGTTGCAAGCATTGACAGAGGCAGTGGAGGAATTCAGGTTTACATTGAAACTCGAAACGCTAAAAACTACAACATGTAATACATACACCAATCATGTCAGAGGTATCTTATGACCCCCATCCATTAGCCTCCAAAACACGCCTTTAGGGTCGTATTTGTCCCGAGTTTGCTTCATGCGACTCATCCCCGTTTCATCCAGATCGGCTTCATATGCGTTCTGCGTCGAGTTTGCGTAATTCATGTATAAGAATGGATGCAAGATTCCGCGCTCAGTCGCAACCTCGTCAGTCCACTGCAGCCACCTATTGCTGTACGATCGTACTAAATCGTTATCTGCTGCATTGGACCAGCCAACCGTGAGCATCATTACTATAGCCTGCGATTCAGCAACAGAGATGGATGCAGGACGTAATATAAGAACGCACGCATGAGGTTATTGCCTCCATGATGGGAGATAGGGGATCCCGGGGGGAAGTAGGATTTGGGAAGTGGTTGCAAACCTAAGAGCCAATAAAGGCCTTCGACTTCGTTCACTGCTTGTTCTTCGAAGAGCGCCTTGAGGTAGAGATAACTATCGTGGAAATGTGTGCCTGCGCCGATGTGTGAGTGAAAGATCTTGCTGACACTGAATCAGGACATACGGTCGAGATGTAAGGTTCTCGTATACAATGCAAGCCTTGGTCCAACTGGCGGTGATTGTATCGTAGTCAAGGCGTCTGAAATCCCGTTAGACAGGACCGTTCCGTCCACAATTGGTTGCTTGCTCTCAACCAGCGTCTTATATAGCTGTGGCTGCGGACTGTTGGTCCGGAATCCCATTAAAATGGAGAAAGCGTACTGGTTAGCCATCCTGGTGTACATGATGTTCGTCAAGGCTGCTTCTGGATTCTGGTCTGTGGCTTCTATGTAGGTAGGAAAGCCAGACACAATAGCTGGAGCATCGGAGAGCCCGAACACTTGTATACCAGCCCAGAAGGGCGAGGTCAGAGGGAATGTTTTCAAGGTGTAGCTGGTGACGATTCCAAAGTTTGATGATCCAGCTTTGAGAGCCCACCAAAGATCAGAATGGGCACTCTCGTTGGCATTGACGATCTCGCCAGTGCCTAGAACGATCTCGTAGTTGATGATATTGTCGCCACCCAATCCGTGCTCGAAAGATAGAAACGAGATACCGCCTAAGGAACTTGTGAGTTGGCTGCAAGTTCTAGAGATAGATATAGTCAAACGCACCTCCCAGTAAGAAGCCTCCGACGCCGACGTTTGGATCTCGACCGCCCACGACTGTCAGACTGTCTTTTGCAAGCATGTCAAAGACTGCTCCCCAGCGCAGACCTGCCCCTACAGTCACCGCCCCTTTCTCAGTGCCCTCGACATATTCCAGCGTTTGTAGCTCTTCCAGGTCGATTGTGAAGCCTCGCGCATCAATGTTGGACGCTGAGGGCATGGACGAATGGCCTCCTGCATGCACAGCAAACGGGCACTCTTGTTCAGACGCGGTCTGCACTATGAAAGATACATCTGCAGGGGATTGAGCGCTGACGCGACATTGAGGATGGAGATCACGTTGAGAAAGGGAAAAATATTGCTCTTGTGAAGTGGTGTAGGTGGAGGAGGAAGGGAAAGAGACTTGGCCGGGTAACGCTGCATCCAAAATATCGCACTAGATTAGATTGAGATTAGTAACATACTACGAAGCACAGATTGCAAACACGCACGCATGTCGTATTCGACCTTATTGGGGCGTTGAAGTTGCTCAACAAAAAGGCGCTCAACCACTGGCGCATCAGGGCCTTCGCCATGTTGTTAGTCTGCAACAGTTGCACGGCCACACTCTGGGCCTCAGAAGAGCTGTTTATAAGCAATATCGGGCATCATATCAGCCTACACGAGAACAGGCGAATAAGTAGTTCCAGTACGTGGCAATACGGACATCAAAGATGGAGGATGGAACCTGATACCATATGTATGGCCCACAGTATCACTTTGTGGGTCTACTGTTGCATTCAGTACTACACTTGTACATAATAGTGCGTACATCAAAGCCTCGTTCTTGGATCCATTTGATGGCAGTCGTAATAACTGCTAGAGTCCAAACTTTGGCAGCACCTTCAGAGACTCGAGACAGCAGAAGTCCGAGTCTGGGCATGTCGTGCGTCGTTGCGCTGGGCTGTATTCACACTGGGTCCGATAATCAATTTCTTCAATTCTCCCAATACAACGTGCTGGTAAAATATAGTGAAAAGGCCGCATTTCTGACCTAGAAACGAACGCTCCCTTTCCTTTTTTGTTTCTATCAATTTCCGCTTTTAAAATCGGGTGCTAGGCGCGTCTCGGGGCTCAAAAGCACCTCCTACCTTGTTTCATATCTGGCTGGATGCCAACTTACCGTAATGTTGATCTTCTAGTTCAAAATCCTCTGCACTGAGATGAGCTCAGCGCTGAGACTCATGGAGGGCACACTAGCCGCTACTCCGCTGTCATTGGAACCTCTAGAACACGACCTCCTCTACCTTGGCCCAATTCAAGTTATGATCGCTTATGAAGGCCGTAGTGCTCGCATGTTTCTGCGGGCGCGCAAAAGATCCAGATGATAACAGCCAGTACTCTGGGACACCCCTGGTGCATCCCTTATGTACGAAGGAACTATCCTGGATTTGTATGAGCTCGTTCAGCGTCGCAGCCTCTTTTTTGATGTTGAGAGGCCATACCGGAACCATGAAAATATGGTGAACAGGTCCGAGAAACCCTTGCGACTCTGTAACATCGAGAACTTGAAAGCCCTGGGACTAGTACTTCTGTGGGCTGGCCAGCGCTCACATCTTAGTACTCCCATAGGCAGACTTCGAGAATGAATTCTTCGGTAGAAAAGGATGAACAGGATGGTAGTATGCTCGTCAGTACTACACTTGAGAGCATGAAGCGGCGAGCCTCACCTCCGTCACTGGCTGGATAGCGAAATGCAAGTGAGCGCGTCAGCAGCCGCCATGATGCCGTCGTGTCGTGGCGTATTCTGTGTCGCAGTGTCAGCCCTGAGTTCGCGAATAATTGCTGAAACGTTGCCAGCCTCGGAGCCTTCAAGAGCAAGATAACTGATAGGTGAGACCGATAAAGCAGAAACTTGCAGGTGGTTGCAAGCGCGAGATCATGGCTCTTGGTGGCTTCAAAAAATCAAGAAGGTATTCTTGACTGTAATAGCCTATAGGCGTTAGTAGGTAGCGGAAGGTGAGGGGCTGCCGCGTCATTTCCCGATACGACGGTGCTGCTGCTGCTCTTGACGTCCCTCACTGGCAATCTTCCTGTCATCTTACTCGCTTTCCTCGTTTGATTTGGGTGGTACTCTGACATGTCCAGATGTGCGCGTGGAAGCTGCATCACCGTGGCACAGGGCCTATTTTGGCTTCCTCTGCGAGTCGGCTTTGTTTGCTGGTGTCTTCAGAAGAAGAACGAACAGCATTGGAAGCAAAACAATTCGTTTCATCTGTTCAGGCATGGTTAGCGCACCTGTGCTTTTGGAAACCTTTTGGCAGTAGCAATTCATACCTTGGTACATGACTGCGCGTGCGGCGCTGGCGTTCGAATCGGCTGACTGAGAGTCTGTTGGACCCTCGAGGAAACTAAATTTGGTAAGATATGGCCTAGATGACTATTGAAATTTTTGGAAGCGCTCTGTAACAGAATAGAATCGCAGAGTGGTCCCAAACCTTCACGGAGCTTCTTTCAGAGTGGTGGTGCTAGCTTCCGATTCAAATGCATAGTACTCCCGCACATGTTATCTAGTCAACCAAGCGGGCTTCAGAACTCTTTTGAGTTGAGATCCAGAACGGATCCAGCGAGATGTGAAGAGAAGTGGTGTAACTGAGTATAGACATATGAGCAGGATGCTTCTTCGAGGCAGTGTGCTCGTCAACCAATACAGTTTGTAGAATTCGCTTTTCCCAGACACTCGGGCTACGGTAGGCTTGACAACAAGTGAGAGCGAGCCTCGCTTAGATGTTCTGCATATTTTTGTGCTATACCTCAACCTGATGGAGGGAGAGGGGTTGCCTGAGAAATCCGATTCGATACGTCGTCAATGCTGTTCACCGTCGTGGAGGAGAACAGCTGTCTATGATTTCGTCAGCGGCACGTTCGAGACCTATCACCTAAGTGCAGTACTTGTTCCGTTGATAATCTCGTCCGTTGAGCTCCATCCCGTGCCAAAGCATCCTTGAGCTTTTCATCTGTCGCCAGCCGACCTGAACACGTTCCCGCGTCGTCGAGGCATTTTCCGTCTGCATGTCATGCGGACAGAACGCTACTTGTGGGATAAAATGAAGCACACCGTACACGTCCGGTTCCAGTATAAAGTCCGACATCCGACATCCAGGCCTCGATGACCACGACTGTGATTTCAGAGCGCCCATATGTCGTACCGAATGTTCTGATTTCATTGTTGACAACTAGGAACAAAGAATGGCAGAACGCTGATTGATTTTTAAGGTCATCGAGGGTGGCTATTCCTGTAAGGAGATCGCCATTACACGCAAATCCTTGTGGCGAGCCCTTTGATCTTCGCTCAGATGTTTGTTCACAGGACGCTACCGGATGTTTGCTGAGCAGGTATTGGAGTCGGAAGCGGGCAAAAGGTGTAAGAAACATGTGTCGAGTGCGTGCTTCCACGAAGGGTGCGTGGCTCGCTGCACTTCCTGGCAGGGTCCAATTTGGCAGTGATGTGCATAATAATCAAGTTCGTTGAGCTCGTGGGATTGAGAGGCAAGATAGATTCTGCATTTGTTGTCATCACAATCTGAATATTTGACCTCGAATAGAGATATGTATAGGACTGAGATAGCACCTTATGCTGCGAGGCGTTTGAAGCCAGAGAAATGTGGCCTCCGGCGAGAAGCGAGCACATCACCCATCTCGGCGGAAAGAATGCTGCTAAAATGATTGGGGATAAGAACCAAAAATGTTCCTAATTGGGACATGACAGCCCCATCCAGAATGACGTGTTCTGTGTCATTCAAACGCTTTTGAAGCTTCGTACGAGACCGCTTTGTTCCAAATTTCGAGATCCTCAGAGACTCGTCGCCTCGGTGCCATTTTGCAGCATTTCTACGAAAATAATGCACCAGAATTGCCAGGGTTATTGCTGTGGTCTCAATCAATATGCGGAAGGGACCAAAAGAAAAGTATTTGAAATACCCGGGAGATCGTGACAGGCTAGATCTCAAATCGAGAATTGACCATTTATGCTTAATTTGGACATATCTTGGCTGTCATTTCCTCCTTGTCCTTCCCCTCCTCCACTCCTTCACCATCTCGAGCACACACTGTCCATGGCTTACGCTGCCCTGCCCCCCTCGTCGTACCCTACACACTCGCCGTACTCCTCCACGTCGAGCCATTCGTTTAATGTGCCCAGTCCTATAGACGCTGCCTTTGACGCTGCTGCAGATCATCACCGCCAGGCAGTAGAACACGCCTACCACAGTCCTTCAGCGCCCTCCATGTCCGACTCGTATCACCAGCAGCAGCATTCACATCCGCAGCTGCAGCAGCAACAGCAGCAAGACATCGGCCAGGAATTTGACTACGTTCAGCCAACGAGCTCAATATATCCCACCTGGTCTCATCCCGACAAAAGACAGCCTTACTTCGACCTACAGCAGCAGCAACAGCAACAACAACATCAACAACACTCTCGGCCTTTGCCAGCGTCTTCTCAGCCCGTCTTATCGGTCTACATACCATCCACCCACCCCCAGCAGCAGCAGGGATCGCCGGCCGTCATACACTCCCCTGCTCCACTGCCAGCGCAGAGGCAACCTCATGTTCTTCAAACCGATTTGCCTGATTGGACTGGTGCGTTTCTTATTACCCTGAATACATTAAAATCATGTATTTACCTTATTACCAAAGGGGACTCGCTTGGCTTCACCAGCTCGCGGCCAAAACACCATACTTCCACGTTCTACACAGCAACCGGGCATTATCAGCTCCCTCACCAACATCATTATCAGTCTTCCTCATCGTCATTAGTACCTCCACAGCCATCAGAAGGACCTATGCCTATCTTCAATCTATCCAGCCATGTAAACACTTATTACAGTCCGCCTTATCATGAGACTACGCACAGCCCACCCCCCATGCGGCCAACAGAGCTGTCTCCGATGACTATCGATGCCGCTCGGTTCATTCGCCCTTCGGAAGTGTCGCCGTCCACGCTGAGCCCTTTGGATGTCTCGTCTTCTGGTCACTCACGCTCTGGAAGCGGGGATTCCCGCTCTCAGTTCGATGATGCGTATGATGCTTGCTATAATAACGGGAGCAGGGGCTTCCAACCGGAGGCGTTCGATCTGACACATGAACCTGCGGAATACGAGGAAGGCATCGCCAGACGGAGTACAGAATCTACCACCTCGTCCGTAACGTCGGATAGCGATATTGACGCAGATTTCGACGAAGACGACGAGTCAGGGTCTCCATCAATGGACATGAGCGTTTCTCCTACTGTTGTATCCGAGGCAATGTCTCAGGACGACGATGACGACGAGGAGGAAGAGGAGGATCATGAATACGAGGACAAGACTGATGGAGAGTTCGTGGTTCGTGGTGCGCGGCGTGGGTCTGCAGCCTCGTCATCATCCTCAGTACGCCAGACTCGACGCAGAATGGAGTTGGATCCGCGCTACAACCCCTACGACTACCATTCTCCTACTACGGAGGAATCTACTGTCAGGACTAGACGCTCATCGTCCAATACAGCTTCCTCATCTACCTCTATTTCTTACAGCCCATCTACGACAACTCCGAGCTCGGAAAAGCCACGTCCAAAACCTCAAAACATTCTGCCAACGCCGATTCCTGTGCCCAATCTCACAAAGAAATCTAGAGGTCGACGTGTCCCCACAGCTTCTTCTCAGGACCTACGGAAAGCTGCAGTTGTGCATGACCCTTATGTCGGTGCATCATCTAGAAATCGAGGCTCCAAGGGATCCAGATCGCACATGTGCAAAGTGCCCGGATGTGGCAAGTGCTTTGCTAGAGGTGAGCACTTGAAGCGCCATGTTAGGAGCATTCACACCCACGAGAAGCGTAAGCCTGTTGTCTTCACTTCCTCTCGGCTATCGTTGATCATGATATTTTGTAGCGCACAAATGTCCATATCCTGGTTGCGAGAAAGACTTCAGTCGGTACGATAATCTCGGTCAACATATGCGGGTACACAAGGACTGGTCGCCCTAGATTTCATCGCCACCTCGCTTCCCCTGCCACTACCCGTACCTTTCCAGGGTCTTTGCAGTTCTTGTATTGTTCACACATTCGGTCTGTTGGCTTTATTTTTTGCGACCGCTTGCTGTTGCTATCTTTATTCTACTTAACCCCGCCTGTTCGGATTCCGCACCGAATCAGCGGTTCAACATTCACCGACGCATTACAGATTTCGAGTGGTTGGTTTCTTGTATATTGGTTTCCCTTCTTACCTCCGATGTAGGCTACTTCAACGATGCTTTTGTGGTCCACCTTATTTGCGATTTACTTGTGCCGTGTGCTTCTAAATCTTAGCGTACTTGCTTTTACTCTCCATTACTTCACTTACTTATCTTACTTCACTCATTTTTGGTTTGTTTACATTGCTCAAGACATTAGGAAATAAAATGCTGATCAGACTTGGATCAGGCGGAGATACTGAGACAACTGGAGCTTTCCGCGAAGGTGTGTATGACATCGGCTAGCAAATCATCCTGCTGGACCGAGTTGCACGCGATCGGCTATGAATATATAACGGATGGCTTGGACAGAGGTAATGGAGTAGAGTGCGCGGAATAAGAAGACCGGTGAGAATGAGACATACGACTGTCCATGGAGCTCGGCAGCACATAGGGTCCTCCTGCATTCTTTGTAAAGATGACGAGAAGAAACGTGCAGAATTTACGCATGCTGGCTCAGATGACGACGATCAATTCGCAGACCTATTCTCAGTAATTTGAAAGCAGAAGGCAGCGCTCCAAGTTCTGCACAAGACGACAGTCTGAGCATTGACACGAGGCCGTAAAGCAGAACCCCAATGAAGGCACAATCATCATTTGCATTGTAGAATCATAAACATCAGCCCGCATCCAGAGGCCTGTGAGACAACACCAGAATTCCAAGAGAAACGAGCATGGGATACACGTGTATAGGACCCTCTCAGCATAAAGCCGGATGCAATCTGGAGACAGATGATAAACATCGTGAACCTGGTAAAAGGTTCAATACGCTTAGGACATGCTTGAGTTACCACATAAGAAATAATAAGATTTGGATTCGACGGCGGGGAGATTGTGGGGAACGCGGGTACAGGTATAGGAAAACAGGATCGACAACAGAAGCAAACGTTTATTCAGGGAGTCCGCAGAAGACGAACTGGCGATAAAGATAGGTCAGAGTTCTGGATGTCAGCAGACAGACAGAGTTTGAACGCACCTAAATGTTGAGAGATGTCTCAAGCGCCAGGCGGAGAAAAAGGATTATGCCAAAGGCCGAAGACTCAAGCGTCATCGGTCATGATAGCAAAGAACTCCTGCTCGTTTATCTCTCCATCTTGATCCAAGTCAAACTCATCAATCATAGCTTGTCTACAGGGTATGGTCAGCGCAGGGTACGGTAAAGAAGCCATATAACCTACAGCTCTTCATCCTCCAGTCGGTCACCTAGCTCCTTCGCAACCCGCCGTAGATTTCTCAAGCTGATTTTGCCTGTATTGTCGTCATCAAACAGCTGGAAAGCTCTTCGTATCTCGTCCATGGGATCTCGCGCTAATATTCGCTCGCTCACTAGCAATGTTTGTCAGTAAACGAGAGTATCGCCCAACATGCAGAGCACGCACTAATCTTTGCGAAGTCTTCAAAGTCCATGAGTCCATGACCAGTCTTATCGTGGTCACGCAGAATCTTGAGCACCTCTGCCTTCTTCATATCGAAACCCAATGCTCGCATCGCGACCTTCAGCTCGTGGTAGTCCACGCAGCCATCCTTGTCTGTGTCAAATAGCTCAAAAGCCTCCTTGATCTCCTGTTTTTGCTCTTCTGAGATTTCTGGACGCGAGTGCGCGCGTCTTTTAGCCTTTTGGACTGCAGAGGAACCGTACATGGTGTGAGAGGAGGGA